>Ga0209473_1000828_pt1 | contig 17949 bp, 13 predicted proteins | sample GraSoiAngelo_133_FD_185890 | JGI IMG/M metagenome (GOLD analysis project Ga0209473, IMG submission 185890) | Grasslands soil microbial communities from the Angelo Coastal Reserve, California, USA - 14_0929_05_20cm (SPAdes) (version 2) | ecosystem: Environmental > Terrestrial > Soil > Grasslands ...
CAATCGACATGTGGTCGATGCGTCCTTGCACGTCCGGCAGTTGGATCGCCTTCTCCAGTTTCAGCGGTTCATTTGCTTGAGCTTTTACGAGCGCTGCGAACAGGAACGGTAAGATTACAAAGAGCATTTTTCTCTTCATGGCTTGCTCCGATCTGACGTAATAGCTTCGTATACGATCATGCGTGCAACGGGCCGGCCATTTTCCTGTTGCTCGGGCGCATAAACACGATGTGTTGTTGAATCAGCCGCAAGACTGTGCACCATCTGCTGCACCGGAAAGTCTTCAAGCTTTCGATAGTGTTCTGCGTGTTGCGCCTGAAAGACTGAGATGAATCCGCTCGAAAAAGCCACATAGATTCGCCCGTTTCGCTCGGGAATTCTATAGTTTTGACGATCTCATCTTTGTCGACGTCCACGACCGCCACTGCCTTCCCCAAAGTATCTGAGACATAAACCTTGTGAAAAGGAGCGGCCTACGTGCTCCCGTTAGGCTTGGCTGCGGTTGCCAAGCGCTTGACTACTGCCATCGAATGCAGATCGACAATACCGATCTTCTCTTCGCCCCAAGAGGCGTTCGTACGGTGCTCATCGCCGTGTCCGAAAGTGCGACCCGCGAATGATCATGTCCAGCCATTAATCTGCCTCTTCCGGTGGCTGGATCGCTACGAACTCCCGGTACAGCGCAAGGTCGTAAGCGATTTTGAGCGTCCCGGCAATGAAGAACGGAAGATCAATGAGCGCAGGACGAGAGAACAGGAAGCCAGCAAAAATCGGGCTGATCGCGGCTCCTGCTGTCCTTGCTACTCCTGTGATTCCACCGGCCGCCGAGCGTTCTTCAGGCCGTACTACGGCCATCGTATAGGACTGTCTCGTCGGCACGTCCATCTGGCTGATGCTGAATCGGACGAGCAGCACCAGCACCGCGAGACTGAGGTTCGGCATAAGCGGCACAAGGATGAGCAAAACATTCGACGGCAAATGCGTCACCACCATCGTCCGTACCAGCCCGATACGCGTCGCCAAGCGCGATGCGAACAGAGCGGAGATTCCCGCCAGGACATTAGCCCAGAAGAAAATGAGGCCGAGCTTCACCGGAGCAAGCCCGAATCGCAGATAGAACCAATATGCGGCAAAGCTTTGCACTACAAAACCACCACCGAAGGAGTCGAGGGCAAACAGGCTCGATAACTTCAAAACAATCGAGCGGGAGCGACCAACACCGAGAAAATCTCTTGCGGACACTCCACTGGCTGGCGTCGCGGACATATCGGCTTCCGCGGAGGTCGACAAGCGTGTAAATAAGAACGCGAGCGCCACTCCAAGGGCGGCATAGAGAAGGACTACTACACGGTAGCTGTCGGAAGTAGAGAGGGATGCCCTCTGCACAACCCCCGCAGCTGCGCCGCCGCAGAAGGCGCCGAGAGCCGTTGCAAGCGAACCTGCCAGCGTGTACCACGCGAATACTTCCGTGCGGCTGCGGGCTGGAACCACGTGGGACAGCGCGGCTTGTTCGATCGAAAGGAACGGCCCGACTTCATGACCGCTCGGACTGATTACGCCGATGGTCCCCGCGACGATCAGGAAGAGAAGATTCTTTGTTGATGCGAATGCGATGCCGGCGCCAGTCATGAGAACGGCCCCGACGATCAGCATGCGCCGCCGTCCGATACGGTCGGCTCGCGTCGTGAGCAGAAGGGAAATCGCAATATCGCCCGCGAGCGTCAACGTCAGAAGGAGTCCCACCTGGGCTACAGTAAGGCCGAGACTCACCAAATAGAAAACGAGAATTACCGAGAGCGCCCCGTACGCGAAGAGCCGCGTAAACCGGGAAACGAACAGGAGTACACCATCCCTCGGCAACGTGCGGAGCGAAGCCGGTATGAGATCCCTTATCGACATCGAACTCGCCAACGGAAGCCTTCTTCCTCTCCTCCCAAGTCGCGCACAGCAATTAGCGATCTCCAACTGCCTCGTAGACGACCATCCGCGCGACCGGCTTGCCATCCTCCTCCTGTTCCGGTGTGTATAGCCGATGCGTTTTCTGGTCAACGGCTACCGTGTGTACCGCGTGCTGGACTCGAAAGTCTTCGAGCTTGCTGTAGTGATCGGCGTCGTCCTCATGAAAAACGGAGATCGCACCGCTGTAGCACGCGACGTAGATGCGCTGAAGTCCAGGATCGAACTTGATGACATCCGGTCCGCCTGCCAGCGGCAGAAAGGCGATGGGTGCGTTTTTGCCTAAGTCAAAAACGGTCATTAGCTCGTTTCCTTCACACGAAAGGAACGCGCGGTGGTGCTCCGAGTCAAGCGCCATGCCGTGATTTCCCTTGCATTTCCCGACCGGGTACCGGCCTACAACTTCGTCGGTCGCGGGATCAATGACAGCAAAAATGTTCTGGTCCTGGAGGTTCACGTAGACCTTCCGCGCCACGGGATCGTATTGCGGCATCCCCGTTTCGCTGTCAAAGTGCAGAGTCTTCACGATCTCGTCTTTGTGTACATCGACGATTGCTTCCGCTTTCCCTCGCTCATCCGAAACATACAGTTTGTGAAAGGGAGCAGCGTAAGCACTCCCGTCCGGCTTCGATTCTGTTTTCAGTTTCTTGATGACCTTCATCTGCTTCAGGTCCACGACGCCAATCGTGTTGTCATGGGCGTTCGAGGTATAGAACTTCTTCAGTTCCGGAACGTACTCGACGCCTTCGGCTCCGGGCGTATCCGTAACGGTTGCGACCACCCTGTTTGTGGCTAGGTCGATCACGTATGTCTGATCGGCGGCGAGATGCGCGGAGATCAAGTAGCGGTCATCCGCATCAATCGTCAGGTAGTCGAATCGCTTTCCTCCTGGTCCCGGGAGGTCGAACTTCGTTACCTGTTTCAGCGTCTGACCGGATGCCTCTGTCGCGAAAACGGAAGGCAGGACAAGTACCGTCAGAGCTGCAAGTCGCCAAAACAATTTTCGCGATTGCATCGTTTACTCTCCTCCTTACATCAATGCGAGGACGCACCCTTGCCCAGTTCATCGAGAGCGCCCTTAAAGGAATTCGCGAGTTTATCCGCGGGACCACGACCCCAGTAGTGCAGGAAGATCACCAAGGGCTTCTCTTCCGTCATGTGATGATGAATCGCTACTACATCGATGCCATTTTTCCGCAGTGTTTTCAGGACGGGAGTCAGCTCGCCTTCGAGCATGGCTATGTCGCCTGCTACTACGGCATCTTCTTGTGTGCCATAGAAGGCAGCCCACGTGTTCAAGCCCATGCGGGCGTTGATCGCGGCGCCGTGGTCCTTCATCGCAATGTCGTTCCGTCCAACCGTGATTTTGTAAACTGCGCCAGATTGCTCACCAGCGTGCCCCACAATTTGAGCGATCTTCGCGGTGTCAATCGCCGCACCACCCCTCGCGGCCGGGGTTACAGCGGCTGGCTTCACGTGGCCGATCAAATCGAAAGCCGGCTTCACTCGACGCGCGAGGTCAGCCGCTTTTCCCATTCCATGAACGTGCAGGTAGAACACGTGTGGGTCATCCCAGAAGAAATGATTGTGCAGGGCCGTCACGTCGATTCCGTTGTCGAGGAGGGCGGACATCACGGGATTTACCTCATCCTGAAGCAACACCAAGTCGCCCATCATCACTTCGTCGCCATCCGTTGTCTTTGTGAACGCAATCCATCCGCCGAACCCGAACGGAGTTGGTGTCGATATCCCTTGCACGGTCATCTTGAGATCGTTGCGGGGAATATTGACCTTCAGCACCGCGTCCTTGAAATCCCCTTTGCGGTCGAGGGATTTCAGAACTTCCTGGTAGTCACTAGGAATCTCCTGCGCATACCCAGATACTGACCAAAAAACAAGACAAGCCAGCATCGCAAGCGTCGTACGTTTCATGATTCCTAACATCAAACACCTCCAGCGTTAATTGGATTAATTGAAATCTGTCCCTGCCCTACTTCCCCGTGGCGGCCTCAGTAACTTGCTTTGTCACGACATGAGTCCCGGCGCGCAGTTCGTCGGTGCCCCGCACCGCTACTTCGTCACCCTCGCGTAGACCGCCGAATACCTCGATGGACTTGCCGTCCAGCTCGCCAGTCTGGACGTTTACCCACTCGGTGTTTCCCCCGCGAATGCGGATCACGAACGTAGCCTCTGTGGTCCTGGCAACCGCCGATGTTGGAACGAAGAGCGTAGGTTCGGTCCGGCGCACCGGCCAAAGGACTTCGGGAAACATCCCGGAACTCAAACGCCCGTCCGCATTGTTGACGTCCAGTTCGACCGGCATGGTCCGCGTCTTCACGTCCACGGAATGAGCGATACGGGCAATCGTTCCCGCGAAAGTCTGACTGGGGAAGGCCGGAACGCTGAAGTCAACTTTGCTTCCGACATTGATACCCGTTGCATATTTCTCGGGGACGGGAACAACGAGCCGGAGCCTAGCGGTCTTTTCGACGTGTACCATCGGCATCGCCGCTCCTGAGCTACTTGTTGCGGGCCCCACAAGAGACCCCGGATGCACGTTCCGCTCCGTCACAATGCCGTCGAAAGGAGCTCGCAATTGGAGGTACCCTTCGATTTCTGTGATCGACTTCAGCGCAGATTTCGCCGCTTCGGCGCTCTCGCGCAAGGCTTCGAGCCGCGCACGGTCCGCTTCGGCGGCTTTCTGCGCGATCTCCAAATCATTTCCAGCAACCACTCCGGGGGTAGCAGAGGCGCTCTTCAAGCGTTCGTAGGTGCTCTGGTCCGAGGCGAGCTTGGCATCCGCCTCAGCACGCTGCGCCTCGGCGGCCTGGAGTTTGGACTGTGCTTCAGCTCGCTGTGCCGCGACTTCTGGCGCAACAAGCCGGGCCATCAGCTGTCCAGCCTTCACGCGCGACCCGCGATCCACACTGATCGAATCAACATAGGCCGTGACTTTTGGAAAAACGGCCACAGCCTCGTATGCCTGAAGTTCTCCTGGTAACCGCGTCGCTATGGACAGCTTCTTTGACGTGACCTTAGCCACTTCGACGGTTGGTGTAGGCGACGCCGTTCCCTGAGCGCTGGTGCTGGAGCCCGAATTCGTGCCGCAAGAAGCGCAAAAGCTGAGTGTCGTGCAAAGGATTAGAATCAACGGAATCCGGGCTTGCGTCATTCCGCTCCTCCGGGTAGTGGGTTTGAGTTTCTCGCGAAGGCGCTAGCGGGATCATCGGGATCAAGCGATGGCGACTCGACTCCGGCGCGTTCTTGCACCAAGGAAAACACAAGCGGAACAACAAGGAGTGTAGCAGCTGTAGCAAACAACAAGCCTCCAATGACCGCGCGCCCTAGAGGAGCCGTCTGCTGACTTCCCTCCCCAACGCCGAGAGCCATGGGAACCATTCCAGCAATCATCGCCATGCTGGTCATTAAAATGGGTCTCACGCGGGTTTCCGCTCCATGAATCGCAGCCGCGGTAGACCTATTTCCCTCCCGACGATATCCCTCCGCGAAGGTCACCAACAAAATCGCGTTCGCCACGGCGACGCCGATGGCCATAATTGCTCCCATGAACGACTGAATATTTAGACTCGTGCGAGTAACCAGCAGAACGAAAAGCACTCCACAGATGACCGCAGGAACGGCCGACAGCACCGCAAACGCGAGCCTGAGTGATTGGAAGTTCGCCGCCAGCAGCAGGTAGATAACAAGAACCGCAAGCAGCAACCCGACGGCAAGGTTGGTCAACGTCTGTTTCATCGGACCGATTTGTCCCCGAACAGTGACCTTCACTCCGCGAGGCTTAGACCCTGCGCGGTTGATCGCGGCGTCCAGCTCGCCCGAAACGCGGCCCAGATCCTCTCCCGAGACATTCGCTGTGAGCGTCACCATTCGTTGTCCGTTCAGTCGATGGTATTCGCCAACGACGGTTCCGTAGCCCACCTGAGCTACGTCACCCATGAGCGGATGCTCAGCGGCTCCTTGCGTCACCGGAATATGTTCTACGTCTTGAATCGAGGTCACATCGGACTGAGGAACCTGGACTTGCACTTGATAAGCGACTCCCGACTTTGGATCAGCCCAATAGTTCGGCGCGACGAAACGGCTAGAGGACGTGGCCGCAAGGAATGATCGGCCAACACTCCCGGTTGTAACCCCCACTTGTCCGGCGCGTTCCCGGTCTATGTTGATGTCTATGCTCGGATAATCGAGAGGTTCGTCATACTGAAGGTCGCGGAGCGCGCCAATCTTGGCTACTTCCGAGCGAACCTTCTCGGCAAAGGCGCGATCGGCACCGAGGTCAGGTCCGCTCACATTGATTTCCACGGGCGTCGGAGCGCCGAAGTTCATGATCTGCGTCACGATGTCTCCAGCTTCAAAAGAAAACTGGCAGCCCGGAAACTTGTCAGGCAAGAGCTTCCGCAACCGTTCCTCGAATTCGTCCATGCGAATGTTGGAGTCCGGCTTCAAGGCCACACGCAATACCGCCTCATGCTGACCGCTAGTCCAAAGGTAGATCGTGTTAATGGGATAGTTCGGAGGTGGCGCGCCAACGTAGCTCAAGGTCACACCGACATTGCCAGGACCGGCCGCTTCCTGAATGAAGTGGAGCACACCAAGCGTGAGTCTTTCCGTGGTTTCCACACGTGTCCCGATGGGCGCTCGGAACCGCAACAAAAGCTGACCGGAAGTGACCCGCGGGAAGATCTCTCTTCCGAGATACGGGCCGAGCAGGACAACCACCAAAATGGAAGCGAGAACGTACGCCGAGACCGTAAGTCCCCGTATTGCCGTGAGCCGGTTCAGAATGCGGCCGAGCGTGTTCCGCACTCGGTGGAGCACGGAAGCCGCATCCTCCGCTTCCGGTGCATGCCCGCGCAGAATCCACGTTGACAGCACGGGCACAAGAGAACTCGACAACAAATAAGAGGCGGCCATCGCAAAACCGACCGCCAATGAAAGCGGCACAAAGAGCGAGCGCGAGACTCCTGTCATGAAGAACGAAGGAACAAACACCGCGAGAATGCAGAGCATGGCCAGCAGCCGCGGAATCTGTACTTCCTTGGTTGCATCCAAAACGGCTATCGCTCTTCCGCGTCCTTGTCCGAGATGACTGTGAATGTTCTCCATCACCACCGTCGATTCGTCGACGAGAATCCCGACAGCCAGTGCCAGGCCGCCTAGCGTCATAATGTTGATGGTCTGACCCGCGCCCCACAGGGCCACCACGGCTGTTAGCAGCGCGAATGGAATCGTAGTCACAACGATGAACGCGCTCCTCCAGTCGCGCAGGAAGAGCAACACCATCACGCCCGTCAAGATCGCGCCCAAGAGGCCTTCCTTAACGACGGATAGCAGCGAGTTCCGAACGTAGGAGGATTGGTCGAATTCGTAATCGATTTTAATGTCTTCTGGAACGACGGACTGGAATTGCGCGAGGCTGGCATTGACCGCATCGACTACACTCAACGTCGAAGCATCGGCGCGCTTCGTCACGGGAATATAGACCGTGCGGCGTCCATTCACTTCGGCGTAGCCGGTGATGATGTCGCTCGAATCCTCTATCGTCCCGACGTCTCTCAAGAAGACCGTGGGTCCCGCTCCCGTACGAATCGGAAGGTTTTGCAAGTCTTTGATATTCGAGACGACCGAATTGATCGGTGCCAGCCGCAGCAAATCTCCGGTGCGCACATTTCCCGCCGGTACAATCGTGTTCCCCGTGTTCAGCGCCTGGATTACCTCCTCGGGGGCCATCCGGTAGGCGCGAAGACGATCCGGGTCAACGCTCACGACAATCGTTCGGGCCGCCCCTCCGAATGGAGGAGGAGCGGAGACTCCGGGCAGGGTGGCGAAAAGCGGGCGCACGCGGTTTAGCGCCAGGTCTTGGATCTCGGCCACACTCTTCGTCGCGCTCGAAAAAACCAGGTAGCCGACCGGGACGCTTCCCGCGTCGAAGCGCATGATAAACGGCGCAACCGTTCCTGGGGGCATGAACGCGCGCGCCCGGTCCACGTACCCCACGGTTTGCGCCATCGCCTGGCTCATGTCTGTGCCCGGATGAAACGTCAATTTCAGCAAGCCCACGTTTTGGATAGATTTGGATTCGACCGACTCAATACCCGTGATGTAAAGGAAGTGATACTCGTAGTAGTAGACGAGATAGCCTTCCATTTGTGCTGGCGACATTCCTCCATATGGCTGTGCTACGTAAATTACGGGCAAATTCAGGTTCGGGAAAATGTCAATCGGCATGCGCACTAGAGCAAGAATCGAACACAATGCGACCCCGATGACGACGACAACGACAGAGATTGGGTTGCGAAGTGCGGCGCGAAGGAGCCACATGGTTATGGCGCTCCTTGTGTTTTGTCATGGAGTGATTGTAGGAAAGGCGCTAGGTCGCCTTGGGCGGCGGCAACTGAGGCCAGATTCTGCCAGACCGCTAGGCGCGCAAGAGCGTCATCGATTTCAGCTTGCACTAAAAAGCTCTGTGCATCAGAAACACCCACCAGCGTAGCAAGTCCAGCTTGATACCGTGCACGCTCCTGGGTTTCCGTTGTGCGGGCCGCTTCGAGTTCAAGGGGTGTGTTCTCAGCGACTTTCCTCGCCCCATCGAGCGACGCCTGGGCCTTGCGGAGTTGCCCTGTCAGGTCTTGCAACGCCTGGTCGTAGCGGGCTTCCTCTGCGCGTTCGTTCGCCGCTTCCACAGCCTTTTTCGACTTAATTGAAAAGATGTCGATTACCGGGAATGTCACCATCAGCCCGGCTGCCCAGTTCGCGCGATCCGGTCCCAACCCCTCCGTTCCCCCGAGAAATTTGCCGGTCGGGTCAACACCAGTTCCGCGTCCCATGACCACCGATTGCAGATACAGCTTCGGGTAATACGAGCGATCGAGCGCGTGGACCAGCGACTGCGACTCTTGCACTCGCGCGCGCTGCACTTCAGCGGCGGGGTTTGTGGAGATAGGCGCTGCTGGCGGAGCGGTCGCCGGTGGTGCGCCGAGCAAAGTGCTCTCCCGGACTTCGACCGTAGCATCGGCAATGCCGAGGATATCCGCGAGTTGCGCGCGGCTTGTTGCTACCTGCTGCTGCGCCCTCGCAAGGTTGACTCGGGCGCGGGCGAGTTCCGCGTCCGCCCTGGATGCATCTGCACCCGCACGAAGTTGATTGTCCACAAGGACGTGCACGGACTTCGTGAAGGTTTCGCGGCGCTCGACATCCGCCTCTGCGGCACGGACGGTCTTTTCCGCCGCCACGAGTGTGAGGTACGCATCCACCGTCGCAATGCCGACATCGAGGCGGGTCAATGACGCTTCCGCCTCGGCCCTGCGCTGAACGGCGTGCGCGGCATCCACCTTCGCACCACGATATCCGAAGTCGAGAGGCTCCCATGAAAACAACAGGCCACCCGCGCTTCCCCAAGCGCTGCGGTTCGACGGCGACAACGTCACCGGTCCCGTAATCGGGGCGATGACGGAGTTTGGTAGCGTCAACCCGGCAATGTTGTTGTCTGTCGCGCGATTGGACTGCCAAAGAACTTCGGTTCGAGGCAAGTAGCTCGTGCGGGCCACGCTCACACCGGCTTCCGCCGAGTACACACGCTCCAGCGAAGCACGCACCGCAGGATAGTTCTTTAGCGCAAAATCCACCGCTTCTTCGAGCGTAAATACTCTTGTGTTTTGCTGGTCCGACTGCGCCGATGTCTGCTGGCCCGCGGCCAGTAGCAAAATCACGGTTATCCCCGTCTTCCAATACACTCGATGATTTGCAAACACGTCCGTCTGCTCCCCAATTCACTTCTGTGGTGCGTGGTAGAGCCCTTCGATGAGTTCCATCCCGCGCTCCAGAAGTTTGTCGTCCGAGATTCCTTGACGCGCCCAGCCTTTCAATATCTGATCCACGCCGTAACCCTCCTTGCGGCCAAATCGGTCATCCGCGAGATCTGCGTCGTGAATCATTTGTCCGATCACAGCAACCTTCGGGTCGCGGACGTAAAACTGTTTTGTGAGGGTTTCAAACGTGCAGTCATCGCCGCGATGTCCGAACCCTTCTTCATGAAACATGTCGAATGGCACACCGCTAGCCGGCACCCGATCGTCCGGTGCGAAAGCAAACCGCGCTTTGGGGTCGATAAAGTTTCGGATTAGCCACGCAGACGCACAGCGATCGACTCCGGGCCTTGGTCTAGTGACCCAGAGCCTGCCCTTGTAGTCCTTCGAGTTGACCTTGCAGGTAGGGGTGGCGGACGCTGGCCCGCGTAATGAGGCCGCGTGCTCGAGTAACTCCTTCACGCGCACTTGCAGCGGACTGTTGAAGAAGTCGACCTCGACAATCTCTTGAAAGCGATTTCGCAAGCGGCCCAGACGGCCACTAGTCTTTCCTTCCGCACCTTTCGATGAAAATGCCTGAAGCTCCCGAATCAATTCCTGATATTCCCGTGTGCGTGCTTCCGAGAAGCGGCCGATCAGCTGAGCCCTTGAGAGGTTGTCGATCGATTCGACGTGAACCACGGATGCGTCGCCCCCGTATTTCCGTATCGCTGTCGCGAGCCACTGAAACCGTTCTTCATTGCTGGGATTGTTGGGGAGCAGGTAGCCCGAATTTCCAAGCGGCACGGTTCCATATCGCTGCAGCTTTCGCCAAATCTCTACTCTTTGGCTGGCGCGCTTTGTAGGCAGCGTAAACGTCAGCAGCAGCCATCCAGCCGTTCGTCCATTACGTACGCTCATTTCCTCGTGATGTTATACCTATAACTCTAGCTACGTCAACGCAACGGCAGGAGTTGGTCACAAGGCGGGGAGATAGCTCAGCGAAACGAAATCGTTCGAAGTGCGAGCGAGTTATTGGATTGAGGACGTGGACGGATTTCGCTGGCCTACGATCATGAGCTTCTCACGGAGCGCATGTTCCTGAGCTGCGAGAGGTAGAAACTGCTCGTTCCAGAACCGAGCGTGCTCGGCCTCAGGAAGCAAGGCCATAGCATGCACGACAGATATTCCGCGCTTTGTAACGTCGTTGATTTGACTGACTAGACGAATGATCTCCGACATCCTGTCCCAAGTCTCGGCGTGATGCTTGCTGCGCTGCCAACGCTGCAAATCGAGGAGGCCCCTATGGTTGTCCCGCTCACGAGCGTAGGCATAGAGATCGCTGAACCTCTGCAGCTTTTCGTCGTATTCTTTCTGCAGCGGCTCGATCTGTGCATACGCAGCGACTGAAGGCCGACAACAGGGCGGGATCGTGAACCGGGGGCTCGAGCGATGGCAGGGAGATGATCCGGACATCTCGCAGGTGGGTCAGGAACAGTCGCGCACCATGGACCGATCTCAGCTGATCCGCATGGCCGTAGTGTGGGCGGCGGCATCGGCTCAGGTGGCGCTCGAATCGCGCAAGGGATTGCTCGTTCAACTTACACACCGGCATGCCGTGCCGATGGGTCCAATAGATGAAGTGCTCCGCCGCTCGGAGATGTTTGCGAGCTGTAAGCGTGGCATAACCTGTCTCCGATAAAGCCTGAGCGAAGCTTTCAAACAGGGATCCAGCAGGACCATCCCGAAGTGTCTGAATCCGCGTGCGCGACTTGAAGAACTCTGACAGCATGGGCAGGCTTATATAGGCCAGCGGCAGGGGCGGCACCAGAGGGATGTTGTTTGCAAGAAGCTGAAGACGCCGGCCCAGAAAGGTCAGGTGATTGAAAAATTGGCACTTGGCAGGTAGCCAAGTTGTTGTTTGCAAGACTCGCCAGCCTCGCCGAGTCGCCTTAGCGACCCTCTGCACCAGAGGCTTCAGCAGTCTCGTTGCCTCCACAGTCACTGCTGTATTTCGCAAGCACTGGTGTGAACGCGCCCGGGACGATGTTACCCAATTTCGTCTGGATCGGGACGAAGCCGTGGGTGGCACACTAGTTTCCGCACATCATTAGATCTATACACTCCATGGTCTGGATAGTCATTCAACACATAGAAAGGCTTCGTGCGTGCCGCTCTGTTCAATTGTCAAAGGCCCGAAGACGGCCTCTAGCTCAAGATTCAAGGAAGCTCGAAACCAGGAAGGCCCAGCGCCTTCTGGTCAAATGTCAGGGTGCATGAACAGTTCGCCCTGGCGCCGACCGCGACGATGACAGGCCGAAAGAAACACGTGTGCTCAGAGGAGCTGCAACGGTTTCGCGGACGCGTACGCTTTTCCTTCTAGCGCATGTTCACACCGAACGAATGAGGTTCTCCGAAGAGAAATGCCCCGTGTTTTAGCGGGGTTTGCGACGTTCTGGCAGTTTTTTACGCGTGTCTACACGCACCTTCACGCTGGGCAGGACGTCTGGCAAACGGATATCCAAGGCCTGCAGCAAATCACGGCAGGCCGGATTCGGCATGGGGATGCGCAGGCAACTACCGCCCTCTTTGATTTTCATTTCCGTCGAACTCAGGGCCTTCAACTGTTGTAGTCCCTCTTCGACGGTCACGTCCAAGGCCGCCCAAGCCCGGCTCAAGACCCGCCGGAGGAGATAAGCCAGCGTCACCACCAGAACATGAGCGCGCGTGTGCGCCTCGGTGCGTACATGGATCGGGCGAGTTTCCAGATGGGTGGTCTTGCAGGTGCGGAAGGCCTGTTCGACCTGCGTCAGATCCTTGTAGCGGTCATGCACTTCTTGCTTGGAAGCAGCGCTCACCGGGAGATCGGTCTTGATCACGTAGCAGCCATCCAGCCGAGCGGCCTGTTCGTGAGCGGCGGAGTCCACCCGCAACGCCAGGGTTCGCCCCTGTACTTCGACCTGCAGCCAGTCATCGATTTTCAGTCGCTGGATCCTGGCGCGCACCGCCTTCTCCGCCGTGGCCACCGCAGCGCGCGGATGCTCACCGAGATAGCCATTGCACTCGGCAATAAAGTGTTCCACTCGTGCTTGTTTGTCGGCTCGAGAAGCTGCCAGTTCTTCTGCACGCACAGGATTGCGCCGCAGCACGTAACGCACCCCGTCCTGCGTGACCTCGCACACCGCGCTGTCGAACAACTCCATCTGCAGGAGGCCCGCTTTCCAAAGTGTTTCGATCTGTGGCTTGGTGATGGCGGTGATGTAGTGAAATCCGACCTTGACTAGCTCGGCGATCTGTCCGCTCTTGATCATGCCGCGGTCGCCGACAAAGGTCACCCGTTCACAACCGAAGCGTTCGCTGGCTTTGTTGACCTGCGCCGCAAAGGTCTGGGTATCTTGGGTGTTGCCGCGGAAGACTTCGACCGAAACGGGTTCTCCTCCCGGGTCGCACAATAAGCCGATGACGATCTGTTTTTTGTTCTTCTTGCCATCCCGGCCGTAGCCATAGGCACCGCAGGCGTTGTGCTCCCCCTCGAGGTAGCTACTGGTGACGTCGTAGAGAAAGAGCTGCGGTTTTTCCTTTCCTCGCCGAGCCAATAAACGATTCTCGATGTCCTTTTGTTGCTCGCTCAACCAGGTGAGATTGTCGTAGAGATCGTTTTCGTCAAAGCCGCGTTGCCAGCCCAGCACGGCGCCGGCGGCATGGACCTGCGCCAGGCGTACGGCCGATAAGCGGGACCCTTGCTCCAACACGCGCGCCAAGACTTGCCACAAGGCCAAGTGACCTGAAAACTCGTCTCCCAGTATTTTGCGCAGGCCCAATCGTTCGGCCACTTGACAGACGGTCCACACGGCGCCGACGGAAGGACCTTGGTGCAGTTCGATCTGTTCCAGAGAAGCCAGAGCGGTGAGATTGTTTTTGTGACGAAGAGCGAGTTCGATGGCGGCAATCTCTTTGGGATCGCAATGGGTGAGGTTGGCGATGTTGCGTTTGCGGACGTGCGTGCCCTCGCGATAGGACTCGCGGAGGTAGATGGACGCATAGGATTTGCCGTTGGTGGAGGGCCAGGAGGCGCGCGAGATGTACATGTCCACTAAATACAGGACAAAACTAGACAAGTCAGGGCAAAACATCTACATAAATTCACATATGCATGTCTACACAAGGAAAGCCAAAATACCGTTAATCGTATGAACCATCAGGGTTTACTCTAAAAACCAGAGGTGACCATCCGTTCTAGACTATTGCCCGTGAGCCAGCCAGTGGCCCATCCAACGAAAATCCATAGCACCATTAACATGGCTTCTCCTTTGCGAGAGAAATGACACTTCGAGACACCGTTGGTGTACTCCTGGAACGAAGGAATGTTTCATGAAACAAGAGCTAGACGCGCAAGAACGGCAAAACTTGAAATCGGACAACGACAACTGTCCTCTCACAGTGAATTAAGGTTTTGGGTCTGTAACGAACTGGTATCCGAGTCCGCGGATCGTAAGCAAATAGCGGGGCTTCGAGGGTTTGAGCTCAATATAACGACGTAAGCGCACAATGAAGTTGTCTATGGCCCGCGTGTCCGTATCCTCGTGCAAATTCCAGACATCCTGAAGAATCGCTTTCCGGGAAACGGGACGTCCTGCGTTCCTGATCAAATAGCGGAGCAGGTCCAACTCCATCACCGTGAGTTGAACGATGCTGCTGCCGGCGCGCAATTGAAGATTCTGAAAGTCCACGACTTTGTCGTCGAAGCGAAAGATGTCCGGTGAATCCGTATTTGGCCGCTCCTGATCCGGCGTGTGTGATTTCGCCGTGCGCGACCAGTTCTTCCGGCGCAGCAGGCTTTCAATCCGCGCAATCAAGATCGAGAGATTGAACGGCTTCGGCAAATAATCGTCTGCACCCGACTCAAACCCCTTGAGCACATCCTCTGGACGCCCGCGGGCCGTCAACATAAGGAGCGGAATGTAATTCTTCGCTTCCCTTAACTCCCGGGCAACAGAGAATCCGTCTTTGCCCGGTAGCATCACGTCGAGCACAAGAGCGTCGAAGTTCTCTCGATTCTTCACCAGGCGGGTCAGCGCGTCTTCACCGCGTTCGGTCGTTTGAACGGAGTGCCCTTCGGCTTCAAAATTAAAGCGAAGGCCCTGCGCGAGGTGCGCTTCGTCTTCGACGATGAGTATGCGGCTCATACGCGATAGATTCTGGGAAGTCGCATGGTGAAGGTGCTGCCCAGGCCTTCGCCTTTACTCTCGGCGTAGGCATCGCCGCCGTGGCGAAGGGCGATCGAACGCACAATGAATAGACCCAGGCCGGTTCCGTTCACTTGCCCGGCCATGGAATTCGGCGCGCGGTAGAAGCGCTTGAAAATGCGTTTCAGCTCTTTCGGGTGTATTCCCACGCCGTTGTCACATACGCGCAAGGAAACCGTATCGAGATTGGGCGTCGAGATATCGACAGCGATATTCTTTTCCTTCCCCGAATACTTGACGGCATTGTCGAAGAGATTAAAGACCGCAGTACGCAGCTCCTCGGCGCTCCCCATAACGGTGATTTCGTCCGTCCGCTCACTGCTTAAATAAAGTGAGCTGGCGGATAAGTGCTGCCGCAAACGCGTAAGTGCGAGCACATCGTTCACAATTTCGGTGAAATTCACGTCCTTCCAGTTCTCCCGGAGACTTCTTTGCCGTACGTGGCTGGCCTTGAGCACTTGCTCAACCGTGCCAAGCAGTCGGTCAGTATCTTCGAGCATGATGCGGTAGAAATCACGCCTCTGGGTCTCGTCCAGTCGACGGCTTTCGAGCGTTTCCAGGTACAAGCGAATCGACGCGATCGGCGTCTTCAGTTCGTGGGTAATTGCATTCAGGAAGCTGTCTTGCTGTTCATTTCGGCGGATCTCGCGGACAAGGAAAATCGTATTCATGACCAGGCCAGCGATCAACAGTCCAAACAGAACGATGCCGAGGACCAGCGGAACAACTTGGCGCCAGTGGAAGATCATCCAGCCGACGTTGAGAGCCGTTGCCAGCGCGACGAGGCAGGTACCTAATGAGATAAAGAACGCGATAGCCTTCGTGCGGCGCGTAATACGCATGTCTTTAGTTTACGCCAGAGATAAGCTTCTCGTGTCAGATTGAAATGGCGCTCCTCGCGCCTTGGCGTCCGCTCTAGTCCGCCACAATGGTTGGCAGCGGGACTTCGGGTGTCCTGGCCGCCCGCCGGAGTTCAGCTGGCTGTGTTGCGCGTGGCGCAAGCTTCTGCTGCTTGATGTCCCAGGCGAGGCCGAGCGTCCGCAGGGCGCAGATCCCATACCAGTTCATATCGAACTCATACCAGGCAAGGCCGTGCCGCGCGGCTTGCGCCGACGCATGGTGATTATTGTGCCACCCTTCCCCGAACGTGAGCAACGCCACCCAAAAATTGTTCTTCGACGTATCACCTGTGAGGAATCGCTGAGATCCCCACATATGTGTCGCGGAATTAACGAGCCAAGTGGCGTGGAGGCCGACAGTCGTCCGCAGGAAGACTGCCCACAACAGGCACGACCAGCCACCGATTGCGAAGATAAGCAGACCGAGCAATGCGACTGGGACCCAGTGCCACTTGCTGATCCAGAGATGAAACTTGTCTCTTCGAAGATCCGGTACGAAAGGTAAGAGCTCTTTGGCGTTGTTGTGCATCGCCCGGCCCGTCAGAATCCAACCCATGTGCGCCCAGATCCCGCCATCGCGCGGAGAATGCGGATCACCTTCCTTATCGGTATTCTGATGGTGCACGCGATGCGTCGCCACCCAGGCGATAGGGCCGCCTTCGAGGGCCAGAGTTCCGCAAACGGTGAGGAAGTATTCCATCCATTTCGGTGTCTTGTAGCCCCGATGCGTGAGCAACCGGTGGTAGCCCATGCCGATGCCAAGACTCCCAACAACCCACGAAAGCAATATCGCCAACGCAAGCGCCTTCCAAGTGAAGAAAAACAAGGCTATGATCCCACCGACGTGGAATGCTGCTATGAAGGAGCTGGTCACCCAATTGATGGGTTGTGCAAATGTTCTGTCGCGTTCAAAGATGCTCATGGTCCCGTAGTCCTCTGTAGCCCCCTGCTGGCTATTCCCACAACGTAGCACCCGGGCGTCCGAGCTTCTGTAATAGTTGTGTAATTGCGCCGGGCAAAGGAGGGGTCCTCGCCCACATGCGCCGCAGAGGGGGTCTTCTAGGTTTTCGTAGCCTGACAGGAGGGGCGCGCCCCAAAACTACAAGCAGTCACGGTGGTGGCCATGGGACACCAAAGCGCGCTCGGGTCGAAATCGCGTCTCAGTGAAATCCAAAAATATCTCGAATCCGGTTGTCACCCGTGCCGTTCGAAAGAAACGCAAAGCCGGATCATTGGCCTAATCTGCCCCTTTTTGCCCCTGCGTGTTTCTGTTAAGTGTCCACTCATCAGGAAGATGGATGGTAGGGGCGGTGGGGATCGAACTAAAAACAGCATTGACGGCGCGTAAGTTGTTCTATAGAAGGGGAAGTCAAGGAAAAATACTGCCCCCACCGCCGGAGTTTGCCGGAAGCGATACTTTTAATGGGATTAGGTCATACACAAACCGGTTACGTGAGCTGAAGCGAGTTGGGTCTGCGAACCGCTCCAATGGGGCGCGGAAGCACTTAGGCCTGTTGCGGGAATTCCATCAAATCAGGCGAGCGCGGTAAACTCGGGCTAGATTTGCCAAGGCACCTACGATCCGATCGTAGCCCCAGCTGGGATTTTCCCTCGCCATCTGCAAGGCCAGGAGTTCTGTTTCCTGATCTACTCTTGGGCGCCCTACACTTCGACGGAATTTGGATTCCCCTGTGATCTATCGCTTCGTGAAAACGAGATTGTAGGTGATGTTTCTGGGTCGGAAAAGCCCATTCGAAAAGGGGCTGTGCAAAATCCTAAGCCACGCCATTTCAAGCCGTTCGAGTTTTTTGACCACGGTGTGCTGCAGAAGCATACGGAGAAGGAGTTCACTGTGAACTAACCAACCGTGTGAATAAGTTAAGCTGCGCGAGAGATGAGGGAAGGCCCCTCGGCATCGGCTTTCAGGAGCAGGTCTCAAACCGCCTCCAAGCTGCTGTGGTAAAGAGCCATGGTGGTGAGCGTTGGAGGAAAAGCGCGGGAACAAACTCGTGCAGGTGAGCATTCGAGAGACGAACGAAAGTG
>Ga0209473_1000833_pt1 | contig 17849 bp, 13 predicted proteins | sample GraSoiAngelo_133_FD_185890 | JGI IMG/M metagenome (GOLD analysis project Ga0209473, IMG submission 185890) | Grasslands soil microbial communities from the Angelo Coastal Reserve, California, USA - 14_0929_05_20cm (SPAdes) (version 2) | ecosystem: Environmental > Terrestrial > Soil > Grasslands ...
TCGATTACGAATCTGCAATTCGCCCCAAACGGGCGTTGCAGGCTAGCAAATTTCGGATTCGGGATACTAGAGCGTTTTGGAATGAAATGGAGACCGGTTCGCGCAGAGAAAACGGGTCAAAACAAAAGACTAGCCGAGACCCAGCTTCTTGAACGCCTTGGAGATATACGAACCGGTATTCTCGCTCGGCTCGACCCCGCCGGATTTTACGAGATTATAGGCGTCCTTGTACCACCGGCTATCGGGAAAATTATGCCCGAGCACCGCTGCAGCCGTTTGCGCCTCGCCGACGATACCGATCGCCATATAGGCTTCGGTCAGCCGCGCCAGCGCTTCTTCGACATGCCGCGTGGTCTGATATTGCGTCACCACGGTCTTGAAGCGGCCGGCGAGCTGGTCACGCGCGCCTTCGAGCTTGGCCTTGGCGCTGACGGCGTATTCCGAGGTCGGATATTTGCGCACCACCTCTTCAAGCGCGGCGATCGCCTTCTCGGTTCGTCCCTGGTCGCGGGTAACGTCGGGAATCTGATCATAGTGCGAGGCCGCGATCAGATATTGTGCGTAAGCCGCGTCGGGACTGCCGGGATGCAAGGTCACGTAACGCGTCGCCGAGCCGATGCAGTTGTCGTAGTCGCCCGCATTGTAATACGCATAGGCCGACATCAACAACGACTTGCGCGCCCAGTCGGAATAAGGATGCTGGCGGTCGACTTCCTCGAATTTCTTCGAGGCTGCCTTGGCGTCCTTGCGCTGGTTCATCAAGTACAAGCCCTCATTGTAGAGCTTGTCGGCGGGCTCATCGACGAAGGTGTCATCCTTGGCAAGGAACTTGTCCCATAGCGCGCCGGTGCCGCATCCGCTCAAGGGAATTGCAAGCACGATGAGCGAGGTGGCCAGCCGCAACTGCCGGGCGGCGGCACCGGCCGAGACCCTGCGTAGTTCGCGTGTCATACGCTGTGCTGACATGAATTTGAGACCTGACGCCAATCCTGGAACCTGACGTTGATGCAGTATCGGCTGCGCCATGAATGCCGTCATGGACGCGATATTTGCCCAGCATGTGGCACCTGCCAATGCCACCAAGGCCTATGTACCCAAAAAACTATCGTTAACCAACCGCATAGGCAGGCATTTCGCCCGCATTAAGGCGGTCGCGACGGGTTCGCTCCCGATCATGGTTACCGCCGGGCGATCGCCGGTCTGGAGCCCTTCTCGCACCGGAAAGACCCCGAAAGGGACCAGCTTCGGCGCGCGTTCGAGGGAACGGGTTTCAGGAAACGTCAGGACCGTAGGCGGGGGCGATCATGCCGCCCACGATGCCGTGGCCGGCTTCGGCGTGCGCGCGCGAGCGGCGCGCTGTCTCGGCAGCTTCGACGACCCGCCAGGCGCTGCGGTCGGCCATCAGGGCCGTCAGCACCGCGTAGTTGAGCTTGTGGCCGCCGCGCACCGAACGATAGGCGGCAAGCAACGGCAGGCCGGCGAGCGCGAGATCGCCGACGACGTCCAAAACCTTGTGGCGGGCGCATTCGTCGCTGTAACGCAGCCCTTCGCTGTTGAGCAGGCGGGTATCGTCAAACACCACCGAATTCTCGAACGACGCACCCAGCGCGAAACCGGCGCTCCAGAGCCGCGCCACATCGTTCATGCAGCCGAAGGTACGGGCGCGCGAAATCTCGCGGCGGAAGCGTTCCGGGCTGAGATCGAGCGTATATTTCTGGCGGCCGATCACGGGATTGGCGAAGTCGATTTCGATTTCGGCGCGGAAACCGGCCGCATAGGGCCGCAACTCGCCGAAACAATCGCCCATCGCCACCTGCACCGGCTTCAAAACCTGAATGAAACGGCGTGGCGCCGACTGCGTAACGACCCGCGCTTGATCAATCGCGGCGACGAAGGCAGCGGCGCTACCGTCCATGATTGGAACTTCCGGACCGTCGATTTCGATGGTGGCGTTATCGACGCCCATCCCGCGCAGCGCGGCGAGCACATGTTCCGCAGTGGAAACCAGCGGTCCATCACGGTCGCCCAGCACGGTCGCAAATTCGGTTGCGATCACTGATTCGGCCGTCGCCGGGACCTCGCGGTCGGCGCCATCAAGACTGGTGCGGACAAAAATATAGCCTGCATCGATAGGTGCAGGCCCGATGGTCAGACTGACCGGTAATCCGGAATGAACGCCGACGCCCGTCACAGTTGCTTCTGACCGAAGCGTTGTTTGCCGGTTCAATTTCATGCGCAGACCGCCCACTGACTTATCCCAGAGCTCTAACCGACCCGATACCCCAATACCGCGGGGCCGATTCGCACTCTAAGATCCCCAAGTCACGGCAGGACCATAGTCACTGCCCCAAAGAGCTCCAACTCACGCTTTTTTACTGATTGTTACCCTATCTCTGCCGTATTCGCGTCAAAGCTTAACCAAACTACGGCTCGTCCGGGAGCCCGTCTGACGTGGCCATCTAATCATGGAATAAATAATTAATGATTTAAAATCAGTATCTTGAGAGGCGACGTGGGAGCCGTTCTCGGCCAAAAAAGAAGGTCCCGGCTTGGCCAAGCCGGGACCTTTTTCATGGTTTGAACTGTAACAATTTTCACGTCGCCTGACGGCGCAGAAAGGCGGGGATATCAAGATGGTCGTCACCCTGTGGCGCCGGCGCAACAGGTGCCGGACGGCCATGAGCATCCAAGCCCTGGGGCGCCGGACGGCGAGCATACTCTGATACCGGCTCGTTCGCCGTGACTTGGTCGGCGCCGGTGCGCCGCGGCTGCTTCCGTTCCGTCAGCGGCGGCATGGCCGGCATCGCCGGGCCGGAGCTGCGTGCCGCAATGGGCGGCTCGCTCTCTTCATCGCGGCGGCCGAGACCGACATTGGCAAGCCGCTGCAACAGCGACATCCGGCTCTTCTGCGGATGATCTTCCTCGGGCTCGCCGCGCGCGTGGCGGATTTCGGCCTGCGCCGGCATCGGCAGATCCTCGAACTTCGGCATCCTCGGCGAGCGGGCTGGCGCCCGCTCGGCCGCCTGCGGGATGAACGTTTCGGGCGTAATCGGCTCGTCGGACGCCGCCGGCGCGGCGCGATGATCCGGAAACAGCGAGGGCTTCTGCGCGATCGGACGCACCGTGACATCGCCGTAGGACACCGGGTGTGCCGGCGCGGCCGCGGCGGGCTGCGGCACCTCGGGCGCAACAGCAGCGGCGATCGCCGCCAGCGTAGCCCGTTCATGGTTGTTTGAGCTGCGCTGTGGCGCGGCGGCGGGGGAAGCCGGAGCATGTGCCTCCAGCTTCTGGGTGCGCTCGGCAAGGCGCGCGTTGTCGGCGCGCAGGCGCGCCGTCAGGTCGGCCAGACGGTTTTCAGGCGCAGCATTGCTGACGGTTGCTGGCGAGGGCGTCGCGTTGCGCGCGATCTGTGCCTGTTCGATGCCGGTGGCAACGACGGAGACGCGGATAATGCCGTCGAGGCTCTCGTCGAAGGTGGCGCCGACGATGATGTTGGCGTCCTGGTCGACTTCTTCGCGAATCCGCGTGGCGGCTTCATCGACCTCGAACAGCGTGAGGTCTTTGCCACCGGTGATCGAGATCAGGAGCCCGCGGGCGCCCTTCATCGAACTGTCGTCGATCAGAGGATTGGCGATTGCGGCCTCCGCCGCGGTCAAGGCGCGCTTGTCGCCGCTCGCCTCGCCGGTGCCCATCATCGCCTTGCCCATCTCACGCATCACGGCGCGGACGTCGGCGAAATCGAGATTGATCAGGCCTTCCTTGACCATCAGGTCGGTGATGCAGGCGACGCCCGAATACAAGACCTGGTCGGCCATCGCGAAGGCGTCCGCGAAGGTGGTCTTTTCGTTGGCGACCCGGAACAGATTCTGGTTCGGAATGATCAGGAGCGTATCGACCACCTTGTGCAGCTCGGCGATGCCGGCCTCCGCGGTGCGCATGCGGCGCTGACCTTCGAAGTGGAACGGCTTGGTGACGACGCCGACGGTGAGTATGCCGTGTTCGCGCGCGGTCTTGGCGATCACGGGTGCAGCGCCGGTGCCGGTGCCGCCGCCCATGCCGGCGGTGACGAACACCATGTTGGCGCCGGAGAGATGATCGCGGATCTCATCGATCACCTCCTGCGCCGCGGCGGCGCCGACATCCGGCTGGGAGCCTGCGCCGAGGCCTTGGGTGACCTGCGTGCCCATCTGGATGATGCGTTGCGCTTTCGACATCGTCAGCGCCTGCGCGTCGGTGTTGGCAACGACGAAATCGACGCCCTGCAGCCCGGCGGTGATCATGTTGTTGACAGCATTGCCGCCTGCTCCGCCGACGCCAAAGACGGTGATGCGCGGTTTCAGCTCGCTGATGTCGGGGGGAGTGAGATTGAGTGCCATGGGTGCCTCTCGATTACGCGCGCGTTGGTTCGCCCCGGCCGGCGGCCGCGGGTTTTGGTGGAAGTCGGAAGGTGCGGAAAAGAATCATCAGAAGCCCTCGCGAAGCCATCGGCCGACCTTTCCGAAATAGCCGTCAGTCCCTGTCCGGAGCTGCCGCGGATGCCGCGGTTCGACATGCTCAAGGTGGGCGTATTGGGGATAGACCAGGAGACCCGTGGGGACCGCGAACGACGCGCTTTTCGCCTCATTGGGCAACCGGCCGAAGCCGAGCGGACGGCCGATCCGCACCGGCCGGCCGAGGACCTGGGTCGCAAGCTCGACCAGGCCGACAAGCTGCGAGGCGCCGCCGCTCAGCACGACTCGCGCCTTGGGTTCCGCCGCAAAGGGAGAATCCGCAAGCCTGTCCCGGACCATTTCAAAAATCTCCTCGGCGCGATGCCGTACAATGTTGGCGATCGTGGCGCGGGATACAATTTGGGGAGCTTCCCGCTCGTTGTCGCCGGCGGTCGGCACGGACATCAACTCACGCGCGTCGGACCCGCCGGTCAGCACGGTGCCATATAACGTCTTGATTCGCTCGGCATCTGCAATGCAGGCGCTCAAACCCCGGGCCAGGTCCATGGTGATGTGGTGGCCGCCGACGGCAAAGCCGCTGGCATGCAGGAAGCGGCCGCCGGAATAGGTCGCAATCGTCGTGGTGCCGGCGCCCATCTCGATCACCGCGGCGCCCAGATCGGCCTCGTCGTCGGTCAGGACCGACAGTCCGGCAACATAGGGGCTCGCCGCCATGGCTTCGACATTGAGGTGGCAGCGTTCGACCACCAGCATCAGGTTCCTGGCGACCGTGGCATCCGAGGTGACGACGTTCATGTCGACGCCGAATTTCCGCGCTACCATGCCTCTGGGGTCGCGAATGCCCTTGACGCCATCGAGGGCGTAGCTGACCGGCAGCGCGTGCAGCACGGTGCGCCCCGCCGCGGTGGCGTGGCGCATGCCGGTCGAGGTGACGCGGGTGACATCGGCAGGCGTGACCGCGCCGCCGTGAATATCGGCGGCTGCCTCGATCAACTGGCCCTGCAGCCGGCCGCCCGATACCGGGAGCAGCACCGATTCGACCCGGACCTTGGCCATGCGTTCGGCCAGCGCCACCGCTTGCCGCACCGCCTGTTCGCATTCGGTGAGATCGACCACCGCGCCGGCCTTGACGCCGCGCGACTGGATCTGGCTGTAGCCGATCAGCTCGACCGCATGGCTGCGGCCGCGCAAGGCGCCGCTCGGCGGGCATGGCTTTAACCGCGCGATCATGCAGGCGATTTTGCTGGTGCCGATATCGAGCGAAGCCGCAAGCGCAGTGCGCTTTGCCATCGGGCGCGTCTTCGGCGTCTGGTTGCGGTCAAGGCCGGTCATGCTTCGCCGGCCTTCTTCTTGGGCTTCTTTTCCTTGAACAGTTCTTCGTGGGCCTTTGCCGCATCGTCGGATAATTGCACCGTCAGCCGATCCGGCAGGCGCATGTCAACGGCGACGATGTCGCGCGAGAACAGCTTCTCTTCCTTGTCGAGCTTGCTCAGTTCGGCAAGCGCATTGTCGACATCGTTTTCCGGCAGGCGAACGTCGACACCGTCCTTGAGCCGCAGATTCCAGCGCCGCTCGCCGACGAAGACCGCGGCCCTGGTGACGGAGTTGACCTGCGGATAACGCGCCAGCAGCGCCAGGAAATCCCTGGCATGGGTTTCGGCGCCCTTTCCTACCACCAGCGGCAGCGACACGAAGCGCTGCGGCAGATAGGGCTCGAGCACGGCGCCGTCATCCGATATCACCGAGATCCTGCCGTCCCGCTGCCACAGCGCGAATGCCGAACGCTCGACGATATCGATCTGAAGCTGGCCAGGATAAAACTTCAGTACCGTGGCCTCGGCGATCCATGGATTTGCCTTCAGGCGCTCGCGCACGGTCGCGGCATCAAGGAATAATAGCGACGAGTGGCCGTTGACGCCGCCGATCGCAAGTATCTCGTCCTGGCTCAATTGCTTACGGCCGTTGATCGCAACGGACGCGATCCGGAACCCGGCTGAATTGGCGATGGCATTGCGCGTATCGCTCGCGGCTCGGCTCAATTCCTCGAGATGGCCGCCCTTCACGACGCCAAAGGCGGCACTGCCGAGCAGCATCAGCACGGTCGCGGCGATGCCGGCGCGGGCCGGCAGATAGCGCTCGACCAGCGCAATCCAGCGATGCGAGGGCGTGCGATCGAGCGTGAGCTGGGCGCGCGGACGGCAAAGCTGCTCGCGCAGCAGCACGACCGCGCCAATGGCGGCCGCTTTCAGGTCGGTCGCTTTCGGGTCAGCCTCGGGCCCCAGCGATCTTGCGGATCGAGCGAGGCGTCCTGCACCGTCCATTGCACGAGCTCGTCACATGTTGCCCGCAAACGCTTGCGAGTTCTGGCACAAATGATGTCCTGGCCGGGCCGGGCCGCGAGTTCCCTCGATGCGGTCGCGGAAAGCGGAAAATCCGCAACAGCTCACGCCCCCGGGCAGCCAGCGCCACATGCGCCGCCAGCGTTAACCTTCTGACTTCCTGGTAAACAAAGGGTAAATCAGGTCAGCCCAGGGCGTGATTTGATCCGCCCTGTGAGTACTTTGCCGCAAAATATTAATAATTTTATCTATTGGACGCCCGATTCCCGCGCCTGGCCGGACCTGCCCTGAAAGATTTCCGCTATTTCCGCGCGCGCTGTGCCGCGAGCTTGATCTGGTCGTGCAGGAAGTCGGCGAATTCGATGCCCTGCGCCTTGAGCGCCTTGGGATAAAGCGAAGCCTTGGTCAGACCTGGCAAAGTGTTTGTTTCCAAATAGATCGGCCCCTTGTCCGACACGATGAAGTCGGAGCGGGAATAGCCGACGCACGATAGCGCTTGATGCGCCCGGAGTGCCTGATCCTTAATCTCATCGGTCGTTTCGGGCGCGAAGCGGCCGGGACATATTTCCTGCGTCGACTTCGCGAGATATTTAGCGACGTAGTCGAACCCGCCGTCCGCGGGCACGATCTCGATCGGCGGCAGCGCGATCACCGAACCGTCGGATTGCTCCAGCACGGCGCAAGTCGCCTCCACGCCCGCGATGAAGGGTTCGATCATATAATCTTCGGTCTTGGCGGCGCGGCGAACGGCGACCAGATCCTGCTTGGAATTGACGAACAGCAAGCCGTAGCTCGATCCGTCGCGTACGGGTTTTGCGGTCAGTTTGCCGTATTCCGCCAAAGCGGCATCCAGCTGTTCCAGCATGATGCCCTCTGGCGCTTTCACGCCCGCAATTGCGGCAAATCGCTTGGCGGCGATCTTGTCGAAGGCGAGATGCGAGGACGCCGAGCCCGATCCGGTGAAGGGGATGCGGCGCATCTCGCACATCGCCTGAAGCTCGCCATTCTCTGCCCTGCCGCCGTGCAGACCCATCACCAACAGCCGATCTTCGGCCTTTGCCTGATCCAGCGCCCGCTCGAGCGCGACGCCACGATTGCCCGGCTTGAACTCGTCTTCGAACGGCCGCGCGTGGTTGAGCAGCGCTTCGGAGCGCACTTCATGCACGGTGTCGGCAACGTCCCAGAACCAAAGGTCAGCTTCCGGCAACGCCTGATGCAGCGCCTGAGCCGACGCTACCGACACCAGGCGCTCGGTATTCGTGCCTCCGAAAAGAATGGTAATGCGCATCAGCTCGTTCTGCCCTTCGTCATTCCGGGATGGTGCGAAGGACCAGACCCGGAATCTTTCTCGCATCATTTCGAGATTCCGGGTTCGCTCGCTTTGCGAGCGCCCCGGAATGACGCCTATGCCGGAATCCCAATCCGCTTGATTTCCCAGTGTAGCTCAATTCCGCAAATTTCCTTCACCCGCGCGCGCACGGTTTCGCCCAGTGTTTCAATATCATGGCCGGTGGCGTTGCCGGTATTGATGAGGAAATTGCAGTGCATTTCCGAGACCTGCGCGCCACCGACGCGCAAACCTCGACAGCCGGCGGCGTCGATCAGCTTCCACGCGCTATGGCCTGGCGGGTTCTTGAAGGTCGAGCCACCGGTCTTTTCGCGGATCGGTTGCGCAGTCTCGCGGTGGCTTTGCACCTCCTCCATCCGCTTGCGGATCGCTTCCGGCGCGGCGATTGTCCCCCGAAAGCGCGCGGAGGTGAAGATGACCGAGGGATCGACGGCGCTGTTGCGATAGATGAACTTCATGTCGCTATTGTTGAAGATGAGCTTCTTGCCATCGCGGCCGACGCCGGTCGCTTCGACCAAAACGTCTTTAGTCTCCGAGCCATTGGCGCCGGCGTTCATGCGCAGCGCACCGCCGATAGTGCCGGGAATGCCGAAGAAGAATTCCAGCCCGCTGATATTGGCCGCCGCTGCCGTCTCGGCCACCCGTTTGTCGAGCGCGGCGGCGCCCGCGCTGATGATCTCGCCCTCGGTGCTGGCGTCGCCGAAGGCACGGGGCGACAGGCGGATCACGACACCCGGCATGCCGCCATCGCGCACGATCAGGTTAGAGCCGACGCCGACGACATAGAGTGGAAGTTCGTTCGGCAGGTGCCCCAGAAAATACGCAAGGTCATCTTCGTCCGATGGCGTAAAAAGCACCTGCGCCGGGCCGCCGACACGAAACCAGGTCAGCTCGCCCAGCGATTGGTTGGCGAGCAACCGCCCGCGCAAGTTTGGCATCGCGGCTTTGAGCTCGGGCGTGATGTCGGAAAAGGCGGCCACGCTCACCCCAGCGCCTTCAATTCGCCCGGCAGCGCGTAGGCCCATTGCGTGATATTGCCGGCGCCGAGCAAGACGACCAGATCGCCGCGGCCGGCGAGGCCGTGGATCACGCCCGCAAGCGCGGCGGAATTCGGCAGCGGGATCACCTCGCGATGGCCATGCGCGCGCAGCCCGAGGACAAAGTGATCGCGATCGATCCCTTCGATCGGCGCCTCGCCGGCCGGATAGACCTCGGCCACCACAACGGTATCGGCATCGTTGAAGCAGGTACAGAATTCTTCAAACAGCGATTGCAGCCGGCTGAAGCGATGCGGCTGCACCACCGCGATGACCTTGCCGTTGGTCGATTCCCGCGCCGCCTTCAGCACCGCCGCGATCTCGACCGGATGATGGCCGTAATCGTCGATCACGCTGATGCTGTTCCATTCGCCGGTTTTGGTGAAGCGCCGCTTGACGCCGCCGAAGCCGGCGATCGCCTTGCGGATCGCATCATCGGAAAGTCCCAACTCGTGCGCTACCGCGATCGCCGCGGTGGCGTTGAGCGCATTGTGCCTTCCCGCCATCGGCAGGATGAGACCCGCGATCTCATGCGCCGCATCGGTCTTGCGATCCCGGAAGGTGACCTTGAAACTGGAACCGCTGCCCATCGGCACCAGGTCGACCAGCCGGGCATCGGCCTGCGGGTTTTCGCCATAAGTGACGATGCGGCGGTCCTCGATCTTGCCGACGATGCTCTGCACGACGGGATGGTCGATGCACATCACGGCAAAACCATAGAACGGCACGTTCTCGACGAAATTGAGGAACGCGTCCTGCACCGCCTCGAAGGTCTTGAAATGATCGAGATGTTCGGGATCGACATTGGTGACGATGGCGACGTCGGCCGGTAGCTTCAAGAAAGTGCCGTCGCTCTCGTCGGCTTCGACCACCATCCAGTCTCCGGCCCCGAGCCGCGCGTTGGTGCCGTAGGCGTTGATGATGCCGCCATTGATCACGGTCGGATCGAGATCGCCGGCATCGAGCAGTGCCGCAACCATCGAGGTGGTGGTGGTCTTGCCATGGGTGCCCGAGATCGCGACGCAGCTTTTCAGCCGCATCAGTTCCGCCAGCATCTCGGCACGGCGCACCACGGGAATACGCTGCGCGCGCGCCGCCATCAATTCGGGATTGTCGCGCTTGATCGCGGTCGACACCACAACCACGTCGGCGCCGTCGACATTCTCGGCTGTGTGGCCGACGCTGATCTTGATGCCCTTGTCGCGCAGGCGCGCGACATTGGCGCTCTCGGACGCGTCCGAGCCCTGCACGGTGTAGCCGAGATTGCACAACACCTCGGCGATGCCGCTCATGCCGATGCCGCCGATCCCGACGAAGTGGATGGGTCCGATCTCGCGCGGCAGTCTCATGAAGCTGTTCCCGTCATGGAGCGTATTGGATGCCTTGCTTCGGCACGCCATGACAAGGACTTTTTCCGTCAATTCCGGGGCCGGAGCGACGCGAGCGAACCCGGAATCTCGAGATTTCCGGATCAGTCCGCTTCGCGGCCTGTCCGGAATGACCGGCGTCAAATACCGGCGACTTTCGCCACCAGATCGGCCAGCCGCTCGGCCGCATCCAGCCTGCCGACGGCGCGCGCCGCCGCCGCCATCGCTCCAAGGCGCGCGGGCTCGGCGGCGAGCGCGGAAATCTCCGCAGCCAACCGGTCCGGGGTGAAGTCGGTTTGCGCGATCCGCAGGGCGCCGTTGGCTTTTGAAAGAACGCCGGCATTGGCGAACTGGTCCTGGTCGATCGAGCCGGGTAGCGGCACCAGGATCGACGGGCGGCCGATGGCGGCAAGCTCAGCCACCGTGCCGGCGCCGGATCGCGAAACCACCAGGTGATTCGACGCCAGCCGCGCCGGCAGATCATAGAAGAACGGCGCCAGTTCGGCGTTGATCTTGAGCCGGTCGTAAACGCTGCGAACGCGAATCATGTCTTCCTCGCGCACCTGCTGGGTGAGGACCAGGCGTCGCCACAGCGCAGGTTCGAGACGCTCGATCGCGTCGGGCACGATATCGCTCATCACGCGCGCGCCCTGGCTGCCGCCGACCACCAGCAGCCGGAACGGCTCGGTGGTTTCGGGCGGCACAAAGTTTACCGCGGCAGCGCTAAGGATCGCGGGCCGCATCGGCGTGCCGACGGTGACCGTCTTTCCGGCCAGCGCCGGATCGCGGTCGAGCACACCGGGCAGCGAGGTCGCGATCGCGCTGACATGGCGCGACAGAAAGCGGTTGGCGCGCCCAAGCACGGCGTTGGCGTCGTGAATAAGTCTGGGTATGCCGAGCAACCGTGCCGCCATTAGCGGCGGCAGTGTCGGATAGCCGCCGAAGCCAACCACGGCCGCAGGCTTCAAGCGGCGGACCAGCTGCAACGCTACGATTGTGCCGGCGGCCAGCTTGATGCCGGTATAGGCGAGCGAGAACGGCGAGCGGCTGCGCACCGTCTCGCTCGGCACCACGTCGATCATGTCCTTGGAGAACAATCCGCTATAGCGCAGCGCGCGCGCGTCGGTGGCGAGACGGACGCGATAACCCCGCTTGATCAGTTCGACGCCCAGCGCCTCGGCCGGAAACAAATGGCCGCCGGTCCCGCCCGCAGCCAACAGAATCAAGGGCTCGGTTGTCATCAGGTACCCGTCATTGCGAGCGCTTCGTTGCTTCGCTTCTCGCAATGACGAAAAGTTACCGCGAGGTCAAGCGTAGCTGCGCAATCCGTTGGCGGCGCTCATCGACTCGACCTCGGTGCGGGGTCTGAGCCGCGTCAGCGCCAGCATCATGCCGACGCCGTAAGCGAGCGAGACGATCGACGATCCGCCATAGGAGATGAACGGCAGCGTCATGCCCTTGGCCGGTATCAGTTGCAGATTGACCGACATGTTGATCGCGGCCTGCACGCCGAACAGGATCGCAAGGCCCGACGCCGCAAACCGCGAGAACATATCCTCCGTGGCATAGGCGCGCGACAACGTGCGGATCACGATGAAGGCAAACAGCGCAACCAGCGCCAGGCAAAGGATGATGCCGAATTCTTCCGCGGCGACCGCGAACACGAAGTCGGTATGGCTGTCCGGCAGGCTGCGCTTGGCGATGCCTTCGCCCGGCCCCAATCCAAACCAGCCGCCGTTCCAGAAAGCCTCCATCGCGGTGTCGACCTGGAAGGTGTCACCGGAGGCGGGATTGATGAAGCGCTTGATCCGTCCGGCGACGTGCGGCACCAACAGGAAGGCACCGAACAACCCGGCGCCTGCGGCGCCGGCAAGCCCAAGCACCCAGATCATCCGCATGCCCGCAATGAAGAACAGCGCGCCCCACACCATCAGGATCAGCATGGTCTGGCCGAAATCCGGCTCCATCACCAAAGGCGCCACCAACATCATCAGCAACATCAGCGCCATCGAGGTCGCCGGCATTTCCGGGCGCCGGGTGGATTCGGCGAACAACCATGCCGCCATCACCACGAAAGCCGGTTTTGCAGATTCGGAGGCCTGGATATTGACGCCGATCAGCGTAATCCAGCGCCGTGAGCCCTTGACCTCGGGGCCAACCAGCAGCGTCGCCGCGATGAGCGCGATTGAGATCGCGAATACGATCAGCGCACTGCGCCGGATCTGGCGCGGCGACATGAAGGAGACGCCGACCAGCACCATGAAGGACGGCAGCAGGAACAGCACATGGCGGTTGAAGAAATGGAACGGGTCGAGCCCGATCCTGGTCGCCACCGGCGGGCTCGCCGCAAGCGAAAGAATGATGCCCGCCAACATCAGGACGAGGATCGCCCCGAGCAGCGGCTTGTCCACCGTCCACCACCATGCGGAAAGCGGATTGCGTTCTTCACGGGAGAGCATGGGCATTCCCAACACAACGGGGGTTTGCCCATTGGTCGCCCATGAGGGTTTCCGAAAGGTTAATGGGATGGGTAACTTTTGACGTGGAACAGCGCGGTCGCGTCACAACAAAGCCGTCATACCCGTGAAAGCGGTCAAGCCGGGCGATGACAAGGAGTGGTCACACCACCGGCTTGACGCCGGGCAGTGCGGTGACGAGGTCGCGGAAGCGCCCGCCGCGGATTTCGAAATTGCGGTACTGGTCGAACGACGCGCAGGCCGGCGACAATAGCACCACCGCATCGGCCAGCGCCGAGACCTCCGCGTCGCGCGCGGCGCTCGCGACTGCGACCTCGAGGGTTTCCGAGATCTCGTGCGGGACGCGGTCGGTGAGCGTGGCGGCAAATTCCGGGGCGGCCTCGCCGATCAGATAGGCTTTACGGATGCGCGGGAAATACTCGGCGAGGCTCTCGATGCCGCCCGCCTTCGGCTTGCCGCCGGCGATCCAGAAGATGTCGGAAAAGGATGACAGCGCATGCGCCGCCGCATCGGCATTGGTGCCCTTGGAGTCGTTGACGAACAGCACCTTGCCGCGGCGGCCGACCTGTTCCATCCGGTGCGCAAGGCCGGGAAAGCTGCGCAAGCCGTTTTGCAAGACGTCGCCAGTTAGGCCCATCGCCAGCGCACAGGCCGAGGCGCAAGCCGCGTTCTGCGCGTTGTGCAGGCCACGCAGCGAACCGATGCCGCCAAGTCTCGCAATCTCGCTGCGCGCGCCACCCGCGGCAAGCACGATCGTCTCCCGCTCGACATAGATGCCGTCGGGCAGCGGATTCCGCACGGAGATGCGCACCACGCGCTTGCCGGATCGATCGATGCGGTCGGCGATGTTGCGGCAAAAGCCGTCATCGACGCCGACGATCGCGGTGCCCTGCTCCTGCACGCCGGCGACGAGCCGTTCCTTCACCGCGGCATAATGATCGAGCGTGCCATGCCGATCGATGTGGTCCTCGCTGACATTTAGCAGGATGCCGATGCTTGGATCGAGCGAGGGTGCCAGATCGATCTGGTAGGACGACATCTCGATGACGTGGACCCGCCCCATGCGCGGCGATTCCAGCGACAGGATCGCGGTACCGATATTGCCGCCCATCTGGGTGTCGTAACCGGCAAAGCGCATCAGATGCGCCGTTAGCGCCGTGGTGGTGGATTTGCCATTGGTGCCGGTGATTGCGACGAACGGCGCATCCGGTGCATGCCGACGCCGCTCGCGGCAGAACAGCTCGATATCGCCGATCACCTCGACGCCGGCCTGCCGCGCCATCAGCACGGACCAGTGCGGGCTCGGATGAGTGAGCGGCGCGCCCGGCGTCAATATCAGCGCGGCGAAATTTGCCCAGGAAACGTTGCGCAGATCCGCGGTGATGAAACCGGCGTGGGCGGCCTTGGCGACGTTGTCAGCACTGTCGTCGCCCGCGATCACTTCCGCCCCGCCGGCTTTCAGGGCGTGGCAGCTTGCGAGCCCCGAACCGCCGAGGCCGAACACCGCGACCGTTTTGCCCGCGAAGGAAGTGACCGGAATCATGATGGCGCAACAATCATCGCAGCTTCAGCGTGGCAAGACCGGCGAGCGCCAGCATCACCGAGATGATCCAGAACCGGATCACGATCTGCGGTTCGGTCCAGCCCAGTTGCTCGAAGTGATGATGCAGCGGCGCCATCCTGAAGATGCGCTTTCCCGTCAGCTTGAATGAGGCCACCTGCACGATCACCGAGACCGCTTCCAGCACGAACAACCCGCCGATCACCGCCAGCACGATCTCGTGTTTGACCGCGACCGCGATCGAGCCGAGCATGCCGCCGAGCGCGAGCGAGCCGGTGTCGCCCATGAAGATCGAGGCCGGCGGCGCGTTGAACCAGAGGAATCCCAGGCCGGCGCCGAGCACGGCGCCGCAGAGCACCGCGAGTTCGCCGGTGCCGGCGACATAGTTGATCTGCAGATAATCGGAAAACACCACGTTGCCGGCAAGATACGCGATCATGCCGAAGCTTGCTGCCGCGATCATGACGGGAACGATGGCGAGACCGTCGAGACCGTCGGTCAGGTTCACCGCATTGCCGGCGCCGACGATGACGAACGCGCCGAAGAGGACGAAGAACCAGCCGAAATTGATGATCACGTCCTTCAGGAAAGGAACCGCCAGCGAGGTCGACGACACGTCGCGCCCAAGCTTGACCAGCGCATAGCAGGCGGCAACCGCGATGATAGCCTCGATCGCAAGGCGGGAGCGGCCGGCGAAGCCGCCATGGCTCTGCTGCGTCACCTTCAGATAATCGTCATAGAAGCCGACGAAGCCGAAGCCGAGCGTCACCGCGAGCACGATCCAGACGTAGGGGTTGAGCGGGTTGGCCCACAACACGGTCGACACAACCAGCCCGGATAGAATCATCAGCCCGCCCATGGTCGGCGTGCCCTTCTTGGAGATGATGTGCGATTGCGGGCCGTCGGTGCGGATCGGCTGGCCCTTGCCCTGGCGCAGCCGCAAGTGATCGATGATCCAGGGGCCGAACAGGAAGACGAACAAGGCGCCGGTCGCCACCGCCCCGCCGGTGCGGAAGGTGATGTAGCGGAACACATTGAGGATCGAGCGGAATGCGGCGAAACCGGGAACCGTGTTGGAAAGATCAATCAGCCAATAAAACATTCGGTCCGCCTCATACCGCGGCTTCGCCGCGCGCGGCTTTGCCGGGAAAGCGCTTCTCGAGCGCGCTCACGATCGTTTTCATCTTCGAGCCGAGCGATCCCTTGATCATGATCGCGTCACCCGCGCGGATAGCTGACACGGCTTGCGCTTCGAGGCCAGCCGCATTGTCGGCGTAGCCGCCTCGTTTACCGGCGGAAAGCGCGTCCCACAAGTTGCGCATCAGCGGACCGCAACAATACACCAGATCTATGCGGTTGGCGTTGATGGCCTCATTCAGTCCGCGATGCAGCGCGGGGCCGGTTGGGCCGAGTTCGAGCATATCGCCGAGCACCGCGATGCGGCGGCCATGCGGGCCGATCGCGGCTTGTCCAAGCACGCTGAGCGCCGCCGCCATCGATGCCGGGTTCGCGTTGTAGCTTTCGTCTATCAGGGTGGCCTCGCCGTTGTCGAGATCGAGCGCGCGCCGCACGCCGCGGCCGGCCGCGGGCTCGATCTGCGACAGCGACAACGCGGCGAGCGCAAGGTCGGCACCGGCCAGCGAGGCCGCGGCCAGTACCGCGAGCGAATTCATCGCCATGTGGCGACCGGGCATGCCGAGCTTATAGGTCACGTCGTGACCGAGGATGCTGGCGTGGACGGCCGAACAGGTGGCGTGGAGCGATAGATCGAGCAGTCGCGCATCCGATTTCTCATCGGCACCAAAGGAAACGATGCGCGCGATGCCGAACTTCTCGGCATTCTGCCGCAGTCTTGCGAATTGCGAATTGTCGCGGTTGAGCACGACCGCGCCCCCGCGCTCGACGCCGGTAAAGATCTCCGCTTTGGCATCGGCAATCGCCTCGATGCCGCCAAAGAATTCCAGGTGCACCGGCTCGACGGTCGTGATGACGGCGACGTGCGGCCGCACCATCTTGACCAATGGCCCGATTTCGCCCGCATGATTCATGCCGATCTCGAACACCGCAAAGCGCGCCGACGCCGGGCAGCGTGCCAGCGACAGCGGCACGCCCCAATGATTGTTGAAGGATGCCGCGGACGCATGGGTCTCGCCTTGCGCGCCGAGCAGGCGGCGCAGCGCTTCCTTGGTCGAGGTCTTGCCGACCGAACCGGTGACGGCGATCACCTGTGCGCCGAGCCGCGCGCGCGACGCACAAGCGAGATTGATCAGGCCCGCCAGCACATCGTCCACCACCAGAAGCGGCGCGTCCGGCGCGAACTTGTCGGCCTGCGCTTTTGCGACCACGGCAAGGCCGGCGCCAGAGTTCAGCGCCGCAGCGACGAAATCATGCCCGTCGTGAACATCGCCCTTGATCGCAAAATAGGCTTCGCCGGCTGCGATGGTGCGGCTGTCGATCGACAGGCCCGCGACTCCGTCCGGCAACGTGCCGCGGCGCGAGGCACGCATCGCCTCGATCATCGCTTGCGAAGTCCACAATTGCGGCACGCTCATGCGACCCTCGGAGCAAGTGCTGACGCCACCGCATCATGATCGCTGAACGGCAACACATGGTCACCAACGATCTGCCCGGTTTCGTGGCCCTTGCCGGCGATCAGAAGCGCATCGCCCGGCTGCAGGGCCTCGATCGCGACCCGGATCGCGGCGGCGCGGTCGCCGATTTCCCTGGCGCCCTTGGCGGCGCTCAAGATCGCGGCACGGATCGCGTCTGGGCTTTCGCTGCGCGGATTGTCGTCGGTGACGATGATATCGTCGGCATTCTTCGACGCGATCGCGCCCATCAGAGGACGCTTGCCGGCGTCACGGTCGCCGCCCGCGCCGAACACCACGACGAGCCTGCGCTTGGCGTAAGGCCGCAGCGCCAGCAATGCTTTTGCCAGCGCGTCGGGCTTGTGCGCATAGTCGACGAAGATCGGCGCGCCATTGTGCTCGCCAACGCGCTCCAGGCGGCCCTTCGCGCCTTCAATCTGTTCGAGCGCGGCGACCACCGCACTGGCCTCGCTGCCGGTACCGATCGCAAGTCCGGCCGCGACCAGCGCGTTCTCGATCTGGAATTCGCCGACCAGCGGCAACCGGATCGATATGTTGCGGCCGCGATGTTCGAGCTCGAGCTTTTGGGCGAAGCCGTCGATCCTGGCATCGACCAGGCGAATGCCCTCCCCTCGGCCGTCACCCTTGCGGCCGACCGTGATGATGCGCAAGCCGCGCGCC
>Ga0209473_1000835_pt1 | contig 17814 bp, 16 predicted proteins | sample GraSoiAngelo_133_FD_185890 | JGI IMG/M metagenome (GOLD analysis project Ga0209473, IMG submission 185890) | Grasslands soil microbial communities from the Angelo Coastal Reserve, California, USA - 14_0929_05_20cm (SPAdes) (version 2) | ecosystem: Environmental > Terrestrial > Soil > Grasslands ...
CCCATCGGCGTTCCCGCGCCGCTCTCGGTCAGGAATTTGTTGTCCTCTGCGCGGAGCATGGACGATCCTCGGGGGGTATCATTGGGTTGGGCAAGCTTGACGCAGGCCGGACGGGCCGTCAACGCAGCTCACACCGGCCGTTCCCCCTTCACCGTGACGCGGGTGCCGGCGCGGGTGTGCGGCCAGTAATCCCACATCGCGCGGTGCTGGGCGCAGCGGTTGTCCCAGAACGCAATCGCGTTTTCGGTCCAGCGGAAGCGGCACTGGAACAGCGGGTTCTCCGCGTGCTGGTAGAGATAGGCGAGCATGGCGTCGCTCTCGTCCCTGGGGATGCCGACGATGTAACGCGTAAAGCCGCGATTGACGTAAAGCGCTTTTTTGCCGGTCACCGGATGGGTGCGCACGACCGGATGCTCGGCGCGCGGATAGGCCGCACGGTCGGCGACGCCGTAATTAGCGTAGAGCCCGCGATAGGTGGATTCGCCGTCATGCAGCGCGGTGAGGCCATTGAGATAGGCCTTCATCCGCTCCGATAGCGCCTCATAGGCCGCATACATGTTGGCGAACAGCGTGTCGCCGCCGCGCGGCGGGCACTGCTTGATATAGAGGATCGAGCCCATCGGCGGCTCGAGGTCGCAGGACACATCGGTGTGCCAGCCCTCGCCATTGGCGCGCGGCGAATCCTTGTCGGCATAGATCTTCATCAGCGCGGGATCGTCGCCCTCATGCGGCGCGGCGGGATGGATATGCAATTCGCCGAACTTGCGGCCGAAGGCGAGATGCTGCTCGGGGCTGATATGCTGATCGCGGAAGAAGATCACGAGGTTTTCGGCGAGCGCGCGATGGATCTCGTCCAACTGGCGGTTGGAACGCTTGTCGTCGGAGACCAGCCTGCCGATATCGACGCCGGAAATCTCCGCGCCGATCACCGGGGTGAGCTTTTCGACGCCGATGGTCTCATAAGGCTCGGTGTCGCCGGCCAGATGGCGATAGCGCGGTCCCTGCTTGCCTGACAGCGAAGACATGCGATTGCTCCCGGCTTGTTTTGGGCCATCGTAGCAAGGTAGGGCGGGTTAGCAGAAGCGTAACCCGCCACTTCTCGCGCAAAAATAAGGCGGATTACGCTAACGCTAATCCGCCCTACGATTCCTGCGTCACTCCGCAGCAGTCGGCTTGGCACCGCTGCCATAACGCTGGTCGATGTAGTCGATCACCAGCGCCTTGAAATCGGCGGCGATAGTGGGCCCGCGCAGGGTACGGAATTTCTTGCCGTCGACGAACACGGGGGCTGCCGGCGCTTCGCCGGTGCCGGGCAGCGAGATGCCGATATTGGCGTGCTTGGATTCGCCGGGGCCGTTGACGATGCAGCCCATCACCGCGACGTTCAGCGTCTCCACCCCCGGATACTGCGTCTTCCAGGCTGGCATCTCGTCGCGGATGAAATCCTGGATCGAGCGCGCCAATTCCTGGAACGTGGTCGAAGTGGTGCGGCCGCAACCGGGGCATGCCGCGACCAGCGGCACGAAGGTACGGAAGCCCATCGTCTGCAGCAGTTCCTGTGCGACCTGCACTTCCAGCGTGCGATCGCCGCCGGGCTCGGGCGTCAACGAAATCCGGATGGTGTCGCCGATGCCATCCTGCAGCAGGATGCCGAGCGCGGCGGAAGACGCCACGATGCCCTTCGAGCCCATGCCGGCTTCGGTGAGGCCCAGATGAATCGCGTAATCGGAACGCGCGGCGAGTTCCTGATAGACCGCGATCAGATCCTGCACCGCGGAGACTTTCGCCGACAGGATCATCTTGTTCTTGGGCATCCCGAGCTCTTGCGCCCGCGCCGCCGACAGCAGCGCCGACTGCACCATGGCTTCGCGCGTCACCGCGCGCGCGTCGCGCGGGTTCGGCGAGGCCGCATTCTCTTCCATTAGCTTGGTGAGCAATTCCTGATCGAGCGAACCCCAATTGGCGCCGATGCGCACCGGCTTGTCGTTCTTGTTGGCGATCTCGATGATGTCGGCAAATTGGGTATCGCGCTTGTTCTTGAAACCGACATTGCCGGGATTGATGCGGTATTTGTCGAGCGCTTCCGCGCAGGCCGGATATTCGGCGAGCAGCTTGTGGCCGATGTAATGGAAATCGCCGATCAAGGGCGTGGTGATGCCGCGCTTGCGCAACCCGTCGCGGATATGGGGAACGGCGGCGGCGGCCTCATCACGATCGACCGTGATGCGCACCAACTCGGATCCGGCGCGCGAAAGGGCTGCGACCTGCGCCACCGTACCTTCGACATCAGCGGTGTCGGTATTGGTCATCGACTGCACGACGATGGGCGCGCCGCCGCCGACGGCGACACTGCCGACCATGACTTGCGTGGTCTTATGCCGGGCGCTGGGGCCGGCGACGTCGTCGGGTAACCGTTTTTCGGGCTTGTTCATGGGTCAACCGAATATCAGGTTTTGGTGACATTCACCAAGGGGGCGGCTCGGGGCGCGAAAATGGCACTTGATGGCCGTCGCATCGCACTTTTATCCAGTTAATTCAATACTCTACCAGGAGCGCTCCAGGGCCTCCGGCGCACGCTGCCTAAGCGCTATATTGGACTTCAATCCGGAGATTAAAGGGTTAGCTTTGCCCGGTCGGATTCCTTTCATGCTTGGCGGCATGCCATAACAACAAATAGGGAGGAAGGCGGAATGGCCAGTCACCACGGGCTCATCACTACCGCGGAACTCGCCGGCGTGCTCGGCCAGCCCGAGCTTCGGCTGTTCGATTGCACCACCTATCTCGAATACCAGCCGGAAGGCAGCGACGTTCCCTATATCGCCGTGTCCGGCAAGCGCACGTTCGAGGCCGGCCACATTCCCCGCGCGGATTTTCTCGATTTGCAGGGCGAGTTCTCGCAACCGAACGCGACGCTTCATTTCATGATGCCAGAGGTCGTCCAGCTCGAGGCCGCCTTCGGCCGACACGGGATTGGAACGGGTAGCCGCGTGGTGCTGTATTCGATCGGCACGGCCATGTGGGCGACCCGATTCTGGTGGATGCTTCAGTCGCTGGGCTTTGAGAACGCGTCCGTGCTCGATGGCGGCCTCGACAAATGGAAGGCTGAGGGCCGCGCTCTCGAGACCGGCCCCGCGAAAGGCTATCCGCCGGCGACGTTTACCGCGAACCCACGACCAGGATATTTCGTCGGCAAGCACGACGTCCTTGCTGCCGGCACCGATCGCAACACCGTGGTCGTCAACGCGCTCAACCCGCAACTGCATGGGGGACTGGAGCCGAGCCGTTACGGAAGGCCCGGCCGCATTCCCGGCAGCGTCAATGTTTCCGCCGCGACGCTGGTCGATCCGCAGACCAAGGCGTTCGTCCCGCTCGCCGACGCAGACGCGAAATTCGCGGCGCAAGGCATCACAAGGGACAAGCGCGTGGTGGCCTATTGCGGCGGCGGCATTTCGGCTACCATCGACCTGTTCATGCTGCGCCGGCTCGGCTACGACGATCTGACCCTCTACGACGCTTCAATGAGCGAGTGGGCAAAAGACGAATCGCTGCCGATCGAGACGGGTTAGGTTGTTTCGATCACGCCGGCACATTGGGATCGGGAACGACCTTCGGCCCGGTCATCTCGGGCCGGTTCACGAGATAGAGCCCGGCGATCACGAGCAGCGCCGCGGCGCCGAAGGCCGGCGTCAAGGTGTCATGCATGATGAAGTAGCTCGCCACTACCCCGAACAACGGCGTGATAAAGGTGAAGGCCGACAACTTGCTGGCGGAATAGGCCTTCACCAATGCAAACCACAGCGTGAAGGTCAGCCCGACCACCCAGAACGCCTGATAGGCCAACAGCGACAGCGACAAGACGTGAGGGGCGTGGGTGATCTTTTCACCTGTGATCCAGGCGGCCAGCCCAAGGATCGGGATCGAAAGCGCGACCTGGTAGCCGAGGCCCTTTTCCGCGGGCGCCTTGATCAGCGCGGTCGCCTTCACGAGCAGCGTCGTCGCCGCCCACAGCGCGCCCCCGCCGACGATCAGGAGATCGCCGAGCAGCACACTGGCATCGACATTGGCCTGGGGAACACCGATCGCGAGCGCGATGCCGGCAAAGCACAGCGCCAGCCCTCCCCATTGCGACGCGCGCAGCCGCTCGCCGAGAAACAGATAAGAACCCAGTGCCACAAAGAACGGCGCGGTGTAGAGAAACACCACCGCGCGCGAGGCCGAGGTCAACAGCAGGCCGCGATAGATCAGCACGAATTCAATGCCGAAGATCAGGCCCGCGCTTAATCCCGGCCACAAGGTGCCGTCGCGCGCGAACAATCTGACGCCGCGCACCCAACCGATGATGAGCAGGACCGGCAACGCTCCAATCGAACGGCTCAGCGCCTGCAGCATCGGCGGCACGTCCGGCAGCACCAGCTTGACCGCGATCTGGTTGAAGCCCCAGGACAGGCACAACATCAGCATCAGCGCGACGGCCCCTGCACTGAGCGGCCGCGCGGAAGGACTCAATCGATCAGATGACATATCTCCCCGATGCCGGCTTTGCCGCCGTGTTGTTATTAGTTCGATGATGCACTCTGGCAGTGCGCGCAGGTGCCGGTGATTTCGACGACGGATAATTTGGGTGCAAAGCCGGTGGCGCGCGCCGCCGAGTTGAGGCTTTGCGCCACCGGCACGGCCGGAATCTCGCCGACCGAGCCGCAGCGCTCGCAGATCAAGAACGCCACCATCGCGGCCGCGTCGTGGTCGTGCGCGCAGGCGAGAAACGCATTGCGGCTCTCGATGCGGTGCACGAGGCCGTTCGCCATCAGGAACTCGAGCGCGCGGTAGACCGTGATCGGCGCCGGCCGCTGCATCGACTTCGCAAGATCGTCGATCACCTCGTAGGCGCCGAGCGGGCGGTGGCTGGACAGCAATGCCTGCAACACCTGGCGGCGGATCGGCGTCAGTTTCTGCGCCCTTGCCTTGCAGACCCGCTCGGCATGCATCAAGGCGTCCGCGGTGCAACGGCCGTGATCATGATCGGGTGCTGGAAAAGCGGGTTTCAAACGGGTCATCGCGGCGATTTGTAGCAGTTTGCCTCGCAATCCCAAAGCCCAGCCGGAACTCGTTCCAGCCATGTTCTGAGAGCGGGGCAGCCTTCTATACACTTGCCATCAAAAATTAATAAGCTAGCTTATTATATCTAAAGCTTACGGAGCAAATCCAAAGCTTAGGAAGATGGGGCGACACAGATGCGTGGTTCCGTGGATATGAACTTTCTGTTTACGCTCGGCGAGGTGCAGCGCCTGGTGCGCGCCTACGCCGACAAGGAGGCCGCGCGCTTTGGCATTACCCGAGCGCAATGGGCGGTGTTGGCCAAGGTGGAACGCAACGAGGGCATGAAGCAGTCGGAACTCGCCGAGCAGATGGAGATGCAGCCGATCACGCTGACGCGGCTGATCGATAAGCTTTGCGACAGCAGCTGGATCGAACGCCGCGGTGACGATACCGACCGCCGCGTCAACCGCCTTTATTTGCGCAAGGCTGGCCGGCAATTGCTGGCAAAATTGAGTGGGCTGCGGTCGGAGCTGACCGCGACTGCGCTCGAAGGCATCAACCCTGCCGATGCGCATCGCCTGCTCGCCCAGCTCGAAATGATCAAGGAAAACGTGCGCAACGCCATTCAAAATACGCCGGCGGAGCCTCCGAAGAAGGAGCAGCGTTATGGCTGATCCGGTACTGAAGTTTCCGCCCGAACAAAAGACCAGTCCAGAGGCCAAGCCGCGGATCAAGATCGCCGCGGAGCCGCGGCGGCGCCTGATGGCCGGCATGCGGCGCTACCGCCGCTTTCTGTTGCTCGTGGTGTTGCCGATCGCGGCCGTCATCGCCGGATTGGTGTTCTATCTCAATGGCGGCCGCTACGTGACCACCGACGACGCCTATGTCGGCGCGCAGAAGGTTCTGATCACGCCGGACATTTCCGGCAAAATCGATAAGGTCGTGGTCAAGGAAGGCCAGCATGTCAACGAAGGCGGCGTGCTGTTTATGATCGACCCGGAGCCGTTCCGCCTTGCGGTCGACCAGGCCAAGGCACAGCTCGAGCAGGCCAAGACCACCTATGACAACCTCGTCGCCAACATCAAAATCTACGGGCAGATGCTTGATCTGGCGCAGCAGGGCGTCGACTTGAAGCAGCGCGACGTCGATCGCAAACAGGCGCTGGTCAAGAACAATGTCGGCTCGCAGCTCGACCTCGACAATTCGGCCACCAGCCTCGTCACCGCGGGCGCGCAAGCGCAATTCGTCAGGCAGCAGCTTTCCAATGCAAAAGCCCAGTTGCTCGGCAATCCCGATTTGCCGCTAGAGCAATTTCCGCCCTACGCCCAGGCCAAGGCGGCGCTCGCCATGGCGCAGCGCAACCTCGATCACACCGTGATGCGCGCGCCGATGGCCGGCGTCGCGACCCAGGTCGAGCAGATCCAGCTGGGCCGCTTCATCGCGGCCGGCACGCCGGTGTTTTCCATCATTGATGTGGCCAACCCGTGGGTCGACGCCAATCCGAAAGAATCCGATTTCACCTATGTTGCGGTCGGCCAGCCGGTCACGCTCGACGTCGATGCGTTCCCGAACCACGTGTTCAAGGGCTATGTCGGCTCGCTCTCGCCCGGCACCGGTGCGCAGTTTGCGATCCTGCCGCCGCAGAACGCCACCGGCAATTTCGTCAAGGTGGTGCAGCGCGTCCCGGTGCGGATCTACTTCGACAAGAATGACAAGTTCGTGGGCAAGCTGAAGGCCGGCATGAGCGTCTATGCCACCATCGACACCGGCCATCGCCGCTCGCTTGCCGCACTGCTCGGCTTGTCGCCGGCGGCCGCAAACCAGGACTGACGATCATGGCCGGTCCGGCGTCGGTTCCCTTAGCACCCGGCCTACGGCGGAACATGGTGACGATCTGCGCCATGACCGCGACCATCATGCAGGCGCTCGACACCACCATCGCCAATGTCGCGCTGCCCTATATGCAGGGCACGCTGTCGGCGTCGCAGGACCAGATCAATTGGGTGCTGACCTCCTACATCGTCGCCGCCGCCATCATGACCGCGCCGGTGGGCTGGATCGCCAACCGTTTCGGGCGCAAGCGGATCTTCATCCTGTGCTCGGGCGGCTTCACCATTGCTTCGGTGCTGTGCGGGCTCGCCCAGGACATCGACCAGATGGTGCTGTTCCGCCTGCTGCAGGGCGTGTTCGGTGCGGCGCTGGTGCCGCTGTCGCAAGCGGTCATGCTCGATTCCTACGCGCTGCATGAGCGGGCGAAGGCGATGTCGATCTGGGGCATGGGCGTGATGATGGGCCCGATCATGGGACCTTCGCTCGGCGCCTGGCTGACCGAGACCTATTCTTGGCACTGGGTGTTCTTCGTCAATTTGCCGTTCGGCTTCTTCACCGTGCTCGGCCTGATGGTCTTCATGGACGAGACCAGGAAGGACCTCAATTTGCGTTTCGACTGGTTCGGCTTCGCGGCGCTCGCGGTCGCCATCGGCTCGCTGCAGCTCGCGCTCGACCGCGGCGAACAGCTCGGCTGGCTGGAATCCAACGAGATCGTTGCGGAATTCATCATATCCGCCGTCGGCTTCTATTATTTCTTCGCGCATTCGTTCACGACCGCAAAGCCGTTCATTCAGTTTGCGCTGTTCAAGGACAAGAACTTCGTCACCGGCTGCATCTTCATGGCCGTCATGGGTCTCGTGCTGTACTCGACCATGGCGCTGGCCTCGCCCTATTTGCAAAACGTGATCGGCTACCCGATCATCACCGCGGGCGTGCTGCTGGCGAGCCGCGGCTGCGGCACCTTCGTCGCCATGATGCTGGTCGGGCGCCTGATGCGCTATATCGAGGCACGCACGCTGATCGTCTCCGGCCTTGGCCTAACCGCGCTGTCGTTGTTCTACATGACCGGCTGGACCGATCAGACCGGGGTGCCGGAGATCGTCAGCTGGAGCATCATCCAGGGTTTCGGCTTTGGCCTGGTATTCGTGCCGCTCTCCACGGTGGCGTTCCTCACCCTTCCCAACCAGTTGCGCACCGACGGCACCTCGATGCTGACCCTGATGCGCAACGTCGCGAGCTCGGTCGGCATTTCCATCGTGATCGCACAACTGACCGAGGGATCGCGGCGCGTCTATGCGGTTCTCTCCGAGCACATCAATCCGTTCAATCATGCGATGCAGATGCCCAGCGTGACCGGCATGATCAACATGAACACCGACCAAGGCCGCGCCATGGCGGATGTGATGGTCAGCCTGCAGGCTCAGATCATCGCGTTTTCGCAGGACTACCAATTGGTGATGCTGTTTATCCTGGCCTCGATCCCGCTCGCGATCATGATCGGCTCGACCAAGGCCGCCCTGCGCAAGCAGACGGCGGGACCGGAACACGCGGTGATCGAATAAGGCGCGGCTCGCGCCCGGTCGCAGCTCGTCATACGCGGGCTTGACCCGCGTACCCATCAATGTTCATGAGAATGGTTTTCAAGGGAGATGGATGGCCGGGTCAAGCCCGGCCATGACGAATTTCCAAATCACACGTCGAAGAACGCCGTCTCGTTGTCGCCCTGCAGGTGCACGTCGAAATGATAGACGCCGGCCGCGCCAGCCTGGCGCGTTGCGATCAGGGTTGAGCGCCGGTCGGCGGGCACCAGCGCCAGCACGGAATCGGCCGCATTCGCCGCCTCGCCGTCGAAATAGATCCTGGTATAGAGATGCAACAGCATGCCGCGCGCGTAGACCGCGAGCACGATATGCGGCGCCTGTGGCTTGCCGTCGGGATCGGCGACCGGCCCCGGCTTGATGGTGTCGAACCAATAGGCGCCGTTGGCGTCGGTGCCGCAGCGGCCAAAGCCCCGGAACGTCGAATTGGGCAAGGCGCGCTTGTCCTGCGGATCGGCAAGGCGGCCCTGCGCATCGGCCTGCCATACCTCGAGCATGCAATCCGGCACCGGCTGACCGTCGCCGTCGAACACCCTCCCTCCGACCCTGATGCGATCGCCTGAAGTATCAGGGGTCACGAGGTTGTTGGAGAAAGCGTCGTTCCAGGCATATTTGCCGGACGGCGTAAGGCCGTAGGCGAAGTACGGACCGACCGTCTGCGAGGGCGTGATCCCTTTCGCAATTTCTTTCCTCGTGTCTTGCACTATTTGGTCTCCATCGGCGTGGCATTGCGCCCACGCAGCACGATGTCAAAGCGATAGCACAGCGCCCATTCCGGCTTGGTGTTTTCCAGGTCGAAGGCGGAAATCATCCGCAGCCTTGCCTTCTCGTCGGTCACCGAATTGAAGATCGGATCGAACGGAAACAGCGGATCGCCCGGAAAATACATCTGTGTCACCAGCCGCGAGACAAAGGAATGGCCGAACACCGAGAAATGGATGTGCGCCGGCCGCCAGGCGTTGTGGTGGTTGCCCCAGGGATAGGCGCCGGGCTTGATGGTGACGAATTTGTAGTATCCCTCGCTATCCGACTGCGCGCGGCCGGCGCCGGTGAAATTCGGATCGAGCGGCGCCGGATGCTGGTCGACGACGTGGACGTAGCGGCCGCAGGCATTGGCCTGCCAGATTTCGAGCAGCGTGTTCGGCACGCCGCGGCCGTCTTCATCGAGCACATGACCGTGCACGATGATGCGCTCGCCGAGCGGCTCGCCCTTGTGCTGGATGGTGAGGTCGCTGTCGTTTTCGCGCACGGTCTCGTGGCCGTAGACCGGACCGGTCAGTTCCGACAGCGTGTGGCGCATCGGGATCAGCGGCTTCGAAGGTGACCGCTTGATCGTGCTGCGATAGGCCGGCGACAGCCGCGCAGGATGCGCTGCGTTGCTGGCGGTGGGATAGATCAATGTCATCCAAAACCTCCCGTCTATCTCCTCATGGTGAGGAGCGCGTCTTCGCGTCTCGAACCACGAGGCCCCAATGCGGCCCATCCTTCGAGACGCACGCGCGCGTGCTCCTCAGGATGAGGTCCGGCGAATTAATTCAACCTCTCGATCGCCATGGCGACGCCCTGGCCGACGCCGACGCACATGGTAGCGAGCGCGCGCTTGCCACCGCGCTTCTCCATGCCGTGCACCGCCGTCAGCGCGAGCCGTGCGCCGCTCATGCCAAGCGGGTGACCGAGCGCGATCGCGCCGCCATGCGGATTGACGAAATCGGCATCTTCCTTGATCCCCAACTGGCGCAGGCAGGCTATCCCCTGACTGGCGAAGGCTTCATTGAGCTCGATCAAATCGAAATCGCTGACCTTGAGGCCCAGCCGTTCCATCAATTTGCGCGTCGCCGGCACCGGGCCGATGCCCATGATGCGCGGCGGCACCGCGGCCGACGCCAATCCGAGAATGCGCGCCCGCGGCGTCAAGCCGTGCTTCTTCACAGCTCGCTCGGACGCCAGAACCATCGCGGCGGCGCCATCATTGACGCCGGAAGCGTTGCCGGCCGTCACCGTGCCGGGATTGCGCACGATCGGCTTGAGTTTTGCCAAGCCCTCGATCGTGGTTTCCGGGCGCGGATGCTCGTCCTTGTCGACGGTGACGGGCCCCGCCTTGCCACCGGGCGCCGAGACCGGCGTGATTTCTTCAGCAAAATAGCCCGACGCGATCGCCGCCCCCGCGCGCTGCTGCGAGCGGATCGCGAACGCGTCCTGGTCGGCGCGCGAGACCTGGAACTCCTCGGCGACGTTCTCGCCGGTCTCCGGCATCGCGTCGACGCCATATTGCGCTTTCAGCACGGGGTTGATGAAGCGCCAGCCGATGGTGGTATCGAAGATCTCAGCCGAGCGCGAAAACGCCTCGGCTGCCTTGCCCATCACGAACGGCGCCCGCGTCATCGATTCGACGCCGCCGGCAATCGCGAAATCGATCTCGCCGGCGCGGATCGCGCGGCCCGCCGCGCCGACCGCATCGAGGCCGGAGGCGCAGAGCCGGTTGAGCGTCTGGCCGGGAACCGTCTCCGGCAGGCCGGCCAAAAGCAGCGCCATCCGCGCCACATTACGGTTGTCCTCGCCGGCCTGGTTGGCGCAGCCGAAAAAGACCTCGTCCACCTCCGACCAGTCGAGATCGGGATGCCTCGCCACCAGCGCCTTGATCGGGGTTGCGGCGAGATCATCAGTGCGCACCTTGGCGAGCGAACCGCCGAAGCGGCCGATCGGCGTTCTCACGGCATCGCAGACAAATACATCACCCATTGATTTCCTCCGAACGCCGCGTTTTTCCCACGTTGAATAACCGTATTTATGACGGGTTTTAGGAGCGGCCTCGCGGCAGGTCAATTGATGGCTGCGTTTCGGCTGGCGCATTCGCGTGAGGGCGGATATGCCCGCGCGGCTGCAAGACGGCCCGCCTGGGCGTGGAAAACGCGGCTTGCCACGGCAAAGGAATAGGACCAGGGGCCAAAGTTTTGTAGTTTGCGCCAGCCGATGAAAATTCAGCCATCCATTCCCGTGCCGCCCGACACCGCGCAACCTGCCGAGACAGCGGTGCGCGTCACGCCGATGATGGAACAATACCTGGAGATCAAGGCCGCCAATCCGGGCCTGCTGCTGTTCTACCGGATGGGCGATTTCTACGAATTGTTCTTCGAGGACGCCGAAATCGCCTCCAAGGCGCTCGGCATCATGCTGACCAAGCGCGGCAAGCATCAGGGCATGGATATCCCGATGTGCGGCGTGCCGGTCGAGCGCTCCGACGACTATCTGCATCGCCTGATCGCGCAAGGCCACCGCGTTGCGGTGTGCGAGCAGATGGAAGACCCGGCGGCGGCGCGCGCCCGCGGCAACAAGAGCGTGGTACGGCGCGACGTGGTGCGGCTGGTCACCCCCGGCACGCTCACCGAAGATACGCTGCTGGACGCGAGGGCCAACAATTATCTGCTGGCCATCGCGAGGGCGCGGGCATCAAGCGGCGGCGGCGACCGCATCGGCCTTGCCTGGATCGACATCTCAACCTCGGAATTCATGGTTACCGAATGCGCAGGCGGCGAACTTGCGGCGACGCTGTCGCGCATCAATCCCAACGAAGCCATCGTCACTGACGCGCTCTACGGCGATCCCGAGTTCGGTCCTCTGTTGCGCGAATTGCCGGCGGTGACGCCGCTGACCCGCGACGTCTTCGATAGTGCGACCGCCGAACGGCGGCTGTGCGATTATTTCGCGGTCGCGACCATGGATGGGCTTTCCGCGATGTCGCGGCTGGAAGCAACCGCCGCGGCCGCCGCCGTCACTTATATCGACCGCACGCAAGTTGGCAGACGCCCGCCGCTGTCGCCGCCCGCGCGCGAAGCCGCCGGGACCACCATGGCGATCGACGGAGCGACCCGCGCCAATCTCGAATTGACGCGCACGCTTGCCGGCGAGCGGCGCGGCTCGCTGCTCGATGCCATCGATTGCACCGTGACGCCGGCCGGATCGCGGCTCCTCGCCCAACGATTGGCGGCGCCGCTGACCGAAGCCGCTGATATCGCGCGGCGGCTCGATGCCATCAGTGCGTTCGTCGCCGACAACGCGACGCGCGAGGATATCCGCAGCATCCTGCGCCGCGCACCCGACATGTCGCGCGCGCTCGCGCGATTATCGGTCGGGCGCGGCGGCCCGCGCGATCTTGCAGGACTACGCGACGGCATCATCGCGGCCGATCAGGTGTTGAGCAGGCTCGACCAGCTTGACCGTCCGCCGCACGAAATCACCGATGTCATGGAGGCGCTGCGCAAGCCTTCACGCGAATTGGCGCGCGAGTTCGAGCGCGCGCTTTCGGAAGCACTGCCGCTGATCAAGCGTGACGGCGGCTTCGTGCGCGAAGGCTATGAGGCCGCGCTGGATGAGGCCCGCAATTTGCGGGACGCTTCGCGCCTCGTCGTCGCGGCGATGCAGGCGCGCTACGCCGAGGATACCGGCATTCGAGGCTTGAAAATCCGGCACAACAATGTGCTTGGCTATTTCGTCGAGGTGACCGCGCAGCATGGCGACAAATTGATGGCGCCGCCCTTGAACGCGACCTTCATCCATCGCCAGACGCTGGCAGGACAAGTCCGCTTCACCACGGCAGAACTCGGCGAGATCGAAGCCAGGATCGCCAACGCCGGCGACCGCGCACTCGGCCTGGAGCTGGAGATCTTCGAGCGGCTCGCCTCAAAGGCGCTGGCCGCCAGCGACGATCTCCGCGCTGCGGCGCTCGCGTTTGCGCGGCTCGACGTCGCGACCGCGCTGGCGAAACTCGCGGTCGACGACAACTACGTACGGCCCGAGGTCGACACGTCCCTCGGTTTCGCGATCGAAGGTGGCCGGCATCCCGTGGTCGAACAGGCGCTGAAGCGCAACGGTCAGCCCTTCATCGCCAACGCCTGCGATCTTTCACCGGTACCGCCACCCTACCCTCCCCCGCAAGCGGGGGAGGGTAGGGTGCGTGCGGGCCAGATCTGGTTGATCACCGGTCCGAATATGGCAGGTAAATCGACTTTCCTGCGCCAGAACGCACTGATCGCGCTGCTGGCGCAGATCGGAAGTTATGTCCCGGCGACGCGCGCCCGGATCGGCATCGTCGACCGGCTGTTCTCACGGGTCGGTGCCGCCGATGATCTGGCGCGCGGCCGCTCCACCTTCATGGTCGAGATGGTGGAGACGGCCGTCATCCTCAACCAGGCCAGCGAACGCTCGCTGGTGATCCTGGACGAGATTGGGCGGGGCACCGCGACCTTCGACGGGTTGTCGATCGCCTGGGCCGCGATCGAGCATTTGCATGAGAGCAACCGTTGCCGCACGCTGTTCGCCACCCACTATCATGAGCTGACCGCGCTGTCGGCAAAACTGACGCGGATGTTCAACGCCACTGTCCGCGTCAAGGAATGGCAGGGCGATGTGGTGTTCCTGCACGAGGTGCTGCCCGGCTCGGCCGACCGTTCCTACGGCATCCAGGTGGCCAAGCTCGCCGGCCTGCCGCCGCCGGTGATCGCCCGCGCCAAGTCGGTGCTCGCCAAACTCGAAGCGCAGGACCGCGGCCAGACCGCGCGCGCTTTGGCCGACGACCTGCCGCTGTTCGCGGTGCCCTCGCGCGCCGGCGCAGAGCCCGCACCAGCGAGCGAAGCGGAAAAATTGGTTGACGCCGTCAAGGCACTGCACCCCGACGAGATGTCGCCGCGCGAGGCGCTGGAAGCGCTCTACGCGTTGAAGGCGAAATTGCCGAAGGTTTAGCCGTCATTCCGGGGCGTCGCGTCAGCGGCGAGCCCGGAATCTCGAGATTCCCCGATGCGCAATTGCGCATCTGAGGTCTGGTGCTAACGCACCATCCCGGAATGACGGACCCGCCGCCCATTCCACCACAACACAAGATTCCACCCCATGCCGGTCAACAGCGCGAGGCTTAGTCCGGTCGCGGGGCCGAAGTGAAGAACTCCGACATGCAGTACGGCGATCGCGAGGCCAAATCCCATCAGGCCCCAGCCGCTGTTGGCGATCACCGCCGCGGTCGGCGGCCCGCCGATCCGCGGATGCAGGATCAGCATCATGCTGGTGAACACCACCGGAAACAGCGCGAGGATACCGCTGATCACGGGTCCGACCCAGCCCGACAGCGTGACGACGGTGGCGACCAAACTCGCAACCAGCGAGGCGCGCAGCGGGATGTCGTACCAGCGCCGCGTGATCAGCGGCATCTTCACGTGACGGAAACGCTGCAACAGCGGCACGCAGATCGCGAACGCGATCGCGTTGACCAGCAAGCCACCCGCGAGCGACCAGTGGATCGTCCGCGCCATCAAGGCGAGAGCAATCCATACCGCGACCGCGACAGAGCAACTGAACAGGGCGCCGCGGCGCTGCGCCAGCACGACATAGGTCAGCCCCAGGAAGATCGTCGCGGCGTTGATCGGCAGGCTTGCCAGCGCCCCTTGCGCGATGAACGCCGCATCATGATCAAGCGCGAGGAACACGTAAGACGGACCCGCTGAAATCGGCAAGGTCGCAACCAGCGCGCCGAGCGCCGGGCCCGAACGCTCGGTGATAACCGACGCCGACACCACGAAGCCAGCGGTGATCGCCATGCGCAAGCCGAGCGTCAGCAGGAAGGTGAGTTCGGGGGACATTCTCGGCTGTCATCATCCGCGAAAGCGGATGATCCAGTACTCACCGCCGCAAATGCATCGCTGAAATCCGTGCTTACCGGATGCCCCGCATTCGCGGGGCATGACCACGACTGGAGTCAAATCCGCTTCATGCTCACCGAAACCTTCGGGCCGTTCTTTATGGTCTGGTAGACCACGCAATAGCGTTCGGTGAGCTTTGAGAGCAGATCGAGCCTGTCCTGCGGCGCGTCGGTTTCGACCTCGAAACGCAGCCGAATCTCGGCAAAGCCGACCGGCGCCTCCTTGTCGACGCCAAGCGTGCCGCGGAAATCGAGGTCGCCTTCGGCAATGACGTTGCCCGTCTTTAGCGGTACCTCGATCGCGGTCGCCACCGACTTCAAGGTCACGCCGGCGCAGGCGACGAGTGCTTCGAGCAGCATGTCCCCCGAGCACAGCTCCAACCCCGAACCGCCCGACGCCGGATGCAGGCCGGCCACCGCCAGCGCGCGGCCGGTCTCGACCTTGCACGCGATGCCTTCGTTCTCGATCGAGCCCTTGGCTTTCAGCGTGATGATGGCGGCCGCGGGATCGGACTTATAGCGTTCCTTGATCGGGGCCTGGGTGGCGCGGAGTTCGGCGGCGTCCATATTGTTCTCCCGAATGGTTCTTGTGGGGCCGCATTTAGTGCGGAATCGCGCCCTTGTCACCACCACATCGCTTCGCCGGTGGTCGATTTCGCGTCGCGGTCGGGCTCGCTGCGGTCGAGCGAGCGGTCGAGCGCGGTCAGCACCCGGCGCTTGAAATTGGCGAACAGCGGCGAATTGCGGTCGCGTGGCCGCGCCAGATTGATCGTGATCTCCGCAAACAGCCGGCCGGGTCGCGGCCGCATCACCAGCACCCGATCGGCGAGCACCACGGCTTCATCGACGTCGTGCGTCACCAGGACCAGCGTCGGCCGCGTATCGGCCCAGAGGTCCAACAGATGGTCCTGCAGATCGCGCCGCGTGAACGCATCTAGCGCCGAGAACGGCTCGTCCAACAGCAGCACTTCCGGCTGCGGCACCAGCGCGCGTGCGATCGCTACCCGTTGCGCCTGTCCGCCCGACAATTCGCGCGGCCAGGCATCGGCCTTGTCGGAGAGGCCGACCCTGACGAGAGCGCGCGCGACTTTCTCGCGGCGAGCCGCTGGAAGACCCGACAGGCCAAAGCCGATATTGTCGGCGACGCTGAGCCAAGGCAAAAGCCGCGGCTCCTGAAAGATGATGCCGATCTCGGCATGCGGCGCTGAGATCGCGACGTCGTCGAGCGTGACCGATCCCGAGGTGGCGCGATCGAGGCCCGCGATGGCACGCAGCAGCGTCGATTTTCCGCAGCCGGAGCCGCCGATGACGGCGACGATCTCGCCGAGCCTGATCTCGGCGGAAAACCGCTCCAGCGCGTTGACGCCGTTGGGATAGATCTTGCCGATGCGATCGAGGATCAGCATCAGGTCGCTCCGGTTTGACGGAACGCGTCCTGCCAGCGCAGGAACGGCGCGCTTGCGATCTCGATCAGCCAATCGGTGGCCTTGCCGAGAACGGCGAAGATCACGATCGCAGCCAAAATCTGCGCGGGCTTGCCGAGCTGCTGGCCGTCAAGCAGCAGATAGCCGAGGCCCTCGGAAGCGCCCATGAGTTCGGCGGCGACGACGAACATCCACCCCAGGCCGAGCCCGACCCGCAGCGCGACCACGTAAGCCGGCAACACCGCGGGCAAAAGGATGCGCCGGATCATCGCCGGTCCGGAAAGGCGGAAGATGCGGCCGACCTCGACGATCTTGCGATCGACCGACAGGATCGCGCCCATCACGCCGAGATAGACCGGGAAGAACACCCCAACCGCGATCAGCGCGACCTTCGAGGTTTCGAAAATGCCGAGCCACAGAATGAACAGCGGCACCCAGGCCAGCGACGGTATCGCGCGCAGCGCCTGCACCGTCGGATCGAGCAACCGCCGCGCCAACGCCCAATAGCCGGAGATGGCGCCCAGCACCGTGCCCGCGATCACGCCGAGGCCGAAGCCCGCCGCCATCCGCGACAGCGTCGCCACGATGTGGCGCGTCAGCTCGCCGCTGCGCGCGAGTTCGACAATGGTCGCAAAGACACGCGTCGGCGGCGGCAGCAGCCGCCCGTTGGACCAGCCGCGCCAGACGACGAGCTCCCAGATCAGCGCGAGCCCAACCGGCAGCAACAGCCCGAGCGCCGGCCGCGCATAACGGCGCAGCCGCGGACTTTTCGCGCGCGAAGCGATCGGATCGGTCTGTTCAAGCGCCGCTGGCAATTCAACAGTCATAGCCATAGCAAGAACGCTTCCCGATCAAGATTGCAAGGCGGTGAATGGGACGACGTGAACCATGCACCGCACTTCCCTTCTCCCCTTGTGGGAGAAGGTGGCGCGGACATTGTCCGCGCCGGATGAGGGGTCTGCATCCGCGGAGAGGAACCCCTCACCCGTCTTCGATGCTTCGCATCTCAGCCACCCTCTCCCACAAGGGGAGAGGGTGAAGACCTCAATTCGTCGGCAGTGGAACCTGATCGTCGATCAGCGAATCCAGCGCGGCCTTGACGTCCACCTTGGCCTCGATGACGCCGGCCTGCTGCAGCGCTACACCGGCCGCCAAAATCGACTCGCGCTGCGGCGCGCCGATCCGGCTGTGCGTCAATTCGGTGCGCTCCTTGAGCTGCTTGTCGACAACGTTATCCGGC
>Ga0209473_1000836_pt1 | contig 17808 bp, 16 predicted proteins | sample GraSoiAngelo_133_FD_185890 | JGI IMG/M metagenome (GOLD analysis project Ga0209473, IMG submission 185890) | Grasslands soil microbial communities from the Angelo Coastal Reserve, California, USA - 14_0929_05_20cm (SPAdes) (version 2) | ecosystem: Environmental > Terrestrial > Soil > Grasslands ...
GGTGCCGACGAGTGCGCCGATCAGGCACAGCATCAGATTGATGGGGCTGACGGCAACGCCGAAACCGAGCGCGAGGTTATGAAAAAGATCGGCCATCGTTCCTCACTGCACCAGGAAACGCGGGAAAAGCGGCATCGGCAGCCCCAGCACATACGGGAAAAGCAGCGCGCATCCGATCGTCAGGCAAATGCCGACAATGATGGTTTCGACCCAGCGGGTTTCCGGCGTGCCGAGCGCGGAGATCAGGAAACTGGCGAGCCCGGAAACCACAAGGCCGAGCGGGCGGATCGCTACCGCAAAGCAAAGAATGGCAAGCGAGACGAACAGCGGACCGCGCCATGCATAGCGTGCCACGTGCGGACCGTCCTGCAGAATGCCCATCAGAGCAATGACGGCGCCGAGCCCAAGCAGCAACACCGCGAACATCCGCGGCGCGGTTCCGGCTCCGAACGAGAATCCGTGCATGCCCTGCAGATCGCTCGACGCCCACAGTGCGAACAGCGCGACCGCCATCAGCGCCAACCCGCCGACAAAATCCTGCGGGCCGCGTATCCATTTCGGCGTGATGGATTTGCCCGCGCCGGCGCTCGGCGTGTCACTCATCGAACTCTCCCCCAACATCGGGCTTTTGTCGCCCATTCTGTTCCGATAGCGTTGTCCCCGCTCCTGGCGTCCTGCCTACCGATTTTCGTCAGATAACGCCAGCAAAACCCAAAAGTCCCCCGGCCAGCAGCATCCAGAACGGATTTAGCCGGGTGGCGAAGGCCAGCATCGCCGTAGCAACCGTCATCACGATGGCGACCACGCTGCGATCGGTGGTTTGTGCCAAGATCAGGCCGCTGGCAGCCATTAGCCCGATCGACAGCGGAACCAAGGCCGCCTGGATGATGCTGGGCCAACGCGAATGGCCCGATCGGCCGAGCAGCCCGCTTACATAATAGGCAAGGGCGGCGGTCGGAACGCACATCGCAAGCGTTGCGGCGAGCGCGCCGGCAACGCCTGCGACGGCATAGCCGATCAGGGTCACGATCAGCACGTTCGGGCCTGGCGTTAGCTGGGAAATCGCGAAGATGTCGGCAAATTGCTTGTCGGTCATCCAATGGCGCACGTCGACCGCGATTCGGTGCATCTCGGGAATGGCCGCATTGGCGCCGCCGACCGCGAACAAGGACATCAAACCGAAGGTCCAGATCAGCGTCCAAATCGGATTGCCGTCGGGATTCATGCCGAAATCCGCCGCCGCATATAAACGGTGACGGCGAGGCTGATCGGGATCGCCACCAGGAGCACGGTCTGCAAGGGCAGCCGTGCCAGTCCGATCGCGACAAGCACGGCAACCAAAAGGACAAGGCCGATCACGTCACGCCTCTTGATCAGCGGCGTCATCATCCGCAACACCGTGGCAATCAGCAGCCCGACGGCGGCACAGGAAACCCCGGCCAGAATGCGCCGGAGCGCGTCGATCTCGCCATAACGCGCGTAGAGCGCCGCCAGGATAGTTATGATTGCGGTTGGCGGAGCGAGCAGTCCGGCGAAGGCAGCCACTCCTCCGGCAATGCCGCGAATGCGCGACCCAAACACCATCGACAAATTGACGATATTCGGGCCGGGCAGGAAATGGCACAGCGCATAGGTCTCGTTGAACTCGTCGGCGGTCATCCAGTGGTGCTGGTCGACGATGCCGCGTCTCGCCCAGTACAGGACGCCGCCGAAGCCCGCGAGCGACATTTTGGCGAACGCGAGAAACAGCTCAAGGAGCCCAGGCGGGGACCGGATGACGGAGGTTGAAAGATCCGGCTCGGGAACGGCAGCCGGCGGCGAATCCAGGGGCATTTTCCAGATTTAAAACGGTGGCCAAGCCCAGGCCAAGGCAATTCGGTGTGTTCCGTGACCGCATAAGCCATTGAGCGGACGTGTGGGCACTGTTTTTCTCAACTTTTGCACCCTATATTGGGTGCGCCGGCTTGCCGGCTATGGAAATAAAGTGCCGCCGCAATAAACCATTCGGACCCGGGGGCAGTACCCGGCGCCTCCACCCAAGCCCACCACAAGCGCAAGTGGGTTTCGGCGGGGGCGAAACAGGATCGACGAGGGCGTAAAGGGCGAGCTTTTTCTCGGTATTGTTCCGCCGTTATCGGGCTATGCAATAGTTGCAAACGACAACTATGCTCCGGTTGCTCAGGCTGCGTAACGCAGTTTGAAAGACCATTCTGAAGTCCTAGCGGGTTAAGCTCCGTTAGGCGGGGTTCGGAGGCACCTGGCAACAGAAGCCTCCACTTCATTTACATTTGCATCGTCGCCGGGCATCTACTGCTGCAATTTCCGCCGACGATGCCTGCTGACCTCGCCTTCCCGCCGGAGTAGCATGGGCAAATAGGCGAGTCGCGGTTTCGGCCCCGCAGCCGGCGCGCCGGGCCACATCTCAACGCAGGACGACGACCGAGGGCGACCATGGCGACCGATCATATCCGATACGATGTGCTGGCGCGGGACGCGCTACGCGGGGTGTTGCGCCGGGTATTGACGGATGCCGCCGCGCACGGATTGCCCGGCGAACATCATTTCTTCATTACGTTTCTGTCCACCGCGGAGGGCGTGAAACTTTCGCCGCGACTGCTCGCGCAATACCCGGAGGAGATGACGATCATCCTGCAGCACCAGTTCTGGGATCTGATTGTCACGGAGGATCGGTTCGAGGTCGGCCTGTCGTTCGGCGGCGTTCCGGAACGCCTGGTCGTGCCGTTCAATGCGATCAAGAGCTTTTTCGATCCGTCCGTGCAGTTCGGCTTGCAGTTCGAACCGTCCGACGTCACGGCCGAGCCGGCGGTGACCGGCGATCCGGCGGCTAACCTTCCGGCGGCCCCCGCCGCTTCGGCCCTGGCCCCGCCCGAGCCCGAGCGCAAGGATGAACCTGAGAAGACCAGCGAGGGTGCCGAAGTCGTGCGACTGGACCGTTTCCGCAAGAAATAATCCGCGCGCGAGAAGCTCGCCGACCCTGTAAGATGCACGTTATGCTCCATCGCGGCGCAACGGACATCATTCATGCGAGCAGTATCCTCATCACCAAAAGCCACCCGCACCGAGACCGACAGCTTCGGCCCCATCGACGTTCCCGCCGACCGCTATTGGGGCGCGCAGACCGAACGTTCCAGGCAGAATTTCCGCATCGGCCAGGACCGGATGCCGATTGCGATCGTTCACGCGCTCGGCACCGTCAAGCTCGCCTCCGCACTGACCAATCGTGAACTCGGACTGCTCGACCAGCGCCGCGCCGCCGCCATCGCCCGCGCGGCACGGGAGGTCATCGACGGCAAGCTCGACGATCATTTTCCACTTGTGGTTTGGCAGACCGGATCCGGCACCCAGACCAACATGAATCTCAACGAGGTGATCGCCAACCGCGCCAACGAGCTATTGGGCGGCGAACTCGGCTCGAAGAAGCCGGTCCATCCGAATGACCATGTCAACATGAGTCAGTCGTCGAACGATTCATTTCCGACCGCCATGCATATCGCAGCCGCGCAGGGCATCGTGGCCGATCTCATCCCTGCTCTCGGCGAACTGCTTCGCGCGCTGCGCGACAAGGAAAAGGCGTTCGCCACGATCGTCAAGATCGGCCGTACCCATACCCAGGACGCAACCCCGCTGACGCTCGGTCAGGAGTTCTCAGGCTACGCCGCGCAGGTTGAACGCGGCATCGCGCGGCTCAACGTGGCGGTGAAGGATTTGTTGCCGCTGGCGCAAGGCGGCACCGCGGTCGGCACCGGGCTCAATTCGAAACCGAGATTCGCGAAGCTGTTCGCCAGGCACGTCGCCAAAATCACCAGACTGCCGTTCACCAGCGCCGCCAACAAATTCGAGGCGCTGGCGTCCAACGATGCCTACGTGTTCGCGCACGGCGCCATCAACTCGGTCGCAACCGGCCTGTTCAAGATCGCCAACGACATCCGCTTGTTGGGCTCGGGTCCGCGTTCGGGCCTTGGCGAATTGATCCTGCCGGAAAACGAACCCGGCTCCTCGATCATGCCAGGCAAAGTCAATCCAACGCAGTGCGAGGCCATGACGATGGTGTGCTGCGAGGTGTTCGGCAATCATGCGGCGATTACGGTTGCCGGCAGCCAGGGCCATTTCGAACTGAACGTCTACAAGCCGCTGCTGGCATATTGTATGATGCATTCCATTCAATTGCTGGCGGATGTCGCGCGCTCGTTCACCGAGCATTGCGTGGACGGCATACGCGCCGACGAAAAGCGCATCGGAGAATTGATGCAGCGTTCGTTGATGCTGGTGACCGCGCTCGCGCCGAAAATCGGTTACGACAACGCCGCGAAAGTCGCCAAGTCCGCGCACGGCCGCGGTACGACATTGAAAGAAGAGGCTGTGCGGCTTGGGTTTGTATCGGCAGCGGAGTTCGACCGTCTGGTGCAGCCGAACAAGATGACACGCCCTGGATGAACACGGCAGCAGCTTTGCGAATCCGTATAAGTACGGGTGAATAATTATCCATCTTCACGCCTAAAGACTGATACCGATGATCTATCGCGCTATCGCGTGGTAGTGCACAAAATAGTTGGTTTTCGCAGGGCGAAATTTATTTTTAAATGCTATCAGAGAGCGATTAAACGGGGACTTCTGGATGACGATCGGGTCTGCCGGCGCACAGCGCGGCCACTCCAATCATCGTAATAGGTTATCGCACCTCACAACCGCTCAATGACGGAGGCGAGCGTGGGGGATGTGGTCAACCTGAAGCGATTCAAGAAGCGTAGCGAGCGTGAGCAATCGGCGAAACGGGCCGATGCGAATCGCGCGCGGTTCGGTCGAACCAAATCCGAACGTGCCGATGACGCGCAACGCGCGAAGCGCGCGAGCGACCTGCTCGATCAGCACCGGATCGACGGCGAGGACGCGTCATGAAATCGCCGGTCGTGAAGCGCTCGATTGTCGTTGCAGGCCACAAGACCAGCGTCAGCCTCGAAGAGGCATTCTGGAATGGCATGAAGGAAATCTCGGGACTTCGTAACATGACGCTGTCCGAACTGGTGGGCGAGATCGACAGCAATCGCCAGCAGGGCAATCTGTCGTCCGCCATTCGACTGTTCGTGCTGGATTACTTCCGAACTCGCGCCGTTGCCGCATCCTCGGATTCAAAACCGCAAAGCTAGAGCATGATCCGGAAAAGTGGACACCGGTTTTCCGAAAAGATCATGCTCAATCAAAAACCTAAAGCGCGATGACGATCTAACTTAATCTCATCGCGCTTTAGCGCGCTTCAAAAAACACACGGGCGCATCCACCAGGAGACGCGCCCGCAGTATCGCTTGCGAGATCGATATCAGCGATCAGTAAACGAGGCCGGTGCCGGGCGGCTGCTCGAGGGCCGCGGCCAGCGAGCGATAATGTTCGCAATCGGTCCCGCAAATAGCCGCGATCCGGCTTAAATGGTATTGCGCCTGCTCGCGATTACCCTGCTCGATCTGCCACAGGCCGTAATACTGCCAGGTCAACACATGATTGGGATCGGACTTCAGCGCACGCTCGTACCAGACCTGGGAAAGCTTGTAGTCGCCGAGCTTGCGATACGAATAGCCGATCAGATTGGCAACGTTGGCGTAATCATCGTGGCCGAGCGCCTTCAGCTCTTCGATCGCGGCGCGATAGTCGTTGCGGTCATAGATGGTGGCATAGGCCGCGCGATAGCCGGCAATGAAGGCAGGATCGCTGAGGAAGGATTGCTTGGGTTTCTTGGCCTTGTGGGCGGAGCGAGGAGCGGGCGTGGACTTGGTCGTGGTGCTGGTGTCTGAAGCAGGAGGATCGCCTCCCCCGCCCCCACCGCCGCCGGCGGCAAACACCGGAACGACCGATGGCGCTGCGATCAGCGCCATGAAGAAAACTATAACCGTCACCACCTTGATCGCCGATTTGATCATGCGTGCCTCCTGTTTTGCCGTATGAGCGATTTCGCCGGCCGTTAGATGTAAACCCCGTCTTGAAGCTGGCATTCCGGCAGAATTTTCCGCTGCCGGCGTGCGGTGAACGAAAGCGTGTTTATAATCGCTCTAAGGTAAAGCCTCATTCTATCGGCCGCGCTTGACCAGCCGCTCCGCGATTGAAAATACAGGTCATGACCGAAAATGCCGATGTGCGGGCGCAAATGCCGTTGGGATTGGCCAGTCGTGGCTATTCCGGCGTGATTCAACACTTGAACGCCGGTGGCGCGGGCTCGGCGCTGCCGGACGCTGAACTCGAAAGCCGCCTGATCGAACTCGGCTTCGTCGAGGGCGCGAGGGTCGAGGTGCTGCACGAAGGCATCGTCGGGCGCGATCCGATCGCGGTTCGTGTCGAGAACGTCACCATCGCCGTGCGCCGGCGTGAAGCGATGGCGGTCATCGTTGCCTGACGCGGACCGGACCTTGAAGCCATGGAATTTCCGTTGATGCATCTCGCCCTGGTGGGCACGCCGAACAGCGGCAAGACCGCGCTGTTCAATGCGCTCACCGGCAGCCGCCAAAAGGTCGCGAACTATCCGGGCGTCACGGTCGAGCGCAAGGAGGGATCATTCGTAACCCCGCTCGGACGTCAGGTGTCGCTGATCGACCTGCCCGGCACCTATTCGCTGCGCGGCCGCAGCCCGGACGAAGAGATCACCCGCGATGTCGTGCTCGGGCGCACCAAGGGCGAGGCGCTGCCCGACCTCGTGCTTTGCGTCGCCGACAGCACCAATCTGCGGCTGACCATCCGCCTCGTGATCGAGCTGAAAAGCACCGGTCGTTCGCTGGCGCTAGTGCTCAACATGTTCGATATCGCCACACGGCGCGGCGTCAGCGTCGATGTGCCGCGACTGTCGGAGGCGCTCGGCATTCCCGTGGTGACCTCGATCGCGGTACGCAAGGGCGGCACCGCCGATCTGTTGCGCCTCACCGACGATATCCTGACGCAGGCGCCCTCGCCGCCTCGGCAAAATCTCTGGGAACCGCTCACCGTCTCCCAGTTGCGCGCCACCCAGCGCGAGGCCGATCGCATCATCTCAACCACGGTCAGCCTGCCGGCGCGGCCCGATACCTGGACCGCGCGGATCGACGCAGTCGTGCTGCACCCGCTGGCCGGTCTCGCGATCCTGATGCTGATCTTGTTCGTGATGTTCCAGGCGGTGTTTGCCTGGGCCCAGCCGCTGATGCAATTGTTGTCATCGGCGTTCGAAGCCGCCGGACAATGGGTTCACGACACGCTGCCCGCGGGGCTGTTGCAAAGCTTCCTGCAGAACGGGGTGATCTCCGGCGTCGGCAGCGTCATCGTGTTCCTGCCGCAGATCGTCATCATCTTCCTGTTCATCCTGCTCTTGGAAGATTTCGGCTACATGGCGCGCGCAGCCTTCCTGATGGACCGCATCATGGGCGGCGCCGGGCTGCACGGCCGTGCCTTTATTCCATTGCTGTCGAGCTTTGCCTGCGCGATTCCCGGCATCATGGCAACGAGGGTGATCGATAACCGCCGCGACCGGCTGACCACCATCCTGATCGCGCCGCTGATGACGTGCTCGGCGCGGATTCCGGTCTACACCCTGATCATTTCCGCCTTCATCCCGCCAAAGCTGATGTGGGACTGGATCAACCTGCAGGGGCTCGTCATGTTCGGCCTCTATGCCGCCGGCATCATCAGCGCGCTCGGCGTATCGTTCCTGATCAAATTCTTCATGCTGCGCGACTACGCGCCGGCGCCGTTCATGCTGGAATTGCCGGACTACAAGATGCCGCGCGCGAAAAGCATCGTGATCGGCGTCTACACGCGGGCGAAAATGTTCCTGCAGCGCGCCGGCACCACGATCTTCTCAATGATGGTGCTGATCTGGTTTTTGGCGTCGTTTCCGTCAGCTCCCGCCGGGGCCGTGGAGCCGGCCATCAATTACAGCCTCGCCGCGATGATCGGCAAGGCAATCGCGCCGTTGCTCGCACCACTTGGCTTCAACTGGCAGATCGCGGTGGCGCTGATCCCGGGCATGGCGGCACGCGAAGTCGCGGTCGCCGCGCTCGGCACGGTCTATGCGATCGAAGGCGGCAAGGAGGCGGCCGCACAGATCGGACAGGTGCTGGCCACCAAATGGAGCCTCGCCACCGCGCTGTCGCTGCTCGCCTGGTACATTTTCGCTCCGCAATGCGCTTCCACGCTCGCCGTGATCCGCAGGGAGACCGGAAGCTGGAAATGGATGGCGGTCACCTTTGGCTATATGCTGACGCTCGCCTATGCCGCTAGTCTTGCGACCTACAACATCGCGGTCGCGCTTGGTGCAGGATAGGCGAACGAAAGGACGGAGCCGAAAGGACGGGCCGATGGGCATCAACAGCTTTCGGCAACTTGCCGATTACAACCACTGGGCCAACCGCCGCCTCTATGCGGTAGCCCTGGAAATGCCGGACGAGCAGTATCGGCGTCCGACCGGGGTGTTCTTCGGCAGCCTGCACGGCACGCTGAACCATTTGCTGCTGACCGATCTCATCTGGCTGAAGCGATTAACCGGCGAAGGCGAGCATCCCGATCGCCTCGACGCCATCTTGTTCGAAGACCGCAAGGACTTGGCTCGCGCGCGGATGGCCGAGGATGCACGCCTGATCAAGGTCATCGGCGGTTACAGCGAGGCTGATCTCGACAAAACCGTCTCGTATCGGACGATGTCAGGTCAACCGCACCAACAGCCACTCCGGGAGATCCTCTTGCATCTGTTCAACCATCAGACCCATCATCGCGGCCAAGCGCACGCTTGCTGTTCGATCCTCACCGGGACTGAGCCGCCATCGCTCGACCTGCTGCAGTTTCAACGTGGCGCGCCGGTGCCGGACCTCAAACTGTAGCGCGATCAGTTCGGCGGCGGCGTTATTACCATCGGCGGGCGCGGCTTGGGCTTGGCAAGCGCGGGTGCAGGCGCCGGCCGCACCTCGATCGGAGGCGGCAGCGGCGCAGCCTGCTGGCTTAGGGCCGGCGGATTGGGAGCCGGCTGCGCACCCGGCGGACGCGGACCGGCGGCTTTCGGCCTCATCTGCGGGCGCCGCGGAGCGCGGCCAGGCAGGGCATTGTCGGCCGGCGGCTGATCGGGCGCGGTCGTATCAGGTAATGCCAGCGGCGGCAGCGTAGCTGTGGTCGGCGGGATCGAAGCCCGGGTCGGTGGCGGCGGCTCTCCGCGCTCGATCGCGTCCAATCTGCGGGTTTCCCGATCAATCGCCCTCACCGCGAGCCATGACGACAGCGCGGCGACATCGACGGTGCGGTTGAGTGCATCGGGCGGGCCCGCCGCGAAGATTTGAATCTCCGGATGGCTGGTCACTGATCCCACCGCCGTCGAAGCAAGGCTGGCGCGGATATCGGCCTGGTCGGCGGGAATATCGTAACCGCCCGAGACAATGGCGCGGGCTCCTTGCGCCTCCAGCGTGGTTGCGCCGATGCGGAGCCGGCCATCCCTGATCGTGAACGGAATCTGGGCCGAGGCGACCCGCAGGCTGCCTGAAGACAACACCGGCTCGACGATCTGCCGCAGCTTCACGTCATCGGTGGCCTGGCCGTTGTCGCTGCCGCGGATCGCGGCATCGAATGCCCGCGGATCGAGCCCGGCGATGCCGGCCGATTCCAGCGTCACCGTGCCGCTTCCCGATAAGGCGCCTGATAGCGCCGAGGCGCTGCGGCCCTGGCTTGCCAGTGTCGTCTGCATCGATGCCCGCCCCGAAGGCATTTTGAGGCCGCGGTAATGCAGTGCTGCACCATCGACGCCGGAGAACTCAAGGCGGGCATTCAGCGCAATTCCGTCCGCCGACGGCCTGGCGTCGATATTGGCGGTCGCGGTGCCGCCGCCGAGCCCGCCCTTGATGCTATCGAGCGTCAGCGATTGGCCGTCGCTCCTGATCGTGCCGCTGACCGGCCGCAACTCGATGCCGTCAGGCAGCGCACCGCGCAAGGCCTGAAACACGACGCGGCCGCGCCAGCCTTTCAAGGGCCCTGCCCGGAGCGGGTCTGCGACGTCGTGGCCCGCGGCGCCGATCGCGAGCGCAAAGGCCGGCACGAGCGCAAGCTGGTCGAGCCCGATTTCGCCCTCGACGTTCTTCTCGTCACCCATTGTGAGGGCCAAACGCCCGCGCAGCCGCGAATCGGCAACGATGCTGTCGAGATCGTCGAAGGTCAGTTTGTTGCCGACAAGCGAAAGGCGCGAGGACAGACGGATGTTTGGCGCCAGCGTGTCGGACCGCTTGAGATCGAGCAGCGGGGAGATATCGGCGCTTCGTATCCGCAAGTTGACGCTGGCCTTGGCCTCTTGCGCCCATGGCTCGGCAGACCCTTCAGCATCCGCATCAAGGCCGGCACCCCAGATCTTCGCCTTCAGCTGCAGCGGCGCGTGCCACACACCGCTCGCCGATCCCTCGAACTGGGCCGGGCCGTCGCCAGCTGCAATGGCGCGATCAAGCCCCAGTAACGCAACAAGCGCGCTGCCCCGCTCCGACGACAGCTTGGATTGAACGCCGATCTCGCCCTGGCGGAGCTTGTCGAGATCAATGCCACGTATCGCCGCGACCTCCGGCCTTGCCGTGACGGTCGTGACGCCCTTAAGCAATGGCGAGTCGAGGTCGATCGTCGCGCGCGCGTTGGCGCGATCGGCGTGTTCAGCGTTTTTCTCGACATCGAGTGTGAATTTGAGGCGCACCGGCCCCGGACCCGCACCCATCGCATCGATCCGCGAGACCAGTGACGGGGCAAGCGGCTGGATCAAGGCGGTGATCCGCGCCAGCGATGCGGCGCTTGAATTCAGCGCTAGTTTTCCGGTCGCGTTGGCGCGGTCGAAACTCCCGCTGCCTTCCGTCGTCACGCCGTTGGCGTCGCCGAACTTGAGTTGGTCCAGGACCAGCGTCTGCGAGTCGTAGCCGAATTTCGCGGTGAATGCGCGCAACTCCCGTCCGGCCGACGTCGCGCGGCCGATCTCCAGGTTGAGCCGCGCCTGGTCCGGCCACTCTCGTTGCGGCCCCGCAAGCGATCTTGCAAAGGCCGCCGCGGCATCGAGATCGAGACGCTCCGCCTTCAGGGCGGCTTCGAGGCGCGATCCGCCCGCCTCCTGATGCGCGACGGCCAGCCGCCCCACCACGGCGCTGCCATCGATCTCTGCATTCAGTTTTTCGATAGCGACGCGATCGGAGCTGACGCTGACATTACCGCGCAGCCGCAACGACTTCTGGCTGCGATAGGTGATTTCGCTGCGGCCCTGCAACCACGCCACCAGCGCATCCGGATCGGAAGAATCCACCTCAAGCGCGCTGGTGAAGCCGCCGGACGGCTCAGGCTGCACCCCGCCGCCACTGAGGACGACGTGGGTCGCGCCCGGCGCTCGAAAATCCAATCGGCGGATTGTCCACGACCTCGCATCGCCGTGCAAATCGGCCTCCAGATTTTGCAACGGCCGCCCGCCCAGCATGATCTGCTCGGCACTGAACGCGATCTGCGCCGGTATCGGTGCGACCGGCGTTGCGGCCATCCATGCGCGCAGCGCCGGTAGCAGTTGCGCCGGCACGACAGCGCTATTGTCTTTGGCGATCGCCCGGTCGACGTCGAGTTGCCGTGCCGACAGGGAGGCACGCAAAAGCGGCGACGCACCGAAGCGAAGATCGACAACACCGGTGGCCTTCAGCGCGGTCTCCTCGCTGCCATAGCTGGTCTCAACCTGCTCGAGCCGCGCGGCCGCCGGATCGGCCTTGACCTTGGCCGATATTTTCCAGGGTATCTCGCTGCCCTTGTCGCTGCCCTTGTCGCTGCCTTTGTCGCTGCCTTGGGCCTTTGGCGTTGCCGGTGCGGCCAGCACGAGCGCGCCTTCGAAGCGCGGCGCACGGGACTCAAAGCTGAGCACGCCCTCGAGATCGACCGACAGCGCCCGCTCGCCCGGATCGACGTTGAGGTGAAGGCGCGTACCACTGCCATCCGGGGCCTGTCCGGAAGAGACGCGGAACGGATAGCGCGTTCCGGAAATCGAGAAGCTGCCGTCGCCGCGCACCGACCCGGCGAGTGAACGTACATCGCCGCTGAAAGCGATGTCGTTCAGCTCGAGCGTCCCGCGGCTTGCGGCGTCGTGCAGGGCAACACGGCCGGTGAGATTGAGCCGGTCGATCGACAGCGATCCCAGATTGAAGGTTCCGTTGGTCGCCGGCAGATCGATGCGGCCCGTCGGATCGAGGCCAAGATCGACCGCAAGGCCGTCGATCGTCAATTGGTTGGCCCGCCATTGGCCGCGCATCAAATCGCCCAAACTGAACTCGACATCGAGCTTGTCGGCGTGAACTTTGCCAAGATCGTTGGCGGCGCCGACCATCACCGAGCGCAGCCGCAATGACGGGGTCGGCAATAACCGCGCATCAAGCGCGCCCGCAACATGCACCGGCGCGCCGATCACCTTGGTTGCCTCCGCCTCGAACTGCGGCCGGAACTGGTTCCAGTCAATGAAATACGGCCCGATCAGCGCGGCAACCAGCGCAATGATGAAGGCAATCGCCAATCCGAGCAGCGTCGTCTGCACGGCGTCTCCCTCTTGGGTAAGCAGGCTCCGGTGCCCTCACCACTGGGGCCACTCCGCGGCCCACCCGCCGCCGCGCCGAAACCTGGCCAAATATAGAGACAACTATGGCGAAGTCACAGCAATGCTATGTGAGTAGCCCTCCATCGACCGCTTTACCAGCTCGCTGGCAGCCGCTTCAGGCCGCGCAGCACGAAGGTCGGGCGCCATTCCGGATTGTCCGCGTCATCGAGCCGCAGGTCCGGCAGCCGGCGTAACAGGGTCGAAATCGCGATCTCCGCCTCGATGCGCGCGAGCTGGGCGCCGAGACAGAAGTGAATGCCGCCGCCAAAGGACAGCGGCTTCACATTGGGCCTGGCGATGTCGAGGCGATCAGGGCGATCGGGATAGACGGCCGGGTCGCGGTTGGCCGAACCGAGCAGGCACAGCACGCTCTCGCCCTTCGGGATCCGCTTGCCGCCGAGATCGTCGATGTCCTCAAGCGCCACGCGTCCGGTCATTTGCACAGAGGAATCGTAACGCAGGAATTCCTCAATGGCATTGGTGATCAGCGACGGCTCGGCTTTCAATAGCGCGAGTTGGTCGGGGTTGCGGTACAGCGCCAACAGGCCGTTGCCGATCAGATTGACCGTGGTCTCGTGGCCTGCGCCGAACAACAGGATGATGTTGGCGGTGAGTTCCTCGTTGGAAAGCTTGCTGCCATCCTCCTCCGCCTGCACCAATTGCGTGGTCAGGTCATCGCCCGGATTCTTCCGCCGCAACTCGAACAACTGCTGGAAGTACATTTGCGCCATCGCATTGCCGGCGTTGCCCTGGCTGATCTCGTCCGGCGTCAGCGGCACCGGATCGAGCAGCCGGCCGCCGTCCCGCGAGCTCGCATAAAACACCTCGCGATGATCTTCGGGAATTCCCAGCATGTCGCAGATGATCGTCACCGGCAGGCGGAAGGCGAAATCCTCGATCAGGTCCATGTGCCGCTGCGGGGCAATGCGCTCCAGCGTCTGATCGACGATCGCTTGAATGCGCGGACGCATGTCCTCGACCCGGCGCGCCGTGAAGGCCTTGACCACGAGACCGCGCAAGCGGGTGTGGTCCGGCGGATCCTGCTGCAGCATCCAGTGGCTCATGCTGCGGAATACCGGCTCATCCATGATCTTCGGGCCGTAGCGGCGGATGGTGCGGTCGATAAAGTCCTTGCCAAAACGCTTGTCGCGCAAAACCAGACTCGCTTCCGCGTGTCGGCTGGCGGCGAACGCGCCGAACGGCGTCAGATGCATGGGATCGTCGGCGCGCAGCCGCTCATAAAACGGATAAGGGTCGCGAATGAATTCCGGCGCCAGCGGATTGAACGGTGGCGGCGCACTCCTCGCAGTCTGGGCCTGCTCGTTCATGATGGCCTCGATCGGTAGCCGCACCGCTGCGGGCATGAAAACTCGATACACTATTGTATCGAGTTGCATTCTGACCTAAAATGCGCCGATGTCAAGAGTTCGAACCAGACCGACCCGGGACGCGACCTGCGAAAAGCTGTTCGAGGCGGCGGCGCGGGTATTCGAGGAACAGGGCATCGGCGGCGCCAGCATCGAGGCCATTGCGGCGGCGGCCGGCTTCACCCGCGGGGCGTTCTATTCGAATTTCAACAGCAAGGACGAATTGATCATCGCGATGCTCGAGGACCATGTCGAGCAATCCATTCGCCGCAACCTTGATCTCCTAGCCGTGCACAAGAACCTCGCGGACTTCATCGAGGCGCTGAAAGCCATGGATCGTACCCGGCAGGATCCGCTCGGTCGTTCTCCGCTTCTGCACATCGAGATGATCCTTTATGTGGCCCGCGCCGAGAAGCGCCGGCCGGAGCTTGCCAAGCGCCTGCGCGCCCGGCGAAAACTGGTCAGCGATATCGTCGAAACCACGGTGAAGAACGGCGGCGGGAGCCGAGCTCTGAACCCGGCATGGACAGCCGCGGTCGTGCTGGCGCTGGAGGACGGCTTTCGGCTGCACCGCCTGATCGATCCGGAGACCACGCCGGCCGACAGCTTCCTGCGCGCCATTACCGATCTGCAGCGGACGATCGGAATTTCCTCGGCCTGACGAGAACTTCATCAGGCGCTCGCGCTTTGCAGGCGGTGCAATCGGCCGGCCACCGCGCGGATTTTTCGAGGTCCGGCCCGCCAGATCGCGATCGCAGACAACAAGCTCACGGCAATTCCGATCGCAAAGGCAAGCGTGTAGCTGCCGGTCAGATCGTGCAGAGCGCCCGTGATCCATGGGCCCGCGGCGCCGCCTGCCAATGCCACGAGCATGATGGTGCCAAAGATGCTGCCGTAATGCCGGCCCTGGAAAATCTCGAGCACCACCGCGCCCATGATCGAGGTCAACCCGTAGCCGAGCGCGCCTTGCGTGAATACCATCAGGTAGACCAGCGGCAGTGTGGGTGCATATTTCAGCGCGATCAGGCACGCAAAGCAGATCGCAAAGCCTAGACAGCTTGCCGTCCAGATCCATTCACGCCCGACCCGGTCGGAAACATGTCCGAGCAGGATCTGCCCGGGAATTCCGAGCAGGCTGACCACGCCCAAAGCCCAGACCCCGACATTCGCGCTGAAACCGATATCGAGCAAAAACTTGGTCTGGTGAACCTGCACCGCGTACCAGATGTACAGGCCGCAGAAATAGCCGAGCGCGATCCACCAGAACCGCGCCGTGCGCAGCGCGCGCCGCAGGGTCCAGTCGGTGCCGGCCCAGACGGCATCGACGATGTTCGACACCGGCGTTGGTGATGTCGCAGAGGGGGCGTCATCGCCGTCGGGCTCGAGCCCAATGTCCTCGGGGCGTTTGCGCAGCAGAAGGTTGATCGGCGCCAGCGCGATGAGGACCAGAAGGCCCATCGCGGTGCAGGCGGTGCGCCAGCCGGTCGCTTCGATCATGTGCTGCACCCAGGGCAGCAAGGTGACGGAGCCGATGCCGACGCCGGCGAACGCGATTCCCATCGCAAGGCCGCGGCGGCGGATGAACCAGTTCGGCAGGAACAGCGATTGACCGGAATAGCCGAGGCAGACGCTGCCGGCGCCTACCATGACGCCGATGGTGAGATAGAGATGCCAGGGCTGCGTCGTCAGCGGCGCCAGCAACAGCCCTCCTCCCATCAGCGCGACGCCAAGCTCCATCACCGCGCGCGGGCCGGCGCGATCCATCAGACGGCCGATCAAAGGACTGACCGCGCCCGACACCACGAAGCCGAACGAGAAGGCGCCGGCGGTGACGCCGCGCTCCCAGCCGAATTCGGAGATGATCGGCGGAAAGAACAGCGAGAACGCGGTGCGGGCGTTGACGCCGACAGCCATGGTGACGAACGTCACCGCGACGATAATCCAGCCGTAGTAGAACGGAAGCGGCATTCCCTTCCTGCCCGTCCCGCTGCTCACGGGCGGCGCGTCCAGGAAGCTGCATTGACGGCACCGACCGGGGCCTCGCCCCTGATGATGGCCGCGACCTGCCGGACCGTCTCGGACGACTGGTGCTCGATCGCCTGCGGCGTCAATCCGCCGATATGCGGCGTCGCGATCACGTTCGGCAGGCTGGCGAGCTCCGGCGTGGGCATCTGATCCGGCGCGCGGCCGACATCCAGCGCGGCGCCTGCGATGCGGTTGTCGCGTAACGCCGCCGCCAGCGCCGCCTCATCGACGAGATTGCCGCGCGACAAATTGATGAAGAAGGCGTGCGGCTGCATCCGCGCCAGCGCCGCGTGCCCGATCAGATTTTCGGTTTGCTCGTTGGCGATCGCGAGACACACGACATAGTCGGCGCGACCAAGCAGCTCGTTGAGCGGCAAGTGCTTGATATCGGGGTCGCCGACGCTCACGAAGGGATCGGCGACCAGCACGTCCATGCCCAGCACCTTCGCAATGCCAGCGAGATAGCGGCCAATGCTGCCATACCCGATGATGCCGATCCGGCTGCCGGCGAGCTGCCGCCCCATCCTGACTTCGGGCTCGCGCTCCGCATGGTACTCGGCGGTGGCGCGCGAAATCCCGCGCGACAGATCGACCATGAATCCGATCGCGAGCTCGGCCACCGACTGGACAAAGCCCGGGCTCGCCCGCGTCACGAGCACGCCTGCAGCAGAAGCCGCCTCCACATCGATGTTGCGGATATCGACCGCGCAACGAACGAGAGCGCGCAGTTTTGGAAGCTGCGGAAAAATCTCGCCGCGCCCTTCCGTCACGCGATCCGCGACGATGATGTCGACGTCGCGCGCGGCCTCGATCAGGCCGGCGGCATCAAGCGGCTCGTCGCCTTCATGCAGCTTGACCTGTCCGAGCGCTTGCAGGCCTTTGAGGCTGCGTTCGCCGTAATATTGATCCCGGAACGCGGGCGTAGGGGTGAGCAGGATTTTCAAGGCTTCTTCCTCTTCAATAACCGAGCGCGCGCGGCAATACGGTGCTGATTGCCGGCACGAAAGCAACCACCAGGAGACACAGCAACAACAATCCCAGATAGCCCAGGATTGGCTTCACGGTCTGCTCGATCGGCACGTTGCCGATCAGGCAGGCGCCGTAAAGCCCAAGACCGAGCGGCGGCGCGAACAGGCCCAGGCCCATCGAGATCACCAGCACGACTCCGAAATGCAGAGGATCGATGCCGAGCTTGACCGCGACAGGCAACAACAGCGGTCCGAAGATGATCAGCGCCGCCGCGCCCTCCAGCACCGAACCCATCACGATCAGGACTGCGATCGACAGCAGCATGAACAGCCAGACGCCGTTGGTCTTCGACAGCGACAGCATCATGTCGCCCACCGCATGCGGCACCTGTTGCAGCGTCAGGATGAAGGCGAGCGACTGCGCTGCGGCGACAATGAACAGGACTAGCCCCGAGCGCGTCGCCGCCTGGATGAAGCTATCGGTCGCCGTCCTGAGGCTGAGTTCGCGGAATACGAGGCTGCCGACCACGACTGCATAAAGGGCGGCGAAAGCGGAAATCTCGGTCGCGGTAGCAAAGCCGCTCTTGAAGCCAAAGAAGATCATGGAGATCAGCCCGAACGAGGCGAAGGCGCCGCTCCACAGGCCGGACACGGCGGTCCGCGGCACACCTTCGTCAGTTGAAGCCGGCCGCTTTCCGAACACGACCGACACCGTGATCAGCGCCACTGCCATCAGCCCCGCAGGCAGCATGCCGGCGACGAACAGCCCGCCGATCGAGAGATTGGCGACGAAGCCCAGGATGATCAGGTTGATGCACGGCGGAATGGTCTCCGCCATCACCGCGGACGCCGC
>Ga0209473_1000839_pt1 | contig 17794 bp, 15 predicted proteins | sample GraSoiAngelo_133_FD_185890 | JGI IMG/M metagenome (GOLD analysis project Ga0209473, IMG submission 185890) | Grasslands soil microbial communities from the Angelo Coastal Reserve, California, USA - 14_0929_05_20cm (SPAdes) (version 2) | ecosystem: Environmental > Terrestrial > Soil > Grasslands ...
TAGGGATCGGGCGGGTATGCAATGAAGGTCACCGTCGAACGCGCGCAACTGCTGAAATCGTTGGGCCACGTCCATCGCGTGGTCGAGCGCCGCAACACCATTCCGATCCTCGGCAATGTGCTGGTCCGAGCCGAAAATGCCCGGCTGTCGCTGAAGGCAACCGACCTCGACCTCGAGGTGACGGAGACGCTGGCCGCGGAATCCGGAACCGGCGGTTCCACAACCGTGCCGGCGCACATGTTCTACGACATCGTGCGCAAATTGCCCGATGGCGCGCAGATCGTTTTGGAAGGCGATGGCGACCGCTCGGTACTGGCGATCCGCGCCGGCCGCTCGCGCTTCACGCTGCAGACGTTGCCGGAAAACGACTTCCCGGACCTTGCCGCCGGCGACATGACGCATTCCTTTACGCTCGCCGCAAGCGACATGAAACGCCTGATCGACCGCACCCAGTTTGCGATCTCGACGGAAGAAACCCGTTACTATCTCAACGGCATCTATCTGCATTCGGCCGGCAGCGCCAAGGCTCCGACCCTACGCGCGGTCGCAACCGACGGCCATCGCCTGGCCCAGATCGAATTGCCGCTGCCGAAGGGTGCGACCGGCATGCCCGGCGTGATCGTGCCGCGCAAGACGGTGGGCGAGGTGCTGCGCCTGATCGAGGACAACGAGGCGGAAGTTGCGATCGAATTGTCGCAGGGCAAGATCCGCTTTACCCTCGGCAACGTGGTGCTGACGTCGAAACTGATCGACGGCACGTTTCCTGATTACGGCCGCGTCATCCCGCAGAACAACGACAAGGAACTGATCGTCGACAAGAAGGATTTCGAGGCCGCGGTCGATCGTGTCTCGACGATTTCGAGCGAGCGCGGCCGCGCGGTGAAGCTTGCATTGTCCGCCGGCAAATTGGTGTTGTCGGTGACCAATCCGGATTCCGGCAGCGCGACGGAGGAACTCGAAGTCGAATACGCTTCCGACCCGCTCGATATCGGATTCAATTCGCGTTATCTGCTCGACATTGCGGCGCAAATCGAAGGCGAAGTCGCGGTGCTGCGGCTGGCCGATCCCGGCTCGCCGACGCTCGTGCAAGACAAGGACAACAAGAGCGCGCTCTACGTGCTGATGCCGATGCGGGTGTGATACTTCCCTCTCCCCCTGTGGGAGAGGGAAAGAAGATCGACGCCGCTTCTCGATGACCGTCTCCCGCATCCAACGCCTGACGCTGACGCACTTCCGCAACTACCGGGCGGCCAGCCTTGAGACGCGCGGCGACGTGGTGGTGCTGGCCGGGCCGAACGGCGCCGGCAAAACCAATTGCCTCGAGGCAATCTCGTTTCTTTCGCCCGGCCGCGGCTTGCGGCGCGCGCGCCTCGAAGACGTCGCGGACAACCAGGGCGACGGTTCATGGGCCGTGTCGGCCGAGGTCGAAGGTGCCCTCGGCCTGGCGACGCTTGGCACCGGTATCGACCCGCCGCGCGATGACGCGTCGGCCACCGCCCGGCGCTGCCGCATCGACCGTGAGCCCGTGACTTCGGCGGCGGCCTTTGGCGACCACCTGCGCATGGTGTGGCTGACGCCAACGATGGACGGGCTGTTCCTGGGCGCGGCTTCGGAGCGGCGGCGGTTCTTTGACCGCCTCGTGCTCGCGATCGACAGCGAGCATTCAAGCCGGGTCTCGGCGCTCGACCGCTCGTTACGCTCGCGCAACCGGCTATTGGAGGTGCGCAACTACGACGACCATTGGTGTGACGCGATCGAGCGCGAGACCGCTGAGCTTGCGGTGGCCGTCGCCGCCACCCGCGGTCAGACCGCGACAAGACTGGCAGCGATGCTGCGCGCGCGGCGCGATGCCTCCGCCTTCCCTTCCGCCGAGATCATGCTCAACGGCTGGATGGAGAACGCGCTGTTGACCGAGCCTGCCACAGCGGTAGAGGACCGTTACCGGCAGATCCTGCGCGATGGCCGCCCGCGCGATGCCATGGCAGGGCGTACGCTCGATGGCCCGCATCTCACCGATCTGCAAGTGATCTACGCGCCCAAGAACATGCCGGCTCGCGACGCCTCGACCGGCGAACAGAAGGCCCTGCTGATCGGATTGGTGCTGGCGCATGCCGCGCTGGTTGCGGAGATGACCGGCATCACACCGCTGCTTTTGCTCGACGAAGTCGTCGCGCATCTTGATCCGAACAGACGCAAGGCACTATTGGAAGAACTGGCGAAACTCGGCGCACAGGTCTGGCTGACCGGCGCCGATCCGACGGCGTTTGCCGAGATCGGCCTGTCGGGTGATATCTTCGATGTCGATTCCGGGCGGATTGCAAGGCGTGGATAAGCTCACTGCGACGCACTCGCTGCCGGCCCGGCTGTCCCGCCCAGAATCCGGTCGATGATGGACTGGACCAGGAATACCGATCCCTTTTCGGTCAGATGCACCTGATCGGTTGCGGAAATGTCGCTCGCACGCTCGCCGATGCGCGTCAGACAGCCATCGGCGTTGCACATGACGTCCCATACCGAAATGAATTCGGCGCCTGACGGCAGGACCCTGTCGCGCAACGGCGCGCCGGACCCGTCGGCTTCCGCGCGACCGGACCGCTCCGGGATCAGTCGATGATGCAGCATGAAGTAGCGAAGCACCTCGTTCGGTAATCCGCGCTTCCACCACGGCACCGAACCCAGCACAATGACGCGGGCGCCGGTCTCCTTCTTCAGCGCCGCCACGGTCCCAGCCACGCCATCGAGATAGCGGTCCCAGGTCGAGTGCAGCAGCACGATATCGGGCTTGAGCGCGCGGGCGAGCGACAAGACCTTATCGTTGATCGCGCGGCAATTCGGCGCTCCCGCCACATCGGTATCGAGCGCCGGGACGCAGGAACTCGAGGTGAACTGGGCGATGCCGAAGCCGCGGCTTTCCTGGGCCTTGCGCAAGCCGGGCATCAGGGCACCTGCGGTCGAATCGCCCCAGAGGAGGAGCAGAGGACGCCGGCCCTGATCGACGCAATCATCGGCAAACGAGGTTTCACGGCTAGGATCGATCAGGCATTCATGGACACGCCATTTCGAGGATTGCGTCACAACCTCGGTCATGCCGCGGATTTCGCCCGGCAGGCGGAAATCGAAGCCGCTGTTTTCGACGACAACAACGCCCGCCACCGCTACCAGCGCCATGCCGGCGCATAGACCGAGCAACCGGACCGGGCTCGGGCGGCCGAACCGAAACGGGATTTCGACCAGGCGATAGGTGGCCCAGGCGAGCGCAAAGCTCAATCCTACGATCAACCCGCGCTCAAGCAGCGTCAGCGGCGCGAATTTGATGAGCGCGAAAAAGACAAGTAGCGGCCAGTGCCAGAGATAAAGCGGATAGCTGATCAAGCCGATCCCGACCATCGCCGGATTTGCGAGCACATGGCGGCAGCCCCAGGCATTCGGCGCGGACACCAGCAGCGCGCCGCCTAAAACCGGCAAGATCGCCCACCAACCCGGAAATGCACTGTTGGTATCGAGCACGGCGGCGGCAATGGCGACCAACAGGATGCCGATGCCGGCGCGAAGGTTGCTCGCGATCGCGCTCTGGCCGAGCCTGATCCAACCGCAGGCGAGGGCGGCGCCCGCGAGCAATTCCCAGGCCCGGGTGAACGGCAGATAGAAGGTCGCGACCGGGTTTGCGCCTATCAAGGCCACGTTGAGCGCAAACGACGCGAGCCCGATGACGCAGGCCACCGCAAGCAGGCTCAGCCGCAACCGCGCGGCGAGCATCAGGATCAGCGGCCAAAACAGGTAAAACTGCTCCTCGATGCCGAGCGACCACAGGTGCAGCAGCGGCTTTTTGGCGGCTTCGACATCGAAATAGCCCGATTGCAGCAATAGCGCGATGTTGGCAAAGAACGCGGCGCTGGCAAACACGTCGGTGCTCAGTTGCGCATAGGCTGCGGGCAGCATCCACAGCCAGCCCAGCACCAAGACCACGCAGAGCACCACAAGCAGCGCCGGAAAGATGCGCCGGATGCGCCTGTTGTAAAAGCCAGCCAGGCTGAAGCGCTGGCGGCCGAGCCCGCGCGCGATGATGCCGGTGATCAGAAAACCCGAAATGACAAAGAAGATGTCGACGCCGATAAAACCGCCCGGCATGGCCTGCGGGAACGCGTGATACAGCACCACCAGCATCACGGCGACGGCGCGCAGACCGTCAATATCCGGCCGATATCGATCTGGAGACGAAGACAGCACCGGCCAATCCATAAAACGCGCGATAAACCGCAATCGGCCTTCTCTAGCAGGTCCGCAGGCCTCTGCCATTCACGGTCAAATCATGATCGCGAGAATCCGGTTTTTGGAGCCCGAAATCAAACGTTCGAATCACGCTTTTTCGAGGTCCCGAAGCAGGCGCTTGCGCACCTTGAAAAACAGTCGAAAAACCCCATTTATTCAACAGTTTGTTGGGGGAGACTTTGCGCTAGGCGCGCCCGGTCTTTCATGGCAGAAATAGCGTAATCAGCCCTCATCTTGCGCTGCTGATTCGGGACATCCTCGAAGGCCTCATACATGACAGAACCTGCCCGGCAATCGATCTCCGGCTCAGAGCATTCCATCCCCGTTGAATACGGCGCGGAATCGATCCGGGTGTTGAAGGGCCTCGATGCCGTGCGCAAGCGGCCGGGCATGTACATCGGCGACACTGATGACGGTTCCGGCCTGCATCACATGGTCTACGAGGTCGTCGACAACGCGATCGACGAGGCGCTCGCCGGCCACGCCACCCTGGTCGAAGTCATCCTCAACGCCGACAATTCCGTCACGGTGCGCGACGACGGTCGCGGCATACCTGTCGACATCCACAAGGGCGAAGGCATTTCGGCTGCCGAGGTCATCATGACCCAGCTGCATGCCGGCGGTAAATTCGACCAGAACTCCTACAAGGTTTCGGGCGGCCTGCACGGCGTCGGCGTCTCGGTGGTCAACGCGCTGTCCAGCAAGCTGCAACTCAAAGTCTGGCGCGACGGCAAGGAGCATTTCATCGAATTCGCCCACGGCGATGCGGTGGCGCCGCTGAAAGTGGTCGGCGAGGCCAAGGGCAAGCGCGGCACCGAGGTGACCTTCCAGGCCTCGACCCAGACCTTCACCAACGTCGAATATGATTTTGCGACGCTGGAGCATCGCCTGCGCGAGCTCGCGTTCTTGAATTCCGGCGTCAATATCGTGCTCTCCGACATGCGCCACGCGGTCGAGAAGCGCGAGGAGATGCGCTATGTCGGCGGCGTCGAGGAGTTCGTGAAGTATCTCGACCGCAACAAGAAGGCGATGGTACCCGCGCCGATCATGGTGCGGTCGGAGGCGAACGGCATCGGCGTCGAGGCGGCGCTTTGGTGGAACGACAGCTATCATGAGAACGTGCTGTGCTTCACCAACAATATCCCGCAGCGCGACGGCGGCACGCATCTGGCCGGTTTCCGCGGCGCGCTGACCCGTCAGGTCAACGGCTATGCCGAGGCCAACGCGAAAAAAGAGAAGATCGCACTGACCGGCGACGATTGCCGCGAAGGCCTCACCGCCGTGCTTTCGGTGAAAGTGCCCGATCCGAAATTTTCGTCGCAGACCAAAGACAAGCTGGTGTCCTCGGAAGTGCGCCCGGTGGTCGAGAACGTTATCAACGAGGCGCTCGCCGCATGGTTCGAGGAACATCCGGCCGAGGCCAAGGTCATCGTCGGCAAGGTGATCCAGGCAGCCGCCGCGCGCGAGGCCGCGCGGAAGGCACGCGAACTGACACGAAAGAATCCGCTTAGCGTTTCCTCGCTGCCCGGCAAGCTCGCCGATTGCCAGGAAAAGGACCCCGCCAAATCGGAACTGTTCATCGTCGAGGGTGACAGCGCCGGCGGCAGCGCCAAAATGGGCCGCAACCGCGAATTCCAGGCCGTGCTGCCGCTGCGCGGCAAGATCCTCAATGTCGAACGCGTGCGCACCGACAAGATGCTGTCCAGCGAACAGATCGGCACGCTGATCACCGCCCTCGGCACCGGCATCAGCGACGATTTCAGCATCGACAAGCTGCGCTATCACAAGATCATCGTGATGACCGACGCCGATGTCGACGGCGCTCATATCCGCACGCTGCTTTTGACCTTCTTCTACCGGCAGATGCGCGAGATCATCGATCGCGGCCACCTCTATATCGCGCAGCCGCCGCTCTACAAGGTGACGCGCGGCAAGGCCGAGCAGTATTTGAAGGACGAGCGCGCGCTCGAAGATTTTTTGATCTCGACCGGGCTCGAGGATTGCGTTTTCAAGTCGGCTTCTGGCGCGGAACGCGCAGGCCGGGACCTCCGATCGCTGGTGGAAGACGCGCGGGTCATCCGCGGCATCCTGCACAATCTGCACAGTCGCTATAACCGCAAGGCGGTCGAGCAGGCGGCGATCGCCGGCGTGCTGAACCCGAAGTACATCGCCGACGTCGACACCGCCACTGCCGCCGCCAATTATATCGCCAGGCGCCTCGATGCGATGGCGGACGAAGTCGAGCGCGGCTGGACCGGACGGTTCACCGAAGGCGAGGGTTTCTTCTTTGAGCGTACCGTCCGCGGCGTCAAGGATGTCGCCGTCATCGACGACGCCCTGCTCGGCTCGGCCGACGCACGCAAGCTTGATGAGTACGCGGTAAAGCTGCAGGATGCCTATCCGAGTCCGGGACTGCTGCGCCGCAAGGATGCCGAGACCGCCATTCATGGCCCGGTCGGCCTGTTCGAAGCGGTGACCGACGCCGGCCGCAAGGGCGTGGCGCAGCAGCGCTATAAAGGCCTCGGCGAGATGAACCCGGAGCAGCTCTGGCAAACCACGCTCGACACCGAGGCCCGCACTCTGTTGCAGGTGAAGGTCAAGGAGGTCGACGAGGCCGACGACATCTTCACCAAGCTGATGGGCGACGTGGTCGAGCCGCGTCGCGAATTCATCCAGGAGAATTCGCTCAGCGCCAATGTGGATGTGTAAAGACGATACTGAACGCTTTTAGATTGCCTGTGCCGGTTTATGCCCGGAAGTTCGTGTCAGAGGCAGCCTGCAAATGGACCACGAATTTCGCAAACGCGGCGCTGTTGCGCCGCCCATCCAATACATCGTTGAGGGCGGTCACCGGTTAGGCGGCGCGATCGAACCGTCCGGCAACAAGAACGCGGCGTTGCCGATCATCGCGGCGGCGCTATTGACCGAGCATCCGGTCACACTGGAAAACGTGCCGCGCATCCGCGACACCGAAACGCTGGTGGAGCTGATCCGCTCGGTCGGCGCCGCCGCGGAATGGCGAAGCGGCAACAAGCTCGCCATCCATGCCAAGGAAATCCGTGCCGCCGACCTCGATCCGGTATTGTGCGCACGGATCCGCGCCTCGATCCTGCTCGCGGGACCGCTGCTCGCCCGCTGCGGCGAGGTCTCGCTGCCGCCGCCCGGCGGCGACGTGATCGGCCGACGGCGGCTCGATACCCATTTCCTCGCCTTCGGACAGTTAGGCGCCACCGTCACAGCGACCGACCGGCTCGAGTTTCGCTGCGCGCGCCTGAAGGGCGCGGACGTGTTCCTGGACGAGCCGAGCGTGACGGCCACCGAAAACGCGCTGATCGCAGCGGTGACTGCGCACGGCACCACCCACTTGCGCAATGCTGCATCCGAACCGCACGTGCAGGATCTCGCGCATTTCCTCACCCGCCTCGGCGCGCGCATCGAAGGCATCGGCACCAACACGATGGTGGTGCACGGGCCGGCCGCGCTCGGTGCCGCGAGCTACTCCATTCAACCCGACCACATCGAGGTCGGTTCGCTGATCGGGCTTGCCGCGGTGACGCGTTCTCCTCTGCGCATCATGCGCGCCGGCGTGGAGCATCTGCGCTCGATCCGGATGGGCTTCGAACGGCTTGGCATCGTCTGTGAGGTCAAGGGCGACGACCTCATCGTGCCGTCCAGCCAGACCCTGAAGATCCGCGACGATTTCGGCGGCCATGTGCCAAAGCTGGAAGATCAGCCGTGGCCGGCTTTCCCGGCCGATCTGATGTCGATCGCGATCGTGACCGCGACCCAGTGCGACGGCGTGATCCTGATGTTCGAAAAGATGTTCGAGTCGCGGATGTTCTTCGTCGACAAGCTGATTTCGATGGGCGCCCGCATCGTGCTGTGCGATCCGCATCGCGCGATCGTGGCGGGGCCGAGCCGGCTGCGTGGTGCACCGATGACGTCGCCCGACATCCGCGCCGGAATGGCGATGCTGCTGGCGGCGGCTTGCGCCGAGGGTACCTCGACCATCAACAACGCCGACCAGATCGAGCGCGGCTATGAGCGCATCGAGGAGCGGCTCAACGCGCTTGGTGCTAGGATCACGCGGGTGCCGGCCCGCACCGGATAGCGGATCAACCCCGCGACGGATGCGGCGCGGCGCGCTGCGGCACGAAGACAGTCAGGTACCCAGCGTTTGCGAAAACAGGATCGCGGTCCAGTAAACATTTCAATTCTCGGTGAGGCGACCGTGTGCACGGAAATCGAGCCGGCCTGCCAGTACCAAACGCCAAGCGAAGCCATCAGGCAGGCCAACAGGACCAGCAATCCCCCGGGATATCCAACACCCAGCGCCGGTCCGCGAAATCCGCCATCGTCGTGCCGGCGGTCGTGGTCGCAACAATGACAACCCAATACAGCAGCGGATGGAATCGCGTGGCGGCGATCTGGGCGGCGACGGCGGCTGCGAAAATACCTACAAACATCGTACTTGAGAGCGCGTAGCCCCAGTTCAGTGTCATCGAGACGGATCGCCGCCGGTTTCTCCAAGGGTCGTCGCGATAATCTTGATCACCCAAAAGCCGAGTGTGACTGCGGGAACCTTGCTCATGCCATCATTTGCCTGCATCGGCCTCTTCCAGGTTGTTGCAACGGACGGCAATTGCCGGTGCACTTGGCGGTTCCGCTGCATTGCCAGTGTCTGTCCATGACCAGTCGAATCGAGGAAGCGTCGATTACCGCAAGGGTGTCGGGCAATCACCTCACACTCGAGTTAGCCGAGACCCTCAAGCTGGCGGCGCCGATCGCGCTGACACAGCTTGGGCAGATTGCGATGATGTCGACCGACCTCGCCTTTATCGGGCGCCTCGGCGATGACGCCGTCGCAGCGGCGGCGTTGGCGGGCACGGTCTATTTCGTCAGCTTCACCTTTGGGATGGGATTGATGTCGGCGGTTGCCCCGCTGGCCGCGCAGGCTTTCGGCGGGCGCGATCCGCATCTGATCCGGCGCGCGCTGCGCACCGGCCTGTGGGCCGCGCCGCTGATCGCGCTGCCGATCATGGCGTTTCCGCTGCGGGGCGAGCAGATCCTGCTGGCGCTGGGCCAGGCGAGCGTGCCGGCGCGGCTGGCGCAGCAATATCTGTTTGGCCTCGCTTGGGGCGTGATGCCTGCATTGTGGTTCCTGGCGATCCGCGGCTTCATGAGCGCGATCCATCGTCCGCAACCGATCTTGTGGATCACGCTCGCCGCCATCCCGGCGAATGCGCTGTTGGCTTATCTGTTGATTTACGGCGAATGGGGCCTACCGCGGCTGGAACTATTCGGCGCCGGGCTTGCTACCACGATCGTCAATTTCGGGACGTTTGTCGCGAGCCTCTGGTTTGCCACAAGCCGCCGGCCGTTCCGCAAGTATCACGTGCTCGGGCACGTCTGGCGCATCGACTGGGCGCTGATGCGCCAATTGCTCACCATCGGCGCGCCGATCTCGGTCGCGTTCCTGTTGGAGTATGGACTGTTTTCCGCAGCGGCGCTCTTGATGGGGCTGATCAGCACGGCCGCGCTTGCCGCCCACCAGGTCGCGTTGCAGGTCACCGCCATCCTGTTCATGGTGCCGTTCGGAATATCGCTGGCGGCAACGGTGCGGGTCGGACATGCGGTCGGCCGCAACGATGCCAAAGCGGTGAAGCGCGCAGGGCTTGTTGCGACGCTGCTCGGAATTGTGCTGGCATCGGTGCTGACACTCGCTGTGGTCGTCGCCCGATTTGCCATCGCGCGGGCTTTCTTCGGCGAAACATCCGGCGACGCGGGCGCTGCCGTCGAACTGGCCGCAACACTGCTTATGGTTGGCGCGACGTTCTTTGTCACCGACGCCGTGCAAACCATCGTTGTCGGATCGCTTCGTGGCATGAACGACACACGGATACCGCTGTTGTTCGCCGCGATCGGCTATTGGATGATCGGATTTCCCTGCGCCTACGCCCTCGCATTCTCGGCGCGGTTCGGTGCCGTCGGGGTCTGGATCGGATTGTCCTGCGGCACCGCGGTCTACGCAGTCCTTCTGATCTTGCGGTTTCGGCTGCTGGTAGGCAGGCTGGAGCATGGTGAAAGTCCGCGAAGTCCCGCCCACGGTTGATTCCGGCCAGCTTTTGGCCGGCGCCCAGTTCGTCGATGCCTTCAGCCTTGAGATTGGGCCTACCTCGCAATCATCCTGCCGTTTCATCGCCTGATCGTACCCGCCATGCTGCGGCAAGTCGCGGCAGTGCGTACTCCTATTCGACGTTAGCCGCGGTCTATTCCGCTGCGCCGGTCGCTGCTGGTGGCGTCTCCGTCCATTCAGCGACGCAACGCTCGAGGTCCTTCAAATTCTGCCGCATCTGCTCCAGCGAAAACCCAAGGGCGAAAAATCGCTCCGCGACATCGCCGGGCCGGCCGCGGATCAGACCCTCGCTGCGCAGCGCCGCGACTTCGGCCGCATAGAACTGCAGCGCCGTATCGATTGGCGAGGTCGGCGCACAAGTGGCGCGGGTTCGCAATGCCGCCGCCATCGAGCGCAGATAGGTCACGATCGCACCGCTGACTTTAGCGAGCGGTGCGGCCAGCCTACCTTGCAAATCGGACGGCAACGGCGCGGCGCTGGCCCGCCCGATCATCACGAGGTCGTGGCGCAGCCGCAATATCGTCCGCAGCAACGGACCGGTATCCGGCCCTGACGACATATGAGCCCCGCGCTCGCGCTCCGCTTCCGTGCCAAGCGCATTCAACTCGACCAGCGCCTTGCCGATGCCATCCTGAAGCCGATGCAAGGCATCGCTGTCGAGGTCGCGCGTCAGGCTCGTCAATAATTCGCCGAATGCGGCTGCGATCAGGTCCAGCGTCCGCGCGGCGCTGATGCGGATCTGGTTGTGCGCCCGCGACGGCAGCACGAAGAAAGATACCAGGAGCCCGGTGAGCGCCCCTACGGTCACCTCCATGACGCGATCGATCGCGGATTCGAGCGGATCGACATGGCTAAACGTCGGGACGAGCAGTACGATCACCGCGGTCACCGTGGCTGCACTGAGGGTGGGATTGATGGCGGCGATCAAAGCCAACGGCGCTACCGCCAGCACCAGCAACGCCAGCAGCCCGGCTTCGCTGGAATGCGGAATCAATACCGCGATGGCGCCGCCATAAACCGCGCCGCCCACCGTCCCGAACATGTAGTCGCGAGTCGCCTTCAGCGACCGGCCCACGCTCATCTGGGTTACGATCAGGGAGGTCAATACCGCCCAGAGCGGCAGCCTCAGATGAAGTGCCGTCGCGACCGTGAAGGCGGCGGCGGCCGCCACGGTAACCCGCAACGCCAAGGCCAGTTGTGCCTTCCGGGACCGGATCAGCTTGGACAGCAGCTTTAGCCATGCGCTCATGCGCCCGTTCCGAAATGTTGCAGATCAAGACCCTTGCACAAGCCCCTTATAGACGACATCGGGCATGGCTGCTGCCCGCAATGCGCAGACAGCTTGAAACCGGGAATCAGCCCGCCTACCCTGCGCGACAACGATTTTGAGGAAACGCCATGGCCCATGAAACCGAAACGCTCGCCGGCTATGTCGCCGAACTGAAATTCGAGGACATCCCGAGGGAAGTGTTGGAGCGCGCCAAGGTCTTGACGCTCGATTTTCTCGGCAGCGCGATCCGCGCGCGGCGCGACGCGGAATCGACGCCATCGCTTCTGAAGATGCTCGAATCCCTGGCGCTGGACGGCAACGGCTACTCCACCGTATTCGGCGACAGCAAAACCTGGACGCCGGCGATCGCAGCCCTGCTCAACGGCGCGCTCGGCCATTCGCTTGATTTCGACGATACGCATGCCGATTCCTCGCTGCATCCGAGCGCGCCGGTGGTACCGGCAGCGTTCGCGGTCGGCGAAATGGCAGGCCGCTCCGGCCGCGACGTGCTGACTGCTATCGTCGCCGGTTATGAGGTGTGCTGCCGGCTCGGCAACGCGCTCGATCCCACCTCGCATTATGCCCGCGGCTTTCACCCGACCGCGACCGCGGGCACCTATGGCGCCGCGGCGGCGGCGGCAAAGTTGTTCGGACTGTCGAAAGGGCAGATCGTCGCGGCGTTTGGCGTCTCCGGCAGCCAGGCCGCGGGCTCGCTGCAGTTTTTGGTGAACGGAGCCTGGAACAAGCGCTATCAGGTTGGCGCCGCCGCCATGAACGGGGTGATCGCGGCGACGCTGGCGCGCAATGATTTTGTCGGCGCCACGGAAGCGGTCGAGGGCAAGCACGGCCTGTTGGTCGGCTATAGCGACAACCCCCATCCCGACAAGGCCGTCAAAGGGCTCGGCAACAGCTACGAGACCATGAAGATCGGCGTCAAACCCTATCCGAGCTGCCGCTACACCCATGCCGCGCTGGATGCCATCATCGCCATGCGGCGGGAGCACAATCTGACGCCGGCCCAGGTCAAGCGCGTCGAGGTCGGCCTGCACCGCAACGGTATCACGCTCACCGGCGATGCCGCCACCAAGCGGCATCCGACCTCGATCGTCGGCGGCCAGTTCTCGATGTACTTCACTGGTGCGGTGGCGCTCGATCAGGGCCGCTTCGGCTGGGACGATTACGACCGGCTCGGCGATGCCACGGTCGATGCGCTCGCGGAAAAATTCGACGTGGTGCAGGACGATCGGCTGGAGGTCGGTCGTCTGCATCCGTTCGGCGCCCGCGTCTCGATCACGACCGAGGACGGCGTGCATGAGCGGCTCTATGCCGACCCCTCCGGCGAGCCCAATTCGTTTCCGGACGCGCAGGCGATGGCGCAAAAATTCCTGACGCTGGCCCGCCCGGTGCTGAACGGCCGCGCTGATCAGCTTGCGGATGCAATCCTCTCGCTTGAACGATTTGATCGCGTCGAGAAGGCGACACAGTTGGGGCGCCAATAGCGCGGCTCCTCGCAATGACACCAAAATACGATCCCGCGGCGCGGATCGCGCCCGAGTTGTGCTGAAGCCATTTTCGCCCCGTGAAATCAGAGGGCGTGGGGAATGCCGGGCGGCCAATGCGCCCGCAGCCTCGCACGCAAACAAAAAAGCGCACGAGCGTCGTCACCACGGTCGCACCGGAATCACCCGGCATTCCCGCACGCGATGGTGTTAACGGCTTATAACGCGCTCTCCCCGGCGACGAATTCGTCTTGTCACCGTCATTGGCGGATTAAGGTTTTGCCGGGCCCGGTCGGGCTCGCTTAACCTCCGCCAACTTGACACCAGCAACGGGTGCCAGGACCACACGGTTTTGCCGTCCGCTTCAGCGCCGTTCGTCTGGCGCGCTCTTGATCGCTCACAGGCCAAAGCCCACCCTGCGATCTGATCGCGCGCCCGACGCTGCCGCGTCCACCGCATCCCGCACTCAACGTTCGTGACGATCGCGAAACGCCCCTCGTGATCGAGGCGGGATGGGCAGAAGGATGCTGCTGATTTGGGGTTTTAGGCAATGCCGCCAGCCTGCGGCACAATGGCACGACGGGCAAATTACGCATAACGCACATGCGCATTCGCCCGTCGAGACGGGACCGGGTCGAGAAGGCGACCCGGTTGGGGCGGCGATAAACATGCGTTTCGGCCCGGCCCCAGCATGCATCGTCAGGCCGCGCCCTCCACGATGATGAAGTCGGTGTCGGCATATCTCTGCCGGATGGCCCGGGCCGTTTGATATTCCGGACTTCGATAGCAGGCCATAGCGGCGTCGCGATCGACGAACTCGACCACAACATTGCGGTCGCGCGAGATTCCTTCCATCGTCTCAAATGCGCCGCCTCGCACGATGAAGCGGGCGCCGTACTTTTCAAACGCAGGCCGCGCCGCGGCGAGATAGTCGGGATAACGCTGCTGGTTGCGAACCGAGACGCGCACTATCCAGTAAGCCTTCGGCATCATTTTCTCCGTGGTGGGATCTCGAACAACTTCAGCTCTCCGCTTCGCAATGGATGTCTCGCTTCGGTGGTATCACCGCTTGGATATCGGGGTGCAATATTTCGACCTCTGCGTCCGTTTCGTGACGCCGGATCGCGGCTTCGATACCGGAGCGCGAGACACCGATATCCCAGAGTTCGCGATCGGTCATCGAGCGCAGCGTGGCACGCGCCTCCTGACGGACCTGAATGTGATGCCAGCCGCTCCGGATCAACCGCCAGATGCCAGCCAGCGTTCGGCGGATCGCCCGGCGTCGCTCCGCATGGGCTCGCTCGACGATGCATTTCCGCAGCGCCGTCCACTGCTGCGGGGTTAGATGCCGAATGCCGGTACACGGATCGAATTCGTTGTTGGACATGGTCGCCTCTTTGGTCAGGCGACGGTTTACCGGACACCGTAGATCACATAAAATGAATAATATAGATGATTTACATCTTATAGAGAGATATATGGATTTGTCCGGGCTGCGCATCTTTCGTGCTGTCGTCCGCGAGGGCGGGATAACCCGCGCCGCCGAGCGGCTGCATCGTGTGCAATCCAACGTGACGACGCGGATCCGGCAGCTCGAGGATGATCTCGGGGCGCCGCTGTTTATTCGCGAGGGCAAACGGCTGCATCTGACACCCTCCGGCCAGGTTCTGCTGGGCTACGCTGACCGGCTGCTTGCTCTGGCCGACGATGCCCGCGCCGCGATGCATGACCCGAGGCCGCGCGGCACGTTCCGCCTCGGCGCGATGGAAAGCACCGCCGCCGTACGATTGCCGGGGTCGCTGAACGAGTTTCACAAGCGTTATCCCGAGGTCGTGCTGGAGCTTCGAATTGGCAATCCCGAAACCCTGGCAAAGGCGATCCTCGCAGGCGAGCTTGATGCGGCTTTTGTTGCCGAACCGATCGCGGATGCTCCGTTCGAGAAACTGCATGCCTTTGACGAAGAGCCGGTGATTGTTTCGGCCAACGACTATCCGTGGCTGGTGAAGAAGGGCAGCTCTCCGCGCTGCGTCCTGGTGTTTGAGAATGGATGCCCGCATCGCAAGCGGCTGGAGGATTGGTACGCCAAGCGCGGCGAGATGCCCGAGCGCACCGTCGAGCTTGGCTCCTACCATGCCATGCTCGGCTGTGTAGTCGCGGGCATGGGCATCGCGCTTCTGCCGGAGAGCGTGCTCGCGACCTTCCCGGAAAGCAAGCGGCTGACCATTCATCGCTTGCCACGCGGCGAGAACAGGTCGGAGACCGTGCTGATCTGGCGCAAGGGCGCCGGCTCGCCGAATATTCAAGCGCTGAAACAGGTGCTGAGTGACGGCCGAGCCGCTTCACGCCGCGAGAGATAATCGAGAGGAACTTTCGGAGTGATGACGGACTTGGCGCAGCATTATCCTTTCCATGAACTGCGCTTCGTCACCCAGATGTCGGCGGCATGGCCGAACAAATCCATCACGCCTTTCTTGTCGGCCCCTAACCGCCGCGCCACAGCCTGAGAAGCAATGTTTTCACAGTCGATGCAGTGGAGGATCTCTTCGAGCTCGAAATTTGCAAACGTCCAGCCAATCGATGCCCGCGCCGCCTCGAGCGCATAACCCTTGCCGCGAAATTCTTTGGCGATGCCCCAGCCGACTTCAAAGCCGGGCCAGGTCGGCGGAAACCAGGTGCCAACGCGGCCGGCAAATCGGCCTGATGATTTTTCCTCGACCACGAACATGCCGGCGCCGTGCAGCACCCAATGCCCTGCCATGATCGCCGCGTTCCGCCACCCGACGAACTCGTCGGTGACAGGCTTTCCATCGGCGGTGATGAACCGCCCCGCGGCGGGATCGGCCAGCATCGCCGTGTTGGGCGCGATGTCCTCGCTGCGCCATTGCCGCAGGATCAGGCGCTCGGTCTCGATGACGGGACCGTTGATCTGCGCGAGCGTAGTGCCTGGCTTGAGGGGAGCTATCATTTTTTTCCTCGACGCGTTGCTTAACGTATCACGTTTTCCTGTCCCGATAGCACTCGCCACCGACAAGTCGGCCCTGTTATGATCGCCGCAAAAATCAGGAGGATTTCATGAGCTGGCTTCCCGACAACGATCCCGTGCTGGGTGATCCCCTCTCCTGCGATGCGCTGGAACTCGTGATCGTGCCGCGCACCCGCGATCTCGGCGACGGCTTTGCGGTTCGTCGCGCGCTGCCGCATGGCAAGCGGCAGATGGTCGGCCCTTTCATCTTCTTCGATCATTTCGGGCCGGTGCAGTTCATGTCCGGCAAGGGCATGGACGTGCGCCCGCATCCTCATATCGGGCTTGCCACCGTCACCTACCTGTTCGATGGCTCGATCATGCACCGCGACAGCGAGGGCAATATCCAACAGATCGAGCCCGGCGCCATGAACCTGATGACAGCCGGCCGCGGCATCGCGCATTCCGAGCGCACCCCAGACCTGCAGCGCCAGCAGGGGCAGAAGATGCTGGGCCTGCAAAGCTGGATCGCGCTGCCGGAGGGAAAAGAAGAGATCGCGCCGTCGTTCCAGCATTATGCCGCGCCCGACCTGCCGCTGATCGCCGAACGCGGTTTTACCGCGCGGGTGATTGCAGGCACTTCGTTCGGCATATCCTCGCCGGTTGCGATGGTGTCGCCGTGGTTTTACACCGAGGTAACTGCGGAGACGGGAGTGAGCGTGCCGCTCGATCCCGACCATGAAGAGCGCGCGATTTATCTGGTCGATGGCGAGGTCGAAATCGCAGGCGATCGCTATGAGGGACCTCGGCTCCTGATCTTCCGGCCGGGCGATCGCATCACGGTGAGGACGACGCTGCCGACGCGGATGATGTTCTTGGGCGGCGACGCGCTGGAAGGCCCGCGCCACATCTGGTGGAATTTCGTGTCTTCCTCCAGGGAGCGGATCGAGCAAGCCAAGCAGGACTGGAAAACTGACCGCTTCGCCCACGTCCCCAACGAACATGAGTTCATTCCGCTGCCGGAATGAATTGTCCCTTTACTCATCGCTCGCGCGGGATCGTTCCGCCCTCGAAAGTACGCCCATGACCGCCATGCACGCCAGCGATTTGCCGTTGCAGAGAATAGCGCGCGGCAAGGTCCGCGAGATCTACGCCGTCGGCGACGACCGCGTGCTGCTGCTCACCACCGACCGTATCTCGGCCTTTGACATCGTGATGGCCGAGACCATTCCGATGAAGGGCGCGGTGTTGACCCAGATCAGCTCGTTCTGGTTTGACGAGCTCGAAGGCGTCGTGCCGCATCACATGATCAGCGCGGATGCCGACGAAATCATCCGCCAGGTGCCGGCGCTCAAAGACCATCGCGCCGATATCCTGGGCCGCGCCATGCTGTGCCGGCGCACCAAAGTTTTCCCGATCGAATGCGTGATCCGCGGCTATATCTCCGGCTCCGCCTGGAAGGAATACGCCGCTTCCGGCACGCTTGCCGGCGAGAAGCTCGCGCCCGGTCTCACCGAAAGCGCCAAGCTCGAGCCTGCGATCTTCAGCCCGGCGACCAAGGCCGAAACCGGCCATGACGAGAACATCACGGTCGCGCGGATGCGCGAAGTGGTCGGTGACGAAGTGGCGTACGAACTGGAAAGCATGGCGCGCGCCGT
>Ga0209473_1000841_pt1 | contig 17785 bp, 16 predicted proteins | sample GraSoiAngelo_133_FD_185890 | JGI IMG/M metagenome (GOLD analysis project Ga0209473, IMG submission 185890) | Grasslands soil microbial communities from the Angelo Coastal Reserve, California, USA - 14_0929_05_20cm (SPAdes) (version 2) | ecosystem: Environmental > Terrestrial > Soil > Grasslands ...
AGATTCGTTTTAGATGGATGCGCGGGTCATCTGGTCGAAGACGCACTTCGCGCTTTGGCCCGCGCATGACGAGGATCCCGACATGCCGATGATCGATGCCGACGGCTGCCTGCTCAATGTCTCCGTCGAAGGCCGCGACGGCGGGCCGACCCTGATGCTGTCGAATTCGCTCGGCTGCACCTTGCAGATGTGGGAGCCGCAGATGCGCGCGCTGACACAGCTGTTCCGTGTCGTTCGCTACGACCGGCGCGGCCATGGCAAGTCGGGCGTGCCGCCCGGCCCCTACTCGGTCGAGCGTTTTGGCCGCGACGTGCTGGCGATCCTCGACGACCTCAACATCGAGAAGGTGCATTGGTGCGGGCTGTCGATGGGCGGCATGGTCGGACAATGGCTGGGCGCCAACGCGCCCGAACGGCTCGGCAAGATCATCCTGTCCAACACGAGCTGCTATTATCCCGACCCCACCAACTGGTTGAACCGCATCACGGCGGTCAAGCAAGGCGGCATCGCCGCGGTCGCCGATACCGTGATCGCGACCTGGCTCTCCACGGATTTCAGGGAGCGCGAGCCGCAGATCACGGCGAACGTGAAGGCCATGCTGATCGCCTCGCCGGTCGCGGGCTATCTCGCCTGCTGCGAAGCGCTCAGCACGCTCGACCAGCGCGACTTGCTGCCCAGGATCAAAAGCCCGACCCTGGTGATCGCCGGACGCCACGACATGGCGACGCCGATCGCAGCCGGCGAATTGATCCGCAGCAAGGTTCCCGGGGCCAGCCTGACCATCCTGGACGCCGCGCATATTTCCAATGTCGAGCAGCCGCATGCGTTCACCGATGCGGTGGTCGGTTTTTTGACTCAGCGCTAGCAAACGTCAGTGCGGGCGAAGCGACGCAATCCGGAGCCATAAGGGAAATCTGGATTGCTTCGTCGCTTCGCTCCTCGCAATGACGGGGAGGAATTGAATGGACGACCAACAACGCCGTGACGAGGGCATGGTCCAGCGCCGCAAGGTGCTCGGCGATGCCTGGGTGGACAAGTCGATCGCCGGCAGGAATCCGTTCAATAACGACTTCCAGGACCTGATCACGCGTTACGCCTGGAGTGAGATCTGGACCCGTCCGCATTTCGACGAGCGCACCCGCCGCGTGCTCGTGATCGGCACCATGGTGGCGCTCGCCCAATGGGACGAATTCCGCCTGCACGTCCGCGCGGCGCTCGCGGAAGGCGGCTTCACGCCTGATGATATCAAAGAGATCCTGCTGCAGCAGGCGATCTATTGCGGCGTGCCCGCCGCCAATCACGCCGTCAAGGAGGCGTCAGCGATTGTGCAGGAGTTGGGTCTGTTGAAGGCCTGACCCGTCGGGCGCGGCTTGCGGCTTTGCGGGCCGTTCGACCAACAGCACGACGGCGGTGCCGAGCAGCAGCAACAGTTCCGTCGCGTGCAGCCTGAGCGCGGCCGTCTCGCCGGCACGCGAGGCCATTACCATCAGGGCGAAACTGATCAGGCTGCCGATGCCAAGCGCGATGCCGAGCGCTTCGTCGCAACCGCCGGCCTGGCGCACCGAGGGGCGGCTGATCAAGGCCACGAAGATCGCGAAAAACGCAACCACCGTCAGCCGGCCCAGCGCCAACAGCCACGCGGCGCGGATCGTGCCAGTCGCCGCCAATTGCAGATAATCGCTGGCGAAGATCGCGATCGATACGTTCGGCTGCTCGTAAAAACCATGGATCGGCGAGATCATGATCTTGAAAGCGATGATGGTCCAGGTCGGAATGAAATAGGCCGCCAACAGCGCGCCGTTGAATGAGCTGATCCGCCAGTTGGTGGCCATGTCGCTTCCCACTTTTCTGCCGCGGCGCTTTTCGATTTCGAGCGCCTCGTCATGGCGGGGACGTAACTCCCTTAAAGTGAGAGCTTCAATTTAAACCTTTTGTTTACCTTAATCGGCACTGGGCGGACGTGCACCTCCCCACTAAAAGGAAAAGCCCCGCCTTCCGGCGGGACCTTTCTTGCTCTCTCGCTTGGGTTGCCCGCGTTCTGATTTTGGCTGGATATTCGGAATCCCCCTTTTTGATCGCATTGGTTGCGGCGGAACTCGGGTTCCGCGCCTATTGCGTGGGCATCGCTCGACCATCGGGTTGGCGCGGCCTAGACCTGGATTTGGCGTGACTTTCGCGGCCGGAAGCGGTGTGAAAACAACCTGTACAAATCTCGTTAGCCCGGCTGGCGGCTGTTGCCGGGTCCGGTTCCCGCCTGTTAGAAAACGGTTGGACGTTCCGTTTAAGGCTCCTGGGGTCCTCGCCGCGGCGCGTATTCCGTAAAAGTGGCACTGGTTTTGCGACTCGAATACGCGCAAACACTAAAATAAGCATGGTTCTCGCGGCAAACCCGATTCCACTTTGCCGGAAAATGCGTCAAAGCGGCAGCCCATGGACTATTTTGCCCAGCAACTGATCAACGGCTTCGTGCTTGGCTCGATCTATGGATTGATCGCCATCGGCTACACCATGGTCTATGGCATCGTCGGCATGATCAATTTCGCCCATGGCGACATCTTCATGATCGGCGGCTTCATCGCGCTGATTTCGTTCCTGGTGCTGGTGTCGTTCGGGCTCACGGCGGTCCCCCTGATCCTCTTGATCGTATTGCTGGTGTCGATGGCGATCACCGCCTTGTACGGCTGGACGGTGGAGCGCATCGCCTACCGGCCGCTGCGGCATTCGTTCCGCCTCGCGCCGATGCTGTCGGCGATCGGCATGTCGTTCGTGCTGTCGAATTACTCCCAGATCGCGCAAGGGGCGCGCGTCAAGCCGGTACCGCCGATTATCACCGGCGGCTACACGCTGCATGCGAGCTCAGGCGGCTTCGTGGTTCAATTATCCAACGTCCAGGTCGTCGTCGTCATTACCACGGTCGTGCTGCTTGCGATCTTCACCTGGCTCGTGGCGCGGACCCGACTCGGCCGCGACATGCGCGCCTGCGAACAGGATCAGACCATGGCGGCGCTGCTCGGCGTCGACGTCGACCGCACGATCTCGATGACTTTCGTGATTGGGGCGGCGCTCGCGGCCGTCGCCGGCATGATGTATCTGCTCTATTACGGCCTGGTTGATTTCTTCATGGGCTTCGTCGCCGGCATCAAGGCCTTCACCGCAGCCGTGCTCGGCGGCATCGGCTCGCTGCCCGGCGCGATGCTGGGCGGGCTTGCGATCGGGCTGATCGAGACGCTGTGGTCGGCCTATTTCTCGGTCGAATACAAGGACGTCGCCGCGTTCTCGATCCTAATCGTGGTGTTGATCTTCCTTCCGACTGGTCTGCTCGGCCGGCCCGAAGTCGAAAAGGTTTGATGGGCGTGGCAGCATCGGCGCCCGCGCAAACGCACGCTTCACGCGCGCTGGGCGCGGCCTTCATCCTCAAGAAAGCGTTGATCAGCGCGTTTGTGGCGCTGGTCTTGTTTTCGCTGATGATCGGCATCCGCACCGAGGCCGGACCATCGGGACAACTGATCTACTGGACGCGGTTCGGCGAGCTTGCCGCCATGGTCGCTACCGTGTTCGGCGGCAGCATCATCGTCGAACTGCTGCGGCAATGGTGGGGTCCGGTCGGCACGATCCGGATCGTTCCGCCCCCGGTGCAAAAAGCCCTTGCGGTGGCGCGGCGCGCGATCGCGCCGCTGCTGTTGGTTTTCACCTTTCTGGTCCCCGTCATCTTCTATGATCAGCGCTACATCCTCGATCTCGCGATCCTCGTGCTCACTTATGTCATGCTGGGATGGGGCCTGAACGTCGTGGTGGGCCTCGCCGGCTTGCTCGATCTCGGTTACGTCGCGTTCTACGCCGTGGGCGCTTATTCCTACGCGCTGCTGGCGACCAATTTCGGGCTGTCATTCTGGGTCTGCCTGCCGCTGGCGGGCATTCTCGCGGCGTTCTGGGGCATGCTGTTGGGATTTCCGGTGCTGCGGCTGCGCGGCGATTACCTCGCGATCGTCACGCTCGCCTTCGGCGAGATCATCCGCCTTGTCATCATCAACTGGCAGAGCCTGACCGGCGGGCCGAACGGCGTTTCCGGCATTCCGCGCCCGACCCTGTTCGGCATTCCGCTCACGCCTGGCGATGATGGCCTCGCCGCCAGGCTCGGCATCGAATTCTCACCGACGCATCGCATCGTGTTCCTGTTCTATTTGATCCTGGCGATGGCGTTGCTGACCAACTGGGTGACGATCCGGCTGCGACGCCTGCCGATCGGCCGCGCCTGGGAAGCGTTGCGCGAAGACGAGGTCGCCTGCCGCGCACTCGGCATCAACACCACCACGACCAAGCTGACGGCATTCGCCACCGGCGCGATGTTCGGCGGTCTTGCCGGCGCCTTCTTCGCCACAAGGCAGGGCTTCATCAGCCCGGAATCCTTTACCTTTCAGGAATCGGCGCTGGTGCTCGCCATCGTGGTGCTCGGCGGCATGGGGTCACAGCTTGGCGTGGCGCTCGCAGCGCTGACCATGATCGGCGGCTTCGAGCTGTTCCGCGGCCTCGATCAATACCGCATGCTGGTGTTCGGCATCGCCATGGTGGTCTTGATGATCTGGCGGCCGCGTGGCCTGATCGGCCACCGCGACCCGACCGTCTTCCTCAAGCGGTCACATGCGATCTCATCCGACCTCGTCAAGGAGGGGCACGGGTGAGCTCAGAACGGATTCTCAGCGTCGACCGTCTGACGATGCGCTTCGGCGGCATTGTTGCCGTCCATGACCTCTCGTTGTCAGCGGAGCGGCGCAAGATCACAGCGCTGATCGGACCGAACGGCGCCGGCAAGACCACGGTGTTCAACTGCATCACCGGCTTCTACAAGCCGTCCGGCGGCACCATGCGATTGACTCACGACGACGGCCGCGAGGTTTGGCTCGAGCGGCTGAACGATTTCCGGATCGCCAAGCAGGCCAAGGTCGCGCGCACCTTCCAGAACATCCGCCTGTTCCCCGGCATGACCGCGCTGGAGAACCTGATGGTGGCGCAACACAACGCGCTGATGCTCGCCTCGGGCCTGACCTTTCTGGGATTGATCGGCGCGCCCTCGTGGCGCAGCGCCGAAAAGCGCGCGATCGATCTCGCAAAATTCTGGCTGACGCGGATCGGCTTGCTCGACCGCGCCGATGACGCCGCCGGCAACCTGCCCTACGGCGATCAACGCCGTCTCGAGATCGCGCGCGCCATGTGCACCGAACCGGCACTGCTGTGCCTGGACGAGCCGGCCGCCGGGCTGAATGCGCGCGAAAGCGCCGAACTCAGCGCCTTGCTGCTCTCGATTCGCGCCGACCAGGGCACCTCGATCCTGCTCATCGAGCACGACATGAGCGTGGTGATGGAAATCTCCGACCACGTCGTGGTGATGGATTATGGCGTCAAGATCGCCGAAGGCACGCCGCAGGACGTGCGCGACGATCCCAAGGTGATCGCGGCCTATCTCGGCGCCGACGAACAGGAAGCGCTCGTGGTGATGGAGAGCGGCACGTGAGCGCGCGATCGACCACCCCCCTGCTCGCGATTCGGTCGTTGCGCGCCGCCTATGGCAGGATCGAAGCGCTAAAGGGGGTCGACCTTACCATCCACGCCGGCGAAATCGTCGCCTTGATCGGCGCCAACGGGGCCGGCAAATCGACGCTGATGATGACGATCTTCGGCCGGCCGCGCGCCCGCGCCGGCCAGATCCTGTTCGACGGCAACGACATCACAGGCCGGCCGACGCATGAGATCGCCCGATTGCGCATCGCGCAGTCACCCGAAGGCCGCCGGATTTTCCCGCGCATGAGCGTGGCGGAAAACCTGCAGATGGGCGCGGACGCGACGGATTGCAGCGAGGCCGAGCGTGCCGGCGGCCTTGACCGCGTCTTCACGCTGTTCCCGCGGCTGAAGGAACGCATGGCCCAGCGCGGCGGCACTTTGTCGGGCGGCGAACAACAGATGCTGGCGATCGGACGCGCGCTGATGAGCCGGCCTCGACTGTTGATGCTGGACGAGCCGTCGCTCGGGCTCGCGCCATTGATCGCGCGGCAGATTTTCGACGCCATCCGCACCTTAAACCGGCAGGACGGCCTCACCGTGCTGATCGTCGAGCAGAATGCCAACCACGCGCTTAAGCTTGCCCATCGCGGCTATGTCATGGTCAACGGCCTGATTGCACTCGAAGGAACCGGGGGCGAGCTGCTGCAGCGCCCCGAAATCCGCGCTGCCTATCTCGAAGGCGGCCGGCGGGGGTAGTGTTCCCCGACGCGTAGTGTTCCCGGACGCATCGCGCCGGGGCGCGCAATGGTGCGGCAAGATGCTGCGAATGGACCGTGGATTTGCCTGAAAATTGCCGATGACTTCGCGGCAAAATCAGCCGACAATGGCTGGGAATTTCGACCCGGCTCGCCCGGTACTTATCAAGTGAACAGCCTGCGAGGATCACTCATGAAATCATTCAAGCTCATCGGCCTGGCCCTGGGCGCGTCGTTTGCACTGTCGGCCAGCGCATTCGCGCAGGACATCACCGTCGCGGTGGCCGGCCCCATGACCGGCGGCGAATCGGCCTTCGGCCGGCAGATGAAGAACGGCGCTGAGATGGCGGTCGCCGACCTCAATGCCGGAGGCGGTCTGCTCGGCAAGAAACTGGCGCTCGACGTCGAAGACGATGCCTGCGACCCCAAGCAGGCGCGCTCGGTGGCGGAAAAGATCGGGAGTGCCAAGATCCCATTCGTGGCCGGCCATTATTGTTCGTCGTCGTCGATCCCGGCTTCTGAAGCCTATGCCGACGGCAACGTCCTGCAGATCACGCCGGCCTCGACCAATCCGCTGTTCACCGAGCGCAAGCTCTGGAACGTGGCGCGGGTTTGCGGCCGCGACGACCAGCAAGGCCTCGTCGCCGCCGAATTCATCGCGAAGTATTACAAAGGCAAGAACGTCGCCATCCTCAACGACAAGACCACTTACGGCAAGGGCCTCGCCGACGAGACCAAGAAGGCGCTCAACAAGGTGGGCTTCACCGAGAAGATGTTCGAATCCTACAACAAGGGCGACAAGGACTTTAACGCCATCGTATCGCGCTTAAAGCGCGATAACATCGATCTGGTCTATGTCGGCGGCTACCATCAGGAATCCGGATTGATCCTGCGCCAGATGCGCGACCAGGGTCTGCAGACCGTTTTGATGGCCGGCGACGCGTTGGCCGACAAGGAGTTCGCTTCGATCACCGGACCCGCCGGCGCAGGCACTCTCTTCACCTTCGGTCCCGACCCACGCAACAAGCCGACCGCGAAAGCGATCGTCGAGCGTTTCAAGGCGAAGAATATCGACCCCGAAGGCTACACGCTTTACACCTATGCGGCGATGCAGGTCTGGTCGCAGGCGGTGAAGAAAGCCGGCACCACCGATCCGAAGAAAGTCATGGATACGATCAAGGGTGGCGGCGCGTGGGATACGGTGATCGGCAAGATCGAAATCGATGCCAAGGGCGACATCAAGCAGATCGACTATGTCGTCTACAAATGGGACGACAAGGGCGGCTACACGGAAATCAATCCCAAGGGCTCTTGAGCAAGTGTTCTTGAACAAGGGTTCTTGAACAAGGGTTCTTCAACAAGATGCAACGAGCGCCCCGGTTCGCCGGGGCGTTTTTTTACGTCGAAGTCGCGCCCGCTCCGACACCATCGCCGGCCGCCTTCTGCAGATCGCGCTGCCGCGCCGCTTCGATGGCGCCCATCAGATCGTTCGGACGGAACGGCTTCTGCAGGCAGACCACGTCTGCCAATTCAGGCGAGTGCGACACGAAGTCGAGCGTCGCCATTCCCGACATGGCGACGACAGCCAGGTTGGGCAGGCGTTCGCGCATCATCGTGATGAGGTCGAAGCCGTTGGCGCCATCGAGAAAGATATCGACGATCGCGGCGTCGAAGCTTCGATCCTCGAACGCCTTCAATGCGGCCGCGGCGTTCGCTGCTTCGACGATTTCGAAACGATGAACCCGCAGCACGATGCCGATCATCGCGCGAACGTCCGCCTCGTCGTCAATTACCAGAATGCGGGGCATCAGGCACTCCCGGACAGGCTTATCGACCACTAGGCGTCAGCCTACCGCGGAAATACCGGATTATTGCGCAAACTCGCGGGCATTATTCGAGTTATCGGTAAAGGGGTGGTTACCCCCTGATATCGGTTCGCTTTGAGGTTCCCGCCAATTAGGTAATATGCAGCGCTCAGGTTGGGGTTTAAACCTGCCGGGGAACCGGCGGAAAAGCCGGGATCAACCAATCGGCGAGAGATGCCAGTGCGATAAATACAGGCATCCAGCCTGTTCGGTGCGACACGTGGCGCAAGATGGCAGTTTGCAGGGAGGGGCAGTGCAGACGGCTAACGAGCGAAACATCTTTCTCTCGACCACGCTGGCCTCCAGCCGTGACCGGAGGGTGGCGCTTGCCGTTGTCGGCGTCTCGGCGGCTCTGTTCGCGTGTGCGGTGCCTTTTGCCACGGTGCCGCTGACGCCCGTTCCGGCGTTCGTTGCGAGCTACCAATCGATGCTCGCACTCAACGATCTTATCACCGCGATCCTGCTGTATTCACAGTTCGGCCTGTTGCGGTCGCGCTCGCTGCTGTTGCTCGCGAGCGGATATCTGTTCACGGCGGTCGCAGCAATCGTCCACCTCATGACCTATCCGGGCGTGTTTGCCCAGGCCGGGCTATTGGGCGCCGGCCCGCAGACGACAGCCTGGCTTTACATGGTCTGGCACGGCGGATTTCCACTTCTCGTGCTCGGCTACGCGCTGCTGAAAGACCGTGACGGCGGCGCCAAGATACGAGGCTCGGTCGGCGGAGCCATCCTGGCAAGCATCATTGCCGTTGGCGTTACGATGTCAGTCATGACCTGGGTCGCGATCGCCAGGCATGAAATTCTCCCGATCATCGTGAGCGGCGGACACTTCAACCCCACTGACGTCGCGTCGGTGGTGGGGTTTCTCGCCATCGCCGCCCCCCTTTTGGTGTTGTGGTTTCGGCGGCCGCATCTCGTCATCGACATCTGGCTCATGGTTGTGCTGTGTGCCTGGCTGTTCGATATCGCGCTGTCGGCGATTTTCAACGCGGCACGATTCGATCTGGGCTTTTATGCCGGCAGGCTGTACGGGGCCTGTGCCGCGAGTTTCGTTTTGGCGGCGTTGCTGGTTCACAACGTCCAGCTACAAGCCCAGTTGGCCCGTCTGCTCGCATTGCTGCGCCGGGAGGCCATCTCCGAACGGGAACGTCACACCGAGCGCGAGCGGCTGTTCTCGGCGGTGGTGGAATCATCGAATGACGCCATCATCACCAAAGCGCTCGACGGCACCATCACCGGCTGGAACCCCGCGGCCGAACGCCTGTTCGGGTATACCGCGGCGGAGGCGATCGGCGCGCGCATCGATATCATCGTCCCGCCCGACCGGCGCGCCGAGGTGCGTGACATCCTCGATCGCATCGCTCGAGGCGAAGCCGTCGAGGATCACGACACCTTGCGGGTGCACAAGGATGGCGCCGAGGTGCATGTGGCGCTTTCCATCTCTCCGATGAGGTCCGTGTCGGGAGAGATTGTCGGAGCCTCCAAGATCGCGCGCGATGTCACCGAAGCCAAGCGAACGCAGCAGGCGCTCAACCAGGAGATCGAGGAGCGGCGTCGCATCTTCGAGACTTCGCAGGATCTCATCCTGGTGACGGACACCAGGGGAAATTTCGTTCAGGTCTCGCCGAGTTCGATGACCATCCTGGGTTATCGGCCTGAAGAGATGATCGGGCACAGTGCGATCGAATTCATCCACCCTGACGACCTCGATTCCACCCGCGAGGAAATGCGCGCGGCGCGGCACGGCCGGCAGATGCGCAACTTCGAGACCCGTTACGTTCGCAAGGACGGCCAGCCGGTGACGCTGACATGGATGGGGACGTGGTCGGAACCGGTGCGGCGGCACTTCTTCGTCGGCCGCGATCTGACCGAAAAGCAGGAGGCGGAGGCGCGGCTGCGGCAGGTCCAGAAGATGGACGCCGTCGGCCAGTTGACCGGCGGCGTCGCGCACGACTTCAACAACATCCTGACGGTCATTACCGGAACCATTGGGATCCTCGGCGAAGCCGTCGCCGATCGCCCCGAGCTCGCCTCGATCGCGAAGCTGATCGACGATGCCGCCGAGCGCGGGGCGCAATTGACCAAGCATCTGCTCGCCTTTGCCCGCAAACAGCCGCTGCAGCCGCGCGAAATCGACGTCAATTCCTTGATGGTGGAAGCCGCAAAATTACTGCACCCGACACTGGGCGAGCAAATCCAGATTTCTCCGCTGCTGGCCGAAGACGCCTGGACGGCGCTGGTCGACCCGAACCAGCTCACCACTGCAGTGCTGAACCTTGCCCTGAACGCGCGGGACGCCATGCCTGACGGCGGCAAGCTCGTGCTGGAGACCCGCAACGTGTACCTGGATGAAGGCTATGCCAGCATGCACAACGAGGTCGCGCCGGGGAATTACGTGATGATTGCCGTGAGCGACACCGGCAGCGGAATTCCGACTGCCAACCTGGATCGGGTCTTCGAGCCTTTCTTCACCACCAAGGAGGTCGGCAGGGGCACCGGGCTTGGCCTTTCCATGGTGTTCGGATTCGTCAAACAGTCAGGCGGCCATATTAAGATCTACAGCGAGGAAGGTCACGGCACGACGGTGAGAATCTACCTGCCGCGGTCGACCGGACTGCACCAGATCGATGCCGAGGCGCCGGCGCTTGCGGATATACAGGGAGGGCACGAGGTGGTGCTTATCGTCGAGGACGACCCGCTGGTGCGCAAATATGTGATCACCCAGATCCGGGGCCTCGGCTACACCACGCTTGACGCTGCCAATGCACGCGAGGCGCTCGATATCATCGACAACAACGAGAGGATCGATCTGCTGTTCACCGACGTGATCATGCCTGGCCCGATGAACGGCCGCCATCTGGTCGATGAGGCGCTGAAGCGACGCCCTGGGCTCAAGACGTTGTTCACGTCGGGCTATACCGAAAACGCGATCGTCCATCACGGCCGGCTCGACTCCGGCGTGCTGTTGCTTGCCAAACCGTATCGCAAATCCGATCTTGCGCGGATGATCAGGCAGGCGCTCTCCTCGGGCGGATCGGCTAATTGAAAAATCTCCTCACCGATATTGCCGGCGTCCGCGTCGGCCACGCCGATGACGCCAAGCTTGCTTCCGGCGTCACCGCAATCATCTTCGACAGACCAGCGGTTGCCGCAATCGATGTACGCGGCGGCGGGCCCGGCACCCGCGAAAGCACCCTGCTCGATCCAGCCAATACCGTGGAAAGCATCGACGCGATTGCGCTCGGCGGTGGCTCGGCATTCGGCCTAGACGCCGCCGGCGGCGTACAGGCCTGGCTGGCCGAACACGGCCGCGGCTTCGCGGTGCGCGGCACGGTGATCCCGATCGTGCCGGGGGCGATCATCTTCGATCTCCTCAACGGCGGCGACAAGTCGTGGGGCCGCTTCGGCCCTTACCGCGATCTTGGCTATGCCGCCGCGGCTGCGGCCGCCACGGAATTCGCGCTCGGCAGCGCGGGCGCCGGCCTTGGCGCCACCACAGCGAATTTCAAGGGTGGCCTTGGTTCGGCTTCGGCGCAGACGCCTGGTGGCGCCAAGGTGGCCGCGATCGCCGTGGTCAACGCGGTCGGCAGCGTGACCGTCGGTGACGGACCGTGGTTCTGGGCTGCACCGTTCGAAGTCGGCGACGAGTATGGCGGGCGCGGGCAGCCAACCTCGTTCACGCCCGACATGCTGAGGATGCGGCTTAAAGGCGCAGCGGACGCCACATCGGTGGAGAACACCACGCTGGCGCTGGTGGTCACCGATGCGGCGCTGAGCAAGGGCCAGGCAAAGCGGCTCGCCATGATCGCGCAGACCGGCATGGCGCGCGCGATCTATCCCGTGCATGCGCCGCTCGATGGCGATGTGGTATTTGCCGCGGCAACCGGCGAAAAGGCGGTCGATCCGCTCGCCGGCCTCACCGAACTCGGCATGGTCGCGGCCAATGTGACGGCGCGCGCGATTGCGCGCGGCGTGTATGCCGCGACCGCACTGCCCTTCCCCGGCGCGGTGCCCTCGTGGCAGGATCGCTTTGGCTAGGGCATGATCGCGAAAGTGATCAGTCCTGCGTCAGGCAGCGATCGAAAGCGATGCGGTGGCCGATTGTGACAGCGCCTGGGCCTCGCGCTGGATCAGCTGTTCGATCAAGTTGTAGGACGATGTCGCGGCGCTTGAAGCCGCATGCGCCGCAGGCGTCGTCAGTGTCACCTTCGAGCCGTCGGCATAGGTGATCGAGGTCGTGGTCGAACCGTCGCTATTGGTGACCGCATTGCTGGATGCGTCGGAAAGGGCCTGCGAGAGCGCATCGGTATTTGATCCGCTTGCATCGATGCCGCCGGCATCACGCGAGCCGCCCGCATGGTGATGGTGACCGCCGTGGCCTGCCCCCTTCAGCGCCTTCGACATTTCATCGAGGCTCACCTTGCCATTACTATCGGTGTCGAGCTTGCTGAAGACGTCGTCGGCTTGCGCGAGGTTGGTGCCGCCGGCGCCGAGCGCATTTTCAAATTCCGATTTGGTGATCTTTCCGTCACCATCGGCGTCGATCTGCGAGAACAGGTCCTGCAGCGCGCTTGACGGGTCGTTCGACGCCGAAGGGGTCGAGCCAGACTGGCTCTGCGCCGCAATGAGCGCGCTCATGGTCTCGGGCGATATCTGCGAACAGCCGCTGGAACCGAAGCCCTGCGCGGAGGTTCCTGCAGCAGCAGTGCTGCCGGTGAGATCGAAAGAGGCCGCGGTGGTCTGGCCGAGGCCGGTCGACGGCGCGGCGGAGGATTTCGATGAAGATAGCGACTGAAGCGCATCCAGCGCGGAGGACACCGCGCCAAGGGCAAGCAACATGACAGAACTCCAACCAATGCCGCCCAAGGGCGGCTCAACTTTTCACTCCCGACGTTCAGCAAACCGCGTGCCATTCCAAGAAACCCAATAAAATGAGGGATTCCAGTGCATCCAGGGCCCTTCGGCCCAGGCAATAGATGCCGGCCAGGGCAGAATTTTCCGCACCCTCGCAACGGCGCGGTCAGCCGCATTGCCCGGGAGGCAGCCGCATGTTAGGCGGGGACCTTCCGCAACGCCCATGAAGTGGTTTCGGGAAACCCAAAAATGTCCCAGCAATTCGCGCCACGCCCCCTCATCATCGCGCCGTCGATCCTGGCGTCGGATTTTTCCAAACTGGGCGAGGAGGTCCGCGCCGTCGATGCTGCCGGCGCCGACTGGATCCATCTCGACGTGATGGACGGGCATTTCGTGCCCAACATTTCCTATGGCCCCGACGTCATCAAGGCGATCCGCCCGCACAGCAAGAAGATCTTTGACGCGCACCTCATGATCTCGCCAGCCGATCCCTATCTTGAGGCCTTCGCCAAGGCCGGCTGCGATCACATCACGGTGCATGCGGAAGCCGGCCCCCATTTGCATCGCTCGCTGCAGGCGATCCGTGCGCTCGGCAAGAAGGCCGGCGTCTCGCTTAATCCGGGCACGCCGGCCAGCGCCATCGAATACGTGATCGACATGATCGATCTGGTGCTGGTGATGTCGGTCAATCCCGGCTTCGGCAGCCAGGCTTTCATTCCCTCTGCACTCGGCAAGATCCAGGACCTGCGCGCGATGACGGCGGGACGTCCGATCGATATCGAGGTCGATGGCGGCGTCGGTGCGGATAATTCCGGCCAGCTTGCGGCGGCCGGCGCCAATGCTTTTGTGGCCGGCTCCGCGGTGTTCAAGGGCGGCACCGAGGAGTCCTATAAAGCCAACATCTCGGCGATCCGGAATGCCGCGGCGCTGTCGCGCGGCGAAGCCGTGTAGTTGAATTAGACCCTCGCGGTTCCGTCAGCGGCAGCGCGCCGCCGCTTTACAGCGAGGCTGTGCTCCGCTCCTCGCCGTCCAGCTTCTCGGATTGCGCTGCCAGCCGCGGCGGCCGCACCACGGTGACGGTGCAGACCGCCTCCGACGCCACTTTGCCGGAGACGCCGCCGAGCAATGCGCTCAGGCCCGAATGTTGCTGCGCGCCGATGATGATGTGATCGACATGATTGGCGCGGGTGAATTCCAGGATCGCCGACGCTGCGTCGACGGCTTCGAGCACATGCACCGACAGCCGGTCCTCGTCGAGCTTGAGGGGCGAAGCCCAATGCTTGAGCGCCACCAGGCGTTCGACATGCTTGTTGTGGCCCTCTTTGTCGAGCGTCCGGTCGATGGTGATGCGGCCGAGTTTCAAGACGTTCACGCAGGCCAGCCGCGCCGACGGCAAGGTCGCGAGGATTCTTGCCGTTGTGACGCGCAGCGCCTCGTTGAGCGCCGGCGACCCCTCCAGGGTGTCGACCGCGACCGCCACGATTGGGCTCGAGGCAAGATGGGCCGCGACGTCGGATTTCGGCTTCGGCTGGGTCAAGCCGCGGTCGAAGCGGCGGCGCCACACGGTGCTTAGCGAATCGCGTTTTGCGCGTTCCGACCGCGCGGTCAGCTTGATCTGGTCGGGGTGTGCGAGCTCGAACGCCAGTTGCGACGCGGTCGGGTAACGCCAGACCGGCTCGATCTCGAGACAGCGCAGCACGATCTCCTGCAGCCACGGCGGATAGGCAACTTTGAGTTTGCGCGGCGGATGCGGATCGCGCCACAGCCGCCGCCGCATGCCCCGCAAGGTCTCGGTCTCGCCGAACGGCCGCACGCCTGTGGTGAAGAAATAGAGCAGCACACCGAGCGAAAACAGGTCGCTGCGCGGATCGTCGCGAACCCCGAGCAGCCGTTCGGGGGCGGTGTAGGGCGCGGTGCCGAAAGGCAGGCGAAATTCCTCCTGCAGCAGGTCGGGCAGATGATTGTGATGCGACAATCCGAAATCGATCAACACCGCCTCGCCCGAGGGGCGAAACATGATGCTCGATGGCTTGATGTCGTGGTGAATGACGTTTTGCCGGTGCAGGTCGGCGAGCGCGGAAGCGATCTTTGCCGCCACCGCCCTCGCCTCCTCGTAAGCAAGCGGCAGATCGGCAAGACGTTTGTACAGCGTCTGGCCCGGGATGCGCTCGATCACGACATAGGCCTGGCGGGCGAAATCGCCGGTCGCAAAGCAGGCCGGCACGTGCGGCCCCGACAACCGCGGCAGGATCATCTGCTCCATCTCGAAACTGACGATCGCCGCCGGATCCTCACCCTCGGCGACGCGGGGGATCTTCATCAGCAGCGGCGCCTCGATGCCGGGATGGCTCACGCTCCACAGCGTCGCCATGCCGCCATTGTGAACGCACTCCCCGACGGTGAACCCATCGATGACGGCGCCGGGCTGGATGCGAGATTGGGCCATCGCTCACCGTCCAACCGCGAGACGATCGGCGAGCCAGACCGGCAGGCCGTTGTCCCGGATGCGTTTGGCCGCGGTCGCGACGTCGTAGGGCACGCGGCAATAGGTGATTTCGCACGACACCGTCTCGAACAACACGAAACAAGCGGCCGGGTCGCCATCGCGCGGCTGCCCCACCGAGCCGAGAACGGCGAGCCACTGCCTGCCCTTCAATAATTGCACCGGCACCCCTGAGACCGGCACGAAGCTCGTCATCTTCGCCGTTGAAGACATCGAATAAAGCCCGGGCCGATGGATATGACCGCAAAAGGTGACGTGCGCCGGGGTTGCGATCATGCTGCGCGCGGCATCCGCGGCGCTTTGGACATAACGCCACCTCCGGGGATTGGAGGCTTCCGAGTGAACATAAAGGCGGTCGTCCTCGTCGATGGTCAGCGGCAAACCGCTAAGAAAGCGCCGCTGCGCCGCCCCTAACCTGCCACGAGTCCATTCGATCGCGGCCTGAGCCTCGACGTTCATTGTCTCGCTGCCGCTGGCAACTGCGTTGTCGTGGTTGCCGCGGACCGCGACAGCGCCCGCATCGACGAGGCTCATTGCGGTGTCGACGCTCCATTCCGGATCGGCGCCGTAGCCAACGTAGTCGCCGAGCAGGACCATCCGTTCCGCGCCGCGCGAGCGCGCCGCATCAAGGCAGGCGCTAAAGGCCTGCCGGTTGGCGTGGATGTCCGCAAAGATGGCGAGCCGCACGCGTTCCTCCGCACCTGACCTTACCGGCCAGGCTTGCGCCAGATTTGAGGGATATCAAACAACAGGCGACCCGCGGCGCGCAATTGGCTGAAGGCTGGGATTGGATCGTGCCGCCGCGTTCGAGCGCTTCCATGCTCGGTGGGTGGCGCTGGTAGCGCCTGGGAAGACGCCACCTAGCGCTTGCGCGGCGCTTCCAGGCCCTTCAACAGCAGCGCCAGCAACACATCGATCCGCGTGGCGAGCTGCGGATCGCTCCATTCCTCGGCATGGGCGGGATGATGGAAACGGATGGTGGCGTCGAAAATCGCGCGCGCCGACGCTTTGGCGTCAGTGACCTGGAACGTGCCCTGCTTCACGCCGTCGGACAGAATATGCGCGATCTGATCGACCAGGCCGTCCTTGTGCGCCTTCACCACCTTGCACGCCTCTCGCGCCAGCGTCAGGTAGGTCGTGAACATCTCGGGATCGTCGGAAACCTTCTTGTGCTTGATCGCAAACATCGTGCGCAGCCAGCGCTCGAGGCGGGCCGGCGCCGGGCCGGAGGCTTCGGCGATCTTTGCAAGCGGCGCGTTGAGGCGCTCAAGCCAGCGTTTGGCCACCGCTTCGCGCAGCGAAGCCTTGCTCGGGAAATGACGGTAAACGCTGCCGTGGCTGACGTCGAGCGCGCGGGCGACATCGACCACCGTGGCCTTTGCCAGCCCAAAGCGGCGCAGCACGTCCTCGGTAGCCTCGAGAATACGCTCAGGCGTCAAGACGACATTCTCGTTCATGCGCGCACCGTCATCCTCTCATGTTCTGGCGAAAGCGATTTGGCGTATCGCCGGCGCCAACATCATTTAGCGGGTCAGCCTCCCGGCCTGTGCGGCAAGGATACGGGCCACGCGCCGGTTCAGCCAGCGCTGGAATTGAACGGATAGATGAAGAATTTCGGTAGTCATAGCGGCAGTCCTCTTTCAGTCCGAAGCTCGCGGTCGGTTCCGGCCGACGGCCACGGGACGCCCATGCCGGCGTCGGAACTATAGATATCATATCGCGATAACAGATTTCAATATCTGTCAGTCAATATCTCGTGATTGACAGGATGTGGCGCCGCCCCCCGCCGCCGCAGTGCCGAACCCGTCTGGCTGGGCGTTTGTCTGACCCGGGCCCGTCTGCTAAAGCGCGGCGTAACCCCTCGCATCCCAAGAGTCGTCGATGCTTTCCCGCTACACCCGCCCGGAAATGGCCTCCATCTGGGAGGCGCAAACGCGCTTCAAGATATGGTTCGAGATCGAGGCGCATGCGGCGGATGCGCTGGCCGAACTCGGCGTGATCCCGAAGGAAGCCGCGAAAACCATCTGGGCCAAGGCCCGCGACGTCATCTTCGATGTCGCGCGGATCGACGAGATCGAGCGCGAAACCAAGCACGACGTCATCGCCTTCCTCACTCATTTAGCCGAAATCGTAGGCCCCGAGGCGCGTTTCGTGCACCAGGGCATGACCTCCTCCGACGTGCTCGACACGTGCCTCAACGTGCAGCTCACCCGTGCCGCGGACTTGCTGATCGCCGATGTCGACAAGCTCCTCGCCGCGCTCAAGAAGCGCGCCTTCGAGCACAAGATGACGCCGACCATCGGCCGCTCCCA
>Ga0209473_1000846_pt1 | contig 17712 bp, 20 predicted proteins | sample GraSoiAngelo_133_FD_185890 | JGI IMG/M metagenome (GOLD analysis project Ga0209473, IMG submission 185890) | Grasslands soil microbial communities from the Angelo Coastal Reserve, California, USA - 14_0929_05_20cm (SPAdes) (version 2) | ecosystem: Environmental > Terrestrial > Soil > Grasslands ...
AACCGATGGGCCAGACATCAGCCAATTCGATCGCGATCAATGATAGCGGCCTGCTTGGCGCGCCGGATCCCCGCACCCGCGGCGCGGAAGCGGCGGGACAATAGGCCCTCGCCGGCAAGGCAATCCGATTTGCCAGATGACAGCGCCGCCGATCCGCGCCAATTTGGCAACGCGCCGGTGGCCCTGCGGAAACAGCCGGTCAATAAACTCTCCCGGGAGAAACGATCATGGCTACGACCGAGCCGATTGAAGTCGCTTCGATAGAAGACACCAGCCTGCTCGCTTTTTATCGCGACATGAACGCGCCCGAGCGCCACACCTTCTGGGCTTGCGCGTCGGGATGGGCGCTCGACGGCATGGACTTCCAAATCTATCCGCTGGTGGTCGGCACCATCATCACGCTGTGGAAGGTTGATCCCGGCACCGCAGGCCTCGCCGGCACGGTGACGCTCTTATCCTCCGCGGTGGGCGGCTGGCTCGGCGGCTATCTGGCCGATCGCATCGGCCGCGTCAGGACGCTGCAGTTCACGATCCTCTGGTTTTCGTTCTTCTCGCTGATTTGCGCGGTCGCGCAGAATTTCGATCAGCTCCTGATCGCGCGAGCGCTGCTTGGCCTCGGCTTTGGCGGCGAATGGGCCGCCGGCGCGGTGCTGATGGGCGAAGCGATCCGGCCGCAATATCGCGGCCGCGCTGTCGGTTCGGTGCAATCGGGCTGGGCGGTGGGTTGGGGCCTTGCGGTGTTGTCGCAGGCGATCCTGTTCTCTTACCTCCCGGCGGAAAGTGCGTGGCGGTGGATGTTCGCCGTCGGCGCGCTGCCGGCGCTGCTGGTGTTTTACCTGCGGCGCTACGTCACCGAGCCGGAGATTGCCGCAGCCACCCGCGCCAGCCAGATCGCGTCGCGCGACCGGCCTCCGCTGTGGGAAATCTTCTTGGGTCCGATTCTCAAGACCACCGTCCTGGCGTCGCTCATGGTGACGGGGTGCCAGGGCGGCTATTACGCGATCACGTTCTGGGTGCCGCGTTTCCTCACTACCGAACGCAAGCTCTCGATCGTCGGCTCAACCGGCTATCTCGCGGCGCTGATCGTCGGATCGTTCGTCGGTTATCTCGTGGGCGCCTGGCTCGCCGACCGCATCGGCCGCCGCAACCTGTTCCTGATCTTCTCGCTCGGCGCCATCGCCGTGGTGTTGCTCTACACGCAGTTGCAGTTGACGAACGAGGTGTTGTGGGTGCTGGGCTTCCCGCTCGGCTTCTTCGCATCGGGCTATTTTTCCGGCGTCGGCGCGTTCCTGACCGAACTTTATCCGACAAGGCTGCGGGGCTCCGGCCAGGGCTTTTGCTACAATTTCGGCCGCGGCATCGGCGCGCTGTTCCCGTTCCTGGTAGGCGCGCTTTCAGCGACCACCTCGCTCGCCGACGCGATCGCAATCTTTGCGGTCGCGGCCTATGGCGTGTTCTTCCTCGCCGCCTTCGCGCTGCCGGAAACGCGCGGCCGGGTTCTGCACGCCGACGCTTGAGCATGATCCGGAAAAGTGGGTACCGGTTTTCCGAAAAAGATCATGCTCGAACAAAGACACGGCAAGCGTTCGGGGCGCGAGGGATGGTTTCGCGGAAATGGATCGCCGGCGCGCTGGCCCCGGTTGCTCTGGCAGCGGCGGCCGCGGCCACAACCATCGTCAGGCCTGACCGCGCCGTTCGCGTCGCGACCGGCTATGTCGCCCATAACGTCTGTTCCAAGACTTTCGTCTCCGGCTTCGATCCGCAAATCGTGTTTGCCGAGACGATCGAGCGCGACGGCATTCGCCGGCTGCGCCCGCTGTTGCGCTACCATCTCGATCGCACAGCAAAGATCGTCGAGGCGTCGGTGGCGGGACTGTTCGCCAGCCGCGCGGCGTTCCATGAAGGCTTCGGCTGCGTGATGCTGCTTGGGCCAGAACAGCCCTATCTGCTCCGCAGCGATATCGAGGCCCTGAAAAAGGCCAGGACGCCGCCGCTATTGCCTGTCCCGCGGTGGTCGAGCCGAGCGATCCCGCCTTAAAGGCCGCGCTCGACCACGCCTTCGAGGAGCCGGAGGCGCCGCCGTTGCGCAGGACCAAGGCGGTGGTCGTGGTGCGCGACGACCGCGTTATTGCCGAGCGCTATGCCGACGGTGCCGGCATCGACACGCCGCTGCTTGGATTTTCCATGACCAAGTCGGTGATCAACGCGCTGATCGGCACCATGACCGAGCAAGGGCTCGTCAGCCCGTCGATCCCCGCGCCGATACCGGAATGGCGCGCCGCATCCGATCCGCGCCGAGAGATCGAAGTCGAGCATCTGTTGCGGATGACTACCGGTCTTGCACTCGATGAGACCAACAGCGGTTTCGACCCTGCAAGCCAGATGCTCTATTTGCACAACGATATGGCCGGTTTTGCGGTGCAGGCTCCGCTGGTCGTACCGCCCGGCACGCGCTGGGTCTATTCGAGCCCGACCACGCAGGTGTTGGCGCGCATCATCCGCGATGCCGTCGGCGGACCCGAACAGACACTGGCGTTCGCGTGGCGGGAGCTGTTCAACCCCCTAGGGATGCGCGATGTGACGCTCGAGTTCGACGGCGCCGGCACGTTGCAAGCATCGACCTACATGCTGGCGAGCGCGCGGGACTGGGCGCGCTTCGGCTTGCTTTATCTCCATGACGGCGTGCTGGCGGGGAAACGCATTCTGCACGAAGACTGGGTGGATTTTTCCGCGGCCGCCACCCTCGACACCGACTACGGCGCCGGGTTCTGGACCAACCGCAGCGAGCACAGATTTGCCAAAGCTCGGGTGCGGCTCGGCGTTCCCCGCGACGCCTTCTTTGCCTCCGGCGATCTCGGCCAGCGGGTCGCGATCATTCCCTCGCAACAGATGATCGTGGTTCGCCTCGGCGATGCCACCGATCCCACCGGCGACATGCGTGGTTTCGCACGGCTGGTCAAGGAGGCGATCGCGGCGACGCAACAGTAACTTCTTCTCCCTCTCCCGCTTGCGGGAGAGGTGAAAACTCTCACCGCCCCACCGTGTACGGCCCGCCCTTCTCCAGCGCCCGCGTATAGGCCGGACGTGCGTGAATGCGCTCCAGAAACGCCATCGCCCTGGGATAGCCTTGCTCGAGGCCGCCCCGCGCGGCCGCCGCTTCCAGCGGAAAGCTCATCTGAATGTCGGCGGCGGTGAACTCATTGCCGGCAAACCACGGTCTGTTGCCGAGTTCGCCTTCCCAGAACGCCATGTGCTGCTTGAGCTGCGGATTGACCAGCGTGCTCAGCGCCTGGTTGGAAACCTTGCGCACCAGTGGCCGCAGCAGCGCCGGCGCGCGCTTCGGCATCAGCGTGAACAACAATTTCAGCAGCAGCGGCGGCATTGCCGAGCCTTCAGCATAGTGCAGCCAATAGGTGTAGCGCAGCCGCTCCGGCGTGTTTGGCGGCGGGATCAACCGGCCGTTGCCATAGGTGCCGATGAGATATTCAATGATCGCGCCGGACTCCGCGATGGTGTTGCCGTTGTCGGTGATAACAGGCGATTTGCCGAGCGGATGGATCGCGCGCAATTCCCTGGGCGCGCGCATGTCGGGCTGGCGCTGATAGCGCACGATTTCATACGGCACGCCCAGTTCTTCCAAGAGCCACAGCACGCGCTGCGAGCGCGAATTGTTGAGATGATGAACCGTCAGCATTGGCGTCCCCCCGCGACGGCGCGTCGCGCGGCGCTTGGTGCCAGCCGGGCGCAGGAAAGTCGAGACGCGTGGGCGTGGCATATTTTACCCGGGTCTTATTGACATGAACAAATTACCCGGGTAAATTAACTCGAATACCGGAGATCAAGTTATCCAGATGACTCAAGCTGTTTCCCCATCCTTCACGGCCTTCGTGGGCCATCAGCGGCTGGTATCAGGTTCACTGGCCGAGGTTGCACTCGCCGTGATGAAGGCGTCGAAGAAGGCTGACGCAAAGCCCCTCGTGATCTTTGACGATGCCAACGGCCGGTCGATCGACCTAAATCTCCGCGGCACCGAGCGAGACGTCGTTGCGCGCTTGCCGCAAGCGCCCTCGAATCTGGAAGCACCCGCCGACGACTGTTCGGCCGCGGAGCCGCGCGGGCGCGGGCGGCCCAAACTCGGTGTCGTCGCCCGCGAGGTGACCCTGTTGCCACGGCATTGGGAGTGGCTCGGGACACAGCCCGGCGGCGCGTCGGTGGCATTGCGAAAGCTGGTTGAGGAGGCGCGTCGCGCGAGCGGTGATCGTGATCGGCGCCGTGCCGCAACCGAGGCGGCCTACCATTTCATGTCGGCAATGGCCGGCGATCTGCCGGGTTTCGAAGAAGCTTCGCGGGCCTTGTTCGCGGACGATCGGCGGCGCTTTGCAGGTCTCATTGCCGGCTGGCCCGCCGATATCCGCGACCACATCGTCAAGCTCGCCTTCAGCGATCACGCCGCCGGTTGATCCGATGCAGGCGAGCCGCTAGGTTGGTTGGAATGATAGAGATCATATAAGAAGCCGCGATTCCAGGGAGTCCGCCGTGAGTCCACGCCCGCAATTCCTGTTCGATTTTGGCAGCCCCAACGCCTTCCTGAGCCATGAAGCGATTCCGGCGATCGAAAACCGTACCGGCGTGAAATTCGAATATGTGCCGATCCTGCTCGGCGGCGTCTTCAAGGCCACCAACAACAAATCGCCTGCCGAGACGCTGGCCGGCGTCAAGAACAAGCGCGAATTTCAGGCCATCGAGACCGAACGGTTCATCAAGCGCTTTCGCGTTCAGCCCTATGTCTGGAATCCGTTCTTTCCGGTCAACACCCTCGGCCTGATGCGTGCCGCGGTTGCGGCGCAGTTCGAGGGCGTGTTCGAAGAATATGTCGAAGCGGCCTTCCACCACATGTGGCGGGAGCCGAAGAAGATGGACGACCTCGAAGTCGCGGCGAAGGCGCTGTCCGCATCCGGCGTCGACGGCGCAAAGCTGCTCACGCGCGCGCAGGATGCCGATGTCAAGGCCAAGCTGATCGAAAACACCCAATCGGCCGTCGAGCGCGGCGCGTTCGGCGCGCCGACCTTCTTCGTCGGCAACGAGATGTTCTTCGGCAAGGAACAGTTGCGCGAGGTCGAGGAAATGGTAGTAGCGAATAGCAAGTAGTGGCGAATAGCGAATAGGGAGTAGCGAATAGGATCTTCTATTCGCTACTCACTATTCGCTTGCCCATCAAAACAAACAAGAAGAAGGAATCTTCGAATGCGCGTTCTCGTGGTCGGGGCTGGCGCCATCGGCGGATATTTCGGTGGCCGGATGCTGCAGGCAGGAAGGGATATCACCTTCCTGGTCCGCCCGCGCCGCGCCGCAGAGCTTGCGAGCGCGGGCCTTGTGATCAAAAGCTCGAACGGCGACGTGACGCTGCCAAATCCACCGGTCGTGCAGGCGGACACGCTGAAGGAAAAATTCGACGTCGTGCTGTTGAGCTGCAAGGCGTTCGATCTCGACGACGCCATCAAGTCGTTCGCGCCGGCGGTCGGGTCGAACACTTCGATCATCCCGCTCCTCAACGGCATGCTGCACCTCAATGCGCTCGACGAGAAATTCGCCTACGAGCGCGTGCTCGGCGGTCTCTGCGCGATCGCGGCGACCCTCAACGAGGCGCGCGAGGTGGTCCAGCTGCAGCCGATGCAGTCGCTGACTTTCGGCGAACGCGACGGCAAGATGACCGATCGTATCCGCGCGATCGCTGAAGTCTTCGCTGGCGGCAAGTTCGGCTCGGTTGCGAGCGAGAACATCCTGCAGGAGATGTGGGAAAAATGGGTGTTTTTGGCCTCGCTCGCCGCCTCGACCAGCCTGATGCGCAGCTCCGTCGGCAACATCCTGGCAGCTCCCGGCGGCCGCGATTTCCTGCTCGGCATCCTCGATGAATGCAGCGCGATCGCGAAAGCCGGCGGTTACGCGCCCCGCGCGCCCTTCCTTGAACGCGTCACGGGCATGCTCACCACCGAGGGCTCGCAACTGACGGCCTCGATGTTCCGCGACATCAAGGCCGGCGCGAAAGTCGAAGCCGATCACGTCATCGGCGACCTCATCGTGCGCGGCGATGCGGCCAAGATTCCGGTGCCGAAACTGCGCACGGCCTACACGCATCTGAAGGTCTACGAGAAAGAGCGGGGCTAGAATACGCGCCCCGGCGAACGCCGGCGAAAGACCCGCTGACACGGCGGGCCTCCGTCAGACTTCAATGCGCTTCTTGAAAGAAAATCTGGAGCGGGCGAAGGGGCTCGAACCCTCGACCCCGACCTTGGCAAGGTCGTGCTCTACCACTGAGCTACACCCGCATCCTGGATGGCGGCGATCGCTCGCCGGCAACGCCAGAGCTATGCCAAATGCGCACCACGAATGCAACAGTCCGAAGATGGTCAAATCACGCAATCGGGAGGCCCATTGGCAGCGAATCGCCCCTGAGATGCGTTCGAATCCCCTAATGTTCCGCCAAGACGGCTTCCTCGGAACCTTGGCGGCTCACTGCCGCGCGCAGGGATTCGAGCCATTTCGCAAACCAGCCGCGCAGCGTGCCGGTCAGCTCCTCGCTCTGGCTGGGCTCGCCCTCAAATGTCGCCCACCATTCGACAAAGGCGCGGTCGCCATCGACAATGGGCGTGATGCGCAACGTCGCCTGGAAACCGCTCATCGGCAGCGAGGGCGGGCCGCAGAATTCGTAGGTCTGCGAGCGCTCGACGTCGGACAACGCCAAAAGCCGCTGGCGGACGCGGCGCTCCTGATAGAGCACGTTCCTAATCGCGCCAACCGTGTCGCTGGATTTGCCGTCCTCGATCCGGCTTTCGCCGGCACCGCCAACCCAGACAGTATAATTGTTGAAATCGCGAACGATTTCCCAGATATCCGCAGCCGGTTCTTCGAATACAGTGCTGTAATAGGCCTTTGCCATTTCAAGAACTCCTATTTGACGCCGATGCCCACCGACAATGGGCTACCGGACGGCGCATACCCACCCGATCTCCGATCAGGCGCCCACAGCGCCGCCCGGAACCAATTGAAAATCGCGGCCAAGCCGCCATTTAGATGAACGGAACACCTGAACCCGTGCGTGGGGCCGTGCTAGAACGGGCCCAATTCAAAAACACATCCGACGAGGATCCCGTGACGATAGTTGAGCAGGGCAGCGGACCGGCGCCCGATCTGATCAAGGACACCACCACGCAAACTTTCGTAAAGGACGTCATCGAGGAATCGAAACGGCAGCCGGTGCTGATCGATTTCTGGGCGCCTTGGTGCGGCCCCTGCCGCCAGCTCACGCCGGCCCTCGAAAAGGCGGTGCGTGCCGCCAAGGGCAAGGTCAAGCTCGTCAAGATGAACATCGACGAGCATCCGGCGATTCCGGGCCAGATGGGGATCCAGTCTATCCCTGCGGTGATCGCGTTCGTCAACGGTCAGCCCGCCGACGGTTTCATGGGCGCGGTGCCGGAAAGCCAGGTCAATGCATTCATCGAGAAGCTGACCAAGGGTGTGCCGGCCGCGGGCGAACCCAATATCGCTGAAATCCTGAAAGAGGCCGAGGCCGTGCTCGCCGAGGGCGATGCGGCGACGGCGGCGCAGATCTATGCCGAGGCACTTGCGGTGGATTCCACCAACATCGCAGCCCTCGCGGGGCTCGCGAAATGCTACGTGACCACCGGCGCGATCGAGCAGGCCAAGCAGACACTGGCCATGGTAGCCGAAACCAAGCGCAATGACGCGGCGGTAAAGGCCGTGCAGGCCTCGATCGACCTCGCTGAGCAGGCGAGCGCGCTTGGGCCGGTGACCGAGCTGGAACAGAAAGTCGCCGCGAACCCGCAAGATCATCAGGCGCGATTCGATCTGGCGACCGCGCTGAACGCCATGGGCAAGCGCACTGAGGCCACCGAGCAGCTCTTGGCGATCGTCAAGCGTGATCGCAAATGGAATGACGACGGCGCGCGCAAACAGTTGGTGCAGTTCTTCGAGGCATGGGGCGGCACCGACGAGGCGACCGTGGAGGGCCGAAAGCGGCTGTCGACGATCCTGTTCTCCTAGAGCATGATCCGGAAAAGTGGGTACCGGTTTTCCGAAAAAGATCATGCTCAGACAAAATGATAGAGCGGGAAGACGATTCGAAGAAACGTCATCACGCTCCAGCGCGTATTCCGCAAAAGTAGACGCCGGCTTTGCGATAACAATACGCGCAAAATAGCGAGCCACTAACCACCGGGGCACGAGATGCCGATCAACGCCGAATACCGCGGGCCCGGCGAGCTCCCCGAAATCATTCCGGTGTTTCCGCTGCCTGGGGCGCTGCTGCTGCCGCGCGGCCAGATGCCGCTCAACATCTTCGAGTCGCGCTACCTCGCGATGGTCGACGACGCCTTGCGCGACGGCCATCGGCTGATCGGCATGATCCAGCCCGACGTCACCCATTCGCGCAACGAGGAAAAGCCGGCGCTGTTCCGCGTCGGCTGCGTCGGGCGGATCACCCAGCTTGCCGAATCCGGCGACGGCCGCTACATTCTCGAACTCACCGGCATTGCGCGCTTCAAGGTGGTCGAGGAAATGACCGTGCTGACCGCGTATCGGCAATGCAAGGTGGATTATTTCCCCTTTGTCGACGATTTCACTGCGCGCAAGGGCGAGGAAGCAGTCGACCGCGAGGCGCTCCTGGAAGTGCTGACGGATTTCCTCAAGGCCAACAATCTCAAAGTGGATTGGGAAGGCGTCGAAAGCGCCCCCAACGAGGCCCTGGTCAACGCGCTGGCAATGATGTCGCCTTATGGTCCTGCGGAAAAGCAGGCGATGCTGGAGGCGCCCGATCTCAAGACCCGCGCCGAAATCCTGATCGCCGTCACCGAAATGGACCTCGCCAAGAAGCGCACCAGCGGCGATCCGCCGCTACAGTGAAGCTTTATATTATTAGCGATACCCCAATCGTGCCTAATTAGTTTCACGCGCCATCTACTGTCCGGTCGGGTGAATGAGCGCAAGCGAGGCGCGGCCGTGCTTTCGATAGACCAAGAAATCAGAATCCAGCGTCAGGACGGCATGCCGATCATAAATTTCCGTCATGCGCACGATGCACGCATCGGCCAGTGACATCGGGGTGTCCCGATATTTCTGGAGCAGCTTGCGTAATGCAGCAATATTCTCATCGATCTGGAATGCGACGCTGAGCGCACCATTTTGGAGGAGATCGAGCAGGGCGTCATGCGCCCGCGAGTGGCGCGCGAGCAGGTACATGGTCTCCGCGAGTACCGGTTCGCAGACGAGCAGAGGCGCATCGAGTTCCTCGATGCGCGCGGCGACCCAGTGGTGGTGTTGTTCGGCCCGATCGAAAAAAGCGACGAGCGGCCCCGTATCAACGATGGCGGCGGCCATCGCGGCCGAAGTCTTTAAGGTGCTCGGGATTGGAAGCGAGGTCTGGAACTCCGGAGTCGATCGTCCCCCGCGCGCGCCTCATCAGCCCTGCAAGGCTGTGACGCCCACGCGCTTTGGGCGGAGCTTCGAGCACGAGCCGCAGCCCCTCCTCGACCAGATCCCTAAGCTTGCGGCCGCGCAGCGCCGCCTCCGCCTTGGCTCGACGGTACAAATCATCAGGTACTTCCACCGTGGTCTTCATCATCCGCACCGTTCCATAAAACCATAAAAGCATATTTATGAGCCAGGGCGGAAAAATCAAGCGCGACCCCCGGAACGACGGCCTCGATCGGCCTGCCGCGTCACCTCAATTTCCGTCGCCCCAAAACAATATGAACCGGAAACCACAGCGCCAGCAAACATCCGGCGGCGATGTGGATCCAGCTCATCCAGGGCCGCAGCGTTTCCGATCCGAGGTAGTAAAGCCCGAACGCGGTCACAATCAGCACCGCATTGAACGTGGCCATCACCGATCCCGAGATGCGATTCTGCGCGGCTCGCCAGGCGCGCAGCGCATGCAGCGGAATGAGGGCGCCCAGCAATAACAGCGTCGCCATGGCAGCGCCGCCATGCACCATCAAGAGATAGGCTGCGGTCTGCTGCCAGGCCTCGCCCGTAGAAAACTCTTTTTGCCAATCTGCCACGAGCCAGCCCGCGCCGGTCAGGAACAGGACCGCGAAAGCCGCGTAGACCGACCAACGAAATGAGGGTTTAAGCCGCAAGGTGAACTGCGTGATGCCAGTCGGGGGTGATGCGAACGTCGCCGTCGCCGGAGATCAGCAGCGCACTGGCGTTGTAAAGCTCAAGCCATTCGATCGCCCCAGTCCCACAGATCATCACGATCTTTGTCAGCGCGTCGGCCATCATGCAAGACCCCGCGCGCACGGTTGCGCCGTCGATCACACCCGTGGGTTTGCCGGTCGCGGGATCGATGATCGCAGATCCGGTTGTTTCTGCCGAGGAAAGCAGATCGAAGCGGCGCGCCGTGGAGGCCAGCGCCTCATCCGTGATCTCGACACGGCACATCAGGCGGCGCGGATCGCAGGGATGGCGGATGTGAATCGTTTGCGGCTCTCGTCCGAAGGTGGCGAGATCGCCGCCGGCATTCACAAGCCCGCTCGCCAAGCCGAAGCCGCGCAGCACCTCCAGCGCGCGGTCGACCGCGAAACCCTTGGCGATTCCGCCGAGATCGATCCTGATCCCGCGACCTCCAAATCGGACCCTCTGTCCTTCGAGCAGTTCGACTGCATCGAACGATCGCGCTTGACTTCCGATTGGCGGATCGCCGTCCGGCCGGGGCAGCAACCCCATGTTCTGTAACGTCGGGGCGACGGCAATATCGAATATGCCTTTCGACCGGCGGTGCAGCTCAACCGCAGCTTCCAGGACCCTGAACGTCCATGCGTCGACCTTGACGGGCCGAAGCCACGCCTCGCGGTTGAGACGGCTGACGTCGCTGTCATCGTCGTGAAAGCTCATCAGCCGGTGCACCTGCGCCACGGCCTCGAACGCCGCGTCGATGGCGCCGTCCATTTTGGATTTGGCTGCGCCGGCCGCCTCGATCTCGACGAAGGTGCCGAGCAGGGGTCTCGCACGGCGAACCTTATCGGAGGCGATTGCCATAGGCTGCCAATACTCGCTTCACACCTTCGGTGACATGCGTCGACGACAGGGTCGCGCCGGCGATGTTTCTGATGTCGCCGTTGATCTTGAGCGCGCTGCCGCTGGTCTTGCCGACGAACTGCGCGAGCCAGCTCGGACTGCGGATCTCGCCGCCATAGGACTCCCGATATTGCAGGATCTCGACGCTGTGAACGGCGCCGCCTGGCGTCAGCGCCACGGCATAGTCGATATAGAGGTGTTTGCCGACCACCCGGTCGAAGATGAAAAAGCCGGCGATGCGTCCGCCGGCTTCGGCCTTCCAGACCCGGCCGGCCTGCACCTCGGTAAAGTGCGTCGCCGACGGGAATGCCTGTTTCTGGGCCTCGTCGATCGAGAGATACTGCATCGCATAGGAAGGCGATGCGATCGAGGTGATCGCCGCAGCCGGCAAGGTATATCGGACCCAAGTCATCATTCAGTTCACTCCGGTCATTCTTCGTGCCCTCAAGCGCGTTCAGGGCCTGGATCAAAAGAAAAATCCGACACCGCCGAGAAACGAGTCCGAGAGTGCGCCGACGACGGTCTTGTCGATCACCCGTTGATAGGTTGCCTTCAGCACCAATTTCGGCGACGGGAAGATCGCAAGACCCGCGGTGTGGAATTGGCGTTGGCCGGCACCGGTTGGCAGATTTGCGTCGGTGCCCGCAAAGCCTGCGGTCTGCAGGTTTTCGTAAGTGTAGCGATAGAATGGCACCGCCTCCCAGTCGCTGTTGAGAATGGTCCCGAGCGGCACGTGATAGGCGATCTCGCCGGCATAGCCGAACATCGACTTGCCGACGTTGTTGAAGGGGTCGGTGTCATTGTTGGCGCGCAGGTTTTCCGGATGGCTGAAGTTGACGTGGACGTATTCACCGCGCAGTTCGAGGCCGGTGTCCGGCACACGATAGCGGAATTCGGCGTCGAATATTCCAATGGCCGTGTGTCCGAGCAGGTCCCCGGTGTCTGCGTACGCTCCGCGCGGCGTTATGTTGGGACTGTAGTAGCCGCTGATGCTTCCGGCAAAGCCGGGGAGAAATGGCGGCGTAAAATCCAGCTTGCCTGCATAGGCGAGCGTATCGTTGAGCTGCCGAAAGTCTCCCTTGACAGGTCTCGATAGTGCCAGTGCATCGAGCCCGCTGATCCCCGCAGCATAACCGGTCGGAAACGGCGGAACGGTGTTGGCATCGGTGCGCACGCCGAAATCGTCGCCAAAGTCCTCGATGCTGGAGGAGACCTGAAACTGGTAACTGAGACCGTCGGCGATCGTCCCGTAAACGCTGCTCGCCCCGGCCATCCAGGTCGATGGAATAAGGCCGTTGTAGAGCTCCGGCCGATTGACGCTGTAGAACTGGGTCGGCTCATGGTGCTGATTGTAGTAGCCGATCGGTATGAGATCGATACCGGGGGCGCGCCAGTTGAATTGATCGACAATCTTGAAATCAACCCATAGCTGCTCGATCTCCGCGGTGCCATGCAGCTTGTCATCGGCATCGAACCCAGAGCCTGCGTGTTCGAACTCGATCTCGGCGTTGAAGATGATGTTGTCGGTGATCGCATACGTCGGCAGCAGCACAATTCGAGCGGCATCGAAGCCATTCTGCCACTGGCCGTTGGCTGCGGGATTCTGCATCGCGCCGAACTTGATTTCGCCGTAAGCGCCGATACTGAGACCCGCAGCGGGGGCAGGCGCCAATCCGAGGATCGGCTTGTCCGGCGACGGCGTCGCCGCATCTAGCGGCTTTGATTTCGATCCCGGCTCGCCCGGCGCGTCCCTCTGATCCGGCGGCGCTGCCGCGTTGGCGTCTTTCGGCGAGCCCTGTACCGTCGCCGATTTGCCGCTCTTGCCGGACGAGGAGGTCTGCTTCTCGGCGGAAGCAGTCTGCTTTTGCTTGAGCTCCGCTTCGAGCATCTCGATGCGCTGCTCCATCTTTGCAAGCTTTTTCATCAGAACTTCGTTCGCGTCACCGTCGGCGGCCCGGGCGCCGCTGCAACCGATGATCGATACCGCCGTGGTCACGAGAAATGTTGTTAGAGCGAAGTGGCGCGTCGATGCAAACATCGGAACAGGCAACTGCACGAGTCGGCGCGAAAACATAGGTCCCCCAAATCTGCGGAGATCAAAGGCTCCGCGGCATTCGGGGACCTAAACACCGTTGCGAAGGGGTTATGCGAGTAGAAATGCAAGCGAACGATTGGAATCGCTCCACATTAGAATTAGAACAAAACCAAAGTACGCGAGGTGACCGCTGGCGTGCGATCGACCAAGGCGGAGTCGCGGGGTTGAGGCCGACGTGCGCGTCTTGGATCCGAGGCGCTAGTAGCCGGCGACGGCGAGCGCCACGACCGCGGTCAGCGCCATCCAGCCAAAGTGCTTACCCCGCGTCGCGAGTGCATTGCCGAGCGCGCCGAAGGCGAACACGCAGGCGAGCGTCACGACGATCCAGTGTCGCGCCGGCTCCGACGCCATCGAGGGCGCTGCGATCAGGAGCACACCGCAGCCGATCCAGGCTGCTGTGGAAGCCTGCCACACCAGCCGGATCAGGGTCCGCAACCGCTCCGGCTCGATGGTGACGCGCGGGAATATTTTGACCTCACCGAGCACGCCGTGGATCAGCGCCACCGCGACCGCGACCAGCCCGGAACATTGCAGCAAAAAGTCGCGCATCGGCCTTGCTCCATTCACATGACATACAGTACTGTATGGTAACTAGGACGCGCGCTGGCACCTGTCAATACAGTTATGTATGGTGGATTGTCGCAGGGAACGAGCCAAGGTAACGAGCCATGGGCGATCAACTTACGGCAAAAGACTGGCTCGACCAGGGCCTCAAGACCCTTGCCAAGAGCGGCTTTACGGCGCTGAAGGCGGAGCCGCTCGCGAAAACGATGGGGGTGTCGCGGGGCAGCTTCTACTGGCATTTCGCCGATATCGGCGCGTTCCACGCCGCGATCCTGAAGCATTGGCGCGAGGTCGCGGCCGAAGCGATCATTGCCGATCTCGAGCGAGCCTCCGACAACCCGCTGCCGCTGTTGCTCCACCGGGCGTTCAGCGGCAAACTGGCGCTGGAAAAAGCCGTGCGAAGCTGGGCCACGGTCGATTCCGCTGCACGCGCGGCGGTGCAGGCCATCGACCGCCGCCGACTGGATTATATTGAAAGCCTGCTGAGCTCGGCCGGGCTTGCGAGCGGGACCGCGCGGGGGCGGGCGCAAATCCTCTATTGGGCGTTCCTTGGCTTTGCCCTGTCGGACCAGGCCTTGCCGCAACGGCGAATGCAGGAGGTGCTCGATGAATTGCTGCGCTTCGCTTCAAAATGAGGCGCCGCCAAGTTCGATGTGCTATGTGGATTCGAAAAATAATGCCGGAGACCGCGCATGAATGCTTCATCCGAACGTCCCGAAAACACCGTCGATCGCAAATTGCTGGAAATCCTGGTTTGCCCGATCACCAAGGGTCCGCTGGAATTCGACGCGGCGAAACAGGAATTGATCTCGCGCTCGGCCAAACTCGCCTATCCGATCCGCGACGGCATCCCGATCATGCTGCCGGAAGAAGCAAGGAAGATCGAGTGAGGATCTAGCCGCCGCTATCTGAAAGTCGTCATCCCCGCGAACCAAGGGTATCCAGTACGCCGCGGCCTGTCGGTCAATCACCAGCGTTTCTGGAATACTGGATCATCCGCTTTCGCGGATGATGACAGCAATACCTTTGGAATGGCCCTGCGCTGCCTGAGTGCGCTACAGCGCCTCGCCCTTCAACAGCCGCGGCACTTCGCCGACAAGCCCCGCGGCCTGGCGGATGAACATGTTTTTCAGCGGCGGCGCACGATCGACGAGGCCAAGCCCGATATCGCGCACGGTGCGCAACAGCGTCGACTGGTTCGAGAACAGGAAGTTCAGCGAGTTGGTGGCAAAACCCATCGCCATGGTGTCGAACCGACGCCAGCGCTGATAGCGTTCCAGCACGTCGGCTTGGCCGAGGTCGATGCCGAGCCGAGCCGCATCGACCACGACTTCGGCCAGCGCCGCGACGTCCCGAAGCCCCATGTTGAGGCCCTGCCCCGCGATCGGGTGGATCACGTGCGCGGCGTCGCCGACCAGCGCCATCCGCTCGGCGATGAAAGAGCGCGCGACAAAATAGAACAGCGGAAACGCCCGCGGCTTGTCGAGCGCCTTGATCTCGCCGAGATGCAGGCCGAAGCGCCGCTCGAGCTCGCCATGGAATTCGTCCTCGCTCAAAGCCGTGATGCGCGCGGCCTCAGCTCGCTTCTCGGTCCACACCAGCGACGAGCGCTTGCCGCTCAGCGGCAGGATCGCGAAGGGACCAGCGGGAAGGAAATGCTCCTCGGCGCGGCCGTGGTGGTCGCGCTCATGGCCGACGGTGACGACGATGCCGGATTGATCGTAGTCCCAGCCATGGGTTGCGATGCCGGCGCGCTCGCGCAGCCTGGAACGCGCACCGTCGGCAGCAATCAGCAGGCTCGCCTGGATGGTACTGCCGTCGCCGAGCGTCACGTCGATCCCGTCTGAGCGTGAATCATAGGACGTCACTGCGGTCGCTTTGAGATCGATGCCTTCCGCCTCGGCACGCGCGGTCAGCGCGTCGACGAGATGGCGGTTTTCGACCATATGGGCGAACGGCTCGCCCGGCTCGACATCGCCGGCAAAGGTCAGAAATGCCGGACGGATCGCGTCCTCCAATCTGGAATCGGTGACGACCATGTCGAGGATCGGCTGCGCCTTATCCGCAACGCGCTCCCACGCCCCCAGCGTTTGGAATAGCCGCCGGCAGGCCGCGACGATCGCGGTGGCCCGCGGATCGCGGCTCGGCCGCGTCGCAAGCGCCGGATCGGCCACGATGATCGGGATATCGCCGCCAAGTCCCTGACGCAGCGCCACCGCCAGCGCGAGACCGGCAAACGCCCCCCCGCCAATGACGATGCTGCGCTGTGCCGACATGCGAACCGTCCTCGGAACCTGCTTACTCATGCTCTTGCTACCTAACTATAGCTGGGCGAAACAGGTTCACCAAACAAGGCCCGTTAACCCCATTTCGTCATTGTTCGTCGACCCAACCGAAAGCGCTTTCATGTCCAAAGGACTGATTGACCTGATTTCCATCCTTGATCTCGAGCCGCTCGAGGTAAATTTGTTTCGCGGCTCGAGCCCGAAGACAAGCTGGCAGCGGGTGTTTGGCGGCCAGGTGATCGGCCAGGCGATGATGGCGGCGTGCCGCACCGTCGAAGGCCGGCTGCCGCATTCGCTGCATTGCTATTTCATCCTGCCGGGCGATCCACAGATCCCGATCATCTATCAGGTCGAGCGGCTGCGCGATGGCAAGAGCTATACGACCCGTCGCGTCACCGCGATCCAGCACGGCAACGCCATCTTCTCGATCATGGTGTCGTTTCATGCCGAGGAGCAAGGGTCGTTCGACCATCAGGACAAGATGCCCGACGTGCCGCCGCCGGAGAAATTGACCGCCGAGGAAGTCGCAAAGCAGCCGATGTTCCGCGAGATGCCGGATTTCATCCGCCGCTATTATGAATCGGATCGCCCGATCGAATTGCGCCCGGTCGAGCTCGGCCGCTATTTCGGCCAGAGGATCGACGACGGCCGCATCCATGTCTGGATCCGCACCGCTGCCAAACTGCCCGACGATCCGGCGCTGCACATGTGCGCGCTCGCCTATGCATCGGATTTTTCGCTGCTCGACGCCGTCATGGCGCGCTATGGCCGCACCCTGTTCGACAAGCGCATGATGCCGGCGAGCCTCGATCACGCGATGTGGTTTCACCGCCCGTTTCGCGCCGACGAATGGCTGCTTTACGCGCAGGATTCGCCGAGCGCGCAAGGCGGCCGCGGATTGACCCGCGGCCTGATCTTCAAGCCCGACGGCACTTTGGTGGCCACCGTTGCGCAGGAAGGCTCGGTGCGCGAGCGCAAATGAAGGCATTGGTCTCCCTCTCCCCGTTCTTACGGGGAGAGGGTTGGGTGAGGGGCTTGTGCGGCGAAGAAGGTGAGTGTTGCACTCGCGGAGACTCCCCCTCACCCGAAATTCAAGCTGCGCCTGAATTTCGACCTCTCCCGCAAGCGGGGCGAGGTAAGGGGGCGCCGAACGTCGATTCGACAGGGCGTTTACGCGCCGGCTTAAGCGCTGCGCTCAACCAGCGCGAATTGCGACACGTACCATCTTGTGTACCAGCGCAGCACCCAGGGGATGGGGATCAACAATGCACATCCCACGATAAACACCAGGGTTCGCCACAGCACTTCCAATCCCGTCGCGTTGAAGACGATCTCGCGCCGCGTGCCGCTGACGTTGCTGCAATTCCAGCGCATCCAGGCCGTGATCACCCAGGCCCAGCCGATGATGGTGATGAAGGAAATATACGTCAGCACCGACCAGCCGATATAAGTCAGCGCGCTGCCGTCAAACGAGAGCGGAAGCCGCTGGCCGTTCGAGCTGAGATTGGCGGCGACCCAGCGCACGATCATCCACGAAAGAAACGCCTGCGTGGGGATGGCGAGAAGCTGAAGAATAGAGCTGTGAGTTAGTCCGACATAGCTCATCAACCCCATGATCGCGAAGACATACCAGAGATCCATGGGCTGCCCGGTGAAGGCGAAGTTCGGCCGCCC
>Ga0209473_1000847_pt1 | contig 17710 bp, 16 predicted proteins | sample GraSoiAngelo_133_FD_185890 | JGI IMG/M metagenome (GOLD analysis project Ga0209473, IMG submission 185890) | Grasslands soil microbial communities from the Angelo Coastal Reserve, California, USA - 14_0929_05_20cm (SPAdes) (version 2) | ecosystem: Environmental > Terrestrial > Soil > Grasslands ...
CGCCCGATTCTGGTGTGCCTCTTCCAGCGCGGCGCCGTGGACGGGCTCAACATGATCGTCCCGCACGGCGACCCGCTGTACTATCGCGAGCGGCCCCGCATCGCCGTGCCCGGCACGGACGTGGTCGATCTCGACGGCTACTTCGGTCTGCACCCGCGCCTCGCGGCGCTCAAGCCGCTGTGGGATTCGAAGCGCCTCGCCGCGATCCATGCGATCGGGTCCCCCGACGCGACGCGCAGCCACTTCGACGCCCAGGATTACATGGAGTCCGGCACGCCCGGCGTGAAGGCCACCCCGGACGGCTGGCTCAACCGTTATTGCCGGCACGATCGGGAGCACCAGGACACGCCGTTCCGCGCCGTGGCGTTCGGACCGGAGCTGCCGCGCATTCTGGCGGGCAGTGCGCCGAGCCTCGCCATCGCCGATCTCCAGGCGTTCGGCCTGCGAGCGCCACAGCCCGCCGCGCGCGACCGGCTCACCCGCGCGTTCGAGGAGCTGTACGCGGGCTCCGCGACGGGACTGCTTTCGACGTCGTCCCAGGAAGCGTTTCAGGCCGTGCAGATGCTGCGGCGCGTGGACCCCACGCAGTATCGACCCGCGAACGGCGCCGACTATCCGCGCGGCAAGCTCGGCAAGGCGATGCTCGAGATAGCGCAGCTCATCAAGGCCGACGTCGGGTTGCAGGTGGCGTTCGCGGACGTCACAGGGTGGGACACCCACGTGAACCAGGGGGCGAGCGAAGGACAGCTCGCCGCGCGGCTCGCCGAGCTGGGACAGGCGCTGACCGCGTTCGCGCAGGACCTGGGAGAGAAGCTCGACGACGTGGTCGTGCTCACCATGTCGGAGTTCGGCCGTACGGTGCGCGAGAACGGCAATTCGGGCACCGACCACGGGCACGCCACGGCGATGCTGGTGCTGGGCGGGCCGGTGAACGGCGGCCGGGTGCTCGGTACGTGGCCGGGGCTCGATCCCGCCAACCGGTTCGAAGGCCGCGACGTGGCCGTGACCACGGACTTCCGTGATCTGTTCGCCGAGGTGCTGGCGCGTCACCTCGGCGCGCGTGACCTGTCGGCCATCTTCCCAGGGTTCAGCCCCGATCCCGCTCGGTTTCCCGGCGCGATCGGCGGGTAAACCCGCGACCCGGCCCTACGGGTGAAGCCGCTTCAGCGGCCGGGCCGGGCCGCGGCTTCAGCCGCGGTTCGCTCGAGCGCCGAAACCAGGGCCTCGAGGTCCCACGACTCGTCGTAACGCGACCCGTTGATAAAGAAGGTCGGCGTCCCGTTCACGCCGCTCGTAACCCCGCTGCGGAAGTCCTCCCGCACGCGCGGCGCGTACGTCCCGGCGGCGAGCTCTTTCCCGACGCGCGCGGCGTCGAGGCCCAGGTCGGCCGCGTACTCGATCAGGTAGTCGTCGTCCAGCGCGAACTGGCGCTCGAACAGGCGGTCGTGCATCTCCCAGAACTTGCCCTGTGCCGCCGCCGCTTCGGCCGCCTCGGCCGCGTGCTCCGCGTGTGGGTGGCTCTCCCGCAGCGGGAAGTTGCGGAACACGAAGCGCAGCCGCTGCCCCAGGCGTCGCCGGACTTCCTTGACGATCGGACACGCGCGCCCGCAGTGGGGACATTCGTAGTCGCCGTACTCCACCAGCGTGACGGGCGCGTCCGCCCGCCCCTGCGCGTGGTCCCGCTCGCCCACCGGGAGCGTGAGCGCCGCCGCGGCGGCGCGCTTGCTCATGCAGGCGTGCCCGCCCCGGCGAGCGCATCGAGCGCGCGCAGGATGCCGTCCGCTCCCGGGTTCACGTCGATCGGCGAGACGTCGCTCCAGCGGATGATCCCGTCGCCGTCGATCACGAACAGGGCCCGCTCGCTGAAGCCGTCGTGCTCGCGGTATGCGCCGTAGCGGCGTGCGACCGCTCCTTTGGGCTCGAAGTCCGCAAGCAGAGCGAAATGCAGCCGGCGGTCGCGGGCGAATGCCGCATGGCACCACGTGCCGTCCACGGAGATGCCGAGCAGTCGGGCGTTGTAGCGCTCGAACTCCGGCAACACCTCGTTATAGAGGGCCATCTGGTCGCCGCACACGGGGCTCCAGTCGGCCGGATAGAAGGCCAAGATCAGGGGCCGGCCGCGAAACTCGGCCAGCGACACGGTGCGATCGGGGGCGCTCGAGAGCGTGAACTCGGGTGCCGGAGTCCCGGCGGGGAGCGGCGCTCCCGGACCTTGAGGCGGTGTTGCCATGGGGTCTCCTTTCAAGAAACGCGGAGCATCAAGAAGCCGGCGAATCGACGCAGGTGATGGGCAGCTCGAGGCGCTCGGCGCCCCGCAGCACGACTATTGTGGTCGCGACGCCGATGCGGTCGGTCGTGAGCAGCCGGTGCAGGTCGTCGATGCCGGTGACCGCGCTTCCGGCGAACTCGACGATGATGTCCCCGGACGAGATCTGAGCGCGCGCCGCCGGGCTGTCCGGCTCCACCCCGGTCACGAGCACTCCGCTGTTCGCGTCGATCCCGAGCGCCCGTTGTGCGAGCCGCAGCAGCGGCACCGTCTGGCCCGCGACGCCGATGCGCCCGCGGCGGATCTTGCCGTGCCGGATGAGCTGGCCCGTCACGAACTTCGCGGTATTGATGCCCACGGCGAAGCAGATGCCCTGCGCCGGGAGGATGACGGCGGTATTCACGCCCACCACCCGACCGCGCGAGTCCACGAGCGGCCCGCCGGAGTTGCCGGGGTTGAGGGCGGCATCGGTCTGAATCACGTCGTCGATCAGTCGCCCGCCCACCGAGCGGAACGAGCGGCCCAGCGCGCTCACCACTCCGGCGGTGACGGTGCTCTGGAACCCGAGCGGGTTGCCGATCGCGACGACGAGCTGGCCCACCCGCAGCGCGCCGGAATCGCCCAGCTCGGCGACGGTGAGCGAGACCGGCGGGACCCGGAGCACGGCGAGGTCGGTGTCGGGGTCGTCTCCCACCAGCTCCGCCCGCACCCGGCGGCCGTCGGGGAACGCAGCCTCGAGCCGCGTCGCATCGTGCACGACGTGGCTGTTGGTCAGCACGAACCCGTCGGGCGTGAATACGAAGCCCGAGCCGTTCCCGGGCACCTCGCGCGCCGGCCGCCCGCGCCGCTCGACCTTGTGGCGCACTTCCACGCTCACCACGGCCGGACCGACCTGCTCGGCCGCCCCCGTGACCGCCTGCGAGTAGGCGTCGAGCAGCTCGCCGTCGGTCGGCCGAGGCGCGGCGCTCGTCGTGGGGGCGGAGATCGTCTCGTCGGAAACCGGATACAGTGTTGCAGTCATGACGGAACCTCCCTATATGCATCCAGAACGCCGCCCGGTTCCCGCGCCCGGTCGGGCGCGGGTCCCCGTATATTTGCTCCGCATATGGACGTTACCGGCTCGCTCGCCGTCGTGACCGGCGCCACCGCGGGGATCGGTCGCGCTACGGCGTTCGCCCTGGGCCGCGCGGGCGCCCGCGTCGCCATCTGCGCCCGCACGGACGCGAACGTGCACGCGACGGTGCGCGAGCTCACGGCGGCCGGGATCGACGCGCTCGGCATGGCGTGCGACGTCTCCGACCCGGCCTGCGTGGACGCGTTCGCGGCGTTCGTCGGCCGCGAGCGAGGCGCCCCGCGCGTCCTCGTGAACAATGCCGGAATCGGTCGCTTCAAGCCGCTCGCGGATCTGTCGCTCGAGGACTGGGACGAGACCATGGGCGTGAACGTGCGCTCCCTGTATCTCGTCACCCGACCCTTCCTGAAGGCAATGGTGGACGCGGGCGGCGGCACCATCGTCAACGTCGCCTCGCTCGCCGGCAAGAACGGTGTCGAGGGCGGCACCGCATACTGTGCCTCGAAGCACGCCGTACTGGGGTTCTCCAAGGCCCTCATGCTGGAGGTGCGGCGGCACAACGTGCGCGTCGTGGCGATCTGCCCCGGCTCGGTCGACACGGGATTCCGAGAGAGCCGCCCCAACCGCACCCGGGTCCTCACCGCCGACGACGTGGCGCATGCGGTGCTCGCCACGCTGACGGTACCGGATCGGGCGATGATCAGCGAGGTGGATATCCGGCCGACGAATCCATAGAAAGGAGACGTCAAGCAGAAAAGAGACGTCAAGCGTGAGGCGTCGCGCTAAGGCGTCTCGCAGAACCGTTGCACAAAGTCGTGGACGACGATTTCGCGCGACGTGTTTGCGCGACGCCTTCGCGTGACGTCTTTACTCGACGTATTTTGCCAGTGATGCTAGACCCGATCCGCAAGCTGTTGACCGAAGCCGGCAAAGCCAAGCAAGTCCGGGGCTTCTGGGACGCCGCCGCCGCTATCCTGAGCGAGTGGACCGGCGGCGCGCGGGTCGAGCTCGGCTACAAAGGTCTGCGCGAGACGGGCAGCGCGCAGGCGGGCATCGCCGGGAAGCCGGGCGATCCTTTCATCTCGGACTATCACGACGCCGAGGGGCGGCACGTCAGCGCGCGGTTCGAGGGGCTTCCCGACGGGTTCCCGGCGGACGCGCTGCGCTCCGGGCTCGAAATCGCGACGCACCTCGCCGTCATGGTGGCGCGGCGCGCCAGCCTCGAGCGCGAGCGCCGGCTCGGGACGTTCCTCGTGGAGCTGTCCCGCTGGCTGCTCGCGGCCCCGGAGCGCGAGCTGCTGCTGCGCTACACGCTGCAGAGCGTGACGAGCCTGGTGGATGCCCAGGGGGCCTTCGTGGCGCTGCGCCACGCCGGCGCGGACGTCCTGCGCGTGGCGGCGACGGTGGGACAGTGTGCCGAGTTCGACGGGCTCGAGATCCCGATCGGCGCGAGCGTCACCGGCCGAGTGGTGCGGACCGGGGAGGCGCTCCTCACCGACAACATCCTCAACGAGGCGGAGGCGCAGCGGGCGATGTCTCCCTCGGAAACGGCGCGCGCGGCGATGATCGCCCCGCTGCGCACGTCCAGGAGCGTCGCGGGCGCGGTGGGCGTGGTCCGCTACCTGCGACCCGGTGGGGAGGAGCCGCCACCGTTCCAGCTCGTGGATCTGCAGTATCTCACGGCGGTGGCCGCCTACATCGCCGGTGGGCTGGAGCTCTCCGAGGCGGTGAGCGGCGCGCGCGCCGCGGCCGAGCGCGCCCACGCGATGGTGGACGGGAGTCCGCTCCCGATGGCGCTGGTGAGCCGGGCCGGCCGGGTGCTGCAGCTCAACCAGGCAGGGTGCCGCCTGTTCGGCATCCCCTCGGAGAGCCAGGCCCTCGACACGCACCTCGAAGCGCTCGGTCTCTCGCCCAGCGAGATCTCGCTCCACCTCGTGCTGTCCCGGGCGCGCGACGGCGCGCCCTGGCACGGCCGGGTGCTCGTCACGCGCCCGACCGGCGACCGCCGCCTGTGCGATTGCACCGTCACGGGCTTGTCCGGCGCCGGCCCCGACAGCCTGCTGGTCGCGCTGTACGACCGCACCGACGAGCTGCGCGCGCAGCGCGATCTGATCGCCCGCGAGAAGCTCGCCACGGTGGGCGAAATCGCGAGCGGCGTCGCCCACGAGGTGAACAACCCGCTCGCCGCCATCCGCATGGAGGCGGAGCTGCTCGGTCGCGCCAGCAAGGATCCCGACACGAGCACCACGGCAGCGACCATCACCCGCGAGGTGGACCGCGCCGCCCGGATCGTGCGCAGCCTGCTGCGGCTCGCCCGGCGGGCCGACACCGCGCCCACCCGCGTGCAGATGAACGACCTCGTGCACGACGTGGCCGAGATCCGCAAGCGCGTGATGCGCACCGAGAGCGTGGAGTTCCGGACCGGGCTCGACGACTCCGTGCCGCCCGTGCTCGGGCTGGGTCAGGAGCTGCAGCAGGTCGTGATCAATCTGGTGACCAACGCCGAGCACGTCGTGCGCGGCCGCAGCCCGGCCATCATCCGGCTCACCACTCAGTCACGCGAGGGCTGGGTGCGCCTCACCGTCGAAGACTCGGGTCCGGGCGTTCCCCGGGAGATCCGCGCGCGCATTTTCGATCCGTTCTTCACGACCAAGGGTCCGGACGAGGGCACGGGCCTCGGCCTGGCGATTTGCCAGCGCGTGGTCACGGAAGTGGGAGGGAAGATCTGGCTCGAAGACTCCGAGCTGGGCGGCGCCAAGTTCGTGGTCGAGGTGCCGGCCGCACCGGAGCACGTCGAGGCCGGCACGATCGGTTGACGCGCCGGCCCCCCCTCCGGGCCCCGCTCAGTGCTCCAGAATGCGGGTGCGGTACAGCGCGAGGACGATGAGGCCGTAGCCGCCGAGCGCGACGAGCAGCGCGGTGAGCCGCCAGTCGAAGCCGAAGCGGGTCGCGCCCACCGCCGCCGCCCCGAGCCAGGCGGCGCTGGCGGCGAGGCCGAGCACGACGACTTCCTTGCGCGCCATCAGGATCCCGAACACGTAGCCCCAGCTGAACCCGGCGACCGCGAGGAACATCACGCCGTGCGGGATCTTGACCGGATCGATCAGGTTGAGCGCTCCGGCGAAGAAGCAGAACAGACCGAGCACGGTGTAGGCCGCCAGGTGTAACGCGAGCGGCAGGGGAACGGTGCCCATCTTGTTGAAGGTCATGCTTGAAAACTAGACGCCGAGACGCCGAGACGCCAAGACGCCGAGGGGGTCACGTGCAAGCGACGAGGACGTATCTCGAGCTGAGGGAGCCAGGCCAGTTTCGGCCCGCCTTCGGGGATTTCCCCGACGTGGCGATCGAGCGCGTCGGGCGTCCCACGCCCGAGCTCTATCGTCAGTGCTATCGCACCGTGGGCGAGGCGTATCACTGGCGCGATCGCTGGGACTGGACCGACGCCGAGATCCGCGCCCATCTCGCACAGCCGGAGATCACGTTGCATGTCGCGCGCCGCGAGGGCTCGCTCGCCGGGTGGTACGAGCTGCGCCGCGTGCCGGAAGACGGCTCGGTCGAGATCGCGTACTTCGGGCTCGCCCCCGCGGCCATCGGCCGGGGGCTCGGCAAGCATCTGCTGTCGTGCGCCGTGCGCGATGCTTGGGCGCTCGGGCCGTCGCGTGTGTGGCTGCACACCTGCACCCTCGACCATCCCGCCGCGCTGCCGAACTACGAGAAACGCGGCTTCGCGCGGTACAAGACCGAGACGTACGAGGTTAACTTCCCTCCGTGAACTTCACGCTCTCGCGCGCGCAGAAGCTGATCATCGCCGCGGTGCTGATCGTGCCGGTTCTGCTGTTCGCTCTGTACACCTGGTCTACCCTGACGTGGAGCTACTCCAGCGGGGAGCGAGCCGGATATGTGCAGAAGTTCTCCAGGAAGGGCTGGATCTGTAAGACCTGGGAAGGCGAGCTCGCCATCGTGTCCATCCCCGGTACGATGTCCGAAAAGTTCTATTTCACCGTGCGGGATGATTCGATCGCCGCGCGGGTGAACCAGACCATGGGCAAGCGCGTCGCGCTCGTGTACCACCAGCACGTAGGTATTCCGACGAGCTGCTTCGGAGAGACCGAATACTTCGTGGTGGACGTGAAGAGCGTGGAATGACGACGTCGAACAGCTTCGGGGCCCGGGCGCCGCTCAAGGCCGCCGGCCGCACTTTCCAGATCTACCGGCTGGACGCGCTCGAGCGGCGCGGCCTGGCGGTCTCCCGCCTCCCGTACTCGCTGCGCATCCTGCTCGAGAACCTGCTGCGCCGCGAGGACGGTCAGGCGGTGCGCGTCGAAGAAGTCGAGAAGCTGGCGCGCTGGGATCCCAAGAAGACCCCCGACGACGAGATCGCGTTCATGCCGGCGCGCGTCCTGATGCAGGACTTCACCGGCGTGCCGGCCGTCGTGGACCTCGCCGCCATGCGCGACGCGATGCAGGCCATGGGCGGCGACCCCAGGACGGTGAACCCCCTGCTTCCCGCCGAGCTCGTCATCGACCACTCGGTGATCGTGGACGAGTTCGGCACGCTCACGGCGTTCCAGGTGAACGCCGATCTCGAGTTCCAGCGCAACCGCGAGCGCTACGCCCTGCTGCGCTGGGCGCAGCAGACGTTCCGGGGCTTCCGCGTCGTCCCCCCCGACACGGGCATCGTGCACCAGGTGAACCTCGAGTATCTGGCACGCGTTGTCTTCACGGACGAAAGCCCTGCGCCGCAAGCCTACCCCGATACCCTGGTCGGAACCGACTCGCACACCACGATGATCAACGGGCTCGGCGTGCTGGGATGGGGCGTCGGCGGCATCGAAGCCGAGGCCGCCATGCTGGGCCAGCCGGTGTCGATGCTGATTCCGCAGGTCGTCGGGTTCCGTCTCACCGGCAAGCTCGCCGAAGGCGCCACCGCGACCGACCTGGTCCTCACCGTAACGGAGATGCTCCGCCGCAAGGGCGTGGTCGGGAAGTTCGTCGAGTTCTACGGGCCGGGGGTCGCGACCCTGCCCGTGGCGGACCGAGCCACCATCGGCAACATGGCGCCAGAGTACGGGGCCACCGTGGGCATCTTCCCGGTCGACCAAGAGACGCTCCGTTACCTCGAGTTCACGGGCCGCCCCAAAGAGCAGGTGCAGCTGGTCGAGGCCTACATGAAGGAACAGGGCCTGTTCCACTCGGCCGCGAGCCCCGAGCCGGTGTATTCCGATACCCTCTCCCTCGACCTCGCGACCGTGGAGCCGAGCCTCGCCGGGCCCCGGCGCCCGCAGGATCGCGTCGCGCTGCGCGACGTGCCCCGCACCTTCCAGCTCGCGCTGCCGACGCTGGTGAAACCCACGTCGCCGATCGCGCCGCCCGGCGACGTGCGCAACCACTGGGAGGCCGAGGGGGGCCAGCCGTTCGGCGGCGGCACGGCCGTCGCGGCGCCACCGCACCGCTCCCACGTCGACCTCACGATCGACGGCACCGCCTGCAAGCTGCGCCATGGCTCGGTCGTGATCGCCGCGATCACGAGCTGCACCAATACGTCCAATCCATCGGTCATGGTCGCCGCCGGTCTGGTCGCCAAGAAGGCCGTCGAGCGGGGCCTCACGTCGCAACCCTGGGTCAAGACCAGCCTCGCGCCCGGCTCGAAGGTGGTGACGGACTACCTCCAGCAGGCCGGGCTGATGCGGTACTTGGAGCAGCTGCGGTTCCACCTCGTCGGCTACGGCTGCACCACCTGCATCGGCAACTCGGGCCCTTTGCCCGAGCCCGTGTCCAACGCCGTTGCCGAGGGCGAGCTCGTGGTCTGCGCCGTGCTCTCGGGCAACCGCAACTTCGAAGGCCGCATCCAGCAGGAAGTGCGGGCGAATTATTTGGCGTCGCCGCCGCTGGTGGTCGCCTACGCCCTCGCGGGGCGGATCGATCTCGACCTGCAGACCGATCCGCTCGGGACGGGGAAAGACGGCAAGCCGGTGTACCTGCGCGACATCTGGCCGTCGGCCAGGGAAGTCGACGACGTGGTCCGCTCGTCCATCAAGTCGGCGATGTTCCATAAGGAATACGGCGAGGTGTTCACGGGCGACGCGCGCTGGCGCGGGCTCCCGGTCCCGGCCGGCGACCGCTTCGCCTGGGGGCCCGATTCGACCTACATCCGCCGGGCCCCGTACTTCGATGGCATGCCCCGGACGCCCGCGCCGATCACGGACATCCGCGGCGCTCGGGTCCTGTGCCTGCTGGGCGACAGCATCACGACGGATCACATCTCGCCCGCGGGCTCGATCCGCAAGACCAGCCCGGCCGGGAAGTATCTCATAGAGCAGGGGGTGGAGCCGAAGGACTTCAACTCCTACGGTTCGCGCCGTGGCAGCCACGAAGTGATGGTGCGCGGCACGTTCGCGAATGTACGACTCAAGAACCTGCTGGCGCCGGGGACCGAAGGGCCGGTGACGCTGCATCTTCCGGACGGCGCGCAGATGACGATCTACGACGCGTCGGTCCAGTACCGGGCCGAGCGTACGCCGCTGCTGCTGATCGCCGGGAAAGAGTATGGGGCGGGGTCGTCGCGCGACTGGGCGGCGAAGGGGCCAAGGCTACTGGGCGTGCGGGCCGTGATCGCGCAGAGCTACGAGCGCATCCACCGCTCGAACCTCGTGGGCATGGGCATCCTGCCGCTGCAATTCCTGCCCGGCGAGACGCCCGACACGCTCGGCGTCAGCGGCAAGGAAACATTCGATCTGACCGGTCTCGCTCCCTTGCTCATCGAGGGGTTCCCGCGCGGCAAGGAGCTGTCGGTCACGGCGCGCCGCGCCGACGGGACGAGCGTCCAGTTTCGCACGCTGGTGCGGATCGATACGCCGCAGGAGCTGCAGTACTACCGGCACGGGGGGATTCTCGAATTCGTCCTGAGACAACTGCTCCAGGGGAAAGCCTAGAGTCCCTTTTTACAGGCTCAGCTGCAGCCGCCCGTAGTAGAACGCACCGTTCATACCGAACTGCGTCACCCGCCGGCTGTAGATGAAGCGGCCGAGGCTGATGTTGTCTGAGTGCACTTGCTGATCGGGGTAGGTGTTCAAGATGTTCTCCGCGCCGAGCGCGAGCCGGACGCCACGCCGCAATTCGTACGACAGGTCGAGGTCGAACAGCGTCTTGGCACCGAACCGCTCGTCGTCGACCGGCTTCGTCGGATGGCGGTAGACGATCGAGCCGTAGTAGGTGGCCCGCGCCAGTCCGCTGAAGCGCCCGCGGGTGTAGCGCGCCGTCAGACCACCCTTCTCGCGCGGCAGCGCGTCTTCGAGCCGGTTCCGGTCCTCGCGGTTCAGGAGGATGTTGCGGACGGCAGGCAGATTTCCGGTGGTGAACGTGTCCGCCATCGCCTGCGGGACGTTGACCCGTTCGACCTCGGTCTTCGTGAAGTTCGCCGATCCGGTCAGCGAGAGCGTGCCTCCCGCCACCTGGCGACTGTGCGTGAGGACGACATCGAGCCCGATCGTGCGCGTGTCCACGGCGTTGGTAAAGAACTGCGCGGTCGTCACGCCCAGCCGCTGGAACGGTGCGAGCAGCCGTCGGACCACCGCGCCCACCGCCGGGTCGGCGCTCTGGAACTGGCTCGAGATCACGATGCGGTCGGCGATGGTGATGCGATAGGCGTCGGCCGTGAGCGACCAGTTGCTCGCGGGCCGCGCGACCACACCGAGGCTCAGATTGACGGACGTCTCCTGCTTGAGCGGCGGCACCCCGAACGTCTGGGTCACCCGGCTCGCGTTGTTGCTTGTGAGAATGCGATTGGGAACGAGAGCTCCACTGGTGTCGAGCACGAACTGGTTGCTCACGTTGTTGAACCACACCTGGCCCAGCGAGGGAGCGCGGAAGCCCGTGCTCGCCGCCGCCCGCAGGGCGAGCGCGGGCACGACCTGGAACCGGGTGGCTACCTTCCCGTTCACCGTGCCGCCGAAGTCGCTGTAGTGCTCGAGTCGGCCGCCGATGTCGAGCAGGACGCGATCGCTCACCTGGCTTTCGAATCCCCCGTACACGCCGAGGCTGTTGCGCGTGCGGTCGACTTGATTGGACGGCTGGAAACCGGGGAACACTTGCGCGCCCGATTCCTTGGGCGCGCCGGTCGAGGTCGTATCGAAGTCGATGCCCGCCCGGCTGCCGCCGTTGCCGAGCTGCCAGGATGCGTCCTCCCCGGCGTCGATGCGGTACTCCTCCCGGCGGAACTCGCTGCCCGCGACGAACGACACCGAGCGCAACCCGCCCACACTCCCGAGCGGTCGGACGAGGTCCAGGTTGCCGACCGTCTGGCTGAACGACAGGTGACCCGCGTCGAACGTCGTGGGGCTCGCCGCTCCCATCGACGCGTTGTCCGAGTGGTCCACGAGGAAATGGAACCCGTTGCTTCCATGGGAGACGCTGAAGTCCACGTCCCAGGCATCGATGCTGCCTCGGACACCGGCCGCCGCGGACTGGTCGTCGATGATCGTATGGATGTCGGGGAGGAACCCGAAGGGATAGAGCTGGGGCACCACGCGCCCTTCCTGACTCGGCAGCCGGAAGAAGCCCGCCGACAGCCCGTCGCGATGCCCCAGACCGCCGAAGCTGTAGAACTCGGCGGTCTCGCCGAGCGGCACGACCGCATTGTAAAACGCCATCCCCTCGGTCGCCGCGCTTTGCCCGACGCGCATCGTGAAGTCCTGGCGCGTGCGGTTGTTGGCGCGCAGGGCCGAATCCGTGCCGGATTGGGTGGTGATCCCCGGGAAGATGTCGTTACCGGAATACGGCGCCGCGCGATTGGTCGCGCCGCGATCGACGTATTGGGCCGTGACGTTGAAGAATCCCCGGTCGCCGATCGCAAAGCCGTAGTTCGCGTCCGCCTTTACCTGGTCGCCGTCATGCTTGTCCGCGATATCCCCGAAAGCGGTGCCCCCCGGCGTCGTTCCCACGGTGCTGCTCGCGTCCACGTGCTCGGTCTGCCGCTTCAACACGATGTTGATCACGCCGGCGATCGCATCCGACCCGTATTGGGCCGACGCGCCGTCCCGCAGCACCTCGATGCGCTCGATCGCCGCCGCGGGGATGGCGTTGAGGTCGACCCCCACCGTACCTCGGCCGAACGTGCCGTTCACGTGGACGAGCGCGCTCGAGTAGCGCCGCTTGCCGTTGACCAGCACCAGAACCTGGTCGGGGCCGAGGCCGCGCAGACTCGCGGGATTCACATGGTCCGACCCGTCGGCGATGGTCTGATGCGACGCATTGAACGAAGGCTCCAGCGTCGCGAGCATCTGGTTCACTTCGGTCACGCCCGTCTCGGTCATCTCCTGCGCGGTGATCACGTCCACCGGCACCGGGGTCTCCGTGGCGGTGCGTGACGTGCGGGCACCCACCACGACGACCTCGTTCACCGATAGCGGTGTCGCGGTGAGCTTGAAATCGGCGGTCACCGTCTGTCCGGCGGTCACGGTCACGCGCTGCTCCGCGGGCTCGTACCCGATGAGCCGCGCCCGCACGGCGTGCGTGCCGGCCGCGACGCTCAGGCGGTACTCGCCCTTGTCGCTCGTGAACACGCTGCGGGCTGTTCCGACGATCACGACGCTCGCCCCCGCGAGCGGGGCCCCGGACTCGGCCGCCACCACGGTCCCCGAAACGATCCCGGTCTGTTGTGCCGCGAGAGGGCGGATGAAGACGGAGATGACGACGAGAGCCGCGTACAGCGGCCATGCGACGGCGCGTCTCATGTGCCACCGGCAGGATGACGGACGCCGTCAAGCGTGGCAAAAAACACGCCGCCGTGGACGGCGGCTACCGCACGTCGCCGACGGCCCGGACTCGGGGCTCGAGCGGCAGCGCCAGTAGAAGATCGATCCGGCGGCTGAGCAGCAGGAACGCATCCCGGAACGCCGCCCGCCTGGTGACCTCGTCGCCGTCGACTTCCGCGGGATCCGGCATGCCCCAGTGCGCCAGCATGGGTTGGCCGGGAAAGATCGGGCACGACTCCTTGGCCCGGTCACATACGGACTCCTTGGCCCGGTCACATACGGTGATGACGAAGTCCCACGGCTCCCGCTCCAGACCGTCGATGCCGCGCGGCCCGCGGCCACTCCACGGGACGTCGTACTGACGCAGTGTCTCGATCGCGAGCGGGTTGACGCGGCTCGCCGGGTGCGACCCGGCACTCTCGGCCTCGAACCGGCCTTTCCCCTTCCAGTTGAGCAGCGCCTCCGCCATCTGGCTCCGGGCCGAATTCCCGGTGCAGAGGAAGAGCACGCGGAAGGGTCGTCGCGTCACACCGGTTTGCGGGCGCGCACGAACGCCCCCATGATCCGACCGCCGACCTCTTCGTAGATCCGCGTCGGCTCGATCCCGACGTCCACGAACCCGGCCTCGGCGAGGAGTCTCTTGTATTCTTGTTCCTCGAGCGCTCCGGCGACACACCCGACCCACAGCTCCATGCTGCGCCGCACCGCGTCCGGGATGTCGCCCCGCACCACGACGTCCGACACAGCGAAGCGGCCGCCGGGCTTGAGCACCCGAAACGCTTCGTGCATCACCCGGCGTTTGTCCACCGAAAGATTGATCACGCAGTTCGAGATGATGACGTCCACGGAGCCGTCCGGGAGCGGGATGTGCTCGATCTCGCCCTTGAGAAACTCGACGTTCGTGACGCCGGCCTTGCGTTGGTTCTCGCGCGCCAGCGCCAGCATCTCCTCGGTCATGTCGAGACCGTACGCCTTCCCGGTGGCGCCCACGCGCCGCGCCGAGAGCAGCACGTCGATCCCGCCGCCCGATCCCAGGTCGAGCACGATGTCACCCTCGTGCAGCTCGGCCAGGGCGGTCGGATTGCCACAGCCCAGCGAGGCGAGCACGGCGCCTTCGGGGAGTGCGGCGGTCTCGGCGGCGGCGTAGAGATTCGAGCTGACAGGATCGCAGCCACAGCCGCCGCCTTGCCCGCCCAGCACGCGTGTCGCGGCCTGGCCGTACTTCGCCTTCACCGTGTCCTTGATCTCGTCGCCGCTCATGAGCAACAAGCCTTGGCGCAGCTGCCGGCGTGCTTGCCGGGCTTGACGGCGACAGCGAAGTCGGCGATTTCGTCGAGCGCGTCGCGGTTCAAGGCGTAGTACACCCAGCGGCCTTGCCGCCGGTCGCTCACCAGTCCCGCACGCTTGAGGGTCTTCAGATGGAAGGACAAGCGCGACTGCGCGGCCTCGAGCGCGTCCTGGAGCTCGCACACACAGCGCTCGCCGTGCGACAACAGCCGCACGATCTCGAGCCGGGTCTCGTCCGAGAGGGCGTGGAACGCACGTGTCGCATGGCGGATCTCAGGCAGCGTGGTCGCGGTCATGGCGATAATATATCAATAAATGTTGATGTGTCAATCGACCCAACCCACCGGGGTATAAGCCCGACAATGCTCCGACGCAGCGTATCGCTCGCACTGGCCGCGCTCGGCGCCGCCTGCCCCGGCAAGGAGGAGCGCTCGTCCGCCCGAGAGGCGCCGCGCGTCCAGGATAGCACCTTTGCCGGCACCACGGCTCCCGTGCAGCGGCTCCGGTCCACGCGGGCCGGCGTCCCCGCCGCGATGCTCCGCTCCGTGACGGCTGCGCCCGGGCGCGGCTACGACCGCGTCGTCTTCGAACTCGCGGGCGACAGCGCGCCTGGCTACCGGGTCGAGTACGCGGCCGGTCCGGTCCGGAGCTGCGGGTCGGGAGATGTCGTGTCGGTGGCGGGCAGCGAGCGCCTCGTCATCCATCTGGAACCCGCCCGGGCGCACGACGACCAGGGCAACCCGAGCCCGCGGCAGCGCGACCTTGTGCCCGGTTTGCCCGCCGTCCGGGAAGTGAAGCTGGTGTGTGATTTCGAAGGCCAAGTGGAGTGGGTCCTGGGCCTCCCCGCGAAGCAGCCGTACCGCGTGACCGAGCTCGCGGGCAGCCTGCTGCTCGATGTGAAGCAGGGGCCATGAGCAAGGCGGCGCCGGCGCTGCTCGTCTTGTTCGCCGCCTGCCGTCCGGCGCCGGTGGCGCCCTGCCCCGCCGGGCAGCTCGTCGCCCAAGTCGCGCCCCCCCCGGTCTCCCGACCATCGCCGTTCGACTCGGCGTTCCGGGCGGCCGGCGCCGAGTTCCACGTGCCGGCGGAGCTGCTCGAGGGGCTCGGCTGGGCGGAGACGCGCTGGCAGATGGTACAGGGGACGGAGGAATTCCCCGGGCGCGCTCCCGCGTTCGGGGTCATGGCCTTGCGGGGCGCGGCACTGGAACGGGGAGCGGCGCTCGCGGGTGTGCCGGCGGAGGCGACGCGCCGCGATCCCGTCGCGAACATCCGCGCCGCGGCCGCACTGCTCGACCTGTACGCGCGCGAGGCCGGCATCGACCGGACGCGTATCGAGGCCTGGTCCGCCGTTGTGTCCCGCTACAGCGGCATCGAGCTCCCCGACGCGCGGGCGGCATACGCGCGTCAGGTGGATCGTGCGCTCGCGCGCACCGCAGCTAGCCCGGGCCTCGCGCCCCCCGCGGCACCGGGCGCCTGCCCTCCGCCTCCCGCGACCGGAGCGCCGGATTACGCGCCCGCGGCTTGGCGATCGTCGCCCAACTTCGACCAGCGGGCGGCCGATTCGACGGGCGTGATCCACCTGGTGATCATCCACACCTGCGAGAGCAACTACGCGAGCTGCTGGAGCTGGCTCGTGAATCCGGTCTCGCAGGCCAGCGCGCATTACGTGGTGAGCGAAGAGGGAAGCGAAATCTCTCAGCTCGTCCTGGAGCGCAACCGTGCGTGGCACATCGCGGCGCTGTACGACTGCACGTTGAACCGGCGCCACGACTGCCGGCTCAACGGGGTGCAGAGCAACCACTTCACGGTGGGGATCGAGCACGCCGGCTTCGCGTCGCAGGATTCCTTCCCCGACGCGCAGCTCGAGGCATCGGCGGCGCTGGTGTGTGACGTCACGCGCGACCGCGACATCCCGCGCGACTGGCAGCACATCGTAGGGCACGGGCAGCTGCAACCGGCGAATCGCACCGATCCCGGACCGCACTGGCCCTGGATCGCGTACGTGCACCGCGTGCAGGCGCTGTGCGGGGAGATCGTAGTAGACGATTCGGCTCAGTTCAACGACACAGCTGTGGCCGGCGCGGCGGTGCCGACGACGTGGGCCGCCTCGGATACCACGCCCGACTTTTACGGCGGCGCCTATCGCTGGGCGCCCACCCAACCGGATGCCACGGACGGGGCGGTGTTCTCGTTCCGGGTGGCGACGGCGGGCCTGCGCACGGTCGAGGCCCGCTGGACCAGCGGGTCGAACCGCTCACCGCTCGCCGCGTACGCGGTTGTCACGGCCGCGGGCGACACGGCGGCGACCACGACCGTGGATCAGCGGACGGGCGGCGGGAGCTGGCACCTGCTCGGCACGTGGACATTCCCCGCCGGGTGGAACCGGGTCGTGCTGCGGCGGCGCGCGCCGAGCGGGGCAGTGGTGGTTGCGGACGCTGTGCGGGTCAGTGCGACTCGCCCGGCTTCATCATCTGGCGGTGCTGGTGCATCCACGTCTGCATCGAATCGGCCCACGCCTTGAGCTTGGTGCGCTGGGCGTCGTTGAGAATCGCCCGAGCCTGCACGGCGGACGCGAGCGCCAGCCAGTGCGCCTTCCCCATGGCCCCGTGAGCCGCCTGGAAGTGCGTCTTCAGGACGCTCGTGTCCGGCGTGGCGTCGTTCGCCGCCTGCTCGAGCTCCTGCATGTGAGCCTTCGCCTCACCCATGGCGGCGTCCTGAGCGGCCTGGGTCGCACTGCGCAGCGTGGTGAGCCGGGCCACCTGGTCGGCGGTGAGTCCCACCGCATCCTTGTGCGCCAGCAGGTGCTGCGGGGTGTACAGCATGACCTGCATCATCGGCCCCATCATCTCCTGCATGGCCATGGGGTCGTCCATCATGGGATGCATCGGGTGCGCGGGCTGCTGCGCCGCGAGCGGGCCGGCCAGCGCCATCAACGCGAGCAGGGATCTGACGTCCATCAGGCACCTCCTCAGTTGCCTTGAACCTACTGCGCCAGGTCTTGCTCGCGCGACGCCTCGGCGGGATGTTGCGGCTCGTGACCCGGCTGACCCACACGCTCGCGCTGCTCGCCGGCATCACCGCAGTGGCGAGCGAAGTGACCGCGCAGGGTGGCTCGGACGCCTGGCACCCACAGACGGTGCCGCTCTGGGGCGTGAGCTATTCCCCCGACATCGGACTCCTCATCGGGGCGGGGGTCACACACACCCGCTATGGATTCCACGCGCTGCCCCCGAGCACGCGCCTCCTCGCGGAGGCCGCGTACGCCACCGGGGCGGCTACCTACCGCGTGGACGCGGCGGGTGAGTTCCGGCGGCCGCTTTTTCCGGCGATGCTCTT
>Ga0209473_1000848_pt1 | contig 17700 bp, 14 predicted proteins | sample GraSoiAngelo_133_FD_185890 | JGI IMG/M metagenome (GOLD analysis project Ga0209473, IMG submission 185890) | Grasslands soil microbial communities from the Angelo Coastal Reserve, California, USA - 14_0929_05_20cm (SPAdes) (version 2) | ecosystem: Environmental > Terrestrial > Soil > Grasslands ...
CACGGTGAGGAAATAATGCGCGTATTTGAGCTCGGCGATGAGGTCGAGTTCCTTGCGCAAGATGGCGCGAAGCGTATCGCTGAGCCTGCCGGGGAAATGTTGCTCAGCGCCGGCCCAGGTCAGGTCTTCCAGATGCTGCTGCGCGGTCTTGCCGGGCGGCACCGGCTCGTCCGGATACTGGTATTTGAGCTGATCGAGTGAGAAATGGATGCGACCGGCAAAGCGCATGGTTTCCGCGATCGCCTCGGGGAAGTCGCGAAACAGCCGTGCCATTTCGTCTGCTGGCTTGAGGTAACGCTCCGCATTGGCCTCGAGACGTTTGCCGATATTGTCGATGGTCGTTTTCTCCCGGATGCAGGTGAGCACATCCTGCAAGGGGCGGCGCGCGGGATGGTGGTAGAGCACCTCGTTGGTTGCGAGCAGCGGCACCTTTGCCGCCACGGCGATGTGATTGAGCCGCGCCAGGCGGCGCCGGTCATCGCCGCGATAGATGAGGCTTGCGGCGAGCCACACGCCATCGGCGCGGCTATCTCTTAATCGCTCCAGAACCCTCAGGACGCCGGCCGCCTCGAAGCGATGCGGCAGCATCACGACCAGAAGCTGGCCTTCGCAGAATTCCAGGAGGTCATCGAACCCCAAATGACATTCGCCCTTCTCGATTCTTTCAATATCGTCCCCGCGTTTGCCGCGGGTGAGCAACTGGCACAGCCGGCCGTAAGCCGCGCGGTCGCGCGGATAGACCAGGATATCCGGCGTGCCGTCGATAAAGACGAGGCGCGAGCCGATCAGCAGCTTCGGCTTATATTGAACTTCCGGGTTTTCCAGCTCCTTGTAGGCCCGCACCACGCCGGCCAGCGTGTTGTGATCGGCGATGCCGATCACGGCAAGCCGCAACTCGCTTGCCTGATGCACATAGACGCGCGGATCCGAGCCGCCGCGCAGGAACGAGAAATTCGTGGTGATGCCGATCTCGGCATAGCCAGACGTTGGCTCAACGCCGACGGGACTATTCATGCGAACAACCCATGCACGAACCAGTTGGCAGGCGCAGGCTTACCTTCCTCGGTAACGAGTTCGCTGCCATAAAGACCATCGCGATAGATCCAGAAGCGCAAGCCCGCTTCATCCTCGATGCGGAAATAATCGCGCGTCAGCACTTCGCCGTCCTGCTTCCACCATTCCATGGCGATGCGCTCGGGCCCTTCCGCCCGCACCACCGCATGCACCGCGCGCCGCCAGGTGAAGTGATGCGGAGGCCCGTCTGGAACCGTTGCAAACGGCACTTTGATGGGCTCGGGCTTTTCAAACAGCCGCAACGGGCGCAGCGGCGGCTCGCTCTCGGCACGCGCCGGCCAGGCTGCCTGGGCCGAGGCGGTCAAATGATGCTGCGCCGGTGCCGCCCAAACCGCGCGCTCCGGAATATGGGTGTCCTGCGGCAGGTGCACGATCACGCGGCGGCCGCCGATTCGCGCGGCGATGCGGTCGATCAGATCAGCCAGCTTGTCATTATCGTGGACATTGGCATCAAGGTCACGCTGCTGCTGCACGACGATTTCGGTGCGGCTTGCGGACAGCCGAATGAGATCGAAACCGAAGCCGGGATCGAGCGGATCATTCAGGGCCTCGAGCCGCTCGCGAAACAGGCGGTCGATCACTTGAGCCTTGGTCGCCGGCTGTCCGGTGTCGACCACAATCGCACGTACCGCGCCGTCGGTGCGGAAGAAGCCTGCTTCCAGCCGCCGCGCACCCTTGCCCTGCTTGCCCATCGCCGCGACAAGCATGTGCGCCAATTGCGATAGCGTTATCGAAATCACGTTCTCGGTCGTCACCGGTTCGGCAAAGCGCTTTTCCACGATGTAATCCGGCAACGGCTTACGCGGACTGATCGGCGCATCGCCCTCACCCAAGGCGTGCGCCAGCCGGGTCGTGAAGTCCCCGCCGAACCGCGCGGTGATTTCGTAAGGCGCGCGCGCGGCGACATCGCCGATGGTTTTCAACCCGGCACGGCGCAGGCCGGTTGTGATCGCCGCATCGGCGCCGAGCGTGGACACCGGCAAGGGATTGACCGCCTCGGCTTCCTCGCCGTCCTTCACGATTCTGCCGGGGCTTCCGCGCGTCAGCGTGCGCGCGCAAACCGATGTACTTGCAATCGCCGCGCTGACGAAAAAGCCATGCCGGGTCAGCGCGCCGCAGATCATTCTCAGCAGCGCGGCCTCGCCGCCGAACAAATGGGCACAGCCGGTAATGTCCAGGAACAGGCCATGCGGCGGATCGAGCGCCACCAGCGGCGTGAAACGGTCGCACCAGTCGGCGATATCGTCCAGGATTTTGGCATCCGCGACCTCATCGGCATCGAACACCATCAATTCCGGACAGATCGCGCGGGCATTGGCGAGCGGCTGCCCGGTCTCAAGACCGCAACGCATAGCGATCTCGTCGAGGGCATAGATCAGCAGCGCGTTGTTTTCTTTGGCGACGACGACGCTTGGCGTTTTATCCAGCGCGGCGCTGTTTTGCGCGGATTGTCGCCTGATGCGGTCGATGGGTAGGCGCGGCAGCCACAGGCTGAGGATACGCCGCCGGTTCGCCGAAAAGGCACTCATCACATTTCCATTCCATGATCCATCGCCCGAGAGGGCCATGACGATTGCGAACGAGCTCGGCGTCGAACACCGGCGCGCCCCACGCGCTCCCGGGCGCCGCCAGCGTTAAAGGTGCGGCGGGCGGTGAATGCGCCGCACGCACGATCCATCTACTCTCCGCCGTCGAGGGCAACGGCTGCGCCGCCACCCGCAACAGCAGCCCGGTGACGCCGGAAGCTTGCGCAGCCAAGGTCAGTTTACGGCTGGCTGTAAGATCGAGCTGACGCACCTCGCCCCAGAGCTCCAGCACGACAGCGCCGACCGCGTCGCAGGCCAGCGCGTCGGCTGCGGTTCGCAACGCGGTGTCGACATCGGCCGCGCGCACGCTTACCACGCAGCGCGGATCGAGGCCGAGTTCGGCCCATCCGCTCATCGACAGCGCGCCCAATTCGATTTCGGAAAAATCCTGCCGCACCCAGACCAGCGGCCGGCGCGGCGCAAGGCGCCCGGCAAGACCTGCGATGAATCCGGTCGCGGCTGCGCTCTGATGACCTGCGGAAAACACCTCGTGCACCGTGGCGGCCGCAAGGCCACCGCGCAGCGTCGCATCCGCTCCGGCATGCCCAAGCGCCACCTTGTTAGGGGCGTAGCCATCGCCATGCGCCTCAAGGCGCTCGATGTCGCCGCGTAAACTCGCAAGCGTGCTCATGCGTGCGCTCATCATGCGCACTGCTCCCAAGATTTCGGCCTGGCTGGTTTTTTTCTAATAACCCGCGTCTGGCTCATTTGTTCATGATATGTTCTAATATAAAGCTAACAGGCCCCGCGGAGTCAACCGGAATTGGCACTTCAAGGGATTCACCAGCAAAATCAGGGGGATTCAATGCATTTCATCACCCTCGACAGCAACACCGATTTCAATGGCTGGCGAAAGGCCGCGCGGGTGCTGGCGCAAAACGACGTGAAGCCGTCCGATGTGACATGGGCGGTGCGAGGCAACGAACCCCAGTTGCTCGAACCACCTATGGCAGATCAAGCGTTTCAACCACCACAAGGCAGCTTCAACGTATCGGCAAAATTCGTTGAGCTTGCGCAATCCGCGATCTTGCATCGCGACGTCAAACGCTTTGCTATTCTGTATCGCCTGGTGTGGCGGCTGCGCAGCCATCATGACCTGCTGAGCGCCGCTGATGATCCCGACGTTGCGCTGGCAACAGCGATGGCGAAGGCCGTGCACCGCGATCAGCACAGGATGCAAGCCTTGACCCGGTTCCGCGAAATCGGCCGCGAACAATACTCGCATTTCGTCGCCTGGTTCGAGCCGGAGCACCACATCGTCGAAGCGACCGCGCCGTTCTTTGCCAGCCGTTTTGCGGACATGCCGTGGTCGATCCTCACCCCCGATGTCTGCGCGCATTGGGACGGCCATGCCGTCTCGATTACGTCAGGCATCCCCAACGAGGGGGCGCCGATCGAAACCCGGCTCGAGGAAATCTGGCGACACCACTACGCAGGCATTTTCAATGCGGTCCGGCTGAAGGTAAAGGCGACGCAGACGGAAAGGCCGAAACCCTACTGGAGGAACCTACCGGAAGCCTCGATCATTAAACAGTTAATCGCCGATACCGAATGCTGGATCGGCTCTGGGATCGCCAATGCCGGAGCGGCATCCGAGAGATGGCCGGAGGCTTCGATGAAGCGAAAATCCTCAAGCTCAGCCGAAAATATCGAAACGCTGCGCGAGGAAGCGGCCTCCTGCCGCGCCTGTCCCCTCTACAAAAACGCGACCCAAACCGTGTTCGGCGAAGGCCCGCAAGCCGCGCAAATCGTGTTGGTCGGCGAGCAGCCCGGCGACAAGGAAGACCTTGCCGGCAAACCGTTCGTGGGTCCTGCCGGCCTGATGCTCGACCGCGCGCTGCAACAAGCAGGCGTCGATCGCAAGAAGGTCTACATCACCAATGCGGTCAAGCATTTCAAATTTGTCCCGCGCGGAAAAATCCGGCTGCATCAGAAGCCGAATACGCCGGAGATCAAGGCGTGCCGGCAATGGTATGAACGCGAACTGGCCTCGATCAAACCCGACCTGGTAGTGGCCATGGGCGCGACATCAGCGCAGTGCGTGTTCGGAAAGCTCACACCGATCAACAAGAACCGCGGTCACCTGATCGATCTTTCTGACGGGATCAAGGCGCTGGTAACGGTGCATCCGTCCTTTATCTTGCGGCAGCCCGACGAAGACGCCAGGGCGCGAGAATATGCGCGGCTCGTCGACGATTTCAGGATTGCCGCCGATTTCCTCAAAAAATCAGTCCGCGCCGCTTAAGAGCCGCGCGGACGGTCGGGAACTGGCCATTTAGCCGGCCAATTTCAACCTACTGTCACACGCATCGATCAAAATCCCGTCCCATTGGGACATGGGAGTTTGACATGAGCGATATGGCGTTACCCGGTTCGATCGAGCCTGCCCTGCGGAAGGGTCCGGATCTCGACAAGGGCTTTCATCCATTGACCGGCATTATCTACATGGGGGTGGTCGCCGCCGCCCTGCTATTTGTTGCCTACAGCATCTATTCCGATATCGATGCGACCGGCACGCGGGTCACCTCGTATCTGCCCTATCTCCTGCTCTTTGTCGCGCTTCTGATCGCGCTCGGCTTCGAGTTCGTCAACGGCTTCCACGACACCGCCAATGCGGTTGCCACCGTGATCTATACGCGCGCGATGCCCGCCCACATTGCCGTGGTCTGGTCGGGCATGTTCAATCTGTTTGGCGTTTTGCTTTCCAGCGGCGCGGTGGCCTTCGGCATCGTGTCGCTGCTGCCGGTCGAGCTGATCCTGCAGGTCGGCAGCAGCGCCGGCTTTGCCATGGTGTTCGCACTTCTGATCGCCGCCATCATCTGGAACATAGGCACTTGGTATCTTGGGCTGCCGGCCTCGAGCTCGCACACCCTGATCGGATCGATCATCGGCGTCGGCATCACCAACGCGCTGTTGCGCGGCCGCGACGGCACCTCCGGTGTGGACTGGTCGCAGGCGACCAATATCGCCAAGGCGCTCCTGCTATCGCCGCTTTTTGGTTTCGCGTTGGCGGCGATCCTGCTCTATGTCGTGAAGATGATCTTGCAGCGCGCGACGCCTGCGCTGTTCGCCGAGCCCGTCGGCAACCAGCCGCCGCCGTGGTGGATCCGGGGCATCCTGATCCTGACCTGCACGCTGGTCAGCTTCTTCCATGGCTCGAATGACGGTCAGAAGGGAATGGGCCTCATCATGCTCATTCTCATCGGCACCGTGCCGACCGCCTATGCGCTCAACCGCGCGCTGCCGTCGAGCCAGATCGCACAATTCAGCGCGAATTCGATGGCTGCGAGCAAGGTCATCGAGAGCAAGGCCGCCGGCTACAACGTGATCGGCAACCCGCGGCCGGCCGTGACCAGTTATGTCGCGCAGCACCAGATCAATGAAGGCACCTATCCGTCATTGGCGGTGCTGGTGCGCGACATCTCCAACCAGGTCAACCAGTATGGCTCGCTGGCGAAATTCCCGGCGGAGGCCGTCGGCAACACCCGCAACGACATGTACCTGGTCTCCGAGGCACTTCGCTTCCTGATGAAGGACAAGGAAGCCGAACTCTCCGGCACCGAGGTTGCCACGCTCAACAGCTACAAGGGCTCGCTCGACAGCGCGACGAAATTCATTCCGGGCTGGGTCAAGATCGCCGTCGCCATCGCGCTCGGCCTCGGCACCATGGTCGGCTGGAAGCGCATCGTCGTCACTGTCGGCGAGAAGATCGGCAAGACCCACCTGACCTACGCGCAAGGCGCGTGCGCCGAAATCACGGCGGCCGCGACCATCGCGGCGGCCGACGGGTTCGGCCTGCCGGTCTCGACCACGCACGTGCTCTCGTCCGGCATCGCCGGCACCATGTCGGCCAATGGATCGGGGCTGCAGTGGTCGACGATCCGCAACATCGCCATGGCGTGGGTGCTGACGTTGCCGGCGGCGATGGTGATCTCCGGCACGCTGTACTACGTGTTCTCGCATCTGTTCTAAAGCGCGATGGTTCTGGGTTGGTTCGGCGCGGGCGTCACCTCGCCCCGCCTGCGGGGAGAGGTCGAAGCCGAAGGCTTCGGGTGAGGGGGACTTTCCGCGAACACAACTCTCGGCGTCTTCGCGGAAGCAGCCCCTCACCCCAACCCTCTCCCCGCGAAGAGCGGGGCGAGGGAGAAGTGGCCCATTCCGCAACGCGGACCTTTTGCCTGCTTCAGAATGAAGTCACGCCGCGAGCGTATTCTCCACCAGCTTGATCCAGTACGAGGTGCCGAACACGATCGCCTCGTCGTTGAAGTTGTAGGCGGGATGGTGCAGGCCGGCGCTGTCGCCGTTGCCGCAAAAGATGAACGCACCCGGCCGCTGCTCCAGCATGTATGAGAAATCTTCCGCGCCCATCAGCGGCGGCATCTCTTGCACATTGGCGTCGCCGGCGACTTCCCTGGCCACCGCCGTCGCAAAATCCGTTTGCGCGGCGTGATTGATGGTCACGGGATAGCCGCGCTCGTAGGTGAGATCGATCCTGGCGCCGGTGATCTGGGCAACGCCCGCGACCACCTCCTTGACCCGCTTCTCGATCAATTCCCTCACCTCGGTCGTCAGCGTGCGCACGGTGCCCCTGAGCACTGCGGTTTGCGGGATCACGTTGCGCGCATTGCCGGCGTGGAACTCGCACATCGAGATCACGGCCGAATCGAGCGGGTCGACGCTGCGCGAAACGATCTGCTGCAAGGCCGTAATCAACTGCGCGCCGACCAAAACGGAATCGAGGCATTTGTGCGGGCGCGCCGCGTGCCCACCCAGACCATCGATGTTGATGTCGATCGCATCCGTCGACGCCATGATCGGACCCGAGCGGATCGCAAACGAGCCAACCGGAATGCCCGGACCGTTGTGCATGCCAAAGACCTGGTCGATGGCAAAGCGGTCCATCAGCCCGTCCTTGATCATGGCAGCCGCGCCCGCGCCGCCCTCCTCCGCCGGCTGAAAGATAACGACAGCTTTGCCGGCGAAATTCCGGGTCTCCGCGAGATAGCGCGCCGCGCCAAGCAGCATCGCGGTGTGGCCGTCGTGGCCGCAGGCGTGCATCAAGCCCTTTGTCTTCGAGGCATAGGCGAGCTTGGTATTTTCCTCGATCGGGAGCGCATCCATATCGGCGCGAAGCCCGATCACCTTGATATCGCCGCCGGCCGGCCTGTGGCCTTTGATGACGCCGACCACGCCGGTGCGGCCGAGACCGGTGGCGACCTCGTCGCAGCCGAATTCCCTCAGTCGGTCCGCCACGAATGCTGCAGTGCGATGCACGTCATAGAGCAATTCGGGATGCGCATGGATGTCCCGGCGCCAGGCCTGGATATCGGGTTGCAGATCGGCGACACGGTTGACGATGGGCATGGAAATCTCGGTTTTTCCGGTTCGGCGGCTTTGCCCTTCTCTAGCACGCGTCGTGCCAACAACCCAATATTTGGAAGCCGCTGTACAGCGGCCGGCGACGAGGCTATGGCCTTCAAAAGACGATGCCGGGTAAAGACTTATGAAGCGAATTGAAGGTGATTTCGACTATATCGTCGTCGGCGCGGGTACCGCCGGCTGCATTGTCGCCGACCGCCTGTCCACGAATCCGAAAACCCGTGTGCTCATCCTGGAAGCGGGCGGCAACGACAACTGGATCTGGTTCCACATCCCGGTCGGCTACCTGTTCGCGATCGGCAATCCGCGCTCGGACTGGATGTTTCGAACCGAGCCCGAGCCCGGGCTCAACGGCCGCTCGCTGGCCTATCCCCGCGGCAAGGTGATCGGCGGCTGTTCTTCAATCAACGCGATGATCTCGATGCGCGGACAGGCCGCCGATTACGATCACTGGCGCCAGCTAGGGCTTGCCGGCTGGGCGTATTCCGACGTGCTACCGCACTTCAAGCGGTTGGAAGATCATTTCCTGGGCGAAAGCGAGCATCACGGCGCGGGCGGCGGCTGGCGGATCGAAGCGCCGCGGCTGTCGTGGGATATTCTTGATGCGGTCGGCGCTGCCGCGGAAGAAATGGGAATTGCGAAAATCCCCGACTTCAATACCGGCGACAACGAAGGGGTCGGCTATTTCCACGTCAACCAGAAGCGCGGGCGGCGCTGGTCGTCGGCGCGCGGTTTTTTGAAACCCGCGCTCCGCCGCCCCAATCTGCGCCTGGAAAAACAGGTGCTGGCCGACCGTCTCATCGTCGAGAATGGGCGCGCCGTCGGCGTGCGATTTCTCCGGGGTGGCGAGATCCTCGAGGCCCGCGCGAAGGGCGAAGTCATCCTGTGCGCCGGCGCGATCGGATCGGTCCAGCTGCTGCATCGCTCCGGCATCGGCCCTGCGGACTGGCTCGCCCCGCTCGGCATCGATGTCGTGCTCGACCGCCACGGCGTCGGGCGCAGTCTGCAGGATCATCTGCAGCAACGTGCGATCTACAAGGTTTCCGGCATTCGCACGTTGAACGAGACCTACTACTCGCTGATCGGGCGCGGCCTGATGGGGCTCGACTACGCGTTCCGCCGCCGCGGGCCACTGACGATGGCGCCGTCGCAGCTCGGCATCTTTACCCGCTCCGACGCTACTCGCGAGCGCGCCAATATCCAGTTCCATGTGCAGCCACTGTCGCTCGACAAGTTCGGCGATCCCCTGCACACCTTCCCTGCCATCACCGTCAGCGCCTGCAACCTGCAGCCGACCTCGCGCGGCGTCGTGCGCATCCGCTCGGCCAGACCCGACGAGGCGCCGTCGATCGCGCCGAATTATCTGGCGACCGACGAAGATCGTCAGGTCGCAGCCGATGCCATCCGCACCACGCGGCGGCTCATGAAGCAAAAGGCGCTGGCGCCCTATCACCCCGCCGAGTTCCTGCCGGGCCCGTCGGTTGGCGATGACGACGCCTCGCTCGCCAGGGCCGCCGGCGATATCGGCACCACGATCTTTCACCCCGTCGGCACCGCCAAGATGGGAGCGGCAAACGACCCGATGGCGGTGGTCGACGAGCGCCTGCGCTTTCGCGGCATCGCGCGGCTTCGCGTCGCCGATGCCTCCGTCATGCCGACCATCACCTCGGGCAATACCAACACCCCGACCGCGATGATCGCCGAGAAGGCGGCCGCCATGATCCTTCAGGATGCGCGATAAAGCGTAACGGCGACCTTCCCTCTCGAGCATCGGCAGGGCTGCAGCTTGCTTGGCCGCGCCATCGGCGTCGAAGCTGCAGCGCAACATAACGGGCCGCGGAACCTGCCCGGTCCGGAAAAGCCATTTGCGCTTCAGGTTCCCTCTCACTTTATGAAAAATAGTGTATAATCAACCCTTTAGGGTTCCGGAATTTTGACAATCTATAGTTGAGAGAATTTCAATGATAGTTCTCGCGAGACTTGCCACCATTTTGTTTGTGTTTCTTGCGCTTGCCGATCCAGCGATTGCCCAATCCCGACGATCCGCGGATACCTCGCGCGCTCAAAGCGACGCAGAGGCGGAAATCAGAGATCGGATCAACGCCTGGACCATCGGTCTGGCCGGCGGCCTGCTCGAAGGCGCTCCGATCCGCTTTGCGACTGAGATCGCGCGGGCCGTGAATGATGGGGGCGACATGCACGTCCTCCCCATCGTAACGCGCGGCCCCACGGAAAACGTCAACGACCTTCTCTACCTCAGGGGTGTCGATACCGCGATCATCAACAGTGACGCGCTGGAGGAGTACAAGTCCCAGGTACCCCAGATTCGAGAGCGGATCGCCTACATACTCAATCTATTTCCTTCCGAGTTGCACGTGTTCGTTCGACCCGAAATTCGAACGCTGGCAGACTTGGCCGGCAAGAAGGTCAACTTCAACACGCAAGGTACTGCTGCCGCTTATTCCGGACCGTTGATCTTCAGCCGCCTCGGAATCAGCGTCGAGAAGATGTTCATCCCGCATCCGGCGGCGCTGGAGCAGATGAAGCGCGGAGAAATTGACGGCGTCGTCTTTGTCACGACAAAGCCGGTCGATGCTTTCGTGAAAGGAAAGTGGGAGGGAGGATTCAAATTCCTGCCGGTCGAATATGGTCCGAAGTTTGCCGACTACTACTTGCCCTCGTATCTCGAGCCGGCGGACTATCCCAACCTCATCGCCAAGGATGAGCGAATCGCGACGATCTCCGTTCCGACGATCCTGACCGCGTTCAACTGGCGCCCCGATTCATCTCGCTATCGTCGCGTGGCCCGGTTTGTTGACCAGCTTTTCGGCCACATTGACAGGCTGCGCTCGCCGGGCTTTGACGCGAAATGGAAGGACGTGAATCTTTCGGCAAGCGCTCCCGGCCTGGAACGTTTTCGGGCAGCTCAGGAATGGCTTGATCGATCGGCTTCAACGAAACAAAGCGGACGTCCGTGATGTGGACTCGACTGGCGAGTTTGGCGCTATGCCTCGCGGGCGGTACCGCTCTCGCGCAGTCCGCCAATGAGAGTGTCTCCGGATTGGAATCGTGCTTCCAGGGGGCTCGTCTTGCCGACGCGGTCTGCTCCAAATTGCCAGACGTAAAGGCGCGAGCAGCTCAACTTGAATGCCTCGAGCGCGTTCTGTCCGAAGCGTCCCGGCCTGCGGTGCCTGGAAGCTCTGCCGAGATGGCTCGGCCGGCGCGGCCGGTCGATTCTGCTCCGCCGGACGCGTCTTCAGAGCGCGCCGCTTCCAAAGCGCCAGATCGAACAGAGCAGCCACAAGTTCCGGTCGGCCGCACTCCCGCTGACGAAGCGGCAAGGCGATCAGACGCTTCACCCCAGTCGGCGACGGCGAACGTCCCTCCCTCGGCCGCTGAAGCGCCCACCGGAACAGTCCGATCAGACCTATCGGAGAAAAAGAGCGATAGGCCTGCACCGGGAACGGAGTGGATTCTGAGCGAGACAACGTCGCCTTTGGATTACAGCCCGCTCATCACCGCGGTCATCCGCTCAACATCGGACGTGAAAGATGGCCCCAATACTTTCGCGGTTCGATGCCGCGCCCAACGTACCGAACTTTCAATTCGGACGGACGGAGCATGGGCTGCACCGCGCGGCCACGAGCTCTTGGTTGAGTATCAAATCAATGACCAGCCGCTTGTTCGGCAGCCATGGATTTTGTCCACGGATGGAAAGGCTGTCAGCTACAAGAACGATCCCGTCGAGCTTTTGCGATCGATACCAGACGGCGCGAGACTGAAGATCGCCGTCACGGAAATCGTCCGCCGTGAAGCAACCTTCGAGCTCACCGGATTATCCGGCGTCAGACAGAAAGTCGGGACTGCCTGCAAGTGGCCGCCCGTGACCACCAAAACCTCATCCGAAAAGCGTTGAGGAACGGGGAATCCCGGGCGCGCCGAACAGCGTGTCAGGGTCGGATATAGCTCCAGCCGTCCTCTTGCATTTCCATCAGATGGATAACGCCTGAAGGAACGAGCACCGCATCCGACATGATGTCGATCGGGTGACCCTCCCTCTTCTCCATGCCTTGCCTCGTGACGTTGCACGCAGAAAACTGAATCGTGCTCGGGAATGCAATGTTCTTCAACTGCTTGATCCGGTCCTGTACCGGAGACGTATCGGCTCTGAGCATGTGGAGGCCGGGGCCGTACGTCACGACGTCCACCGCTACTTCTTTGCCCTTTGAACGATAGTGTTCGATGATGTTGGTCGCATTGTTGAGCGCGAGATTCATGACGGCCGGATCGTTCTGATCGATCTGGATGAGCACGCGATGCGGTCTTGCCGGCTGCTCCACCTTGGTGTCGGCCGCCAAGGCGCCCGACGCAAGGATCAGCGATGCCAAAACCACTGCTGCTGTCTGATGAAACCATCTACGCATGATAATCCTCCGCAATTTACTTTTGGCCAAAATGATAGGTAACCCATTGCAAGCAGTATTAGATTCCATTGCGACCGGCATGCCAACCAAAATCAAGCCCTTTTTCGGCCTATCAGGCCGCGTTCAAGCCCTTCGCCGAAGCCCACCGGCCTGTGCAAGCTCGAACCAAAAAAGTCCCGGCGCCACGCCCTTATGCCCGGTCATATTTCTCTCCCGGACCGGTGGCGAAAAGTCTGAAAAGCCTAAGCAATTCGTCTGACAGCACGCTGACGGGAGCACGACAGGTTAACCCTGCGCCGGCCCAGCCCTCCCCAGTCGCCTTTGCAAGTCGCTTTCGCCGAAATGGCGGGAATAAACCCGGCCCTTCCCCGATCACCTCGCCGGTACCCAACCACAAGGAGAAAAGCGCAATGAGCGATCACGACCACCATGATGACGGCGTCAGCCGTCGCCGAGTGCTGGAATGCATGACCTGGGCCGGCACCGGTGTACTTTGGACCATTTCCGGCGGCGTGCCCCATTCGCTGGGACTTGTCGGCTCCGCGGCCGCGGCCGAGCCGTCCGGCCTGACTTTCCTGCAGATCAGCGACAGCCATGTCGGCTTCGACAAGCCGGCCAATCCCAACGCACTCGGCACCCTTGAAGAAGGCATCAACAAGATCATAGCGATGCCGAAGAAGCCGTCCTTCATGATTCACACCGGCGACATCACCCATCTGTCGAAGGTCGCCGAATTCGACAATGCCGAACGCATCATCTCGCAGGCCAAGCTCGACGTGCATTACGTGCCGGGCGAGCATGATTTCATCGACGAAGAGGTCAAGCTCTACAAGGAGCGCTACGGCAAGGGCACCAAGGGTGCCGGCTGGTATTCGTTCGACGCCAGCGGCGTGCACTTCATCGGCCTCGTCAATGTGGTGGACCTCAAGGGCGGCGGCCTCGGCAATCTGGGTGCCGAGCAGCTTGAATGGCTCGAGGACGACCTCAAGGGGAAATCCAAATCCACCCCGATCGTGGTGTTCGCCCATATCCCGCTGTGGACGGTATATCCGCAATGGGGCTGGGGCACCGAGGACGGCGGCCGCGCGCTCGAATACCTCAAGGGCTTCGGCTCGGTGACCGTGCTGAACGGCCACATCCACCAGGTGATGCAGAAGGTCGAGGGTAACGTCACCTTCCACACCGCGCGCTCGACCGCATTCCCGCAGCCGGCACCCGGCACCGCGCCCTCGCCCGGGCCGATGAAGGTCGCCGACGACAAGCTCCGCAGCATGCTCGGCATCGCCAGCGTCAACTTCAAGCTCGGTGATCAGCGCCTGGCGATCATCGACACGCCGCTGCAGGGATAAGGGAATTACATGATGACGTCAGCAACCTGCCGCAGCCTTGGTTTTCCTTCCGGTTTTCGTTGTCTTGGCATTCGCCTCGCCGTGGCTGCGGCCATTGTCCTGCCGCTCGGCGTGATCGGCGCCCATGCCGAGGACATGAAAGTGACAATCGACAATTTCACCTTCGCGCCGGCGGAACTCAAAGTGAAAGTCGGCGACACCGTGACCTGGACCAACCACGACGACATCCCGCACACCGTGGTGTCGGCGGGCAAATTCAGGTCGAAGACAATGGATACCGACAATGACTTCTCGTTCACTTTCACCACGGCGGGCGATTACAAATATTTTTGTTCGCTCCACCCGCACATGACAGGAATGATCAAGGTTGAATAGCGGCCCAAACCAAGGCATCACAATGATGCCCGGCCGGTTCATTCCAGCCGGCCGGGCACATGCATCTGTTAGAGCCGAGCCAGAGGCGATGCCCGTCAACGCTGCCAAGGACGATCCCGAAAAGGCACGGCGCTTTCGCGAGGCGGCGCTGCCGCATCTGGACGACGTCTATACGCTGGCACGTTACCTGCTTCGCGACGCAACCGACGCCGAGGACGCGGTTCAAGAATGTTATTTACGCGCGCTGAAACACTTCGATGGTTACCGCGGACCGGCGATGAAGCCGTGGCTGTTTGCGATCCTGCGCAATGTCTGCCGCGCCGAATTCGCGCGGCGGGCGAGTTCGCCGACGGGACCGATCGAAGACGTGCCGGAAAGCGCCGAGCAGACACCGCTGTGGAACGAGGCACAGGAAACGCCGGAAGCGCAGATGCTGCGCACGCGCGACGCGGCCACCGTGCGGCGGCTGGTGTCGGCACTTGCAGAACCGTTTCGGGAGACGTTCGTGCTGCGTGAAATCAACAATCTTTCGTATCGCGAGATCGCCAATGCGGTCGGTGCCCCTGTCGGCACCGTGATGTCCCGTCTCGCGCGCGCCCGCGCCATGCTGCGCACAGCGTGGACGGCGGAAGAGGAGCAACCAAGATGACTTGCGACGAGGCCGAAATCCTTCTTCACGCCCTGATGGACGGCGAACTCGACGCGGGCCATGCGCGCGAGGTCGAAGAGCATATCGCGGGATGCGCGGCCTGCGCGGCGCAGCTTGCCGCCTATCGCGAGATGAGCCAGGCGATCGCTGCCGCCGATATGAAGTACACCGCGCCGTTGGCGCTGCGCCGGCGCATCGAGGCGTCGCTGCCGCAGCCGAAAGCCGAGGCGCCGAGCCGTCGCGTGGTACTGCGGGGCTTTACGCTTGGGTCGGCGGTGTCGGCGATAGCGGCGACCGGTCTGGTCGCGATCGTGCTGCGCGACGACGACCGGCAGCGCATCGATTCGGAGATCGTCTCGGCGCATCTGCGCTCGTTGCAGGCCGGCCATTTGACCGACGTGGTCTCGACCGACCAGCATACGGTAAAGCCGTGGTTCAACGGCAGGCTGGACGTGTCGCCGCCGGTGATCGACCTTACCGCCCAGGGCTTTACGCTGATCGGCGGCCGGCTCGATTATGTCGATGCTCGCGCTGTCGGCTCCATTGTCTACCGCCGCCGCGCGCATGTGATCAACATGTTCTTCGCGCAGAGCTCGAACACCGAGCGTTATGCTGCGAAGATCGAGACCATTCAGGGATTCAATCTCAAGGGCTGGAGCGATCGCGGATTGGATTTCTGGGCGGTCAGCGATCTCGGCGCCGACGAGCTCAGCGAGTTCTGCGACAAGTTCGAATCCGCGATGCGGGCGAACAGTGAAGGTTAGCTGCAGCGTCTGCTACGCCGAGCGGCGCACGGCGTTGTCGACCAGCGTCTTGCCGAGTGACCAGATCGCGCCGGGAACCTTGTGGCTCGAGGCGATCACAGAATCGAACGCGGTTTCGATCCACTTGCAGTCGTCTTCGGTGATGGTCAGTGACGGCAACAGCTTGATGGTGTGGCTGCCGTGGCCGGAGACTTGCGTGAGGATCTTTTGATCCTTGAACAGTGGCACCGTGATGAGCTGGCAGAACAGGCCTTTGTTGGCGGTCTCCAGCACGCTCCACGACGCCTTCAAGCGCAATGACTTCGGCGGCCCGAACTCGATGCCGATCATCAGCCCCTTGCCGCGAACCTCCTTCATCAGTTCATAGCCGGGAACCATCCGCGTCAGCGCCAGCCTGAGCTCTGCACCGCGTTTGGCGGCCGCCTCGATCAGTTTTTCGGACTCGAGCACTTCAAGCGTCGCGATGCCGGCCGCCATCGCGAGGTCGTTCTTTGCAAATGTCGAACCGTGCACCACCGCGCGGTCCATTTGATTGAAGATCTTGTCGAAGATGCTCTTGCGCGTCAGCAATGCGCCGACCGGCACGTGACCGCCGGACAACGCCTTCGAGAGCAGCACGATGTCCGGTTCGACATTCCAGTGTTCGACCGCAAGGAAGCGTCCCGTTCGACCCATGCCGGTCTGAATTTCGTCGGCGATCATCAAGCTGCCGTACTTGCGGCACAGCGCCGCCGCGCCCGGCAGGAATTCATCCGTGGGCATGTTGACGCCCTTGCCCTGGATCGGCTCGACGATGAAAGCCGCAACCTCGCGCGACGACAGCACCTGCTCGAGCGCGGCAAGGTCGTTGAACGGGATCGCGGTGCATCCCGGCAGCAACGGCTCGAAACCGCTGCGGAAGTTGGGATCGTCGGTCAGCGAGAGCGCACCATAGGTCAATCCGTGATAGGCGTGGGCGCAGTAGACGATGCCCGGCCGCCCGGTCGCGCCGCGCGCGAATTTGATCGCGGCCTCAACGGTCTCGGCGCCGGAATTGGCGAAAAACACCTTGTCCAGGTAAGGTACGTATTTCAAGAGGCGCTCGGCGAGCACGCCGGCCAGCGTGGAGACATCGAGCTGCACGAGATTGGGCAGATCGCTGTCAAGCACGCTCTTCAATGCCGCGCGCAGCGCCGGATGATTCCGGCCAATCGCGAAAACGCCGAATCCGCTCAGTAGATCGAGATAACGCACGTCGTCGCGATCAAACAGATACTGGCCTTGCCCCTTCTGGAAACCGACATCGTAGCCGATGGTCTTGAGCACGCGTACGAGCTGCTCGTTCAGGTGGCGCGCATGCATGGAACTGCGCTGCGCCTGCCGGTCCACAAACATCTCGGAAACATCTAGATTCGAATATAGCATCGGCTACATAGTTCGGTTGGCGGTCATTTCGTCAACTGGAAATACTGAATGCGTGTCGTTTTGCCCTTATTCCGTCCATCTACAAGCACAGCTTTAAGCCATGTTGCACTGCCCAAGGAATACCTCATGCGCATCTTGCTTTATTCGCTGATTATGCTGGCATCAGGACTTGCGTCAGCCAAAGCGGCCGATCCCACAGGCGATTGGCGGGTTGCCGACGGCGTCGCCAACATCCGAGTTGCACAGTGCAACGGTAGCATGTGGGGCGTCGTTGCCTGGGAGAAAGAGCCGGGCGGCCGCGACACCAACAATCCCGATGTGTCAAAAAAGAACAGGCCGACGCTTGGCATGCCGATCCTGATCGACATGAAGAAGAAGCCCGGCGCCGATCAGTGGGAAGGCCAAGTCTATAACGCCAAGGACGGACAGCTCTATAGTTCCACGATCACGCCGATCGGTACCGAGCAACTCGAAATCAGGGGTTGCGTGCTGGGTTTCCTCTGTGGCGGAGAAACCTGGACCCGCGTCGCCCCGCCAATTCCCAGCAGCCCTGCCAACAGCATGGCCAAGGGAGCGCCCAAGAGCGCGCCCAACAGCGCAGTACCTGCCAAGAGCGCGGTAGCTGCCAAGAATGCGGCAACAACCGGGGTGGCCATGCCTGGACCCAAGGCCGGCAAGAAGACAACCAATGCTCAG
>Ga0209473_1000851_pt1 | contig 17648 bp, 18 predicted proteins | sample GraSoiAngelo_133_FD_185890 | JGI IMG/M metagenome (GOLD analysis project Ga0209473, IMG submission 185890) | Grasslands soil microbial communities from the Angelo Coastal Reserve, California, USA - 14_0929_05_20cm (SPAdes) (version 2) | ecosystem: Environmental > Terrestrial > Soil > Grasslands ...
ATCCGTGAGGATGCGGGGATTACCTGACGCGCTGTGTAGGGTTTGCCTGACCGCTCAGTTGTTTTCGCTGCCCGTGAACGAGTCTATGATGGGCATTCATCGGCCCAGTCTCCTGGTCCGACCAACCCTAGGGCCGTCGCCTCCACGCTTCTGTTCACACCGTAATCGCTCTGGCTGCCTTATCTTCATGACCTCAGGCAGGTGAAGTTCGATGTACCAACTAAGGAGGAAACATGGCCGACGAGATCCAGCAGGCCGCATCCAAGGCCCTGATGCGCGAGATGGGGCTCGATGAGGCGAACATCGAGCGCCGGAAGAAGATCGTCGGCTTCGAGGCGTCGGACCTGCCGCGCATCGCGGCGATCCGGGACCTGGTGACGCAGCACACCGATGATTACGTGACAACGTTCTTCAACCATCTTTCGGGCCTCGATGACGCCCGCTCCCTGATCGCGAGCCGCGCCATCGCGGAGAGGGCGCGCCAGCTCAAGAGGGAGCACCTGGTGGCGATGGTCCAAGGCGAGTACGGGATGAAGTACGTCGAGCAACGCATCGAGCTCGGCACCCTCTACGCCAAGGCCGGTCTGGACGCGCGCGTGTTCCTCGGCGCGTTCCACCAGTTGCTCAAGCACATCGGCAGCGCGGTCATGAAGCAGGTCGACCGTAAGCCGCTCGACGGGTTCGAGAGCTTCATGTCGCTCAAGAAGATCGCGTTCTTCGACATCGGCCTCATTGTCGACGTCCTCGTGTTCGAGCGCGAGCGCGTCATCCGGCAGCAGCAGGAGTCCATCCGGGAGCTCTCGACGCCGGTACTCCAGATCCGCGAGCGTCTGCTGCTGCTCCCGATCATCGGCGTCATCGACACCCAGCGCGCACGGCTCATCACCGAGAGCCTGCTTCGCTCGATACGCGCGAACCGTGCGAAGGTCGTCGTCATGGACATCACGGGGGTGGCGACGATCGACTCGAAGGTTTCGAATCACCTGCTGCAGACGGTCACTGCGGCGCGGCTCATGGGCGCCCACGTGATCGTGACCGGCCTCAGCGCGGAAGTCGCGCAATCGCTCGTCGCGCTCGGCATCGAGCTCTCGAAGCTGAACACCGTCGGCGACCTCCAGGGAGGCCTCGAGGAGGCCGAGCGGATTCTGGGATACCGCGTGCTCACGACTGCGACCGATGCGGGTCCGGCGCCGGAAGGGAGCTGAGACCGTGTCTGTTCCCATTCTCAAGCAGGGCGATGTGCTCATCGCCTCGATCCAGGCCGCTCTCTCCGATCGGGAGCTGGCTCAACTTCACGACGCGTTCGCGGACCAGGTGGGACGATTCCGCAGCCGCGGGGTGATCATCGACGTGACTGCGCTCGATGTCCTCGACTCTTTCGCAACGCGCACCCTTCGATCGATCGCGTACACGGCCAAGCTCCGCGGCGCCAACGCGGTGGTGGTCGGCATCCAGCCCGATGTCGCGTTTGCGATGGTCCAGCTCGGTCTGTCTCTGGAGGGCGTGGCGACGGCGCTCGACCTCGAAGAGGGCCTCGCGTACATCAGGGACGTCGCGAAACGGGGCAGCCACCGTGTCCGCTGAGGTGTCTGTCCCGATCGAGCGCGACGCGGATATCGTGACCGCGCGTCAGGAAGGGCGTCAGCTTGCAGCCGCGGCCGGATTTTCGAGCGCGGACCAGACCATCATCGCCCTCGCCATCTCCGAGATCACGCGCAACATCGTCAGCTACGCACAGCGCGGCAAGGTGACGCTCAGCCGGATGGACGAAGGCGGACGTCGCGGCATCCTGATCGTCGCCCAAGACGACGGACCAGGCATCCCCGACATCGATCTTGCCATGCGCGACGGCTACTCGACCGCCAAGAGCCTGGGCGTCGGGCTTCCCGGCGCGAGGCGCGTGATGGACGAGTTCGAGCTGGTCTCGGCGCTGGGCAAAGGCACGACGGTGACGATGAAAAAATGGCTTCGATGACCAACGTCGTGCCACATGCACACCCGATCATCGACTGGGGATGGGCGGGCAGCGCGCTGGAAGCGCCGTCCGGTGATCTGCACGTCGTTGCCCCGTTTCCCGGCGGCGTCCTGGTCGCCCTTCTCGACGGGCTCGGGCACGGGGAAGCGGCGGCGGCGGCTTCGAGAGCGGCGCTCCCGGTGCTTCACGATCACGCGGGAGACTCTCTGCTGCTGCTCGTGCCGCGATGCCACGACGCCCTGCGCAGGACACGCGGTGTCGTCATGAGCCTTGCCTCCTTCCGCACCGCCGATTCGTCGATGACCTGGACAGGCATCGGCAACGTCGAGGGCGTTCTCCTCCGCGCCAGAGGCAGCCCGGAACGTCCCGACGAATCAATCAGCGTCCGTGGCGGCGTCGTGGGGTATCAGCTCCCTCCGCTGCGCGCGGACGCGCTGCTCGTTTTCCCGGGCGACACCCTGATCATGGCGACGGACGGAATCCGAAGCGGCTTCGCCACCGGCCTGGCGATCGAGAATAGCCCCCAGGAAATCGCCGAATCCATCCTGGCGCGCTTTGCGAAGGGGACGGATGACGCCCACATCGTGGTTGCTCGCTATCTCGGAGCCGGGCAATGAGCGACCGGACCGACGGATTCGCGCACGAGTATTTCACCGCACTCGAAGGGTATCTCAGAGCCGGGCATGAATCCGCGCTGACCCGCGCCTACGAGCTCGGTCGACGCGCAATGGCCGACGGCCTTGGGGTCCTGGACATGGCCGTCCTTCATCGGGGCGCCGTCGATGTTCTCGTCGTCTCTGCGCCGGCGCGCGACCAACCGCAGTTCGCCAGGGCGGTCGCGGACTTCTTCAACGAGCTGCTCTCGCCGTTCGAGATGTCCTTTCGGGGCTACCGCGAGGCGAACGAAGAGCTGCAACGTTTTAGCGAGTCGCTGCGACGGCAGAAAGAAGAAGTCGAGATCGTCAATCGGGAACTGGAGTCGTTCGGCTATTCGGTCTCCCACGATCTCCGCGCGCCGCTTCGGAGCATTGACGGGTACAGTCAGATCCTACTCAAGGAGTTCGCTCACACGCTCGATGACGATGGCAAGAAGTATCTCGGGAATGTCCGCGAAGCCGCGCAGCGCATGTCGCAACTCATCGACGGCCTGCTGTCGCTCGCACGCGTCACTCGCACCGAGATTCGTCGCGTCGACGTGGACCTGACCGCGCTCGCCCGGCGCATTTCCGAGCGGTTGCGGGCCGAGTCACCCGAGCGCGGCGGCCGCTTCGTCATCGAGGACGGTGTGCGCGGCAACGGCGACCCGAGCCTGCTCGCCGTCGTCCTGGAGAATCTCCTCGGCAACGCCTGGAAGTTCACCTCCAAGCGCAAGCAAGCGGAGATCGCTTTCGGCTGCGAGGAACGCGATGGCAAGCCGACCTACTTCGTCAGGGACAACGGAGCGGGCTTCGACGCGGCCTATACCGATAAGCTCTTTGGAGCGTTCCAGCGCCTCCACTCTCCCAGCGAGTTCGAGGGTACCGGGATCGGTCTGGCCACGGTCCAGCGTGTCGTGCGGAGACACGACGGTCAGGTCAGTGCCGAAGGCAAGATCGATGGCGGCGCGACGTTCTACTTCACGCTTGGGGGTGGACGGAAGCCGTGATGGAGCGCGTCGCTTCCGAGGCTCAGGTCCGGGTTTTCATCCGCGATGAGTCCGATGTGGCCGTAGCCCGGCGACGCGCTCGCGAGCTGGCCTCGCAGCAGGGGCTCTCCGAGGTCGAGGCCGAGGCACTCGCGACTGCCGTCACGGAGATCGCGCGGAACATTGTCGTTCACGCAGGCGGCGGAGAGATCCTCTTCGAGCGGGTCGTGGATGCTCCGAGGCGCGGGGTCGTCGTGATTGCGCGCGACACCGGGCCGGGCATCCCCGACGTCGAGCAGGCGATGCAAGACGGTTTCTCCACGAAGCGCGGCCTCGGCTTCGGTCTTCCCGGCGCGCGCCGGCTCGTGGACAAGTTTGAGATCGAATCGAAAGCGGGTGCAGGAACCACGGTGACGCTGCGAAAATGGGCCGCAGCGAAGTCACAATGATCAAGGAGGCCGGGGACGGTTTTGAACGTCCCCGCCGCCAAAAAAAAGACCGCCACCGCAGGGGTGGCCGTTAAGTTGGTGGAGGCGGCGGGAATCGAACCCGCGTCCGCAAGTCCTCCGCAGTCAGGCCTACATACTTAGCCTGGTCATTTGGGTCTCGCCTTGCGCCCGCCGGCCGGCAGGCTGACGCTCAGCCAGTCGCTTCGACGGATGCGCGCGGTCAAGCGACCAAACCGCGCACAGGAGCTGATGTGAATGACGCTGCACTCCCTTTCGGGAGCCTGGCCCATCAGCAAGCCAGTGCAGCGTCTAGCCGGTATTAGGCGGCTAGAGCGAAACGCTCGTCGTTGGCGTTTGAGAATTTCCAGATGGATTTACGAGGTCACTGGTCCTCGGTATGCCCTGCGCTGCTTCGATACCCACGTCGAAACCAGGTCGCCCCCGATTTCTCTGCAGCGGATGAATTATCCCATAGATGGGGCCCTCACCCTAGCCCTCTACCGCCTCGATCATCACCAGCTCGTTCTCGCCCGCCTTGTTCTTGCGGCGAAACGCCGCCGCCTCCCTGTATTCCGCGGAATTGAAGCAGGCGACGCCCTGCTCGAAGCTCGGGAACTCGATGACGACGAAGCGGTTGAATCTCTCCGGGCCTTCGAGGGTCTGATAGCGCCCGCCGCGCGCGAGCACCTTCGCGCCGTATTTCGCGAGGATCGCGGGCACCCGGTCCGCGTACTTCTTGTATTCCACCGGATCGTTGACTTTGGCGCGGGCTACCCAATAGGCGGGCATGGGTTTCTCCTCAGGCGAGCAGGTCCAGGAATTCGCGCGGGTGGCCGACCACCGCGTCCGAATCCCAGGCGTTGGGATCGCCGCCCTCGCCGTGATAGCCCCAACCGGCGGCGACGAAGCGCATGCCCGCGGCGCGGGCGGCCTGTGCGTCGCGCAGATCGTCGCCGATGTACACGCAATCGGCCGGCCGCTGCGAGAGCAGCGATGCGGCGAGCAGCAGCGGAGCCGGATGCGGCTTGATGTGGGAGGTCGAGTCGCCGCTCACCACGCAGCCGGCGAGGTGGTCCACGGCGAGTAAGCGCAGCAGCGGCTCGGTGAAGCGCTTGCCCTTGTTGGTGACGATGCCCCAAGGCAGCTTGCGCAACTTGATTTTCGCAAGCAGTTCGGGGATCCCGTCGAAGAGGCGCGTCTCGACGCACAGACCCTCCGCGTAGAAATCGAGGAAGCGCTCGCGCAGCGCGCCGTAGCCCTCGTCTTCGGGCGCGATATCGAATCCGGCCTTGAGCAGGCCGCGTGCGCCGCTCGAGGTGTGCGGCCGCGCGACCTCCGGCGGCAGGGGCGGGAGGCCCCGCTCGACGCGGACACGGTTCAGCGCGCGGGCGAGATCGGGAGCCGTGTCCGCAAGGGTACCGTCCAGGTCGAACAAGACGGCGCGGACCCCGGCGAGCTTCACTCGCGCACGCAGTGGAGGAGGTAGTTGACGTCCGTGTCGGATCCGAGCGAGTAGACGCGCGTGAGCGGGTTGTAGCTCATGCCCGTGATCTCGCGCACGTCGAGCCCTGCGTCGCGGCAGTGGCGCGCGAGCTCCGAGGGCTTGACGAACTTCGCGTAGTCGTGCGTGCCCTTCGGGAGGAGCTTCAGCACGTATTCGGCGCCGATCACCGCGAGGACGTAGGCTTTCAGGTTGCGGTTGATGGTGGAGAAGAAGACATGGCTGCCGGGCCGCGCGAGCTGCGCGCAGGCGCGCACGGTGCTCGCCGGATCGGGCACGTGCTCGAGCAGCTCCATGCAGGTGACGACGTCGTAGGCGCCCGGTGAGCGTTCAGCGAGATCCTCGGCCGAGATCGCCTCGTAGTCCACGGCGAGCTTGCTCTCGTGCAGGTGCAGCTGCGCCACCTTCAGCGCCTTGTCGGAGAGGTCGATGCCCTTGACCCTCGCGCCGCGCCGCGCCATCGCCTCGGCGAGGATCCCGCCGCCGCAGCCGACGTCGAGCACCGACGCCCCGGCGAGCTTCGAGATGCGGGCTATCCAGTCCAGGCGCAGCGGGTTGATCCGGTGGAGCGGCTTGAACTCGCTCTCCGGATCCCACCAGCGGTGCGCGAGCGCGCTGAATTTCTCCAGTTCCTGCGGGTCGGCGTTCATATCGAGCTGTCACATTGTAAGCACACTCGGGCGTCGCAATAAAAAAGCCCTGCCTGGGCAGGGCTTTTCGAAAGGAAGCGCTCTTACTTTTCGGCGGAACCGACGGCTTCGGACTCGACGCGGCGGTTCGGCTCGAGGCAGGCGATCAGCTCCTTGGTCTTCTTGTCGCCCTTGCATTCCTTGACCGGCTGGCGCTCGCCCTTACCCTCGGTGTAGATCCGGCTCGCCGCGATGCCCTTGCTGACGAGATAGGCCTTCACCGAGTCGGCGCGGCGCACCGACAGCTTCATGTTGTAGGCGTCGCTGCCGATGCGATCGGCGTGCCCGACCGCGATGATCACCTCGAGGTTGACGCTGCGCAGCTTCCCGACCAGGTCGTCGAGCTTGGACCTCGCATCCGGTCGTATCACGTACCGGTCGAAATCGAAATTGACCGTCGACGCCGTGGTGACTTTCTCCGCTTTTGGAGCCGCCTTCGGCGGCGCAGGAGGAGGCGGCGGCGGCGGGGCCGGCGGAGTTTCCCGCGCGGGTGCCGGCGGCGCGGGTTCCGGCGTGGCTGCACAGCCTGCGAACGCGAGCAGGACGAACGCCGATAGCGCGGTGCTCAGTCTTTTGTTCATGATGCTTTCCTCTCGTAGGTTGGGGCTCGAGCCGCGGCTCGAGCAGCTGGGATACGCCTTTAGGAAATCCGCAAAAACGCCCGCCTTAAGCTTTTGTTTCTGCTGCCAACTTATTCTGCCACACAAGGGCGCGGCTGTTCAAGCCGCGATTCTCGAATCCGACGAGCTGTCTCTCCCGGACCCGGGGCTCCCCCGCGACCCACACATGCGATACCTGCTCGCGGCCCGCCGCATACACCAGATGCGAGACCGGGTCGTAGCAGGGGGCGAGCTCGGGCTCGTCGAAGGCGACCGCGCACAGATCGGCGAACTTGCCCGGCGCAAGCGACCCGACCGACGCGTCCAGGCCGAGCGCGCGGGCGCCGTGCAGCGTCGCCGCGGCAAGCGCACGATGCGCCGGCATCGCCTGCGCGTCGTTCCCGGCCGCCTTTGCGAGAAGCGCGGCGGTGCGCATCTCCTGGAACAGGTCGAGGCGGTTGTTGCTCGCCGCGCCGTCGGTGCCGATGCCGACATTGACGCCGCGCTCGAGCATGGCGGCGACGGGCGCGAAACCGCTCGCGAGCTTCAGGTTCGACGAGGGGCAATGCGCGATGGAGGCGCCGTGGTGCGCGAGCATCGCGATCTCCTCGCCCGTGACGTGCACCGCGTGCGCCGCGACGAGGCGCGGTGAGAGCATCCCCAGCGCGCGCAGGCGCTCGAGCGGCCGCGCCTTGTGCTTGCCGAGGCTCTCCTCGATCTCTGCTCTCGTCTCGTGCAGGTGGGTGTGGATGGGAAGGTCGAGCTCCTCGGCGATCGTGACGACCTTCGCAAATGTCCTGTCGCTCACCGTATACGGCGCGTGCGGGGCCATGCAGAAGGAAAGCAGCGGCTCCTCCATGAGCGCGTCGCGCGCCGCGAGCCCCTTGGCGATGTAGTCGTCGGCGTCGGCCGCGTAGGAGGTGGGGAATTCGAACGCGATGATCCCCAGGGCGGCGCGCATTCCCGAGTCGAGCGCCGCGCGCGCCGCCGCCTCGGGGAAGAAATACATCTCGTTGAAGCAGGTCACGCCGCCGCGCAGCATTTCGGCGCAGGCGAGCAGCGTGCCGTCGTAGACGAACTCGGGCGACACGTGCTTCGATTCGGCGGGCCAGATGTGGTCGCGCAGCCAGGCCATCAGGGGAAGATCGTCGGCGAGCCCCCGCAGGAGCGTCATGGCCGCGTGGGTGTGGAGATTCACCAGGCCCGGAATCAGGGCGTGCCTGTCCAGGCGCACGTGCTCACGCGCCTCGAAGCGGCGCTCGGCCTCGTCCGAGGGGAGCACCGCGGCGATGCGCCCTGCGGCGATCGCGACGCAGTGATCCTCGAGGACGGCTCCCGCGGGTTCGACCGGGATCACCCAGCGCGCGCTGACGAGGAGGTCGACCGGCAATGACAAGCAGATCCTTCGCTTCGCTCAGGATGACAGCCGGTTAATTTCGAAACGGACTCTTACTTTCCCGGGCCCTTGATCGAAACGATGGCGCGTCGGTTGGGGGCGAGGCAGGCGATCAGCTCCGAGCGCTTGCGGATATCGGGACAGAACTTCGCCGGAACGGTCTTGCCCATGCCGATCGTCTCGATCGCGTTGCGATCGGCGCCTTTGCCGACGAGGTAGGCCTTGACGCTCTCGGCGCGCCGCTCGGACAGCTTCTGGTTGTACTGCTGGCTGCCGATGCGATCGGCATGGCCCTCGATCACGACGGCTTCCACGCCGGCGCAGTCGGCGAGCTTTCCGATCACGTCGCGATCCAGGCGCGCTTTCGCCGCGTCGGTGAGCGCGTATCGATCGAATGGGAATGTCTCGTCCTTCTGGAAGGCAAGCGTCGCATCGCATCGCTTCGGCGCCGCTACGGGTGCCGGAGCTGGTGCAGGGGCCGGCGCAGCCTGGCGCGGTGCAGGCGCGGGAGCCGGCTGGGGCGGCGGCGCCGGTTCGGGGGCGGCGGCGCAGGATGCGAGGAGGCCGAGGACGGCGCTTCCGATCGCGAGTTTCAGCGTGCTCAAGGGACCCTCCTGATCGTGGACGCGCGCTGCGCTTCCAGTCGTGCGCGCAACTTCTCCGACGCCGGGGATCATACACCACATGGGCGAGCGGCAAGCGAATTTCCAGAGGGAAAATCGCGCGATCGCGAGCGCGATTCCGGTGGTTCGAAAAGTCCTAAGCTGATAAAATTTCAGCTTCTAAAAGGCCCGCCCGGCTCGAAAAAAACCCTTCTCATGGATCAATTCGCCAAGGAAACTCTTCCCGTCAGCCTGGAAGAGGAGATGCGCCGCTCCTACCTCGATTACGCGATGAGCGTGATCGTGGGGCGCGCGCTGCCGGACGTGCGCGACGGGCTGAAGCCGGTGCACCGCAGGGTGCTCTTCGCGATGTTCGAGACGAACAACGTGTGGAACCGGCCTTACGTGAAATGCGCGCGCGTGGTCGGCGACGTCCTCGGCAAATACCATCCTCACGGCGACAACGCCACCTACGAGGCGCTGGTGCGCATGGCGCAGGACTTCTCCATGCGCTACACGCTGATCGACGGGCAGGGGAACTTCGGCTCGATCGACGGCGACCCGGCCGCGGCCTACCGCTACACCGAGTGCCGCCTGGACCGCATCGCCTCGGAGCTGCTCGCCGACATCGAGAAGGAAACCGTCGATTTCGTCCCGAACTACGACGGCAAGGAGCAGGAACCCTCGGCGCTGCCGACCAAGGTCCCGAACCTGCTCATCAACGGGTCCTCGGGAATCGCCGTGGGCATGGCGACCAACATCCCGCCCCACAACCTCGGCGAGGTGGTGGACGCCTGCCAGGCATTGCTCAAGAAGCCCGACCTCGGGATCGACGAGCTGATCAAGCACATCCCCGCGCCGGACTTCCCGACGGCGGGGATCATCTACGGCGTGTCCGGCGTGCGCGAAGGCTATCGCACCGGCCGCGGCCGCATCCTGATGCGCGCGCGCACGCACTTTGAGGACCTGGAGAAAGGCAACCGCCAGGCGATCATCATCGACGAGATCCCCTACCAGGTGAACAAGGCCGTGCTGCTCGCCCGGATCGGCGAGCTCGCGAACGAGAAGAAGATCGAGGGCATCGCGCACATCCAGGACGAGTCGGACAAGTCCGGCATGCGGGCGGTCGTCGAGCTGAAGCGCGACGCGCTGCCCGAAGTCGTCCTCAACAACCTCTTCAAGCAGACTCAGCTCGAGGACACTTTCGGCATCAACATGGTGGCGCTGATCGACGGCCAGCCGCGCGTTCTCAATCTCAAGGAGATGCTGCAGGCGTTCCTCGCGCACCGGCGCGAGGTGGTGACGCGGCGCACGCTCTTCGACCTGCGCGAGGCGAGGAAGAAGGCGCATATCCAGGAAGGGCTCGCGGTCGCCCTCTCCAACGTCGACGAGATCATCGCCCTCATCAAGAAATCCCAGACTCCGCCCGAGGCGAAGGTCGCGCTGATGGCGAAGGCCTGGAAATCGCCCGTGGTCGAGGAGATGTTGAAGCGCGCCGCGGCGGACGCCTCGCGGCCCGAGGGCCTGGGCGCGGAATTCGGCCCGCAGGAGACCGGCTACCGGCTCTCGGACGCGCAGGCGCAGGCGATCCTCGAGATGCGCCTCGCGCGCCTCACGGGCCTGGAGCAGGACAAGATCGTCGCCGAGTACAAGGAGCTGATCGAGAGAATCGGCGATTTCCTGGACATGCTCGCCAAGCCCGCGCGCATCACGGCGGTCATCTCCGAGGAGCTGAAGGCGTTGAAAGCTCAGTACGGCGACAAGAGGAAGAGCGAGATCGTCGAGCAGGCCGAGGACCTGCAGATGGAGGACCTGATCGCAGCGGAAGACGTCGTGGTGACCTTCTCTCACGCGGGCTACATCAAGTCGCAGCCCTTGACCGACTACCGCGCGCAGCGCCGCGGCGGGCGCGGCAAGCAGGCGGCGACCACCAAGGAGGACGATTTCATCGAGCGCCTCTTCATCGCCAACACCCACGACACGATGTTGTGCTTCTCCTCGCGCGGGAGGGTGTACTGGCTCAAGGTGTACAACGTGCCGCAGGGGACGCGCGCGAGCCGCGGCAAGCCGATCGTGAACCTCTTTCCCTTATCCGAAGGAGAGAAGATCAACGCCGTGCTCCCCGTCAAGGAGTACGACGACAAGCATTTCGTGTTCTTGGCGACCTCGCTCGGCACGGTGAAGAAGACGCCGCTCTCGCAGTTCTCCAATCCGCGCGAGAAGGGGATCATCGCGGTCGAGCTCGACGACGGCGACCACCTGATCGGCGGCGCGATCACCGAGGGCAAGCACGACGTGATGCTGTTCTCCGACGCGGGCAAGGCGGTGCGCTTCGAGGAGGGCGACGTGAGGCCCATGGGCCGGCAGGCGCGAGGCGTGCGCGGAATGAAGATCGGCGAAGGCAAGCGGGTGATCTCGATGCTGGTCGCTGACAGCGAAAACCAGACGGTGCTGACGGCGACCGAGAAGGGTTTCTCAGACTACACGCGTCACGGCCGCGGCACGCAAGGGATGATCGCGATCCAGACGACCGAGCGCAACGGCAAGGTCATCGGCGCGGTGCTCGTGGGCGACGAGGACGAGATCATGCTCATCTCCACGGGCGGCGTGCTCATACGCATGCGCGTGAAGCAGATCCGCGAGATGGGGCGCTCGACGCAAGGCGTGCGCCTGATCGACCTCGACGAAGGCACCAAGCTCGCGGGCGTCGAGCGCGTCGCCGAGAAGGAAGAGGACGAGGAGAACGGGCAGGCGAATGGGCAGTAGGCCGGCGACGCGGGTGTTCAATTTCAGCGCCGGGCCGGCGGTCCTGCCTGAGGAGGTGCTCGAGAAGGCCGCCTCCGAGATGCTCGACTGGCACGGTTCGGGCATGTCGGTGATGGAGATGAGCCACCGCGGCAAGGAGTTCATCGCGATCGCGGAACAAGCGGAAGCGGATTTCCGCGAGCTGCTCGAGGTCCCCAGAAACTACAAGGTGCTCTTCCTCCAGGGCGGGGCGACGCTGCAGTTCGGCATGGTGCCGATGAATCTCCTCGGCGGAAGGAACTCGGCCGACTATATCTATACGGGCGAGTGGTCGAAGAAGGCGATCAAGGAAGCGAACCGCTTCTGCGAGATCAATATCGCGGCGAGCTCCGAGGGCAAGAACTTCAGCTTCGCGCCCGAGCAGTCGACGTGGAAGCTCGACCCGAAGTCGGCCTACGTCCACTACACCTCGAACGAAACCATAGGCGGAGTGGAATTCCACTGGATCCCGGACACGGGCAAGGTGCCGCTCGTCGCCGACGCCTCGTCGCATATCCTCTCGCGCCCGCTCGATGTCTCCAAGTTCGGCCTGATCTACGCGGGAGCGCAGAAGAACATCGGGCCGGCGGGCCTGACCCTCGTCATCGTGCGCGAAGACCTGCTCGGCCAGGCGATTCCGCACACGCCCTCGATGCTCGACTACAAAGTGCACGCCGAAAGCGGCTCGATGTCGAACACCCCCGCGACCTACGCCTGGTACATCGCAGGGCTCGTGTTCCAGTGGCTGAAGGCGCAGGGCGGTCTCGCGGAAATGGAAAAGACGAACATCGCCAAGGCGAAGCTCCTCTACGACTTTCTCGACTCGAGCGCCTTTTTCAAGAACCCGGTGCGCAAGTCGGACCGCTCGCGCATGAATATCCCCTTCACCCTCGCGGACTCCAAGCTCGACAGCGAATTCCTGAAAGGCGCGGAAGCGCGCGGCATGGTGCAGCTCAAAGGCCACCGCGCCGTCGGCGGCATGCGCGCCTCGATCTACAACGCCATGCCGATCGAGGGGGTGAAGCGGCTCGTCGAGTACATGAAGGAGTTCGAGGCGAAGCGGGGGTGACCGCTTCGAGCGTCGCAGCGGCTTAACGAGGAGGAGACATGAATGTGCAGCGCGGCCGGCGAGCGGTGCTCGCCGCCCTTCTGGCATTGATTGCGGCCGACGCAGCAGCCGCGCTCACTGCCGCCGAGCGGCAGATCGTCGCTGCGGTGAAGGAACGCTCCGGTGCCGCCTTGCAGTTTCTCGAGCGCACGGTGAACGTCAACAGCGGCACCTTGAATCCCGAAGGCGTGCGCGAGGTGGGGCGCATGTTTCGCGCCGAATTCGACCAGCTCGGCTTCACCACCCGCTGGGTCGACTTGCCGCCCGCCATGCAGCGGGCGGGCCATCTCGTGGCGGCGCGTGAAGGCAAGCAGGGCAAGCGGCTTCTTTTGATCGGCCACCTCGATACCGTGTTCGAAAAGGACAGTCCGGTCCAGCGCTGGGAGCGCAAGGGGGATCGCATTCGCGGCCCGGGCGTATCCGACATGAAAGGCGGCGATGTGATCATCGTCGAGGCGTTGCGGGCGCTCGCCAAATTGCACGCGCTGGACAACACGAGCATCACCGTCGTGTTCACCGGCGACGAAGAGAAGCCGGGCTCGCCTTTGGAGGTCACGCGCGCCGAGCTCGTCAGCGCGGCCAAGAGAAGCGATCTCACGCTGGGCTTCGAAGGCATCGTGAAGGACAGAGAGGGCAGGGATACCGCGACCATCGGCCGGCGCGCCGCCTCCGGCTGGATGCTCACCGTCACCGGCAAGCCGGGGCATTCTTCCGGCGTATTCAGCGAATCTTCGGGCTTCGGTGCGATATATGAAGGCGCGCGCATTCTGAACGCCTTTCGCGAGCAGGTGGCCGAAGCGGATCTCACCTTCAATCCCGGCGCCGTGGTGGGCGGCACGGAGGTTTCCTACGACCCCGCTGTCAACAAAGGCAGCGCCTTCGGCAAGACCAATGTGATTGCGGCGAGTTTCCGCGCCCAGGGAGACCTGCGCTATCTCACTTACGGGCAGCGCGATCGGGCCCACGCCCGGATGCGCGCGATCGTGGCGAAGAGCCTGCCCGGTGCGAAAGCGGAAATCACGTTCAGCGAGTCGTATCCGCCGATGTCGCCCACGCCCGGGAACCTGCGCCTGCTGGAATCGTATTCGCAAGCCAGCGTGGATGCGGGGCTCGGTGTCATCGAAGCGTTGCCGCCGGGACAGCGTGGCGCGGGCGACGTCCAGTTCGTCGCTCCTTACGTGGCGTGCCTCGACGGCATCGGCGCGAGCGGCGAGGGGTCGCACACCAACGAGGAAGACCTGGAGCCCGGGTCGATCGAGCGCGCGACGATTCGCGCGGCCTTGCTTATCTATCGCCTGACGCGCTGATCCGACCCTGGGCCGCCCTCGCTCCTGGAAACGGCGACTACTTCGCGTCAGCCGGAAAAGCCGGCAGCTTGCCGATGTCGCGCAGGTCGTGCTGGATGATCACGGTCGCCTTGAGGTTCGCGGCGATCTTCTTCAACCGCTCGAGCGACGCGACCGTCTGCGCGCGGTCGTAGTTGAAGGCCGGCACGCCGTCCGATTGGTAGTTCTCGTGGAAGTGCGCGGCGTCGCCGCTCAGCAGGAAATTCTTTCCCGACGAGACGCGCACGAGGAGGCTCGAGTGCCCGGGCGTGTGGCCGGGCGTGCGGATCACCCTCACCGTGCCGTCGCCCCAGACGTCCTTGTCGAGCGTCAGGGCCTCGACCTTGCGGGCGTTCTCGCCCATCCAGTCCTTGAAGCCCGCCGCGTTCGCGCCCTGCATCGGCGGGATTGCCGTGATGCCGTCCCAGTCGCCCTTGCCGATGAGCAGCGTCGCATTCGCAAACGGCGCGAGCTGGCCGGTGTGGTCGGCGTGGAAGTGGCTGATGCCGACGTATTTCACCTGCTCCGGCCTCACCTTCACCTCGGCGAGGCGCTCGACGATGCCGACTTTCGGCGCGTTCGGGTTCGAGCCCGGAGCGAAACCGGTGTCCCAGACCATGTAATCGTCACCGTGCTTGATCAGGTAGCAGCTGAACGTGAAACTCAGCGCGAGGTCCGGCTTGTACGCGAACGTGTCGCTGAAGCGCTCGGCGACGTTGGTGGGCTTAGCGGCCGTGCCGCATTCGATCCGGGTCAGGGTGACTTCGGGTGTCTGCGCGACCGCGGACAGCGAGAGCAGCGCGCCGGCGATCGCCGGCCAGATTCCGGTCTTCATCGTTTGATTCCTCCTAGTAAATTGGTCAATGATAGTTCAGGAATCTTCATCCCGTCACAGCGCGGAGAGATAGCGCGCGATGGCGTTGCGCTCGCCCTCGCTCAGCATCTGCATGAATCTCGGCATGTCGAGGTTGTTGGTTCGCTGCTCGGTGGCAAAGGCGCGCATTGCCGCGGCGAGGTATTCCTGACTGAGCCCGGCCAGCCGCGGCGCCGGCATGCCGCCCTGGAAGTTCGGCTGGTGACAGGCCTGGCACTGGGCGATGCCTTTCGGCGGCGAGGGCGGCTTTGCGGAGGCCCGCCGCGCCGGCCAGGCCTTGGCCGCGAAATAGGCGGCGATCTTGCGCAGGTCGCCCTCGTCCAGGCCCTTGGCGATGGGCGCCATGATCGCGCTCGCGCGCTCGCCGTTGCGGAAATCGCGCAGCTGCTTCATGAGGTAGCCCTGCTCCTGGCCCCAGATGGGCGGAACGGTCTTGGGGTCGGCAGGAACGCCTTTGTCGCCATGGCATGCCGCGCAGAGCTGCGCTTTCGCCTCGATCTCATCCGCGGCATGCGCCGGCGGGACGGCGAGCGCAAGGCCGATCCCCATTCCGAAAATCGCCGAAAAGAAGCGTGTGTGCATGACGAGATTCCTCCCTCTCCCCCGCGGGGCCAAAGTGTGGCAGGATACCGCATAGTTTTCATCGGGAGAACCCTATGCGAGCCAAGCTGATGTTGACCCTTGCCGCCACCGCCGCCGCGATGGTGTTTCCGCCGGCCAGCAGCGTCGCCTGGGCCGAAGCCGATGCGGCGCTCACCGGCGTCGTCAGCTCCGAGGCCGAAGGCAGGATGGAAGGCGTGGTCGTCACCGCGCACCGGCCCGGAGCTATCGTCCAGGTCAGCGTGACCACGGATGCCGAGGGCCGCTACAGCTTTCCGCGGAACCGCTTGCAACCGGGCGCATACACGCTCGACATCCGGGCGGTCGGCTACGACATCGACTCCCCGGCTAGGGCGACCGTGGCGAACGGAAAAGCCGCGGCGGCCGACATCAAGCTGAAGAAGACGAAAAACCTCGCCGGCCAGCTTACCAATGCCGAGTGGATGATGAGTTTCCCCGGCACCGAGGACCAGAAGGCGGAGCTGCTCAACTGCGTAGGCTGCCACACGCTGGAGCGCGTCGCGCGCTCGACGCACGATGCCGACGAATGGACGCACGTGATCAGCCGCATGCGGGGCTACGGCGCCGTGAGCCAGCCGATCAAGCCTCAGCGCATGCTGGACGCGAACCGCGCCGGGACGCCCGAGCAATTCCGCAAGGCCGCCGAGTATCTTGCGACGATCAACCTCGCCGCCACCGACCATTGGGCGTACGAATTGAAGACGCTGCCGCGTCCCAAGGGCCGCGACACCCGCGCCATCGTCACGCAGTACGACATGGGGCGCCCGACGACCGAGCCGCACGACGTGCTGGTCGACAAGGAGGGCTACGTCTGGTACACGGATTTCGGCGAGATGTTCATCGGCAAGTTCGATCCGAAGACGCTCAAGCTCGTCGAATATCCGATCAAGAAGTTCAAGGACAAGGCGCCGACCGGGCTGCTCTCGATCGAGTTCGATCACGAGGGCAAGATCTGGTTCGACACCATGTATCAGGGCTCGCTCGGCTGCCTCGATCCCAAGACCGGCAAGATCGACTACTACCCGGTGGCGAAGGAATGGAACGACGACACCGTGCAGCTCAACTTCTCGGGGCTGCGCCACGACGTCGACGGCAAGGTCTGGACCAAGACCGTGGGCACGCAGCATATCTTCCGGGTCGACATCAAGACCGGCCAATGGGAGCGCTTCCACCCGGCCGACTTCCTGCCGGAGGACAAGAGGAAGGGCGCGAGCATCTACCAGGTGATCTCGGATTCGCAGAACAACCTGTGGATGGCCGAGTTCACCCAGGGCCATATCGGCAAGATCGACGCGAAGACGACGAAGGTGACGTGGTGGCCGTTCCCCACGGAGAACGCCCGCGGCCGCCGCATGAACATCGACGATCAGGACCGCATCACCGTGACCGAATATCGCGGCAACAAGGTCGCGGTGTTCGACACGAGGGCGGAGAAATTCACGGAATACGAATTGCCGCCCCGCACCTATCCGTACCGGGCCAATTTCGACAAGAACGGCGAAATCTGGGCGTCGACGATGCATACCGACCGGGTCGTGCGCCTCGATCCCAAAACGGGAACAGCAGTGCAGTACCTGATGCCGTCCGACACCAACATGCGCACGGTGTTCGTCGACAACTCGACGACGCCGACGACGTTCTGGGTCGGGAGCAACCACGACCACCGGATCGTGAAGGTCGAGCCGCTCGACTGAAGTCCCGGCACCGTCGCCGGTTCGGCACCGGGCTGTTATGTGCTCGCGGGGCGGTGATCCCCAAGTCGCTGCGGTGAGGGCTCGTGCCGAGCCGCTCAACTCGCTCTATAAGGACTTCCCCGGAACTGCAAGGCTGATGTGAACAGGATCGACTGCGGAACTATAACCGGCCTGTTTGCGAGCGAATGTGTGCTCTGGCCCTGATGAAAGCCGCGCGCCCGGTTCCCATACGTTAGTCGGCATGGTATTGCTGCCGAGTTGATCGGAGTGTCCGAACGCCGGTCTGACCTGTTTGTCATCAACGAGTGCAGTCTGGCAAGGAAGTGAATTCGATTCACGCGGCTCGCAGCGTTTGATTCTTGCTCAGTAGCGCCCAGGCGATGCGCGCGTTCTTGGCGGCGGTGGCG
>Ga0209473_1000852_pt1 | contig 17633 bp, 13 predicted proteins | sample GraSoiAngelo_133_FD_185890 | JGI IMG/M metagenome (GOLD analysis project Ga0209473, IMG submission 185890) | Grasslands soil microbial communities from the Angelo Coastal Reserve, California, USA - 14_0929_05_20cm (SPAdes) (version 2) | ecosystem: Environmental > Terrestrial > Soil > Grasslands ...
CCCTCGAAGGCCGACGAGCCGGACCCCTTCGAGGGACTGAGCCTCACCGATCGGAGCGGTCTCTCCGCCGCCGCGACCGCCGCCGCCGCGAAGACCACGAACGCCATTTCCGCTCCCACGCCGAAGAAGATCGACCGTCTGCCGACGCCCGTTCCGGTTCCGGTGCGCAAGCCAGCGGAAGAACCCGCTGCGCCCCCGCGGCGCGCGCTGGTCGCAAGCGCCCTCACGGGTGTGGTGCTCGCAGCGCTGGTCCTCGCCGTCCTGCTGGTAGCGTCCCTCTACGAGGGAGCGACTCCGTCCTGGCTTTCCCTCGGTGCGCCTTCCGAGATCGTGGCGACGCGCATCCGTAGCGGCCTCTACGAGACGGCGACCGGAAAGCCGGTCTTCTTCGTGCGCGGCCGGGTCGAGAATCGCGGCAAGACCCCCCGCGGGCCGATGCGCGTGGTCGCGGAGTTGGTGGGCCGCTCCGGGGCCGACGCGCGGGCGGAAGCAATCGCCGGTGTCGAGCCCTCCGCCGAGGACGTCTACGCTCTGCGCTCGGGCGGCGACGCGGACAAGCTGGCGCGCGCGCTTTCGGCAGCGGAGGGGGATCGCCGCATCCAGCCGGGCGCGAGCCTGCCGTTCTTCGCGGTGATCGCCGATCCGCCCGCCGACCTCGCCCGCCACAAGCTCGTGGTGCGGGTCGAGCCGCAGGAGTCTCCCGGCGCGCCCCGCTCGGCCGAGGGTCCGCGCTAGGCGTAGCGGGTGGTTCCGATGTGTCTCGAGCTTTCGCGCCCATGACGACTGCGGAGCGGCTGCGGCGGCTCCTCGCCGCCATCGACGATCTCGATCTGCGCGGACGTCGCGCCGCGGCCTTTCTCGAGGAAGTGCCTCCCGAGGAGGCGGTGCGCGCCCTCGACGAGCTGCTCCGGAGCGCCCAGCGGCGTCTCGATCCCGACGCGGTTGCCTTGCAGGGGCTCATTCGCGGGCTCGACGCCTATGTGCCGCCGCCCCTCGCGGATCGCCTGCGCAGGACCGCGGAAGCGGCGGGGGCGCATCCGGTGGAGGCACTCTTCACCCAGAGCGGCGCAAGGCGCTCGTTCGATCATGACCGCGAGACCTGGGTCGATCGCGAGATGCGCGCGCTCACCCTGGGAGAGCGCAAAGCGATGGCGCGCGGCCGCAACGCCGACGTTCTCGCCCGGCTCGCCCAGGACCACGATCCGGCGGTGGTGCGCAACCTGCTCGAGAATCCCCGCTGCACGGAGCGGGAGGCGCTGCTGGTGGCCTCGCGCAGGCCAGCGCGCGCCGTCGTCTTGCAAGAGGTTTTCCGCTCGCGGAAGTGGGGCGTGAACCGGCGGGTGCGCAAGGCGCTCGCGCAGAATCCCTACAGCCCGCCGGTCCTCGCGGTACAGGCGCTGTCGCTGCTCGCCGCGCAGGATTTACGGGAAATCAGCGCGGACGCCACGCTGGCCAGCGAGGTGCGCGTCCAGGCCCGATTGCTCCTCGCCCAGCGGAAGGGCGAAGCGTGAGAGCTACTTCTTCTGCGCGGCGCTTCGCTCCACCGGCGCCGCTCCGGTGGTAGGAGCAGTCCCTTCGAGCTTCTTCGGCGTGACGTCGATCGGCTCCTCGGTGGTGGCCTTCTTGAAGTTCTTGATGCCTCTACCGAGAGCGTCGCCGAGCTGGGGCAGCTTGCTCGATCCGAAGATGAGCAGGATGACGAGGAAGATGAGGAGAAGCTCGCCAAAACCGAGATGCATGGGTTACCGCCTTGGCAAAGAGGAATAGCACGAGGGGGCCGGTAGTGGGAACGGGAACGGGGACGCGCAGACCGCTCGTCTGGGCGCACCGGGGCGCCTCGCGGCAAGCGCCGGAAAACACGATCGCAGCTTTTGCGCTGGCCGAACGTATCGGCGCCGACGGGATCGAGCTCGACACCCAGCTTTGCGCCTCCGGCGAAGCGATCGTCTTCCACGACGAGTCGCTCGGCCGCACCACCGGATTCGCGGGGCTCGTCGCTGAAACGCCGTGGAGCACCATCCGGGAGCTCGACGCCGGGGCGCGGTTCGACGCCCGCTTCGCCGGTGAGCGGGTTCCGCTGCTCGAGGACGCGCTCGCGGCGACGAAGCTCCTCGTCAACGTCGAGATCAAGTCCGACCGGCGCGACGATCGCGGCCTCACCGCGACGGTTCTCGCCGCGGTGCGCCGGACGGGCTCGGCGAGCCGCGTCCTGCTCAGCTCGTTCAATCCGTTCTGCCTACTCCGCGCTCGCGCGCAGGAGCCGTCGCTGCCTCGCGCCCTGCTCTTCGAGCGCGACGCGACCTTCCTCTTGCGGCACGGCCTCTCCGCACCCGCGCTGGGCGTGGTCGCCCTCCACCCCGAGGACGGGCTAGCCACGGATCAGGCCGTCGCGCGATGGCGGCGGCGCGGCTATGCGGTATCGCCGTGGACGGTGGACGATCCGGTGCGGGCCGTCGCACTGCACCGCGCCGGAGCTTCCGGGATCATCACCAACGTGCCGGACCGGCTTCTCCAGGCGTTCGCCGCTCGAACTTGAGCTCGGTGACGCCGAGGGTGATGACGTCGCCGTCCTCGAGCAGGCGGCGCGGTGTCTTGCGCCCGTTGACGAGCACGCCGTTGCGCGAGCCGAGATCGACGATCTCGAACCGGCCCGCCTCGATCGAGAGACCCGCGTGCTTGCCGGAAACGGCGCCGTCCGCGAGACGGATGACGTTGTCCGGCCCGCTCCCGAGGCTCACGGATTTTCCTAACAGCGGGAATCGCTTTCCTTTGTCGAGACCCTTCTGCACGAGGAAGAGCGCCTGCGCCTCTTCCAGGCACCGGGGGCACGCGTCCCATTCCGGCATCTGCTTCTTGTGACAGAGCGCGCAGCGGCGGACCGGATGCGGACGCTTCCGGGCGAAGTAGAAGATCGCCGCGGAGGCCGTCAGCGCGACGAGCGCGAGCGCCGCGAAAGCCGCCACCCGCAGCCAGTCGAGGAAACGCGGCGTCCGAACCGTCAGCGCGCTCTGCAAAAGCGTGTTGCTGTCGACCTGGAGCGCGATTTCGACCCGGTGGTCCTTTCCGTCGTGCGGCAGCTCCGTCTTCCACTCGAGCAGGTACTCGAAATGGACCAGGTCGCGGACCGCGGACAGCGCACCCAGGACGTCGGTGGGCGCCGGGGCGGGCCGGTAGGTTCCGGAAGTGCGGACCGAGATCTGGGCGAGCTGGGCCAGCGGCTCCTGCTCGACCTCGGAATGTCCGACGGCATGGACGGGAATGCCGCGCTTTCGCGCCTCGCCGACGACGGTCTCGATGTCCGCCGCGCTGCCGTTGTCCCGTCCGTCGGCGACGAGAACGACGGCCCTCGCCCCGGGCAAGGGATTTCCCCGCGCGTCGTCGGGCGGAAAGGCGGCGATCGCGCGCATCAGGCCGTCGTAGAGCAGGAAGCTCTTCGCGTTGAAGGCGATGGTGCCGCACTTGCGGGCCACGTCGGCTTTGTCGAACGAGAGCGGCGCGACCAGCTCGGCCGAGTCGCCGTAGGACACGCATCCGGCGACGTCCTTCGCGCCCAGCGAAGCGATGAACCCGCTCGCCGCCTGCGAAAGCTCCGCTGCGAGCGGCGCCATCGCTCCCGACGCCTGCAGGACGAGGAGTACCGACGCGCCTTCGCCTGCCGCATCGAGCGTTTCCGCCTTGAGGATCTTCGACCCCGCCTTCTGTCCCGTCTCGTAGACCCGGAAGAGGTCGGGACCCAGGGCCGGCATCGGTCCGCCGCTCGCGGAAACGAGCGTGAGATACCCCCGGGCGCGCGGCCAGCTCGAGCGGTCGATCTGCACGCGGTGGACGAAAAGCTGCGGCGAGGCGGCGAGCGCCGCGCAGGGCAGGAGCGCGAGGGCCAGAGCCAGCCGCGAAACCGTCCGCATCGTGGGGTGCGCTTGTCGCAGATCGCGCCGCGAGCGTCACTCTTCGCGATAGCGCAACCGCAACGGCCGGCCGGGGCCTTCGCCCGGCTTCCGCACTTCGAGCATCGTCTCCTGGCCCGCGAGCTTCACCCCGGCGAGGGGAGATGGGCCGCGCGAGACGCCGTTCACGAAGACGATCGATCCCGGCGGACCCTGCACCCGGAGGTCGAGGACGCTACCGCTCCGCGAGAAGTCGAGGCGGACGTCTTCGACCTGCACGCTGCCCGCGTCCTTCGTGACCGCAAGCTCGCGCGCGTCGACCCACAGAGTGCCGCGGCGCGAAAGAGTGGTAGCCGAGAAGGCGGTCCGGCGCAGCTTGGGGACGGGCGAATGGTCGACGACCGCCCAGGTAGCGAGCGCACCGAGGAGGAGGACGGAGGCGAACACTCCTCCGCCGAAGGCGACCCAGAGCCCTCGTCCCGACAGCCGCCGTCGCCGCGCGGCCACAGCCGCCGGCTTCCGGATGCGGTCGGTCGTTTCGCCCCCGGAGGCGGAAGCCGCTTCCACAGGAGCTGGCTCGATCGCGGCGACGACCCTGTCTTGCACGGCGATCGGCGGCTGCTCCGCCACCGCGGTATCGAGCGCTGCGGGCTTCTTCGGCGGCGGAGGCGGCGGCCGCGGCGAGGGACGCGGGGTGGTTATGCGAACGCCCGCGTCCTTCCGGACCGGACCCGAGACGAGCAGCGTCCGCGAGGTGGCGGAATCGCCCGGCGAAGCTGCGGACGTCGAAGGCGGAGTCGCGGGCGCGTTCCGGGATCCGGTGATCTTCAAGGAATCCGAGTCGACCGGCGGCCTGTTCCCGTCCTCTACCGGGGAACGGAACAGCCGGGTGAGGAAGCCCGTCATCCGCTCGGATGCGCGGGGAAGGACGATGCGGCGCAAGTCCTCCTGCATCTCGCTCGCGTCCGCGTACCGCCGCTCGCGATCCTTGGCGAGCGCCTTGGCGAGGATCGGATCGAAAGGCGCGAGCGCGGGATCGAGCTCGCTCGGCGGCGAAGGCTCGGTGCGCTGGATGGCTTCCAGGGTGAGGACGATGTTCGACTTGTGGAAGGGGTTCTGCCCGCAGAGCATCTCGTAGAGCGTGATGCCGATGGCGAAGACGTCGCTGCGCTTGTCGAGCGGCTTCGCCAGCGACTGCTCCGGGCTCATGTAGACGAACTTGCCCTTGATCATCCCCGCTTCGGTCTTGACGGTGGAGATCTCGCTCTTGGCGATGCCGAAGTCGATGACCTTGACGTCGCCGCCGAAGCCGAGCAGCACGTTCTGCGGATTCAAGTCGCGGTGGATGATGTTGAGGCTTCGGCCGGTGATGTCGGTGAGGTTGTGCGCGTAGCTCGCGCCGTCGCAGATCTGCTCGGCGATGGCGCGAGCGATCTCCGGCGGGATGCGCTCCTTGCGCCGGCCCGCCGCGTCGACCACCTCGCGCAGCGACTTCCCCGCCACGTACTCCATGGCGATGAAGTACGTGCCCTGGTGCTCCCCGAGCTCGAACACCTGCACGACGTTGCGGTGGTTCATCCGCGCCGCGAGACGCGCCTCGCCGAGGAACAGCTCGACGAACTCCTTGTTCTCGGTGAGGTGGTTGAGGATCTTCTTGACGACGAGGATCTTCTCGAATCCCGCCGGGCCTTCCTGGCGCGCGAGGAACACCTCGCCCATGCCGCCCGTGGCGAGCTTTTCCAGGAGGAAATACTTGCCGTAATAGCTGCCGGCTCCGACGAGCGGCTGCGCGATGTTCATGTCGATGGATCCCACCCCGAGATGAGACTGCGCGGCCGTGCGGTTTTGAACGCTAGCGTGTGCTGATTGTGAGGGTCAAGACGGCATCCGGAGGATGCCCCGCGGTGGCGCTAGTCGCGTGAAATGCCTGGGCGGAAGCTCAGCCACAACGCGCCGAGTTGCAGCGCCGCGAAAGCAGCGAAGGCGACGATGCGGCGCGCAATCGACGCCGGCGTGTCGAGCCGCAGCGCAGCGCCGCCGCCGAGCAGGCAACACGCGCCAATGAGCGCGGTCAGGAAGAGCTCGAACGGCGTGAAGGTGCCGCGGAAGAGGGTCGCAATTCCAAGCACGTAGAGCCAGATCCCGGTCATGAGCGCGAGCCAGGTGCCGAAGACGGGCAACGAAACCGCGGCTCCCAAGGCGGGCAAGCTGGAGACGACCGCCGCGGCGAGCAGCACGGGAGCCATCTGCACCAGATGGCGCACGACCGTCCCGCTCACCGCGCCGACCGCGACGAGCGAGAGCGCCAGCGCCCCGAGGCAGCACGCGACGATGCGGAGGGAAGGCGCCACGACTATTGGGAGATCTGGACCTTCACGTTCTGGTTCGGGATGCGGCAGCCGGCGCCGAGCGGCCGAACCTTGGACAGGTTCGGATACGCCTGGTCCACCACGCAGGAGTCGATCGCCGCAGGATTGGTGCCGACCACGATGGTGCACGACGCGCCTGCCCGGACACCTTGGTTCGTTCCGGCCTGGACGGTCAGGAGGCAGGGATTGCGCCCTAACTCGACCACCTCGCCGGAGACGTAGTTCGCGGGCTGCCAGGTGGTCTGCAGGGAATACCTGGCGAAGTCGCCCGTGCCGGGTGCCGTCACCTCGATGAGGTAATCCCCGGGCGCGTCGATCTCCTTGGTGGCAGTGCCGACGATGCGCTCGCCGCCGACGTCCGCCGCGCGCAGGAACAGCGCCTGCACCTTCGAGCCGCGCGGCTCCAGCACCTTGAAGGCGATGGTCAACCTGCCCTTCTCCTTGAGCGAGGCCTTGTAGTAGTGCCGCTGCTTGGCTTGCTTGAAGTCGACGTCGCCGAGCTTCGAGTCCTGCGGCAGCTTCAAATCCTCGGCGCTCTCCCGCGCGCAGGCGGGCCCGCCGTTCTTGCAAGGGTCGCCCGGCTCGAAAGCGGTGGAGAGCCGGTAGGCGCCGGCATCCCCGGGACCCTTGGCGTACACGCGCACGTAGTACTCGCCGGCGGGAAGGTCCTTCTTCTCGTAGCCGTCGGGACCGATCTGCTCGGGGGTCGATCCGGTTCCTTCGATCTCCGCCACGACATCCTGGCCTTGCGGCTCGAAGCCGATCTTGAGGGTGCCTTCGGCGGGCGTGTCGATGCGCCAGTAGTTGGTTCGCTTTCTTCCCGAATAATCGACGCGGTCCGAGACGCGCCCGTTCTCGGCGGGCAGGTTGCGCGCACCGGAACGGATCTTGGAAGGGCCGGAAAGCTCGTCCGGATCGGCGGGCCTCACCAGCGCGAGGAAGGAGAAGCCGGTCTCGAGCCGGTCCTTCCACGGCTCGCTCACGACCGCCCAGTACGTACCCGGCGGAAGCTGACCGGTCTCGACGCTCTTCCCCGCCTCTCCGCGGGCGATGGGATCGTTGCCGCCCGCGTAGATCCTGATCTCGAGCCGCGCGGCGGAATTGCTCGGCGTGGCCGAGGCGATGATCGCGCCCTTCGTCGCAAGGTCGAGCCGATATGCGAAGCGGTTCTCCGAATCGGCGTTGGGAACGACGCCCTCGACCTTCTTGCCGGGCTCCGCCGGAACCGCGCTCTTGCGGAAGTCGAACGCGGGGCCTTGGTACCCGGGCAGGTGGGAGCAAGCAGTGGCCGCGGCGAGGAACGAAACCGCGACTGCGCGCACGGCGATCTTCATCGGGAGCGCGCGACGCTAGCACGCGAAAACGCGGCCGGGCAACGCTACGTCGGGGCGCCGGATCGGGCGCCCCGACGCTTCGCGGACCTCAGCCGATCAGCCCGCGATCGAGCAGACTCCCGCGAGGCAGAGGAGACCGACGCAGCATTCGGTGCCCGTGCACAGCTCGCCTTCCTGCTTGCACACTCCGGGCGTCACGCAGACGCCGCCGGTGCAGACCTGGCCGCAACCGCAGGCGAACCCGCAGGCGCCGCAGTTTGCCGGATCGACGGTCTCGTCGACGCAGGCGCCGGAGCAGTTGCTCAGGGTGGGCGCGCACTTCGCTGCGCACTTCCCGTTGCTGCAGACCTGGGCGTACTTGTCCTCGCACTCGTTGTCGCAGCGGCCGCAGTTGTCCGGGTCGCTGCGCAGATCCACGCAGCGGCCGTCGCACGCCGTCAGGCCCGCGGGGCAGGGGCCGGCGCAGCTGAGATCGTCGTCGTCGTGATCCTTGTCGTGGGACGCGTCGTGCGAGGCAGAGGACCTCGTCGCGACCTGCAGGCTGCCCTTGCCGCTGCTCTTGCCGCCGCTGTCGTCCTTGCCCTGCCCCTTGTCTTTATCGTCGTGATCGTCGTCGTCGGCGACGCAGGTCTGGGGACAGGGACAGGCGCCGGCACACGCGTCGTCGGCATCCTTGTCGTGACGCATCTTATTGATGGCGTCGCGACATTGGGCGGACAGATCCTTTGCATGATCGGCCAGGCACTTCGCCAATGCGCGCGAGCCGTCGCTCGACGACGTCACCGTCGGGCACGACTTTTTTAAATCCGCGGCGCAGGCCTTCGCGAGATCGCTTTCATCCTTCTGCGAGAGCGAGCTGGAACGGGAAAGGAACATTCCAATGGTGGAGCGGCGCTGCTGCGCTGCTCCCGCACCAGGTGCGGTCGCGTCGGGCGTTCCTCGACCGCAAGCAATTGCGAACGATGCGACTATCGTCGCAAAAGCGATATTGTAACGGCGCATGGAATGGGATCCTCCCCCGCGGCCCGAGCCGGCCGCGTTCCATGCATGCTGGCGGACTACAGTGACGCCGTCAAGCCCCCTGTTGTCTACCTAATCCTACCGCGGCGCGTCGGCCCTTCCCGTCTTTCCCGCCTGCGCGACGGCCGGCTGCTTCCGGTGGATGACGATGGTGCGCTGCGCCTGCAGGTCGTCATCTTCGCGCGCGATGAGGAAAATCGTCGAGTTTCCGGGCTTCAAGGGAAGCTCGGCGGAGAAGTCCAGGGCGGAGGCACCACCGCTCATGTCGCCGGGCTTGCGCGCCGTCTTGAAGAACACCTTGCGGTAATCGTTTTCATGCTGGACGAAGATTTGCAGATCCCGCATCCCGTTCGGGTCCGCGGCCTGCCCGTTCAGCGTGAAGCGGTCGCTGTCGACCTCGATCCCGCCGTGGCTGGTATCGAGATTGGCGACCCGGATGGTCGGCGGCTCGTGCGGCTGCACTCCGGATACCTTCGCAAAGGAAGCATGCGCGCCGGGCGCCTCCTTCACGAGCGTCGCGGCCACGAATCCGGTGCGGCCCTTGCCCCACTCCACCCGGTAGAACGATCCGAGCTTGCCCTTGGCGGCCAGGACCGCCCCCTTCTTGGCGCTCGCGATCTTGTTCGCCTTCTCGTTGGGGTTGGAGAGGATGCCGGCCTCCGAGACGACGCGAATGGCGGCGACGCTCGGCGCGATCTGCGTAGGAGCGCCAATCGGGAGGAGCACTTTCTCGTGCTCGATCTCGTAGGTGTCCTTGTCGCCGATGTCGAGCCGTAGCGGCACCGGCGCGTCCTCGAAGCCTTTCTTCACCTCGAGCAGGAAGGTGGCCGTGCGCGTCTCGCCGGGGGGGATGGGGCCGAGCTTCATGCGGCCCTTCTTCACGTTGATCTTGTCCTCGGAGAGGTTCTTCAGACCCGCGAAGGCGTCGAACGCCTTGCCGACGCCGATGTTCTTCACGTCGATGACCATCTCCACCTGCTCGCCCTTGTGGAGGAGACCGTCACCGCCAGAATCCTTGTTGACGAGCTGCCAGCTCCAGGCGAAGGCCGGCCGGGGAAGCTCGGCGATATCGCTCTCCGCGTGCAGGTCGTCGAGCGACGAGCCCTGATCGTCTTCCCACTTCACGGTGATGTCGTCGCGCCGCGAAGGCACGTACCGCGGGATCTTCACCGGTACCGTCCAGGTCCGCTTCTCCTTCGGGCCCAGTTGCCCGAAGACGAACTCCCGGCGGTCGAGGATGTTGTTGTCGGACTTCGTGTAGGCGCGCAGCCGGTAGATCGGCGCGCTCCCGGTGTTGTGCGCGGTGAGGGCGAGCTCCATGGTGTCGCCCGCCTGCGTCCGCGGCGCGCGCAGCTCCGCCGTCATGCGGACCTTGTCCGTGCTCCCTTGCGGCTGGCCCTGGGCGAGCTGGGGCGACTTGCTCCAGTTGACGCCCATGCCCTCGAGCGTCTTGCGCACCTTCTCCTGCTCCATGGCGCGGCGCTGCTCGACGAAGGGCTTCGCCTGGCGCAACTGCTCCTGGCGGTTGGTGCTGGTCGCCGCCTGGGCGACGAGGTCGCGGCAGAACTCGATCTGGTAGTCGAGCGTCACGCCGTCCTCGTCCGACGGATCGTCCGAGTCGTCTTCCTCCGGCGCCTGGCCCGCCTCGATGGCCTCGCGGGTCTTGCGCTCCTTGGCGGTCTCCTCCTTGAGGAAGCGCAGCGTCTCGAAGGGCTTCTGTACCGCCCGCTCGCGCGCGGCCTTGGCCTGCTCCTCGTCGCGGGCGAAGGAGTTGAAGAAGTGCTTGTCGTAGTCCGCCTCGCGGAAGGTCTTGGGCGGCGCGAACAGGTCGATGCGCTCCTTGAGGATGCGCGCCGGAACGAGCTCGATGTCGGGCGTGATGCCGACTTCCTGGATGGAGAGGTCGCCCGGGGTCAGGTACTGCGCGATGGTGAGCTTGAGCGCGCTCTCTTCGCCCGAATCCTTGTCCTTGAAGTCATAGAGGACCTGGACCGAGCCCTTTCCGAAGCTGGTGCGGCCGACGATGACGGCGCGATTCAGGTTCTTGAGCGCGCCGGCCACGATCTCCGAGGCGCTCGCGCTGTCCGAGCTGATGAGCACGGCGAGCGGGAACTCGCGCTCTCCGCCGTCGTTGCGGGCGAGCTTGGGCTCGCGGAGCGTCCCGTTCACGCCCACGGTCGTGACGATGGTGCCTTCCTCGAGGAAGGCGTCCGACACCTGGATGGCCTGCTCGAGGAGGCCGCCGGGATTGCCGCGCAGGTCGAGGACGAGGCCCTTGAGCGAGCCGCCGTTCTGCGCCTTCATCGCCTTGATGGCGCCGAGCATCTCGCGATGCGTGGTCCCGGAGAACCCGGAGAGGCGGACGTAGCCGACGCCCTGATCGAGGAGCTTGGAGGTCACCGTCTCGTAGGTGATGAGGGCGCGGACGAGGTCGAGCTTCTTCGTCTCCTGCGTCTTGCGCACGACGTAGATGGAAACCTTGGTGCCGGGCTTCCCGCGCATGCGATCGACGGCTTCCTGCAGCTCCATCGAGACGGTGGAGTCGTTGTCGATCTGGGTGATGACGTCGCCCTTGCGGATGCCGGCGCGGAAGGCGGGCGTGTTGCGCAGCACTTTCCGGACGGTGAGCCGGTCGTCGATCATCGAGATGACGAAGCCGAGGCCGCCGAACTCGCCCCGGGTCTGGACCTTCATCTCCTTGTAGAGCTCGGGCTTGAGCAGCCAGCTGTGCGGGTCGAGCGTGGAGAGCATGCCGTTGATGGCGGCGTACTCGATCTCACGCTGATCCTGGTTCTGGGTGACGAGGTTGTCCTTGATGAAGGTGAAGACGTCCCTCATCTTGAGCGGGATTTGCCAGATGTTGTCGACGTCGCGGTAGTCGAACTCGCGGGTGGCGTTGCCGACGGTGACCCGGACCTTGCCTTCGGGAAGGTTCGGGTTCGCGTGGCCGCAATCGGCCGCGGCCGTAGCGGCGATGCCCGGCTCCTTGTGCGCGCCCTGCTCCGAGCAACCCTGGCCGCCGAACTCCACCATCACCTCGGCGACCTGCCGCTCGACGGCTTCGAGGCCCGAGGTGAACATCTCCTTCGGGTTGATGCGGCTAGGGTCGACGTAGTTGTCCTTGATCTGGACGATCGACTTGCGCAGCGTCTCGAGGCTCGCGAGGTCGTAGTTCTTGTCCGCTTTCGGGTCGACGGCGGCGTACGCGTCGGAGGTCCGCAAGGCGTGAGGCGCTCTGTCGCTCGGGATGCTGGCGAGGGAAAGCAAGAGCGCTGCGGGAAACAAGACGAGCCGAACGGCGGACTTCGTTCGCATGTGGCGTAGGCCCCAAGACGGCGAGGGAGCGAGCGTTTCGAAGGATAGCCAGCGCCTTCCGTGGTCACAAGGAAGGCTCCGCCTCCGATCTATGTACTCCATTGAACCACAACAGCGCGCCGCGCATTCGCGCTTTTCGTCTCAGGAGGCGCGGCGGTCGACCGTGTAACCCTTCGCCTTGAGCGCGGCGAGGAGCTGCTCGCTGTGGCTCGCCCCGCGGGTATCGAGGGTGAGCTCGATCTCGGTGTCGCCGATCGGACCTTTCAGGAAGGCCCGCTCGTGATGGACCTCGAGCACGTTCGCCTTCTCGGCGGCCACGGTGGCGAGAACGCCGGCGAGCGCTCCAGGCCGGTCCGGGACCCGCAGCCGCAGGACCACGCGACGGCCCTCCTTCACCAGGCCGCGCTCGATGATCCGGGAGAGCAGGTTCACGTCGATGTTTCCGCCCGAAATGCAGCAAACCACCTTGTCCTCAGGCGAAAGTCCGGGGATCCGCTTCTGTAGCAAAGCCGCGGCGGGAGCGGCGCCGGCGCCTTCCGCGATGGTCTTCTCGCGCTCGATGAGAAGGAGGATGGCGTTCGCCACCTCCTCGTCGTCCACCGAGACGAGATCATCGACGTAGCGCTCGCAAAGGGGCAAGGTCCGCTCGCCCGCCTTCTTCAGCGCAATCCCGTCGGCGAGCGTCGTGGCGCTGGGCAGTTCCACCGGCCGCCCGGCTTCCCGCGCGGCCTGCATCTTGGCGAGGACCTTCGCCTCCACGCCGACGACGCGCACCGAAGGGTTCTGGTGCTTGACCGCGAGCGCCATGCCGCCGAGAAAACCGCCGCCGCCGATGGAAGCGACCAGCACGGTCATGCCGGGGACTTGCTCGAGGATCTCGAGGCCCGCGGTTCCCTGCCCGGCGATGATCTGGTCGTCATCGAAGGCGTGGACGAAGAGGTAGCCCTTCTCCTTCTCCAGGCGCCGCGCCTCGAGATAGGCGTCCTCGAACACGGTGCCGCTGAGCACGACCTCGGCTCCCTGCTCTCGCGTCGCCTGGATCTTCACCAGCGGCGTCGACTCCGGCATCACGATCACCGCCTTGATGGCGAGGCGGCGCGCATTGATGGCCACTCCTTGCGCGTGGTTGCCGGCGCTCGCGGCCACCACCCCGCGGCGGCGCTCCTCGGGCGAAAGCAGTGCCAGCTTGTTCGCCGCGCCGCGCTCCTTGAAGGAGCCGGTCCGTTGCAGGTTCTCGAGCTTGAAGTAGATCTCGGCGCCGCACAGCAGGCTGAAGTTCCGGGAACGCGGGCAGGGAGTCACTTCGACGTGGCCGCGGATTCGCTCCCGGGCCGCGACGATGTCCTCGTAAGTGACCATGAGGGGCGCGGAGACTATCCCAACCGGAAACAGGCGCTACCCCGGCCGCGTGCATTTGGAGCAGGTTTCGGCACATTGTGGGAAGAACTCGCGGTTCCGGGGGGTTCCGGGAGGACGTGCCAGCATCCTTTCCGAGACCTACCGTGTCAGGGGTCGGGGACCGCCGGCGGGGAGAAGTCATGTCGAACGGCAAGAGCGACCGGATCCGTCTCGTCGACGAGACGCAGGCCGACAGGCAGACGATCGAGGCCTACGAGCTCATCACTCGCAAGATGCGGGTGCCGCGCGTGCCGCTGTTCTTCCGCGCGCTTGCCGGCGAGAAGGCCCTGGTCGCTTGCTTCCAGGCCTTGCGGCCGGCCATCCGGCTGCGAGCCTTCGAGGAGGCGGGCGACGAGCTGCGCGCCAAGGCGGTGCGAGCCGCCGTCGATCTCGGCTGCCCGCTCATCGAGACCCAGCTGGAGTGGGCCGGCTACGACGTCGACGAGATCGATGAGATCCGCGGGCAGGTGAACGTCTTCCACTACCAGGACCCGAAGATCCTCCTCTACACGGCGATCCTCTGGGAGGCGCTGCACGACGTCGCGGGCGGCGGGCGCGAGACGCCCCGCGCGACCCAACGGATTCCCCGCGGCGTGCCGCACGAGATGGACATCGTCGAGCTGGTCGCCGAGGACTCCGAGGGAGACCTGGGGCGGCCGTTCAAGTCGATCCGCTCGCACTTCGATTTCGGGATGGTGCCGGACGAGTTCCGCGCCTTCGGGCGATGGCCGAAGTACCTGCAGCTCGCCTGGGACGACGCTCGCAAGCGCGACAGCGAGCCGCGGGCGCAGGGAGCTCTCGCGGATCTGCTCGCCTCGGCGGAAGCGCTGGTACGGACCATCCCGGCGCGGGTGCGGGTCACCGATGAGCAGCTCAAGGCGGCGGGCGCGAATCCGGAAAGCGTGCGCGCTCTGGTGGATCGGTTCCGCAAGTCGCTGCCGAACCTGGTGCTCGATCTGGCGCTCTTCAAGGTGCAGCTCGACGGCGCCGAGGACGCGCTCGATTCGCCCTTCCCGATCCGCTGGAAGTACATCTCCCCGGACGCGTACATGTCCGTTCCCATCGAGGAGCCGGTGAAGCTCCGGGCGGGGGATCCGATCGGGCTCGAGGAAGAGGAAGAGGAGCACTAGCCCGCCGGAAAGTTGCTCTGCTGCATCGCACCGGCATCCTGCGAGGCAATGCGGCCCATCGAAGCGGGTCTCTTGCAAGGAAGCGAGCTCTACCGCGAGGTCATCCTCGACAAGCTCGCCCACGCCCGCGAGTCGGTCGACATCGCGACCTCGAACCTGAAGGACATGCACGTCGAGCGAGACGGCCGATTCGATTCCGCGCTCGCCTTGTTCTCGGAGCTGAGCGGCCGAGGCGTTTCCCTCCGGCTGCTCCACGCCGAGCTTCCTTCGCGGCCGTTCCGCGCCTCTTTCGAGAAGAGACGGCGGCTGACGGGCGGCGGGCTGCTGCTCAAGATCTGTCCGCGCGTGCATTTCAAATCGGTCGTGGTCGACGGAGCGTGGGCCTACTTCGGCAGCGCCAATTTCACCGGCGCGGGCCTCGGCGCGAAATCGGAAGGCCGGCGCAACTTCGAGCTCGGCCTTTGCACCGAGGACTTCGAGACCATCGATCGCATCTCCGCGCTCTTCGAAGCCGTCTGGAGCGGCGCGGAGTGCACTTCCTGCAAGCTGCGCAGGGTTTGCCCGGACCCCATCGGACCGGAGGCGCCGCGCTCGATGATCCGGCTCGGCCACGCGCGACGGTTGCGCAGAAACTAGAACGGACGCGCCCCTGGCGGCAGGCGCGTCCGTCCGGTGGTGCATTCCTGCTACGTGATTACTGACAGAAGGCGCGCTCGGGCGGCGAGATCGACCGGAGCGTGTTCTCGTTCGGGTAGCTGTACGCGCCGTGGATCGCCGTCGAATGCGTCTGCCGCGCGAAGTACGAGAGCAGCGCCTCGTTCTGCGGATGATAGGTGAACCCGTTCGGCATCGTCATCGGGAAGGTCGAATCGGGCAGTCCCTCGATCACGTCTCCGACCTCGAGGTTGTTCTGGCAGAGGCCGTTCGGCGACTTCCACCAAGGCACGATGTTGAGCACTCCGTCGCTGGACACGAACGGATCGTTGAAGGTTTCCGACAGCTCGTGGCTGAGCGCGGTCACGTCCTCGAAGCCCCCACGGAACAATCCGGGAGAGATCCAGCTCGAGTAATTGACCACGTAACGCTTTTCCCGGTTGCCGTCGGCCGCGTCGCCCGGCTCGAAATCGTAGGTGTGGAAGCCGAGGACGCAGCAGTCCCCCGTCGCGGGGTCGAACAGGAAGGTATTGGGGAAGAGGAAGGTCGAGATGTCCTTTGTGGTGATGTCGCCGTTGTGCTCCGCCGCGCCGATCGGGGTCGTGGTGTCGTCAGCCGTCGCGGGAAAGAGCGCGTTGCCAAAAGTGGTCTCGTTGACGAGCACGAACAAGCAGCAGGTCCCGTCGGCGTTGAGAGCGAACTGATACGTTCCCTTCAAGAGGACCATCGTCCGCGGCGTGGTATTGGCATTGGGCTGGAGTAGCGTGTGCCATTCGGCCTTCGCCACGTCGAAGAACTCGGCGCGCTGGACGGCGTCGGTATATTGCGTCGGGACGTTGCTGCTCGAATAGCTGAAGTCCTCGAAGATCGGCGATTCGAGAACCGGGTCCACGAATTGCGTCGCGTCGGAAAACAAGCGGTGGCCGTTGACGAAACGCGGAGTGCCGTCGGCGTTGCGCAAGTCGAGAGAGACGGGAACGATCGGGGCCTTGAAGGTGGTTGTCTCCTTCTTGTGCGGGACCCCGCCCACCATGTTGTACCACCAGGTGGTCTGCGGGTTGTTGTTCACATCGACGCCCTCTGCCTGGAACGAGTCGGTCCAGTTCGCAAGCGAGTCGATGTTCGCGACGCCCTTCTTGCCCTGCCCGTGATTGAGCTTCTTCTGGTTCTGCTTCACGTCCTTGGCGTTCCGGGTATGCGGCTTCGAATTGGCCAAGGTCGAGGCGGTGACCTGGTCGGCTTCCATCGCGAACGCGTCGGCTGCGGCGAAGACACAGAGGAGGAGCGTTGCAGAGAAGAGCAGGCGGCGGAGAGGCATCTTGGTCGTTCTCCTTGTCGACAGGCCTCCCCACTCCGGCGGAACCGGGCGGCGAGACCGTGGTGTGGTGAGTGATGGGAGTGAATCGCATGTTCAGTAATGCTCTTTCAAGAGACGGCCGCTCGCTCGCGGCCTCACGATCGGGCGTCCTCTCGTATGCTCTTGCAGTCTGCCTGTTCGCCGGCGTCGCTCTCGCGGCGCCCTCGCGAGCGTTCGCGGCGACGCACGCGGAAAAGATCGACGCCCTGATCCGGTCGTACAGCAAGCTGCGGCAGTTCAACGGCTCCGCCCTCGTCGCCGAGAAGGGCCGCGTCATCCTGCGGAAAGGCTACGGGATGGCGAACATGGAATGGCGGATTCCCAACGCGCCCGACACCAAGTTCCGGATCGGCTCCAACACGAAGCAGTTCACCTCCATGCTCATCATGCAACTCGTCAGCGAGGGGAAGATCGGGCTCGACGACAAGATCACCAGGTACCTGACCGCCTACCGGAAGGACACGGGCGACAAGGTCACGGTCCGGCATCTGCTCACGCATACGTCGGGCATACCGAACTACACCGATCGACCGGGTTGGCGCGAGGCGACGATCGCGCCGCATGCGGTTGCGGACTTCGTTACGCAATTCGCGGCAGGCGATCTCGAATTCGAGCCGGGGTCCAGGTTCCAGTACAGCAATTCCGGATACTTCTTGCTCGGGGCAATCATCGAGCAAGTCACCGGCGCGGCGTACGAAGACGTTCTGCGGGAACGCATCTTCGCACCGCTCGGGATGAAGGACAGCGGATACGATCATGCAGAAACGGTGCTCCTCCGGCGGGCGGCGGGCTACCAGCGATCGCCCGACGGCTATCGAAACGTCCGCTACCTCGACATGAGCAACCCTTTTGCGGCCGGCGCGCTCTACTCCACCGTCGACGATCTCTTCAAATGGGATTGCGCGCTTTACACGGAGAAGCTTCTCGACGAGGAGCACAAGAAGACGATGTGGACCCCGGCCCGCAATGGGTACGCCTTCGGCTGGGTGGTGGCGAAGGCGCGACTCGACGACGGCAAGACCGAGGTCTCGATCCTGAGCCACGACGGCGGCATCAATGGGTTCCATTCCGTCCTGCGCCGCATGCCGGACACGCAGGATTTCGTGATCCTGCTCGACAACACGTCCTCCGGGAACACGGTCGACGCGCTGGCGCGGGGCATCATCGACATC
>Ga0209473_1000861_pt1 | contig 17484 bp, 18 predicted proteins | sample GraSoiAngelo_133_FD_185890 | JGI IMG/M metagenome (GOLD analysis project Ga0209473, IMG submission 185890) | Grasslands soil microbial communities from the Angelo Coastal Reserve, California, USA - 14_0929_05_20cm (SPAdes) (version 2) | ecosystem: Environmental > Terrestrial > Soil > Grasslands ...
TGCCTTCGATCGTGAACTCACGGAGCGCCGCCGCGAGCCGGGCGATCGCCAGCGCACGTGTTTCCGCCGATGCAATCACCTTTGCGATCATCGGGTCGTAGTACACCGGGATTTCGCTGCCCTCGACGACTCCGGCGTCGACGCGCACGCCCGGCCGGCGAGGTTCGCGATACCGGAGGAGCCGTCCAGCCTGGGGAAGGAATCGCTGCCCGGGGTCTTCCGCATACACGCGCGCCTCGATCGAATGTCCGCGGGCGGTAATGTCGTCCTGACTCCACGGCAGCGGCTCTCCCGAGGCGACGAGAAGCTGCGCGCGCACGAGATCAATGCCGGTCAGCTGTTCGGTGATCGGGTGCTCGACCTGCAGGCGCGTGTTCATCTCGAGGAAATAGAACGCGGCGGCATCCGCCTCGACCAGGAATTCGATCGTGCCGGCATTGCGATAACCGGCGGCGCGCGCGATCGCGACGGCCGCCGACGTCATTCGTGCGCGCAATGCCGGATTCAAAAGCGGCGACGGCGTTTCTTCGATGATTTTCTGATGGCGCCGTTGCAGGGAGCATTCGCGTTCGAACAGGTGCACGGCGTGGCCGTAGCCGTCGGCGAAGATCTGGACTTCGACGTGGTGCGGTCTCTCGACCAGTCGTTCGACATAGAGCATGCCGTCGCCAAATGCGGCCCTCGCTTCTCGACGCGCGGCCTGAATCGCCTCGTCGATGTCGCGCACGTCGCCGACCCGCCGCATCCCTTTTCCGCCGCCGCCTGCTGATGCCTTGACGAGCGCGGGCAGCCCGACGCGTTCGATCGCCGCGCGCACGGCGCGATCGGACTGGTCGGAGGGCGTTTCGCCCGGAACGATCGGCGCGCCCGCGCCGGCAGCCACGCGCCGCGCTTCGATCTTCGACCCCATGCGTCCGATGGCGTCGGCCGGTGGGCCGACGAATATCAGGCCGGCGCGCCGGCAGGCGTCTGCGAAGGTGGCACTCTCGGACAGGAAACCGTAGCCGGGATGCACGGCGTCCGCGCCGGAGGCGCGCGCGGCATCGAGGATGCGCTCAATCGCGAGATAGCTTTCGACAGCTGGCGCGGCGCCGACGTGCACGGCGCGATCGGCCGCGAGCACGTGCGGCGCATGTCGATCGGCATCCGAGAAAACGGCGACGCTCTCGACGGCGAGCTCCCGGCAAGCGCGAATGATCCGCAACGCAATTTCGCCGCGGTTGGCGACCAGGACGCGACGCACCATCAGACGCCCCAGGATGGTTTTCGTTTCCCGAGGAAGGCGTTCAAGCCCTCCTGGCCTTCAGGCGAGACGCGCCTCGCGGCGATGGCCTTCGTGGTGACCGACGTGGCATCGTCGAGCGGACGGCCCCAGACCGCTGGAATGAGCGCTTTCGCAGCGGCGACCGCCTGGGGTCCGGCGCCCAGAATCTCGTTCACGTAACCCGCGACCGTCGCATCGAGGTCGGCAGCCGGAACGATCGTGTGAACGAGACCGATCTCCTTGGCGCGCGCGGCTGAAAAGCGGGCTCCTGTGAGAAACAGCTCGCGCGCGGCGGAGCGTCCGATTTTCGCGAGCGCAAACGGCGAGATCACGGCGGGCAGGATACCGAGCTTGACCTCCGTGAAGCCGAACACCGCATCGTCTGCGGCCACCACGATGTCGCACACGGCCGCGAGTCCGGCGCCGCCGCCGAGCGCAGCGCCTGCGATGCGACCAATGAGCGGAACTGGAAGACTGTCGAGCGCCGCAAACATGCGCGACATGGCGGTCGCATCGCGCAGGTTCTCTTCTTCAGTGTAGTGAACCGTCTTCGCCATCCAGGTCACGTCGGCGCCGGCCGAAAACGTTCTCCCCGCGCCGGCCAGAACCGCGGCGCGGACCTCACGGCGTTCCGCTGCGGCGCGTGCGTCGGCTGCCCACGCGCTCAACTCGGCGATCACCTGTTCGTTGAAGGCGTTGCGAACGTCGGGTCTGTTCAGGGTGAGGTATTCGACCGGACCTTCGCGACGCCTGTCCAAGAACGTGTACGGCATCGTTGAACCACGAAACGCACGAAATCATTTTCGTGCCTACATCCGAAACACTCCGAATCTAGCTTCAGGCAGGGGCGCGTTGTACGCCATCGACAACCCGAGCGCGAGCGCCTGCCTCGTCTCCGCAGGATCGAGAATGCCGTCGTCCCACAGCCGCGCGGTGGAGTAGTAGGGCGAACCTTCGAGCTCGTACTTGTCCAGAATCGGTCCGGCGATGGCGTCTTCTTCCTCCTGCGAGAACGGTTTGCCTTCGCGCGCGAGCTGGTCCCGCTTCACAGTCGTCAACACCGATGCCGCCTGCTGCGCACCCATGACCGAAATTCGCGCGTTGGGCCACATCCACAGCAGCCGCGGCTCGTACGCGCGGCCGCACATGCCGTAATTGCCCGCGCCGAACGATCCGCCGATGATGACCGTGAACTTGGGCACGACCGAATTCGCCACAGCGTGCACCATCTTCGCGCCGTCCTTCGCGATCCCCGCGCGCTCGTACTTGCTGCCGACGATGAACCCGGTGATGTTCTGCAGGAAGATGAGCGGGACGCCGCGCAGATTGCAGAGCTCGATGAAGTGCGTCGCCTTCAGCGCCGATTCCGAGAAGAGGACACCGTTGTTGGCGATCAGGCCGATGAGAAACCCGTGAAGGCGCGCGAAGCCGGTGACGAGCGTCGCCCCGTAGCGCTCCTTGAACTCGTCGAAGCGCGAGCCGTCGACGAGGCGCGCTACGATCTCGCGGACGTCGTACGGTTTGCGAATGTCGGCGTTGACGACGCCATAGATTTCGGCGGGATCGTAGCGTGGCTCTTCCGGCGTCGTCATGTCCGCGGGCAGGTGCTTGGTACTGTGCAGCGTCGAAATGACCGTTCGACAGAGCTCCAGCGCATGATCGTCGTCTTCAGCGAAGTAATCGGCGACGCCGGAAAGACGCGTGTGCACGTCGGCGCCGCCGAGTTCTTCCGCGGTGACTTCCTCGCCGGTCGCTGCTTTCACCAGCGGCGGACCGCCCAGGAAGATCGTGCCGGTCCCCTTGACGATGATCGTTTCGTCCGACATCGCCGGCACGTAGGCGCCTCCGGCCGTGCACGATCCCATGACCGCGGCGATTTGCGGCACGCACTCGGCCGACATGCGCGCCTGATTGAAGAAGATGCGGCCGAAGTGATCGCGGTCGGGAAACACCTCCGCCTGAAGCGGAAGAAACGCGCCGCCCGAATCGACCAGGTACACGCACGGAAGACGATTCTGCAGAGCGATATCCTGCGCGCGCAGATGCTTTTTCACCGTGATCGGGAGATAGGTGCCTCCCTTTACCGTCGCATCGTTGGCGACGATCATCACCTCGCGTCCAGAGATCAGGCCGATGCCGGTCAGGAGACCCGCCGCCGGCGCCTCGTCGTCGTACATCCCGAACGCCGCGAGAGGAGAGAGCTCGAGAAACGGCGACCCTCGATCGAGGAGCCGGGCGATGCGATCGCGCACCGGCAGCTTACCCTGTTCGCGGTGACGATCGAGGTACTTGGCGCCGCCGCCCTCGCGCGCGCGGCTCAGACGCTCGCGGAGCTCGGCAACGAGCTGTTCCATCCGTCTGCGGTTGCTGGTGAACGTGGCATCGGTCGGATCGAGGTGAGTGTCAAGCGTGATCATCCGACCACATCACCATCCGCAGCAGTCGGTCTTGAACCCGCAGCGCGGGCAGCGCCAGACGGCGTGCATGCGGTACATTTCAGCGCCGCACCGCTCGCATAGCATCTTGTCCTGGCCTGGCGCAGCGACGTTCACTTCATTCGCCTTGACTGAAGCGGAGGCGGGCGGCCGAACGGGCGGGTCGGACATACGCGCCGATTATGTCATGGATCGACGAGCAGCTCGTCGCGCGCGGCATTCGCGAGACGCACGTTCTCCGACGCGATGCGGCGCGTGCCACGCGATGCCTTCGCGCGGCGCGATCTCGTGCGCTTCGCGTACGATGATCGCGCGCTCGCGATCGGAGAAGGGCAGAATCATCGTCGGCGACGGCAGCGTCGGCTACGCGCGCGGTGCCCCTTGTGACGGCATTGTCGTCGGCGCCGGCGGCGCACCGCGTGTGTCCATATCGCTCAGGGATCAACTTGCCGATGGCGGGCCGTATCGTCATTCCCCTCGGAACGTTCGATCACCAAAAGAGCTCATGGTCATACGCGCCACCCAATCAATTCGACGGGTCGCAACGAGAATCCCTCGTGCGGCTCATGCGCAACAAGGCTCGTCCTTCAAATGCAGAGACGGAGCGGAGATAGTGCTTAGCTCATGTATTATTTATTGACGGTAACCGCAATTGTGTATTGACTTGTTGCGCTATTTCCCTACACTTTGAGGGTTATGAGTCTCAAACGGAAAAAGCGCGTGCTCGCGATAGACGATGAGCCGGCAATGACCGAGTGGCTGAAGATTCTGCTCGAACATGCCGGCTATGAAGTCCGGACCGCTCTGATTGGGACGCGCGGCGAAGAGCTGTTCAAGACATGGCGCCCGGATGCCGTCGTGACCGACATGATCCTTCCCGATGTCGACGGCATCGAGCTCGTCCGCAAGTTCAAGCAGATCGATGGAGAGGCCGAAGTGATTGTCATCACCGGCCAGGGCAATATTCCGCGGTCGGTCGAGGCGGTGAAGGCCGGCGCCTTCGACTTCCTCGAAAAGCCGGTCGACGCCGAGCGCCTGCTCGACAAACTGGAAAAAGCGATCAAGCAGAAGACGTTGATCGATGAGAACGAGCAGTTGAAGCAGAAGCTGCAGGACCGCTACAAGTTTCAGAACGTGATCGGCAAGAGCAAGAAGATGCAGGAGCTCTTCGAGCTGATCGAAAGCGTGGCCGCCAGCGAAGCCAACATCCTCATTCAGGGCGAGAACGGCACCGGCAAGGAGCTGATCGCGAACGCGATTCACTACAACAGCAAGCGGTCGAAGGGTCCGTTCATCAAGATCAATTGCGCAGCGATTCCGAAGGACCTCATCGAGTCGGAGCTGTTCGGCTACAAGAAAGGCGCGTTCACCGGCGCGACGATGGACAAGGAGGGACTCTTCGAGATGGCCGAGGGCGGCTCGCTGCTGCTCGACGAAATCGGCGAGATGCCGCCGTACCTCCAGACGAAGCTGTTGCGGGTGCTGCAGGAGCGCGAGTACCGCCCGATCGGGAGCGACCGGATCGTCCACGTCGACTTTCGTTTGATCTGCGCCACGAACATCGATCTCGACGCGGCGCTTCGCGAGGGGCGCCTGCGAGAGGATCTCTACTTTCGCATCAACACGATCACCCTGCGCGTGCCGCCGCACCGAGGACATCCCGCTGCTGTGCGATTACTTCCTCGACAAGTTCAGGCAGCGCTATCAAAAGAACGTCAAGACGCTCGCCCCGTCGGTTTACCATCTGCTGATCCGCAACCGCTGGCCGGGCAACGTGCGCGAGCTCGAGAACGCGATTGAGCGGGCGGTGCTGGTGGCGAAGGGCAGCGAGATCGCCGTCACCGATCTGCCGGAATCGATTCGTGAGGAGTCGACCAGCGCGACCGATTTCGTGATTCCACCGCATCGTACGCTCGCCGAGATCGAGAAGATGGCGATTCTCCAGACGCTGCAGCGGACGAACTGGAACAAGCAGGAAGCGGCGCAGATCCTCGGACTGTACCGACCGACGCTCTACAGCAAGATGAAGAAGCACGACATCCGCGACGCCGGCAAGTCCGCTCGGGCGCCGTCAACCTCCACGCCGACATCAGCGGCGACGACATAAAAGTTCGAGCAGTGAAGACATAACGGCTCGGCTCGAGCGTCGCCTCCACGACAGTACGACACGATCGATTTACTGTCCGACGAGGTGCCGCATGCGTCCAGTCGGTCGGCGACAGCAGTCGACGACGCGAAACAGTTGATCAACGACCGCGCGCGATTACCTCATCGGCAGGTTTTCGCTCAATCAGCAGGTGACAGATTGATTGCTCGGGTGTCGACGCCACCGGCAGCCCGAACAACGACGCGTGGGCGCGTGGGATGGAGTCGCGCTCGCGGTGTACTTGGGGAAGCGCACGTTTCAGTGAACCGTCTTGAAAGCTGACGGGCTCGCGCGTTCGCGATGAGCTGATTTCTCAGGCCCTCGTGTATATGGCTCCGTGGCACATAACTTGAACCTCTTTGTTTCTTGGACAAGAGGAGGCATCGCGTGATGGACAACCGAACGTTGGCGGCAACCGCGGCAGGCGCGGTGATTGGAGGAGCGGCCGGCTATCTGTTCTTCACCGATCGCGGACGAGCGCTCCGGCGTCAGATCGAGCCGGCGCTCGACGACATCGCGCGCGAGTTGATCAGCTTCCGGGCGACCGTCCAGAAGGCCGCAGGCGTGGCCAACGAAGGGTGGAAACTACTGAACGAAGCGCTCGGCGAAGCTGGTCAGCAGCCGCCACGCTATCCAGGGACGCGTCAGACGTCGCCGTTCTGAGGAGCATGTGATGTCAGGGGGATTGGGGACGACTAATCTGCTGCTCGGCATCATGGCGGCCGTCAGCGTGCTCGAAGCGTTGCTGCTCGTCGGCATCGGCGTCGCCGGCGTCATCGTCTATCGTCGCGTGATGGATTTGATCAACGGGCTCGAAACACGCCAGATCGCGCCGGCGATGGCGCGCGTCAACGCGATCCTCGAGGACGTGAAAGGCGTGACGACCAAGGTCAAGGAAGAGACCGAGCGCGTCGATCACGCCATCCGCACGACAATGGATCGCGTCGACGACACGGCCGATCGCGTGCGATCCAACGTCCGCGCGAAGACGAGCCGCGTCGTCGGCTTCATCCGCGGGCTGCGCGTCGCGATCGAGTCGATGCTTCACGCGGGCCCTCACCACCAACCCCACGAAAGCCAGACTTAGGAGGCAGAACATGGCAGACGGATACGATCGGTTCGACAACGAAGGTGGCGGCGGCGGCAGTTTCGTGATGGGACTGCTCACCGGCACGGTGCTCGGCGCAGGCCTGGGCATGCTCTTCGCCCCCAAGTCCGGATCCGAACTGCGGAACCAGCTGTCCGAGCAGGCGGGGAATCTCGCCAATACCGCGTCGGAAGGCTATCGCCGCGCGACGGAAGCGGCGGGCGACTGGGCTGATCGCGGTCGCGAGGTGTACGACAAGGCGCGCGACGCCGCGTCGCGCGGCGTCGACGAAGCGCAGCGGTACGTGCGCGACGCAGCCACCAGCATCTCCGGCGGGGGATCGACGGCAACAACGGGCGCGGGCAGTTCAGGAAGCAGCAGCGGCATCGGGTCGACGGGATCGAGCTACGCGAGCGGGTCGGACAGCATGCGCAGCAGCTCGTCGGAGCACACGCGCCCGGGCGGCACGGGCGGATCGACCGGAACCGGTTCGACCAGTTCGTCGGGCAGCACTCGCCGGGGCTGACGCGTGACCGACAGCGGGGCACGCACCGTAGCGAACATCGCGCTCGCGACGGCAGGTGTCGCGGCGGCGTACGTGATCATCACGACGCCGCCGCTCCGGCGATTCGTGCTGCGCGCAACGCGCGTGTGGCTGGGCGCCAGCGTGCCCGTGTATCTCGCCAGTCAGATTCGCACGGCGTGGGTGGAGTCGGCGCGAGCGGCCTGACATAATGGCGCCGTGACCGGCGGCGAGAGCGTCGCGCTGGCTCGCGGAATCGGCCGGCGGACGCGCGATATTCTTCGCCTCACTGCGCAATCGGCATGGCGCGGTTTCCAAGGGTTCTACCACAGCGATAACCTGACGTACGCGGCGTCAATCGCCTACTATGCGCTGCTATCGCTGTTCCCATTTTTTCTCCTCGCCTTTGCACTACTCGGACGCGTGACCGCTGACGAGCAGGATCGCAACACCGTTCTCGAGTTCGTGCTGCGGTATTTTCCATCGCAGTTCGAATTCGTCACGAGCCAGCTCGACGCGTTCAACGCTCACGCGACGACGTTCGGTGTCGCGGGCACGATCGCGCTCGTCTGGGGCGCGCTCGGTGTGTTCGGCGCCATCAGCACGGCCGTCAACTACGCGTGGGGCGTCGAGAAGCAGCGCAGCTTCTGGAAGCACAAGCTCTTTTCGTTTCTCATGCTGCTCGTCGCCGGACTCATCCTCATCGTCGCGCTGCTGCTGGTGAGCGCGTCGCAGATCGTGGGGGCGACGTGGTTCGCCGGCGTGCTGGCACGGTTTCCCGGCCTTGCCATCCTGCGCAGCTTCGCCGTGCGCTACGCAACGACGCTGCTCTTCATTCTCGTCGTCGGATTCGTCTATTACTTCGTGCCGAATGCGAAGGTACGGTTCCGCGACGTCTGGATTGGGGCGCTGGTGACGGGCCTGCTCTGGAAAGGCGCGCTCGAAGGATTTTCCTGGTACATGCGCGACATGTCTCGCTTTACGCGCGTCAATGGATCCGTTGCCGCGGTCGTCGTGTTCCTCGCCTGGGTTTACGTGCAGGCGGTCATTCTTCTGTACGGTGTGGAGTTCACCGCCGCGTACGCGCGCCTGAGGCGCGGCAGGCCCGAGGAAGTACCGGCCGCGCCGGCGCCGAGAACGTGAGCGCAGTTACGCGTGAACCCGCGACAGCGCGCGGATGATCGCCTCGCTGAACATCGGAACGTCGTCCGGCTTGCGCGAGGTGATGAGGTTGCCGTCTTCGACGACCGGTTTGTCGACGTAAAGCCCACCAGCATTCTTGACGTCGATGGCGATCGACGGCCAGCAGGTGAGCGTCCGCCCGCGAAGCACGTTCGCCGAGATGAGCACCTGAGGTCCGTGGCAGATCGCCGCGACCGGCTTGCCGGCGTCCATCGCTTGCCGCGCGAGGTCGACCATGGCGTGGCGCATGCGCATCCTGTCGGGCGCGTGGCCGCCGGGGATGACGAGCGCGTCGAAATCGTCCATCTTGGCCGCGCCGGCTGCGACGTCGGCCATGACGACCGCCTGGCCGCGCTTCCCGCGAAATTCGGTTCCGGCTGCGGGACCGACGAGCGTGACGACTGCGCCCGCCGCCCGCAGCACGTCGAGCGGGCCCGTCAGCTCACGGTCCTCGAAGCCCTCCTCAACGAGCATCGCGATTCGTTTGCCGGCGAGCGCCGAAGAATCGTTCATGCCGCGATTATTACATAATTGGTGGATGAATCGTCTCGCGGCGGCGCGCAGTCCGTACCTTCTTCAACACGCCGGCAATCCGGTCGAGTGGTTCGAATGGGGCGACGACGCGTTCGCAAGGGCGCGGTCCGAGGACAAACCGATCTTCCTCTCGATCGGGTACTCGACGTGCCACTGGTGTCACGTCATGGCGCACGAATCGTTCGAGAGCGCCGACGTGGCGGCGATACTGAACGAGCACTTCGTTTCGATCAAGGTCGATCGTGAAGAGCGCCCCGACGTCGACCGCGTGTACATGACGTTCGTTCAGGCGACAACCGGTTCTGGTGGTTGGCCGATGAGCGTGTGGCTGACGCCGGACCTGAAGCCGTTTTACGGCGGCACCTATTTCCCGCCGACGTCGCGATGGGGGCGGCCGGGATTCGTCGACATCCTCGGCGAGATTGCGCGCGTCTGGCGGGCGGAACGTGCGAAGGTCGAGCAGTCGGCCGAATCGCTGACGGCGCAGCTGCGCGCGATGGAGCGGACCGCTCCGGCGTGGACGCCGCCGGGCGCGGAGGCGCTGCAACGCACCCTGCAGCAGTTCCGTGAGGGATTCGACGAGCGGTACGGTGGTTTCGGCGACGCGCCGAAATTTCCACGTCCGTCGGAGCTCCTCTTCCTGATGCGCGAGCACGCACGAACGGGCAACGGCGACGCGCGCGACATGGCGCTGCGGACGCTGCGTGTGATGGCCTTTGGCGGCATGCGCGATCACATCGGCGGCGGCTTCCATCGCTATTCGGTCGACGCGACCTGGCGCGTGCCGCACTTCGAGAAGATGTTGTACGACCAGGCGCAGCTCGCGCTCGCCTACGCGGAGGCGGCGCAGCTCTCCGGCGATCCGTTCTACGTGGAAGTTGCGGAGGACACGCTGGCGTACGTCGGGCGCGAGATGACCGATCCCGATGGCGGATTCTATTCTGCGGAAGACGCGGACAGCCTCGACACCGCACCCGACCAATCGGCGGACGGCGGGCCCCACAAACGCGAGGGCGCGTTTTATCTCTGGCGCGCCGACGAAGTCGACGCGCTGCTCGGCGACGACGCGGCGATCGTGAAGATGCGGCACGGCATCGAATCGGGCGGCAACGCACCGCAGGATCCGCAGCAGGAATTCACCGGCAAGAACATTCTGTACGTCGCCCGGGGCATCGACGACATCACGCGTCAGACGGGAAAGACGCGCGACGAGATCATTACCATTCTCAACGAGACGAGGGTGAAGATGTTTCTCGCGCGGATGAAGCGGCCGCGCCCCGAGCGCGACGACAAGATTCTGACCGCCTGGAACGGGCTGATGATCGCCGCGTTCGCCCGCGTGGCCCGCGTGCTCGACGCCGAATCGTACCGCCAGACCGCGCGGCGTGCCGCCGCCTTCATCCGCGAACGGATGTGGCGCGCCGATTCGCGCACGCTGCTGCGCCGGTACCGCGGCGGCCATGCCGAAATCGACGCATACGCGGAAGACTATGCCTACTTGATCTTCGGCCTGCTCGAGCTCTTTCAGGCGGACGCGGATCCGATCTGGCTGGAATGGGCGATCGCCCTGCAACAGCGGCAGGACGAGTTGTTCTGGGACGATGCCGCGGGCGGATGGTTCAGCACAACCGGCCAGGACCCGAGCGTTCTGCTGCGCATGAAGGAGGACTACGACGGCGCGGAGCCGACGCCGAGTTCCGTCTCGGTGCTGAACCTGCTGCTGCTGTCGCACCTCGTCGAGAACCCCGCCTGGCCCGATCGGATCGAACGCACGCTGCGGTACTTCGCGACGCGGCTGGAGCAGGCCGGCCGCGCGGTTCCGATGATGGCGGCCGCGTTGTCGACCCACACGGCCGGCGTTCAGCAAATCGTCATCGTCGATCCGCCGGCCGGAGCCGGGCAGACGAGCGGCGGCGAGGCCCTCGCGCGCGCGGTCGCGCGCGAATATCTGCCGTTCGCGATCGTGCTGCGCGTGTCGGCCGAGAGACAACGCCCGCTGGCCGGCAGCCTGCCGTTCATTGCGTCGATGCGGCCGATCGACGGCGCCGCCGCCGCGTACGTCTGCCAGCGCTTTACCTGTCGACAGCCGGTGACCACCGTCGACGCGCTGCACGAGCAGCTGAGGGCGACCGCATGAGGGTGTCGGTCGACGTCTGGCTTCGAGGCACCGATTTCGCGACGACCGAATCGATCGACGATGTCGCGCGTCAGCCCGGAGCGTGGACCGACGACGATGTGCGGGCGCTGCTCGAAGGAATGCTACGCGCGATGGATCGGAAGAAGCGTCCCGGCGAAGCCGATCGAGGGATCTCCCTCAGAGGACTGAGTTGGATAGTGAATCCGTACGAGCATGGCGGCGTGGTGATCGCAATCGAGATCACGATGGGCGCTGCGGTCGCCGGTCCATTCGAGATCGACAAAGGCGCGCTCGAAGCCATGATCGCCCGAGTGCTTGTGGCTTCAGGCGCGCCTTCGTCGCCGACCGTTCATTAATCAGAAACGTCCTCGTCGTGATGATCCCCGGTGCGATCCCAATCGCCTCGCGCGCGATCCCGGTTCGGGTTTTCGATGCGCGGTTTGGTGCCGCTCGAGCGGATCTGCTCGTTCGTTTCGTCGATCACCTCGCGCGGTCCCTTCTGGTCCTTTTTCATCGGCTTGTCATTGCGACGGACGTCGACCATCTGGCCTCCTGATCCCTGACCCGATCCCTAATCCCTATATCCCGAATCCCTACACGCTTCGCTAAGGCACGCGGCAATCTGCGGTCAGCATCTTGATCGCCGTCACCTTCAGCTGACGCGCTTCGATATCGGTGCGCGTCCGCGTCTCGACCTTCGGCGTCCTTCCGCTCGTTCCGGCAGGCGTGCTGGTCCGTGTCGTATCGGTTTCGGCGGTAACGGGCGGGCCCGCCTCCGTGCCGGTCACTTCGACGCGTTGTCCGATGTGCGACTTGAGATCGACGGCCGCCGTTGCCGAAAGCGTGTAGGTGATTGTCTTCACCTCGCCCGCCGCGGCGTTCGTATCCTTCATCGTGAGCGTGAATTGCTCTTGGCCGTTGGCCGTCGCCGATTGCAGGCAACCGATGGCGACAACTGAAGCGGGAGTCGAAGCTGGCTTGGTCTGAGGCGGCTGCGCTTGCGTGGCGAACGCAAGCAGAAGGGTCGTCGCGAGTAGACTCATCAGGCGCTCCTCTCCTTTGACAATCACGATTGCCGAAGCAGAAACGATACCGAGCAGCACCCGTGCGTCTTCAACGCTCCGAGCCGAGCAGTATCAGCCCGTCCCGATGACCCACATGAGCATGAAGAAGCCGAGCCCCAGGACGCCGAAGAGGAAATCACGGGGCGAACCGCGGCCTGAATACGCACGTCGGTCGATCAGCTGCCGGAGATGGTCCTGCATGACATCGAGCTGACGGTCCGGCGCCGGTACTCGATGCCTGCATCGTCGACGGCGACGATCGAGCGGGCTGACAGCAGCGCCCAGTCGGCGTCAATCGCCACGCGGATTCGCTGGTCGTGGCACAGCGTTTCCGGTAAGCCGAGCGGAACCGTGTCGTCCGTTCGCGCCATTCCGTCCGTGAACGATGAGCTTCCTCAGCGTGACGGGCTGGTAACCGGTATTGTATTAACGACGTCCCAGATGAGATGGGCGGAGCTAATCGATCGAGCTCGATCATGATCCGCACGGATCGCGGCGAAGATCGAGTCGCGGAATCTCCATCGCGTACGCGCCGAGCGCGGCGAGAGAAATGAAAATCAATGTGTGTGTCATTGCGCGACGCTCCGTTGTTGATCGCGTTCCGCACGGCGGCAGAAATTGCTCACTGCCGCCATATTGAACAATCGATTTTGCAGAGTTCCTGTCTGTACGGTGCGGCGGTGTCCTCGAGGACGTGAGTGGGGACTGGGTTGAGTGATTAGCGATTAGCCACGAGCGATTGGGGATTCGAGTTTGCCTCGATGAGCTCCACCCGGTCGCCGGCGCGCACGATGCCCTCGGTAACGACGCGAGCGCAGAGGCGGCTCCAGCCGGCGTGCAGCTTCTGCGAAATCCGCGTGAAGTCATCATCGAGAAACGAGCGACAGATCTTCTCGCACGGACTCGCGTACTTGGTGATGACAAGGCGCGCGCCGCCGATCTCTAGCTCCACGCCGGGCGAAATGGCCGCCCAGTCGATGCCCGAGACAGTCAGATTCTCGCCGGTCGTTCCGATGTCGATCGGATGGCCCTCACGCTGCAGCGCGCGAATCACGTCGAGCGAGAACAGCACGACGGCGCGTTCGGGTCCGCCGTGAAACCGCGGATCGCGCTGACGGTCGCCGTCGATGCCGCCGACGGTCACGAGCGCCTCGAAGACCGGCATCTTCGGCACTCCACCACGTGAAACGTTGATCGACTCGATTCGACCGGCGCCGTTGACCACGTCATCCATCGTAACTCACGCCTTGCTCGCCATCGTGCAACTCGAGTCCGAGCTAATGCGATCGCGCAGTGCGTAGCGACGATCGACGCGATCTTCACGAACTCTAGCCAGCTGGCTTGACCCGATCGAAGCGAATGCCTCGCGCTTTGTCTCGATTCACTGTGAATCCCGACACAGCGCCTCGCGCGTCGCGCAAGAACTTCACTGTGCCGACCGAATCGCCCGCGAACACGTCCTTCGCGACAGGCTGCAGAACGATGTGCGCCCTGCCAGGAGGTCTCACGGCTAGGCCGGAACCTTCTAGTGCAACCGTGTACGTGACATCGATCTCCAGACTGCGGTACTCGCCGACTGACGAGCGCAGGTCGATCGTCGACGGTTCGAACGTCACCAGCTCCAGTACATCTAACTGCTTGCCCGCGTTGTCGACAATATGACACCCGTGCGCCCGAACGCCGGTCGCCGGAACAAACTCCAGCGCATTGATGCCACCTGGAAGCCGGAATCTGTTTTGAATTGCTTCGAAATCGAGGCGGCGCCAAAAACCGACGATGGTGTAATTGGAATGCCTAGTTCGAGATTGGCGACGCCGTACCCGTGCTCGTAAAGCGGCACACCATTTCGGCTCACGCCAAGCGCGCAACCTGGAGAACCTGGCCTGTCCCATTGCGCGAAGAGCTTGTCGACCTTCGCCGAGCCCGACTCAGCTTGCGGTCGACTACAAGCGGCGGCGATCGCCAACCCGCCAGCGATTGTTAAACCCGCCGAAATGACCCGCTTCTTCACAGCGCACCTCAGGCAAACGACCGCAACAACGGCACGGCGCGCATCTCGCGGGACCGAAGCGACAGAAGAGACTGACTGTCGGAGTCTACCGCAACGTTCCTACGCTCTGAAGTTCCGGCGAGCAAACATGTTCGCAGTGCGGTTGTCGGACATCGACACCAAGGCGATCACGTGAGCGCCACATCTCCGCTGCGCGGAAGCGCCGTCGATGCTCAAGACCGCATGAGCAGTCGGAGCGCAGCGACGAGCATTGGCGGCGCCACAGCTCTCGATCTGAAATCGCGTACGTCTGAGCACTCTCCATAATCATTTCATCCGTCGCCACCGGACGTCCGGTTAGCGATGTCGGGAGGGAAGCGACAAGAGTCTCGAGGCGGCGGTCGCGCGGCTCGACGATGGACAGCCTTTCAAGACCCTTTCAACATCGTCCGATCAGGCCTTCCTGTAGAATCTCTAAGTTCCACCCACTGAACGACATGCCGGGGTGGCGGAACTGGCAGACGCACAGGACTTAAAATCCTGGGCCGCGCAAGCGGCGTGCGGGTTCGATTCCCGCCCTCGGCACCAAGAGTGGATGAGTGGACGCTGGGAGATCCTGCCCTGAAGATGCTGACTGCGACCGCCGCGTGCGTCGTCTCGCTGACCGTCTCGATGGTCGGTCAGTCACCGCGTCGCGACGCGCCGGCCGTGCTGTTCGACGGCGCGCGTTTGATCACCGGTGACGGCAGTGCCGCCATCGAACGATCGGCGTTCATCGTGCAAGGCGATACGTTCGTGCGCGTGGGCCGGCAGGGAGAGTTGAAGACGCCGACCGGCTTTCGGCGGGTGGACCTGAGCGGCAAGACCGTGATGCCGGCGCTCGTGGACATCCACACGCATCTTGGTTACCGACGCGGTGCGACGTTCCGTGCCGAGAACTTCAGCCGCGACACGATCGTCGACGAGCTGAATCGTTTCGCCTACTTCGGCGTTGCGGCCGTCGGCAGCGCGGGCACCGATCGCGGCGACTTCACGCTTCGGCTGCGCGACGATCCGCATCCAGGCGCGGTCGTTCGGACGGCATGGCGCGGCCTCGCTCCGCCCGATGCCGGTCCGAATCCGCCGATGCGCGATGCGCCATATGGCGTCTCCAGCGAGCGCGAGGCCAGACAAGACGTCCGGGAACTGGCGGCGAAGAACGTCGACTTCGTCAAGATCTGGGTCGACGACCGCAACGGCACGGTGCCGAAGCTGAGCCCCGTCTTGTATCGCGCCATCATCGACGAGGCGCACAAGCATCAGCTGCGCGTGTTCGCGCACATCGCGACGCTCGACGATGCGAAGAGTCTTCTTCGGACGGGCGTCGATGGGTTCCTTCATCCTGTCCGTGATCGCGACGTGGACGACGAGCTGCTTGGACTGCTGAAGGAACGGCCGCAGGTCTTCTTCACGCTGACGCTCTTTGCGCCGAGGCTCAATATCTACACTGCCGAGCCTCGGTGGCTCGCCGAGCCGGCCCTGCGCGACACGGTCTCCGCCGCGGTGATCGAACAGGTGAAGGAGACGCTGTCCCGCCGCACGCCACAGTCGGCAGCGGCGGCGCGCGCCGACTGGGAAAGGATCGCGCGGAATGTCGCCGCGCTGAATCGCGCCGGCGTCCGGCTTGCGCTCGGGACCGACGTCGGTGGCCAGAGCGCCGGCGGACTCTTCGGCTGGACGGAGCACATCGAGCTCGAACATATGGTGTCGGCCGGCCTGACGCCGGCCGAGGCGATCGTGGCGGCGACGCGCACGGCCGCCGACATCCTGCGACTCGATCGTCTCGGCACGATCGCGCCCGGCAAGAGCGCCGACTTCATCGTCCTCGATGCGAACCCGCTCGACGACATTGTCAACACCAGGCGGATCGCGCGTGTGTACATCCGGGGCGCCGAGATACCACGTGCAACCGCCGGCGGAGGCGGACGAAGCAGATGATGGCCGCGTTTTTCGGCGCCCTGCGCGATATCGTCGCCGGACTGCTTCGTCCCTGCTTCAGCACCTGAGGACTCGATCCGATCTCCTGGGAGCAGGAGATGCGTTCGCGGGTCGAGCGTCAGCGAACGGATGCGACGTAGATCACAGTCCTGCTGATTCGACGACGACGCGAACGGCGCGCGACAGCGAAGGCATCGACGCGCGGTGAATGCGATGAACCTCTTGATGATTCCGCGGCTCGCGCTGAAGGCGCTCGCGCAGAACGTCATGCGCACGTCGCTGACGATGCTCGGCATCATCATCGGCGTCGGCGCCGTCATCTGCGTTGTCGCGATCGGCGAAGGCGCGCAGGCGAGCGTCGAACGCGCCATCGCCAACATCGGCGCGAACATGATTTGGGTCGAGGCGGGCGGCGTGAATCGCGCCGGCGTGCGGACGGGCGCATTCGGAACGAAGACACTGACGCTCGCCGACTTCGAAGCCATCAAAGAGCACATTGCGGCCGTCGCCAACGTCACGCCGCAGGTCGACACGCGCGTGCAGGTCGTGTACGGCAATCAGAACTGGGGAACGACCGTTCGCGGGGTCGGGCCCGAATATCTGGCGCTCAAAGGGTGGAACGTCGTCCGTGGCGGCATGTACACGGACGCGGACGTCGAGCGCGCACGCAACGTCTGCGTGCTCGGCCAGACGATCGTCGATCAGTTGTTCGGCTCGCGGGATCCGATCGGGGAAACAATGCGCGTGAAGAACGAGCCGTGCGTGGTCGTCGGCGTCCTCGATGTCAAAGGCCAGTCGGCGACGGGACAGGATCAGGACGACAACTTCCTCATGCCGTACACCACCGTCATGAAGAAGATCAAAGGTCAGACATGGCTCGACGACATCATGATGTCCGGGACGTCGGCGTCGGTCGTCGACGCGGCCGAGCAGGACATCGCGGCGCTGCTGCGCGAGCGGCACCACATCAGATCGGGCGCGAACGACGACTTCAACCTGCGGCACCCGACCGAGATCGCCGAGGCCGTCAAAGAGTCGACCCGGACGATGGAGGCGCTGCTCGCGGCGATCGCCTCGGTGTCGCTGCTCGTCGGCGGCATCGGGATCATGAACATCATGCTGGTGTCGGTGACGGAGCGGACGCG
>Ga0209473_1000864_pt1 | contig 17451 bp, 15 predicted proteins | sample GraSoiAngelo_133_FD_185890 | JGI IMG/M metagenome (GOLD analysis project Ga0209473, IMG submission 185890) | Grasslands soil microbial communities from the Angelo Coastal Reserve, California, USA - 14_0929_05_20cm (SPAdes) (version 2) | ecosystem: Environmental > Terrestrial > Soil > Grasslands ...
TTGCCTTCGGCGGTCGCGGCACTGGTGGGTGAGTGGAGCGTGTGGGCGGTGCTGATCGCGGGCGCCGGCATGGGCGTCATCATTGCCTGCTACGCGGAAGTTGCCTCGCAGTTCGACGAGACCGGCGGAACTTACCTCTATCTGCGGCACACGTTCGGGCGTTTCGTGGGGGTTCAGGTAGGCTGGCTGACGCTCTTGAGCCGGCTCACCGCGTGCGCCGCCGCCGTGAACCTCCTGGTCATTTACCTCGGGGAATTCTGGCCGGCGGCGGCCGAGCCGCTCCCGCGGCTTGCGGTGATTACGGTCTTCCTCTGCACGCTGGCGGCGGTCAATTACCGGGGCGTCGGCGCCGGTGCGCGGGTCAGCAACGTCACGGTGGTCGCGAAGCTCCTGGCGCTGGCCGTGGTGTGCGTCGCCGGCACGATCTATCTCGTGGGCCATCCGCAGGTCGCGGCGAGACCGGTGGAAGCGGGTCTCGACGGCTGGCTGAAGGCGATGCTGTTGCTGCTCTTCGCCTATGGCGGTTATGAGGCCGCGCTGAATCCGATGGGCGAGGCGCGCAACCCGCAGCGGGATGTCGCGTTCGCGCTGTTCACCGCGCTCGCGATCCTACTCGCGCTCTACGCGCTGCTGCAGCTCATCGTCATCGGCCTGGTCCCGGATGCCGCTCACAGCGTCCGTCCGCTCGCCGACGCCGCCCGCGTCGCCATGGGACCCGCTGGCGCGGCCCTGATCTCCGCGGGCGCGCTGCTCTCGGTCTACGGCTACATCAGCGCCAACATGCTGACCGTGCCCCGCAGCACCTTCGCGCTCGCGGAGCGGGGAGATTTCCCCGCCTGGCTCGCCGCGGTGCACCCGCGCTTTCGCACGCCGCACTTTTCGATCCTGGTCTTTGCGCTGCTGCTCTGGGGGTTTTCCCAGTTCGCGAGCTTCTCCTGGAACGTGACGCTCTCGGCGGTGGCGCGGGTGCTCTTCTACGGCGGCATCTGCGCCGCGGTTCCGGTCCTGCGCCGGCGGCAGCCGGGCGCCGCCGTGTACCGCCTGCCCGGGGGACTCCTCCTGCCGCTCGTTGGAACGGCGATCTGCGCGCTGCTGCTCACGCGGGCGGATTTCAGCAAGTCGCTGATCCTGCTCGCGACGCTCACCGGCGCGGCGGTGAACTGGCTCCTGGTCAGGAATCGGAAGCCCGCGCCGGCGATTTCAAGGGCATAAGCCCGCGCACCCGGAGCCGCGGCGCCTCCGTCACCCCCGCGCCGTCGCTGCAGGGGCGGCGGAGGCGCTCGCCGGCTTTCTGAATTTCAGGATCACCTGATCGGTGCGCCCGCGAACCGCGGCATCGAACACGCGCAACCGGTGCGAATCCTGCGGGTTGCGCAGCAAGTCGCTCTCGGCCTCGAGGCGGAATCCGGCGGCCAGGGCGGTGCGGACGATGACTTCGGGGTCGATGCGGTGCAGCGTCTCGGTGTCGCGCACCCCCGATCCGGCCTCCGCGACGTGATCGATGACCATGAGCTCCCCGCCCGGCTTCAGCGCCTCGAACATCGCCCGGGCGACTTGCGACACGTTCGCCGGCCCCATGAACGAGTCATAGAGATCATGGAAATTGAGTGACGTCCACACCAGGTCGACGGGCTCGGGCAGTCGGAACCGCCCGACCGGCGCGGTGAGCACGCTCACGTTGGAGTACACGCCGTGCTCGAGGGCGCGTGTTCCGGCGACCTCGTCCGGGGAGCAGTTCCGGAGCTGCTCCTCGGGTAGAAACGCGTAGACGTGCCCGGTATTTCCGACGATGTGACTGAACAGCCGCGTGAAGTAGCCGCCGCCCGACATGAAGTCGGCCACGCGGTCGCCGGGCTTCACGCCGGCGAAGGTCAGCAGGTCCTCCGGCCGGCGCTCGGCATCGCGTGCGACCTGCTCCGGTGGCCGATCGGGAGCGACGATGGCCGCCGCGACGTAACCGGTCGCGACGGCGGCACTCCCGGGCTGCGTGCCAAACAGAGCCAACACCGCGAGCAGCACGCGGGCGAGACTGATCGCAGGAGTCATGTTTCCGTCTCCGTGAGGGCGCCTTGCCCCCTTCCAGTCGGGGACTCTACAAGTTAAAGTGCACTTCAAGTCAAGCGGATCAAGCGGGCGGGAACGGCCAATGCGAGAGCTTTCGATCGGCGAGGTCGCGCGCGAGGCGGGCGTGCCGGCCTCGACGCTGCGCTACTACGAGAAGGCGGGCCTTTTGCCGGCGCCGCCGCGCCGATCCGGGCAGCGCTGCTACAGCGAGACCGTGTTCGGCCGGATCAACCTCATCCGGCTCGCGCTCGAGGCGGGATTCAGCATCGGCGAGACCCGGGTGTTCCTGTCGGGCTTCTCGGAGCAGACGCCTCCCGCGGCCCGCTGGCGCGCCCTCGCCACGCGGAAGCTCGAAGAAGTCAACGCCCTCATGGACCGCGCGCAGCGGATGAAGTCGCTCCTCGAGACGAGCTTCCGGTGCCGCTGCCTGCGCCTGGAGGACTGCGAGAAATTCCTGCGCACCGCCAAACGCAGACAGGGGCGGTCCTGCTGACGCCCGCAGGAGACTGTTTCCCTTGACCTCCGTCAGGAGCATCGTTGGAACCGAAGCGGCAACATCGGGCCGCCGGTGCGGCGAGTGCACGGCCTGCTGCGATGGGTGGCTCAAGATCAATGTCTACGGCGTCGAGGTTTATCCCGGCCACCCCTGCCCCCACAGTTCCGGCCACCATTGTCTAATCTATGAACGGCGGCCCCTCGACCCATGCCAGCGTTTCTTCTGTGGTTGGCTCGTACCAACAAGTCCATTACCAGACTGGCTGCGCCCCGATAAGGCCAAAGTCATCTTCCTCCCTGCACAGTTCAATTGGAACGGTCAGCCTGTTGATGTTGCCGTACCAGTCGGCGACGGACCCGATGACAAGACTACGGAATGGCTCAAGAATTTCGTGTCGGAGCACAAGCGCTTCTTGCTCTATCGCCTGGATCAGGAGTGGTTCGCCTTCGGCCCGCCGGCATTCCAGGCGGAGATGCAACAGCGCATGGCCCGCGGCGAGAAGCTCTGGTAAACGCGCAACACCCGCAATGCGCTATTCAGCACGCGATCACGCGATATCACGCGACCACGCGACCAAATACTCGTCGTCGCGGTCAGGGACAAAAAGGCGCCCGAGGGCGCCTTTTTGCGTGGCTCTCAACCGGGTCAAAAATCGTAAGTCACGCCCCAAGAGACTGCCTGGGCGTTATTTCCAGAAAACGGGGGACCGCAAGTACCTCCTGCCTGGCAGCCTCCGATAAATTTGTCACCGACATAGTTTCTGGTGGGAAGACCGTGACCACCGGCACCCAGGGAGTAATGCGCCCAGTAGCCATTGACCAGGCTTGAATACGTGAGATATGTGGTGGTCCGCCTGTCCACGAAGCGGTGTTTGAGGCCGATGGTATATAGGTTGGCCTCGTTATTCGAGGAACCGGCAGGCGCATCATTACCAAATTTGTCTTCTACTCCTGCCACCGGCTGCCCCGGTGTCCTGCCAACGTGTGCCCAGCCGAGATTCAGGTCATCGGAGGGCGTCAGACCTTGAGTCAGCGCGAGCCAGGTCGCGGTATGGGTGCGCTCATCCAGGCTGTCGGTGATGGCATCCCGCTGCAATCTTTCGATGACGAAGTTGACGGTCGTTTTGGTCGGAAAGGTATATTGCACGCCCAGCTTGTAGGCGCTTTCATCACGGATTCCGATGGTGCCTGGAACGATCTCGTCGCCTATGCGATTGACGTCTTTATGGAGCTCGTATGCGACGGTGGCGTAGAGCGGACCCGACTCATAGGTGAGATCCGCACTGTAAAGAGTATAGAAAGACCCATCCTCACAGGAAGTGGGTGTAAGATCGGGGTTCCCGTTTATACCTCCGGTCGAATTACCGCCGCTGCAATCCGGTTCGCCCTGAGCATACAGTCCGGTATTCGTACTCCGATTCTGGCCGGGTGAAACCAGGACATTCGCATGCAGGCCCGACATATTCGGCGACTCGTACCACACAGAATGAGGCGCGCGAAAGTCAAACTCGGTTCGATTATCGCCGCCGCTATTCCCCATGATGGCATTGTAGTCACCCGGTGTACTGGCAAAGGGGTCTAGGCGGGCGGTAGCGGTTTTGTATGGCGTGTCGGTTTTGCCCAGCTTGATGGCACCGTATTCCTCACTCTGAAGTCCGACGAAGCTGTTGCGCGATCCGAGTTCGAACTTCTGTGCCGTCGTGTCTGTTGCCTGATCTGATGCACCCGGGGTGGCGGCATAGGAAATTTCCGTTTCAAACTGGAAAACCCCTTTCAGATCGTCGCTGACGGCACGGTTGCCGCGAACCCCGAAGAACGACAGGTTGCTGGAGACATCAGGAACCCAGCCATTGTGGCCCGTGACCGGCAGCCCATTGTGGAGGAAGCCGGTCATGCCATTGGTCTGATCATCCAAGGACACATCGGCGTGGCCGTAAAGCTGGACCTCGCCGCCGCCGACCTTGAAGACCAGTTCCTTGCCGGCTTTCACCTCGTTGGCGGGGGCCTTGGCGGGAGCTGCGGCCGCCGCAGGCGCAGCCTGCTCCTGCTTTTTCCGGAGTGCGGCCATTTGCGCCTGCAATTCCTGAACCTGCTTTTGCAACGCGTCCAACTTTGCTTGCATGTCGGACGCCTGATCTGCGTGCGCATTGCCCACACACCCGAGCGCAAGAGAAACTGCAATCGCTATCGATGTCTTCTGGAGCGTCATGGCTATTCTCCCTCCAAATTCTGCTGTGGTCGTTTCTTCATTCTGACAACTGTCAGCTCGGTGTGACTCGCGCCGCTGATCGCAGCGCGAGCCCCGCCGCTGTTCTGTGCTACGCGGCTTCGCTGTTCCCCCCCATTACCCCTAGAGTGGGCCGCAGTTCTAAGGCGGTGGAATGAGACCCGCGCCGCGCGCCCAGCGGTACTTGGCGCCGAGCACCGCGACCGGGATCTCGGTCGAGTAGGCGTAGGCCGGGATGCGGTGCTGATAGAGATACTCCGCGGCCTCCTCGACCTCGACGTCACCCGCGAGCGAGGCGACCACCGGCTTGTCGATGCCCTTGGCGCGCATGGCCTCCACCACCTCCACCATGAGGCGCGCGAACACCATCGGCGGGGTGATGATCGTGTGCCAGTAGCCGAGGATGAGCGAGTGAATGCGCGGATCCTCGAGCCCGAGCCGCACGGTGTTCTGATAGGTGGTCGGCGGCTCGCCGCCGGTGATGTCGACGGGATTGCCGGCGGCTCCAAAGGGCGGGATGAACTTGCGGAACGCGGCATCGAGATCCGGGGGCATCGCCATGAGCGTCAGCCCGTTGTCGACGCACGCGTCCGAGAGCAGCACGCCCGAGCCGCCCGCGCCGGTGATGATCACGACGTTGTTGCCCTTGGGCGTCGGCAGCACCGGGATGCCGCGCGCGAAATCGAGCAGATCGCGCAGCGTCCGCGCACGGATCACGCCCGCCTGACGGAAGACGTCGTCGTAGATCTTGTCGTTGCCGGCCAGCGCGCCGGTGTGCGAGCTCGCCGCCCGCGCCCCCAGGCTGGTGCGGCCGGCCTTGAGCACCACGACCGGCTTCTTCTTCGAGACCCGGCGCGCGACCTCCGCGAAGGCGCGTCCGTCTTTCAGATCCTCCATGTGCTGGCAGATGATCTGGGTGTTGTCGTCCTGCTCGAAGAAGGTGAGGAGGTCGTCCTCATCGATGTCGGACTTGTTGCCGAGGCCCACGATGGCCGACACCCCCATCTTCGTCGAGCGCGAGAAGCCGATGATCGCCATGCCGATGCCACCCGACTGCGAGGAGAGCGCGGCGCCGCCCTTGACGTCGTAGGCGGTGCAGAAAGTCGCGCAGAGGTTCTTCGGCGTGTAGTAGAAGCCGTAGATGTTGGGACCCATGAGGCGGACGTCGTACTTGCGCGCCACCGCCACGACCTCTTCCTGGCCGGCGACGTTGCCGGTCTCGGCGAATCCGGACGGAATCAGCACCGCGCCGGGGATCTTCTTCTCGCCACACTCGACCAGCGCCTGGGCGACGAACTTGGCGGGAATGGCGAACACCGCCACGTCGACGTTTGCGGGCACGTCCTTGACGCTCTTGTAGGCCTTCTTGCCGAGGATCTCGGCGGCGCTCGGGTGGACCGGATAGATCGCGCCCTGGTAGCCGCCATTGATGAGATTCTTCATGACCGAGTTGCCGATCTTGCCGTTCTCGGCCGAGGCGCCGATCACCGCCACCGCATCGGGCCTCATGATGCGGTTCATCTGCCGCACGATGACTTCCTGGCTCGGACGGTAGCGCGCCACGGGCGGCTTGAAATCGAGCACCACGCGCACGTCGGCTGCGGTGGCGCCGCGCGCGGTGGCGAACACGGGATTCAAGTCGAGCTCGGACACCTCCGGGAAGTCCGCCACGAGCTGCGAGACGCTGACGATCATCGTGGCGAGCGCCTCGCGGTCCACGGGCGGCCCGCCGCGGGCGCCGCGCAGGATTTCCGCAGCCGCGATGCCATCGAGCATCGACAGGGCTTCCTCGCGCGTCGCCGGCGCGAGCCGGAAGGTGATGTCCTTCAGCACCTCGACCAGGATGCCGCCGAGACCGAAAGCGACCAGCTTGCCGAAGGCGGGATCGGTGACCGCGCCGATGATCACCTCCTGGCCGCTGGAGAGCATCTGCTGGACCTGCACCCCGTCGATCGTCGCTTTCGGGTCGTGGCGGCGCGCATTGGCGACGATGGTGGTGAAGGCTTCCTGGGCCGCTTCGGCGCTCCTGACGCCGACCATGACGCCGCCGGCCTCGGTCTTGTGCAGGATCTGCGGTGAGACGATCTTCATGACCACCGGGAAGCCGATCTTCGCGGCGAGCCTGGCCGCATCGGCGGCGGTGGCGGCCACGCCCTCCTGCGGCACTGCGATGCCGTAGGCCTCGCAGAGCCCCTTGGCTTCCGGCGCGGTCAGCGCGCTGCGGCCTGCGGCCCTGGCTGCGTCGAGAATCTTGCGAACCGACGTCTTGTCGTGTCCCATGCCTTCTCCCGTATCCCGCCTCAAACGACCTTTTCGCTGCGCAGCACCCGTATCTCGGACTCGCTGAACCCGATCTCCTTCAAGATCTCATCCGAGTGCTCGCCGAGCAGCGGCGAGCGCCTCACCTCGGTCGGGCTGTCGGACATCTTGATGGGATTGCCCACCGAGAGGTACTTGCCGCGCGTCGGGTGATCGACCTCGACAACGGTGCCGGTGGCGCGGAGCGAGGGCTCCGCGAGAAGCTCTTCCATGGAGAGGATCGGGCCGCACGGGATGTCGTGCTCGTTGAGCTCCGCCATGGCCTCGAACTTGGTCTTGGTGAGCGTCCAGCGCTCGACTTCGGCAAACACCTCCATGAGCCGCGGCAGCCGCGCCTCGGGCGTGGCGTAGTTGGGATCGGTGATCCAGGCCTCCTTGCCGATCACCTGGCAGATCTCCTTCCACACCGGCGCCTGAGCGATGAAGTAGAGATACGCGTTGGGATCCTTCTCCCAGCCCTTGCACTTCAGGATCCACCCCGGCTGGCCGCCGCCGGAGGCATTGCCCGCGCGCGGTACCGAGGTGCCGAACTTGCCGTGCGGGTACTGCGGGTATTCCTTCATGACCCCGGTGCGGGCGAGCCGCTGCTGATCGCGGAGCTTCACGCGGCAGAGGTTAAGCACGCCGTCCTGCATCGCGGCGAGGACTTTCTGGCCGCGACCCGTGCTCTTGCGCTGATAGAGCGCGGCGACGATGCCGAGCGCCAGGTGCAGCCCTGTGCCGCTGTCGCCGATCTGCGCGGCCGTGACCAGCGGCGGGCCGTCGTCGAAGCCGGTGGTGGACGCTGAGCCGCCGGCGCACTGCGCGACGTTCTCGTAGACCTTGCAGTCCTCGTACGGCCCGGGGCCGAAACCCTTGACGGACGCGACGATAATCCGGGGATTCAGCTCCTGGATCCGCTCCCAGGTGAAGCCCATCCGGTCGAGCGCTCCGGGCGCGAAGTTCTCCACCAGCACGTCGCAGTGCTTCACCAGGCGCTCGAGCACCGCCTTGCCGCGGGCGCTCTTGGTGTCGAGGGTGATGGAGCGCTTGTTGTGATTCAGCATGGTGAAGTAGAGGCTGTCGACGCCGGGGATGTCACGCAGCTGCTCGCGCGTGATGTCGCCCGTGCCGGTCTTTTCCACCTTGATGACGTCGGCGCCCAGCCAGGCGAGCAGCTGCGTGCAGGTGGGTCCCGATTGCACGTGCGTAAAGTCGAGGATACGCACGCCCTCCAATGCCTTGGCCATTCGCGTGTCGCCTGTCAGTCCTTACTCGTGTCGGGTCGGATTACTTGTACATCGTCTGGTTCTTGGTGCCGGGCGCGTACTCGCGCGGATCGACCCAGATGTTGATGACCGCCGAGCGCTTCGACCGCGCCACCGATTCGCGGGCACGCCTGAGCGCCGGGGCGATCAGGGCCGGGTCGCGCACCTCCTCGCCGTAACCGCCGAGCATCTCCGCGAACTTGCCGAACGGCACATCGCCGAGAAGGTTGCCGACGTTGCCGCGCTCCTCGCCATACTTCGCGAGCTGTCCGTAACGGATCTGATTCATCGCCGAGTTGTTGCCGATGACGGCTATGTAGGGCACGCCGAAGCGATTGGCGGTCTCCATGTCGAAGGCGGTCATGCCGAAGGAGCCATCCCCGTAGTAACAGAGCACTTCCTTGCCCGGGTGCGCCAGTCCCGCGGCGATCGCGAAACCGGTGCCGACGCCGAGCGAGCCGAGCGCTCCCGGGTCCATCCACTGCCCCGGCCGTCGCGGCCGCACCGCCTGCGCGGAGATCGTCACCACATCGCCCCCGTCGCCGATGTACACGGTGTTGTCGGCGAGAAACTCATTCAGCTCCCAGGCCACCCGGTAGGGGTGGATCGGGACGTTGTTGGACTTGAAGAGCGGCATCAGCTTCTCGGTGGCCGCCGCTTCCGCCTCGGCGAGCTTCCTCATCCACTGTTGCCGCGCCTGGCGCTTGTCGGACTTGAGGCGCCCCGTGGCCGCCTGCAGCGCCGCGCCGAGGATCGCGCCCGGGTGTCCGACCAGCCCGAGATCGATGTCGCGGTTCTTGCCGACCGTGCGGTAGTCCATGTCGATCTGCACGAGCTTCGCCTTCGTGCTGATGCGCCGCCCGTAGCCCATGCGAAAGTCGAAGGGCGTGCCCACGATGACGATGACGTCGGCATCGGCGAACGCGTTGCCGCGGGTCCGATCGAAGTGGTGCGGATCGCCCGGCGGGAGAAGCCCGCGGCTGCCGCCATTGAAGTAGCCCGGGATGTCGAGGCCCCTGAGCAGCGCGATCGCCTCCTCGTGGCCGCGCGCCGCCCATACTTGCTGACCGTAGAGGATCGCCGGGCGCTCCGAGTTGATGAGGATATCGGCGAGTTTCTCGATGTCGCGGGGATCGCCCAGCGAGCGGGTCGAGGCGCGGTAGTGACCGGGCCTCGGCACGACCGCCTTGCCGACCTCGACCTCGCGGTCGAGGACATCGCGGGGAATTTCCAGATACACCGGGCCCGGCGCGCCGTTGAAGGCCTCGCGCGCGGCCATCGACACCATGTCGGCCACGCGCTCGGTGCTCGGCACCGTGGCGGCGAACTTGGTGATCGGGGACATCATGTCGACGTGCGGCAGGTCCTGGAGCGAGCCCATCTTGTGCTGGGTGAGGGCGCCCTGGCCGCCGATGTGCAGCACGGGGCTCTCGGAGCGGAACGCGGTCGCGATCCCCGTGACGGCGTTGGTGCAGCCGGGTCCCGCGGTCGTCACCACGCAGCCGAGCTTGCCGGTCTGACGGGCGTAGCCGTCCGCGGCATGCGCCGCGACCTGCTCGTGGCGCACGTCGATGATGCGGATGCCCTCATCGATGCAACCGTCGTAGATGTCGATGATGTGGCCGCCGCAGAGAGTGAAGATGGTATCGACGCCCTCGTTCTTCAGGGCCCTGGCGACCAGATGGCCTCCGGAGATGACGCCGGTGTCCCGGCTCTTGCGCTTGAGCGTGTCTTCCGCGGTGGTCGTGCTCCGGGTTTCCGCGGGCTTGGTCGCCGTCTCTTGCATTGACGCCTCCATAACAATCAGCCGCGAGCTCGGCGGCCCGGTAATCCTCGGGCGCTCCTGCGCGGGGTTTTTCGCAGGAGCGCCGTCTCTCAGGCCTCAGCGCGTCGCCAGGTTCGGGGTTGCAGCGATCGCGCCGGTCCGGCTCGTATAAGAGCTGCGCATCGGTTTCAGCACCACGATGGCCATGAGCGCCGCCAGGATGTTGAGGATGGCGGCCGTCATGAATACGGGTGCCAGTTTCCCTTGGCCGCGATGACACTCGTCAGGGGTACCAGGAGCGATGCCGTGCCCTTTGCGGTGTACATGAGCCCGGTGTTGGTCGTCGCGTAGGTGGCGCCGAAGGTGTCGGTCACGGTCGAGGGGAAGAGGCTGTAAATCTCACCCCAGGCGAAGAACACCAGTCCCGAGAGCAGCACGAACATGACCGGGTCGGTGCCGAGATTGGCGAGCGCGATGATCCCCAAGCCTTCGAGCAGGAAGGCGATGAACATGGTCTGCTCGCGGCCGATTTGGTCGGACACCCAGCCGAAGAACGGCCGCGTCAGGCCGTTCAGGATGCGGTCGATGCTCAACGCGAAGGTCAGCGCCGGCATGGTGAGACCAATGAGGCTCACCGGAGTGTCGGCGATCTTGAAGTCCTTGGCGATGGGCGCGAGCTGCGCGGTCGCCATGAGACCGCCCGCCGCCATCATGATGAACATGATGTACATGACCCAGAAGACCGGGGTCTTGAGCATCTCGAGCGGCCCCGCCTGGTAGCGGCTGGCCCCGCGCGCCACCTTCGGAGGCGCCACCATCAGGTTCACCGCCGGCGCAGCGATCAGCGAGCCGACCACCACCACGACGATCCCCTGGAACAGGCCGAAGGTGAGGAAGGTCTGCTCGTAGCCCGCGCTCTTGATCATGTGAGCGATGGGAATGATGGTCGCCGCAGAACCCATGCCGAAGCCCGCTGCGGTCAGGCCCGCCGCGAGCCCGCGGCGTCCCGGGAACCAGCGCACGGCGTTGCCGATGCAGGTACCGTAGACCGCGCCCGCGCCGACGCCACCGATCGCGCCGGCGAAATAAAACATCGCGAGCGACTCGGCGAATGAGTTGATGGTCCAGGCGACGCCGCACAGCGCGCCGCCGATCACGACGATCCACTTCGGCCCGAAGCGGTCGACCAGGTAGCCCTCAGCCGGCACCAGCCAGGTCTCGAGCAGGACGAAGATCGTGAAAGTGACCTGAATGGCCGCCTTGCTCCAATGGTATTTGTCCCCGATCGGGCCGACGAACAGCGTCCAGCCGTACTGCAGGTTCGCGATCATCACCATGCAGATGATGCCGACGATCAGCTGTGTCCACGGTTGGGCGAAGAATGAACGGGTCTGAGAAGTCGAATCGGTAACCATCGGTGCTCCCCCTTGTTCGGATTTTGGGTTTAAGAACCGTCAGCCGGTTGGCATGAACTTCCGCGATTCGTGATACGAGCAAGCGTTCGACTTGTTCTCCGCTGCCGTCATACAGAAGGAATCAGACCGCGTCATAGGCGATCCCTCACTCGATCAGCTGCCCTCGGATGAGGCCCTGAAACAGTGCGGCTGGACCGACGCAGGCCGAACGCGCGGGACCATAGGTGATATATCTCCGGCTTGTCAACACGCCGTCCAACCGCCCCGAGAGGCGAAATGCGGGTGCTACCCGGTCCGCATGCGATCTTACGGAGGGTAAACCCGCACGGCGGTGCACCAATTTGGTGAGGAAGCGTCTCCCGTGGTATGTGATATATCCAGAGTGCCTGGGCCGGAGCAGGAGCTTGGGCGCCGCCGCGCGCCCTGCCGGTGCGGGCGGGCGCGCGCCCACGCGGGCGCCCGGGGCTATGGCCGCAGGGAGCTACGGACGTGGAAAATGCGGGGGGAGAAACGGGGGGCACGATGAGCGTAATCGCGACGCTCCGGAGCAGCCGCGCGGCGGCGGCGGGACAGCTCGCTCTGGCACCGCTCAACTCGCGCAGTCTCCGCGATCAGGCTTACGCGTTGCTGAAGGACGCGATCGCGAACACCGACATCTACAGCGAGCGCCAGCCGCTGCGGCTGGATGAGCGGGAGCTGGTCAAGGCGCTCGGGGTGAGTCGCACGCCGGTGCGCGAGGCGCTGTCCATTCTCGAGCAGGAGGGCTTTGTCAGGACGGTCCCGCGCCGAGGCATCTTCATCGTCCGCAAGTCCAAGCGCGAAATCATCGAGATGATCCAGGTGTGGGCGGCGCTCGAGAGCATGTCGGCGCGCCTCGCGACGCTGCACGCGCCCGATGCGGAGATCGGCAAGCTCCGCCACCTGTTCGACTCTTTCCAAAACTCGCCGCCCTCCGAGCACATCGACGAGTATTCCGACGCCAACATCGCCTTCCATCAGATGATCATCCGCCTCGGAGGCTCGCGGCTGATCGAGGAGGCGACCAGGAATCTCTTCCTGCACGTGCGCGCCATCCGCCGGGCCACGATCTCGCAGAACAATCGCGCCGCGCGCTCGATCATCGAGCACCTGAAGATCATCGAGGCGCTCGAGCGGCGCGACACCGAGCTCGCCGAGCGCCTCACGCGCCAGCACACGCTCGACCTCGCCGCGCACGTCGACCGGTACTGCGACTTCCTGGATTAGGGCACCCCGGGAAATCAAGCATCACGCGAGCTGCGAGTGATCGCGCCGCTCAGGCGGTGCGCGGCCCGCGTGCCCTCCGCCGCGGCGGCGGGGCAGGGGCGGGGCGTGCGCGCGGCGATGGCGCCGACCAATCGAAGCGCACCAGCCGCTCGATGAGCGCCGCCCCTTCCCGCAGCAGGAAATCCTTGAAGGCGGCGGCCACCGGCGGCAGGTGCTTGGTGCGGTTGTGCACCAGATACCAGTTCAGCCGCGCCGGGAAGTCCTGCACGTCGAGCACCACGAGATTGCCGGCCAGCAGGTCGAGGCCGATGGTGTGGGCGGAGAGGAACGCGATTCCCATCCCGGCGACCACCGCCTGCTTGATGGTCTCGGTGCTCGCGATCTGCATGGCGATGTTGAGTTTCCCAAACTGCCGGCCGAACACTTCGCGCATCGAGTTCCAGGTATCGGATCCGGGCTCGCGCATCACGAAGCGCTCGCGATTGAGCGCCGTGCGGGGAATCTGCCGCGCCCCGGCAAGCGGATGACTCGGCGCCGCCACGATCACATAGGGATGGGGCGCGAACGGCACCGCGACGATGTCCATGTCGGCGGGCGGACGGACCATCACCGCGAGATCGGTGAGATTGTCGGCGAGCTGGCGCAGCAGGCCCTCGCGATTGTGGACCGTGAGCTTGAACGTGATCCCGGGATGGTCGGCGCCGAAGGCCGCCAGCACGCGCGGAAAGAAGTAGTCGCCGGCGCTGATGACCGCGACGTTGAGCGTCCCGCCGGTGACGCCCTTGAGATTCGCGAGCGCGGCGTCCGCCTCCCGCATGCGCTGGGTGATCGCGCGGGCGCACTCGAGCATCTCCCCGCCGGCCGGCGTCAGGAAGGTCCTGCGACCGATCCGCTCGAAGAGCGGCAGGCCCACCTGAGACGCCAACTGCTTGAGAACCGTCGACACTGCCGGCTGCGACAGGTGCAGCTCGTCCGCGGCGCGGGAGAAATTCATGTGGCGCGCCGCGGTGGCGAACACCCGCAGCTGCCGCAGGGTCACATTGCGCATCGCGACCTCAGGAGTCAGCCCTCCCGAAGTATTATGAAATACTTATGCTCGCGATAGAAATCTTTAATTTTTATTCTGGTAGCCCGGGGCGTAGGGTGAGTGCCGGTGAAGAGAGGAGGGAGTGCGGAAATGGCAGCTGTGAGCGATCCGGTGAAGACGAGCGAGGAGCTGGCCGCGGAGCTCGAGGCCTACAACCGCGCTTTCGCTGAGCTGGAGCTCCCCTGGCGGTGGGACGCGCAGACACTCCGCCATCTCCTCACCGTCGCACCCGACCGGGACTGCGTCGGCGCCTACGTGGAGCTCAATCAGCCGCACCTCCTGCGGGTCTACGAGAAGGCGTTCCTGCGCGACCTCGTGAGCTCGACCCGCGAGCGCTGCCGGCAGGAAGCCTCAAACCTCGCCTGAGCCGGGCGCAGCCGCGCCCGGGTGCGGTGCCGCGTGTAAGCTAGGCACCGTGAAAGCCCGCAAGCTCTGCCCGGATCGCTGGAGGACTTAGCCGTGCCCGGCGGCCGGATCGATTCAACGCTCACCTTCACGCCGCTCGGGATCGCGGTACTGACGATATCCGATTCGCGCGATGCGGGGACCGACACCTCCGGCGACCTGCTCGCCGAGCGCATCCGTGCCGCGGGTCATCGGCTCGCGGCGCGCGCGCTGGTGAAAGACAGCAAAGCCGACATCCAGCAGCAGCTGCGCCACTGGATCGAGGACCCCGATGTGGACGTGATCGTCAGCACCGGGGGCACGGGGCTCACGGGGCGCGACGTGACGCCCGAGGCGGTCCGCGAGCTGTTCGAGAAGGAGCTCGAGGGCTTCTCCGTGCTGTTTCATCTCGTCTCTTACGAGACCGTCGGCGTTTCCACCCTGCAGTCGCGTGCCTGCGCAGGTCTCGCCGGGGGCACCGTGATCTACGCGCTGCCCGGATCCAACGGGGCGTGCCGCGACGGCTGGGACAAGTTGATCTGCCCGCAACTCGACAGTCGCCACCGGCCGTGCTCGATCGTCGAGGTCATTCCCCGCTTTCAGGAAAGCTAGCGCGCGGACCCGACCCGATGCCTGAAGATCGAGCGGCGTCCGCACCGGCCACCGACACGGTGGAGGCGGCACGCGCGAAGATGCTCGCAGCGGTGAGGCCGCTGACCCCGGAGCCCGTCGACATCACGGCCGCGCTCGGGCGCACTCTCGCGGAGACGCTGCAGGCGGCGCGCTCGCAACCCCCGTTTCGCTCCTCGGCCATGGACGGCTACGGCGTGCGCGCGGCCGATCTTGCGCAGAGCCCCTTCACGGTGCTGGGGGAGGCACAGGCCGGCAAGGCTTACCCGGGCACCGTCGGGGCTTTAGGGGCGGTCCGCATATTCACCGGCGCACCGGTCCCCGAGGGCGTCGACGTGGTCGTACCACAGGAGCGCGCGCGGCGCGAAGGCGATAGGGTGTGGCTCGAAGCGCCGGCGCCGCAGCGCACCAACATCCGCGCAGCGGGTATCGACTTCAAGGCGGGTGAGGAGCTGGTCCAACGGGGCACGCGGCTCAACGCGCGTCACGTCGCGCTCATCGCGGCCGCCGGCGTCGGGTCCGTGAGCGTCGCGCGCCGGCCGCGGGTCGCGGTACTCGGCACGGGCAACGAGCTCGTGCCGCCCGGCACACCCGCCGCCGCGCATCAGATCTTCGACTCGGTGAGCTTCGCCCTCCTCGCGATGCTCGAAGAGTGGGGTGGCGCGCCCCGGCGCGGCGCGGTCCCCCCGGATGAGGCGGGGGCGATCGCGGCCGCCACCCAGCAGGCGCTCGAGGATGCGGACCTCGTCGTGATCATCGGGGGGGCCTCCGTCGGCGACTACGACCTCGTCAAGCCGGCGCTCGCAGGTCTCGGGCTTTCGATTGCCGTACCGCGTATCGCTATCCGGCCGGGCAAGCCCACCTGGTTTGGAACCCTGCGGGGCAAGCCCGTGCTCGGCCTCGCGGGCAACCCCGCGGCGGCCATGGTGTGCGCGCACCTGTTCCTCCGGCCTCTCCTTGAGGCGCTGCTGGCGCGCGAGCCGGATGAGGCTGCCGCGACGGCGCTGCTCGACGGGGAGCTCGCCGCGAGCGGCGCCAACGAGTGCTATTGGCGCGCGCTCGCGCGGACCGACCCGGATGCGCGGATGCGGGTGCGACCGTTCACCGATCAGGACACCTCGCTGGCGTCGGTCTTTGCGGCGGCCAACGCGCTCATTCGTCGTCCCGCCGGTGCCGGGGCGGCGGTGAGCGGCGAGGCGGTCGAAGTGAGGTGGCTGGGTCGCGGCTGAATGTTAGAGTGCGCCGTAATGAGCCTCGTCCCTTCGGCGGAGACCCGCATACCGCTCGGAAAGAGTGGCCTCGCGGTCGCGCCTCTGGGGTGGGGAATGTGGCGCTTCGGGGGCGGGGACCGCGCGAGCGCACGCCGCCGCGTGGAGACGGCGCTCGAGATCGGGTGCACACTCTTCGACACTGCGGACATCTACGGGTACGGCGGGGAGCGCGGCTTCGGCGGTGCCGAATCGCTCCTCGGGGAGGTGCTGCGCGAGGCGCCGCAGCTGCGCGAGCGCCTGGTGCTCGCGACCAAGGCCGGCATCACGCCGCCGGTGCCTTACGACTCGAGTGGGCGCTACCTGCTCGAGGCCTGCGAGGCCTCGCTCCGGCGTCTCGGGGTCGAGCGGATCGATCTTTACCAGATTCACCGGCCGGATCTCCTCGCTCACCCGGCGGAGGTCGCGCAGGCCCTCGAGCGGCTGCGCAGCGCCGGGAAGATTCACTCGGCCGGAGTCTCGAACCACACGGCAGCCCAGGTCGATGCGCTCCGCGCCCACCTCCCGTTCGATCTCGCTACGGTGCAGAACGAATTCTCGCCGCTCGTGATCGAGCCGCTCTCGGACGGCACGCTGGATCAGGCCATGCAACGTGGGATCGCCATGCTCGCGTGGTCGCCGCTCGCGCAGGGCCGGCTCGCGGTCTCTGCAGGTGAAGCCCCGATCGAACCGCGCGTGGCCGCGGTGATCCACGCGCTCGATGCCGTGGCAGCCGCCCGGGCGGGCACGCCGCGCTCGGCGGTCGCTTACGCCTGGGTCATGGCTCATCCCGCACGGCCCATTCCTCTCATCGGCAGCCAGAATCCCGCGCGCATCCGCGAGGCGCACAGCGCCTACTCGGTGCAGCTGACACGCGAGGAGTGGTATCGGATCCTGGTGGCGGCGCGCGGGGCGCGCATGCCATGAACTACCCGGGATGGCGGCGCATGCTGCGGCGCGAACTGTCGTGGCTCATGGCCCTCAAGGTCGGGGCGCTCGCGCTTCTCTGGTTGCTGTTTTTCTCCCATCGCACACCCGTGGATGGGCAGGCGGAGGGCCGGCGACTCGCCCTGACGCCTGCGGCCGTCGGCATGGCGACACAGGTACCTCCGGGCGGGGCGAGCCGCCGTGATTGACTTTGCTGTCGTCAATCTATCGCGCCTGCAGTTTGCGCTGACGGCGTTGTATCACTTTCTGTTCGTGCCGCTCACCCTCGGGCTGTCCATGATCCTCGTGATCATGGAGGCGGTTTACGTCATGACCGGGCGGGAGATCTGGAAGCGCATGACGCGCTTCTGGGGGCTGCTGTTTGGCATCAACTTCGCC
>Ga0209473_1000871_pt1 | contig 17373 bp, 13 predicted proteins | sample GraSoiAngelo_133_FD_185890 | JGI IMG/M metagenome (GOLD analysis project Ga0209473, IMG submission 185890) | Grasslands soil microbial communities from the Angelo Coastal Reserve, California, USA - 14_0929_05_20cm (SPAdes) (version 2) | ecosystem: Environmental > Terrestrial > Soil > Grasslands ...
GCTTCAGATCGGTGCGGGCTGCACCATCCGCGAATCCGTGACCATGAATGCCGGCACGGTCTCGGGCGGCGGCATCACGCGGGTCGGTGACCGCGGCTATTTCATGAATTGCAGCCATGTCGGGCATGACTGCCAAGTCGGCCATGATGTGATTTTCGCAACCTCGGCCACGCTTGGCGGCCATTGCGAGATCGGCGATTTCGTCTTCATCGGCGGATTGTCGGCGGTGCACCAATTCACGCGGGTTGGTCCACAGGTAATGGTCGGCGGGGTTTGCGGCGTTCGCGGCGACGTCATTCCGTTCGGGCTGGTCAACGGTCAATATGCGAGCCTCGAAGGCCTCAATATCATCGGCATGAAGCGCCGCAAATTCACCAGGGAGCGGCTCGCCACGGTGCGCGCATTTTATCAAAAGCTATTTCACGGGCCCGGTATCTTCGCCGAACGACTGATCGAGGTACAGCCGATGGCATCCGAGGATCCTGCGATCGCCGAGATCCTGACCTTTATCGGTGACGCCAAGCACCGCGCGCTGTGTCTTCCGGCCGACGACGGCAGCCGGCATTGATGATGCGGCCATGACCGACAAGGCGTTGCAGGTCACATCGCCGGTCGGCCTGATCGCGGCAGGTGGAGCGATGCCGTTTGCGGTCGCCGACTGCTTGAAAGCACGCGGCATCGATTGTGTGCTGTTCGCGCTGAAAGGCGCGTGCGATCCCGGCGGCGTCGAACGCTTTCGTCACCACTGGATATCGGTTGGACAGATTGGGCGCGCGGTAAGATTGTTTCGCAGCGAGGGCTGCCGCGACCTGATTTTCATCGGCACGCTGGTACGGCCGGCATTGTCCGAGATCAGGCTTGATTGGGGCACGCTTCGCGTGATCGGCCATGTGCTCGCGGCGTTTCGCGGCGGCGACGATCATCTGCTCTCTGGCATCGGTCGCATCCTCGAACGCGACGGCTTTCGGATGGTCGGGATCAAGGATGTGGCGCCTGATCTCTTGGTGCCGGTCGGCTCGCTCACTCACGCTGGGCCCGATGCCGATGCGGCCGCCGATATCGCACGGGGGCGCGAGGTGCTTTCCGCGCTTGGACCCTTCGACATCGGTCAGGCCGTCGTCGTGATCGACGGCCACGTCGTCGCTGTGGAGGATATCGAAGGCACCGACGCGTTGCTGACGCGGATTGCGCACTTGCGCGAGCAAGGCCGGATCCGCGCGGCGCCGCGCCGCGGCGTGCTGGTGAAAATGCCCAAGCGCGGGCAGGATCTGCGCTTCGATCTTCCGACCATCGGCCCGCGGACTGTCGAGGGTGCGGTGAAGGCAGAACTCGCCGGGATAGCGATCGCGGCGGGCGTTACGATCGTTGCCGAACCGCAGGCCATGATCGAGACGGCCGACGCCGCCGGTGTGTTCGTCACGGGTGTTGCCGGCTGATGCCCACACGCGCGTCCAGGCATATCGGGCGAAGGGTTTTCCTGATCGCCACGGAAGAGTCCGGCGACCGGCTCGGTGCCGGCCTGATGAAAGTGCTGCGCCAGCGGCTCGGCGATGCCGTTCAGTTCGAGGGCGTCGGCGGCCGTGCGATGGCGGCTGAGGGAATGACCTCGCGGTTTCCGATCGAGGAATTGTCGATCATGGGGCTTGCAGCGGTCGTGGTGCAATTGCCAAAGATCCTGCGGCTGATCAGGCAGACCGCGGCCGCCGTCATCGATGCGTCGCCCGATATTCTCGTGATCATCGACAGCCCTGATTTCACCCATCGGGTGGCCAGGCGGGTCCGTGCCCGCGATCCCTCGGTCCCGATCATCGACTATGTATCGCCCTCGGTCTGGGCCTGGCGCCAGGGACGCGCGCGCGCGATGGTCACCTATGTCGATCACGTGCTGGCGCTGTTGCCGTTCGAGCCGGAGGCTTATCGCAAGCTGCGCGGGCCGCCCTGCAGCTATGTCGGTCATCCCCTGAGCGAGCATCTCGCGACGCTTCGTCCCAACGCCGAGGAACGAGCGCGCCGGGGCAAAGCGCCGCCGGTCTTGCTGGTGCTGCCGGGAAGCCGCCGCAGCGAGATCGGGCATCATATGGGGGTGTTTGGCGCGACGCTCGGCCTGTTGCGCGGCCAACACATCCCGTTCGAGTTGATCCTTCCGACCATGCCGCATCTGGAGCAGGCAGTGCGGGACGGCGCCAAGGGCTGGCCGGTCGAGCCGCGAATCGTGATCGGTGAGACCGAAAAAAGGGCAGCATTCCGGATCGCCCACGCAGCTCTTGCGAAATCCGGCACCGTGACGCTCGAGCTCGCGCTCGCCGGCGTGCCCATGGTCGCAGCCTATCGGGTCGGCGCGGCCGAGGCGCTGATCCTCAAGCGCGCTATCAAGGTACAGTCCGTGATTCTGGCCAACCTCGTTCTTGGCTCCAATGTCGTGCCGGAATTCATCCAGCAGGACTGCACGCCGGAAAAGTTATCACCGGCGCTGCACGATGTGCTCAGTGATTCTCCCTTGCGGCAGCGGCAGGTCGACGCTTTTGCAAAGATCGATTCAATCATGTCGACCGGCAGCGCGTCGCCGAGCGTGCGGGCCGCCGATATCGTGCTGAAGACGATGCGGAAATCGCGGCGCTCCAATTAGAGATGAAGCTTTTTGAAGGTTTGCGCAAAGGGCAAGGCCGTATCTTTGCGGTGATCTTTCGGATATCGATGCAGAAGGGAACCAGCGCCGTTGGTGCAACGCTAACGAGGGATAGAGCGGATGCAAGTCGTCGACTTGGTACTCCCCGTCTTCGCGGTGATCGTCACCGGCTGGCTGGCCGGACAGCTCGGTTACATATCGCGTTCGCTCGCCGACGGGCTCGTGCATTTTGCCTATAACGTAGCGATGCCGGCGCTGCTGTTCGTCACCGTGGCACAGGAGCCGGCGCGTAACCTTTTGGAGTGGCGTTTTCTGCTGGCATTCGGAGGCGGCTCGCTCTTGTGCTTCGTGCTGGTATTCATGGCGGTTCGCACCGCTTGGAAGCGCGACCTCGGCAGCAGCACGATGTATGGAATGGCGGCGGCGATGACCAATACCGGATTTGTGGCGCTGCCGATTCTGCATGCCATCTACGGCCAGCCTGCCGTACTGCCGGCCGCCATCGCGACCGTGTTCGTCGCGGCCGTGATGTTCCCGGCTACCGTGATCCTGTTAGAGGTCGGGCCCGGCCGCCGCGGTCCGCCTGCTGGGATCCGCTTATTGGCAAAGCAGATCGTGCTCAATCCGATGATGCTGTCCACCCTGCTTGGGCTCGCCTGGACGATCGGTGGCCTGCCGCTTCCGGCGCCGCTTGCGGCGTATATGAACATCTTCGCCGGCGCGCTTACCCCGTGCGCGCTCTTTGCGATAGGGCTCAGCCTGTCGCTGGACGGAGTGCGCTCAAACCTCGCAGCATCCGCCGCTCTGGCCGCCGTGAAGTTGGTGATCATGCCAATAGTCGTATATGGCCTGTGCGTGGCCTCGGGGCTCAATCCGCTCTACACGATTGCCGCCGTGATCTGCGCCGCGGTGCCGACGGCCAAGACGATGTACATCCTTGCCGGGGAGTACAAGGTCGAGGAACCGCTGGTCGCAGCCACCGTCTCGATGACGACGCTGCTGTCGGTCGTGAGCCTGCTTGGCTGGCTCTATGCTCTTTCGGGCCTATCGGCGCGCATCGGCTAAGCTCATGCGCTCTTACTTCCGCATGGCGATATCGACGTACTCGCGGCGCGTGACGCCGGTGTAGAGCTGTCGCGGGCGGCCGATCTTCTGCTGCGGGTCCTCGATCATCTCGCTCCACTGGCTGATCCAGCCGACGGTACGGGCGACCGCGAACAGCACGGTGAACATAGAGGTCGGGAAACCCATCGCCTTCAGCGTGATGCCCGAATAGAAGTCGACATTCGGGTACAGCTTGCGGTCGATGAAATACGGATCATGCAGCGCGATCTTCTCCAGTTCCAGGGCGACCTTGAGCATCGGATCGTCGCCGTGGCCGGTTTCCGCCAGCACGGCGTGACACATCTTCTGCATGATCTTGGCGCGCGGATCGTAGTTCTTGTAGACGCGATGTCCAAAGCCCATCAGCCGGATTTCGCTGTTCTTGTCCTTCACCTTCTTGATGAAGTCCGGGATATTGTCGACCGTGCCGATGCCGGCCAGCATCGCGAGCGCCGCTTCGTTGGCACCGCCATGCGCCGGGCCCCACAGGCAGGCGATGCCGGCGGCGATGCAGGCGAACGGGTTGGCGCCGGAGGAACCGGCGATGCGCACCGTCGAGGTCGAGGCGTTCTGCTCGTGGTCGGCGTGCAAGATGAAGATCTTGTCGAGTGCATCCGCCAGCACCGGATTGATCTTGTATTCCTCGCACGGCACCGCAAAGCACATATTCAGGAAGTTCTCGGCAAAGCTCAGCGAGTTCTTCGGATAGACGAACGGCTGGCCGATGGTGTATTTGTACGCCATCGCTGCCAGCGTCGGGACTTTCGCGATCATCCGCATCGAGGCGATCATGCGCTGCTGCGGATCGGTGATGTCGGTGGAGTCGTGATAGAAGGCGGCGAGTGCGCCGACGGCTGCCACCATGATCGCCATCGGATGGGCGTCGCGGCGGAAACCCTGGAAGAAGCGGGCCATCTGCTCGTGGACCATGGTGTGATGGATCACACGGCTGTCGAAGTCGTCCTTCTGGGCCTTGGTTGGCAGCTCCCCGTAAAGCAGGAGATAACAGGTTTCGAGGAAGTCGCCGCGCTCGGCGAGCTGCTCGATCGGGTAGCCGCGGTATTCCAGGACGCCGGCGTCGCCATCGATATAGGTGATCTTGGACTGGCAGCTGCCGGTAGAGGTGAAACCGGGGTCGTAGGTGAACATCCCGGACTGGGCGTAGAGCTTGGCGATATCGATGACGTCGGGTCCGATCGTGCCCCTCAAAATCGGGAAATCGTAGGTCTTGTTGCCGACCGTCAGCGTTGCGATTTTGGTGCTGGATTTTGCGTCCATCGTGAAGTCCCCGATGAAGTCGTTGCAGAAAACCACCCGTCCTTGGCGCTTATTGACGAGATAGCGAGGCGGGCCGGTTTGTCTAGAAGCTGTCTCCTAAAGGGGTATCTTATCGGCGTGTGCGCTGCAAGATGGCCGCAAGCCTGGCACGTCAGCCCTTAGGCGGTAGCCTGATCCTTCAGCCGGGCAAGGCATTCCTCCCGCCCCAGAACCGCCAGCACTTCGAATATTCCCGGCGACGTCGTGCGGCCCGTGAGCGCCACGCGCAGCGGCTGGGCAACCGCGCCAAGCTTGAGATTGTTGGCTTCCGCAAACGCGCGCATGGCCGCTTCGGTGGTCGCAACGCTCCAGGGCGTTACCGTCTCCAGCGCCTGGCGCAACCTGCCGATCAGTTCGCGCGTCTCCGGCGTCAGCAGGGCCGTAGCTTTGGGCTCCATTTCGAGCGGGCGGTCGGCGAAGATGAAATCGGCGGCGTCGATCAACTCGATCAGCGTCTTGGCGCGCTCCTTCAGGCTCGGCATGGCCTTGAGCAATTGCGCGCATGTGGTGTCGTTGAGTTTTGCCTTGAGGTCGGAACCGTTGGGGATGTAGTCCAGCAGGCCTTCGAGCATGGTCACGAGAGATTGATCGTCGGCGTGACGGATGTAGTGGCCGTTGAGGTTCTCGAGCTTGGCGAAATCGAATCGCGCGGCAGAGCGGCCGACGCCCGAGAGGTCGAACGCCGCCATCATCTCCTCGGTCGAAAAAATCTCCTGGTCGCCATGGCTCCAGCCGAGCCGGACCAGGTAGTTGCGCAGCGCCGCCGGCAGATATCCCAGCGAGCGGTAGGCATCGACGCCCAAAGCCCCATGACGCTTCGATAGCTTCGAGCCGTCCGGCCCATGGATCAGCGGAATATGCGACATGCTGGGAAGGGACCATTCCAGCGCATCGTAGATCTGCTTCTGGCGCGCGGCGTTGATCAAATGATCGTCGCCTCGGATGACATGGGTGACACCCATGTCATGATCGTCAACCACGACGGCGAGCATGTAGGTCGGGTTGCCGTCGCCGCGCAGCAGGACGAGGTCGTCGAGGTTCTCGTTCTGCCAAACCACGCGGCCCTGAACCTGATCCTCGATCACGGTCTCGCCGGTCAGGGGCGCGCGAAGCCGGATCGTCGGCTTGATGCCATCCGGGGCTTCCGACGAGTCGCGGTCGCGCCACATGCCGTCATAGAGCCGGGTGCGGCCTTCGGCGCGCGCCTTCTCGCGCATCGCCGTCAGTTGTTCCGTCGTCGCGTAGCAGCGATAGGCCTTGCCGCCGGCGAGCAGTTGCTCGGCCACCTCGCGGTGGCGCGCGGCCCGGCTGAACTGGTAGATGACGTCGCCATCCCAATCGAGCTCGAGCCATTTCAGCCCGTCCAGTATGGCTGCTATCGCTTCCTTGGTCGATCGTTCGCGGTCGGTGTCCTCGATCCGCAGCAGCATCTTGCCGCCGAATTTCCTCGCATAGAGCCAATTGAACAGCGCCGTGCGGGCGCCTCCGATATGGAGGAAGCCGGTCGGCGAGGGGGCAAAGCGGGTGACGACGGAATCAGTCATTGCGTGAGCGGGTCTATGGGCGTAGGCGGCGTGGTGTATAGCAGGAACCGTACATAACTAAAGCCTCGCAAGCAGGCCTCGTTGTTAAGAAGGCTTGGCCACACCGTGCGAATTTGGCAGAAGGTTCACTGATTTTCCGAACAGGAACAGGTGATGACGACAGAAACGGTAACGGCCGAGGCGGGGCGCGATTTCATTCGCGACATCGTTGCGGCCGATCTCGACCAGGGCAGGCGCAAGCAGATCGTGACCCGGTTTCCGCCGGAACCGAATGGCTATTTGCATATCGGCCATGCCAAGTCGATCGCGCTCAATTTCGGCATCGCGCAGGAATTTGCCGGGCGCTGTCACCTGCGGTTCGACGATACTAATCCGACCAAGGAGGAGCAGGAATATATCGATTCAATTCAGGCCGATGTGCACTGGCTTGGCTATGACTGGGGCTCGAACCTGTTCTATGCGTCGGATTATTTCGAGCGGCTTTACGAATGGGCGGAGGTTTTGATCCGCAACGGCGACGCCTATGTCGACGACCAGTCGCAGGAGCAAATCCGGCTCACCCGGGGCACGCTGACGGAAGCGGGCAAGAACAGTCCGTTTCGCGAGCGGTCGATTGCGGAAAATCTCGATTTATTTCGCCGGATGAGGGCGGGCGAGTTTCCGAACGGCGCCCGCGTGCTGCGGGCCAAGATCGATATGGCATCGGGCAACATCAATCTGCGCGATCCCGTGCTTTACCGCATCCTGCACGCCACGCACCCGCGCACCGGCGACAAATGGTCGATCTACCCGAGCTACGACTATGCCCATGGCCAGTCGGACGCGATCGAGGGCATCACGCATTCGATCTGCACGCTGGAATTCGAGGACCATCGGCCGCTCTATGATTGGCTGCTCGACAAGCTGCCGGTGCCGTCAAAGCCGCATCAATACGAATTCGCCCGCCTCAATCTGACCTATACGGTTCTCTCGAAGCGGGTGCTGACCGAACTCGTGCGCGGCGGCCATGTTGCGGGCTGGGACGATCCGCGGATGCCGACCATTGCCGGTTTGAAGCGGCGCGGCGTGCCGCCGGCGGCGATCCGCGAATTCATCAAGCGCATCGGGGTGGCCAAATCAAACAGCGTGGTCGATGTCGGCATGCTGGAGTTCTGTATCCGCGAAGAGCTCAATCGCACGGCGCTGCGGCGCATGGCGGTGCTGCGGCCCTTGAAAGTCGTGATCGAGAACTATCCCGAAGGCCAGCTCGAGGAGCTGGAGGCGGTCAATCATCCCGACAATCCCGCGGCGGGTATGCGGAGGATCGCGTTCGGCCGCGAGCTCTTCATCGAGCGCGACGATTTCATGGAGAACCCACCCAAGAAATTCTTTCGCCTCTCGCCGGGCAACGAAGTGCGGCTGCGCTATGCTTACTTCATCAAATGCCATAATGTGGTGAAGAACCCAGCCGGCGAGGTCGTCGAACTCCGCTGCACCTACGATCCGGCGACCAAGGGCGGCAACGCGCCGGACGGGCGCAAGGTCAAGGCGACCATGCACTGGCTTTCGGCGGCACAGTCGCGGCCGGCCGAAATCCGCCTCTACAATCAGCTTTTCACAAAACCCAGTCCCGACGCTGCCAATTTCGCTGGTGATCTCAATCCGCAATCGCTGGAGATTCTGAGCGACGCACGCATCGAGCCTGCGATTGTGGAAGCCGGCCCGCGCGGGCCGGTTCAGTTCGAGCGGCAGGGCTATTTCGTGCCTGATCCGGATTCGACGCCGGAGCGTCCGGTGTTCAACCGGACGATCGGCTTGCGTGACACTTTTGCGAAGGAAGTTGCAGTCAAGGGCTGAGACGTATCTTTCTAACGGCATTCTGCATCCGTTCCACTATCCCGCTGGTAATGGCTTCCGGTAGCCTCGCGACCCGCAAGAGATCGTAAGGTGTAACCGGTGTAACCGCATGGCCGAGCGGGAGGGGGCGCCACATCGCGCCCAAGGAATTGCCGGCACCTGGCCGCCGCGAAGCGCCGCGCAGGCAGGCACGTTTGCGCCATCAGGCTTTCGTGCCTGGTCGCCTTTCGTCGAAACCTTGCGTGAATGGGTTCGCGCCGAAGCCGGCGCCGGCCGGCTCTTGCCGTGGGTACCCGTTGCCTTCGGCACCGGCATCGCCTTCTACTTTGCCGCGGATCATGAGCCGGTCCTCACCGTTGCCGCTGCCGCCGCAGTGGCGTTTTGCGCGGCCGCGTTTTTTCTTCGGCGGCACAAGTTATTCCCCGCAGCCATCATGATCGCCGCGATCGCCGCGGGCTTTGCGGTCGCGACCTTAAGAACCGCGCATCTTGCGCACGCCGTGCTGGCAAGGCCGGCTTATTCGGTAACGCTGTCCGGCTTTGTCGAGACGCGGGATATCCGCGAGCGCACCGATCGCTTTGTGCTGCGGGTAGCAGAGATGGAAAGCCCGCGCGGGCAAATCAAGCTCGAACGCGTTCGGCTGTCGGTCAGGAAAGGCACGGCGCCGGAGGTCGGCAGCTTCGTCGAATTGAAAGCACGATTGCAGCCGCCGCTGGCGCCATTGCGGCCCGGCAGCTACGATTTCTCGCGCGATCTTTATTTTCAAGGCATCGGGGCGTCCGGTTTTGCCATGGGCGCGATCAAAACCGTCGAGCCGCGGGTCAACGGCGGGCTCGCCTTGCGTTATGCGGCCGTCATGCAGGGGTTGCGCGATGCGATCGATGCGCGGATACGAACGACGCTCGATGGCGACAAGCGCGCCATCGCAACGGCGCTGTTGACCGGGCGGCGCGATGCCATCACCGAGCCTGTCAATGATGCGATGTTCATCTCCGGCCTCGGCCATGTGCTGTCGATCTCCGGCTACCACATGGCGGTCGTTGCCGGCGTCGTGTTCTTTGCCGTCCGCGCGCTGCTGGCGCTGATCCCGGGTCTCACCGTCAGTGCGCCGATCAAGAAATGGTCCGCGGCGGCGGCGCTGGTCGCGGCCGCCTTCTATCTGTTGCTGTCGGGCGCCGAAGTTGCGACCCAACGTTCGTTTTTCATGACCGCCGTGGTGCTGATCGCCGTCATGGTCGATCGGCGGGCCATCACGTTCCGAACCTTGGCAGTGGCGGCGCTGATCGTGCTGGTGATTGCGCCGGAAGCGCTGGTCCATCCGAGCTTCCAGATGTCGTTTGCGGCAACGCTCGGGCTCGTCGCGCTGGTGCAGATCGGCATGCCGCGCCTGTTTGCCACGCCCGATAGCTCGGCGAGTGCGCGCGTTGCTTTGTGGGGCGGCCGGGAGATCGTGACGCTGGTCTTGGCATCGCTGGTGGCGGGACTTGCGACCACGCCCTATGCCGCCTTTCACTTCCATCGCGTCACGCCTTACGGCGTGCTCGCCAACCTCGCGGCGATGCCGGTGGTCTCGGCGCTGGTGATGCCGGCGGGGCTGCTTGGTCTTGCCGCAATGCCGTTCGGCTTCGACGGCTTCTTCTGGTGGTTGATGGGGCTCGGCATCGATTGGATGATCGCGGTCACGCGATGGGTCGCGGCGCTGCCGGGAGCCATCGGGCGGATGGCCGCGTTCGGAATTGGACCATTGATCGCCGCGAGCATCGGCATCATCCTGATGGGACTGTTGCGCACGCCGCTGCGCTGGTCGGGTGCCGCCGTGCTGGCACTCTCGGTGATCTGGGTCCTTGTTGTGCCGCAGCCCGATGTCCTGATCTCCGGCGACGGCCGCAACGTGGCTGCCCGCGGCGTGGATGGACGGCTGCATTTTATGCGGACGGCCAAGGACGCGTTTCTCATGAAAGAGTGGCTTGCAGCCGATGCCGATCCGCGCGCTGCCTCCGATCCCACGCTGTCAGAGCGCGTCTCGTGCGATGATACCGGCTGCGTTGTTGCGATGGCCGATGGCGCGCTCGCCGCGCTAGCACTGCGTCCGGAGGCGTTGGCGGACGATTGCGAGCGCGCAGCGTTGCTGGTGACGACGAAGCAGGCGCCGCGCACGTGCGCCTCCGCCGTGATCGATCGCAGCCGCCTGCAACGGCAAGGTGCGATGGCGCTGCGGCGGACCGGCGGCGGATTTGCCGTGGACGCGGCCAAGCCCAGAGGACTTGATCGGCCATGGTCGCCGGCGATGGCTGGCGACACTGAAGCCGAATCGATCCTCAGGCCGACCCCCACCGTCCCGCGCGACGCCACGCCGGCGGAAACCGATTTGCAGGCCGACGACTGACGCGGCACCACCTAGAGCGGGATGACTTTCCTTCGAAGCGTCATCCTGCTCAAGGCCGCGCCGTGCGATCGAGTCAGTCGACGGAGAGCGACGTCGTCGGTGCGGGCGTCTCCGCAGTCGGCTGTGCCTTGTCCGCGACCCTGTTGGTCACTGGCAATTGCAGCACGGTTGCGCGCTGTCCTTCGCACAGCTGGGTTACCAGCACATAGCTGCCATCGGGAAACTCGATGGCGTCATGGTGCCGATCCCGAACCTGCGGGTCGATCTTGCCGAATTTTCCCACCCGGGAATTGATGGTCTTGGTCCAGATCCAGCGGTTGTCGTATTTGACGTTCTCGGTGAACGCCAATTCCGTTCCGGGAAGCATGCAGACAGCGACGCCAGGATCGCGCTCACTTGCGAAACCGCGCGTCGACGTTCCGCGGAAGGTGGTGGTCATCAACGTTTCCCCAACCTCAGCAGGGCGGGAAGCCACAGCGTGCAGACTATAGTCACACATCGGATTGCTCCTCGTTCGAGATAGCCAACCCGTGCCTCTGCTTTTTCCTAACGCATCATCTTCCGCGCAAACGCTTCGTATCTGTCGCGATCGATCATGCTACGGGAGGCGCGGGCCTCTGTCCTTTATAAGTGGACAACAACGAAGAGGTTCGATCCGCTTGTGGGCATTTCTAGGACTCGGCACCGGCGCACCCGATCACAAATCCGTTGGCGGCGTTCGGCCGAAGTCGAGCACGCCGCAAAAAGCCCAGCCTGCCAGCGCCAGGGCCCTGCCTGCGCCAAGGCTCTTTGGCGTCACCGGGGGATAAGCTTCAGTGGCCGGCAGGCGCCGAATAACCATTGTAATGCCAGCCGGGCTGCGCTGGCGAGGTGGCCGTGTTATCGGCGTTGCCGAAATCGCGCGCTACCTTGCGGGCGTGGTGATGCTGCGCAGCCGCGGCTACTTGTGCGGTCGAAGCGGCCATTAATGCCGCGCCGAGGGCCGTTAAGATGATCTTTCGCATGGTTGTCTCCTCGTGTCGGTCGCAAGACGTGAAGCGCTTGTGCTTCGCGTCTTGCATCGCAAGGAGGTAGCGTTACGATCCCGGTTTGATAATCGTCGCGAGAAGCGAAGGACTATCAATCAGGAGCGGATAATCTTTGCGCGTTGGGGGCCCGATTGGTCGTCCCAGAGGCAAGGAGATGCCGGCGCCCAGCCGAAATCGGCCGCCGCCCTCGGAACGAGCCCCGAGGGCGCTGGGCGGCGCGATCAGTACTTCCGGTACAGCCCGATCAGCTTGCCCTGAATCTTGACCCGGTTCGGCGGCAGGATGCGGACCTCGTAGGAGGTGTTGGCCGGCTCCAGCGCGATCGAGGCGCCGCGGCGGCGGAAGCGTTTGAGCGTCGCTTCCTCCTCGTCGATCAGCGCCACCACGATGTCGCCGGTCTCCGCGGTCTCGTTGCGCTGGATCAGCGCCATGTCGCCGTCAAGGATGCCGGCATCGACCATCGAATCGCCGCGCACTTCGAGCGCGTAGTGCTCGCCGGAGCCGAGCATGTCGGGCGGCACGCTGATGGTGTGGCTGCGGGTCTGCAACGCCTCGATCGGCGTGCCCGCAGCGATGCGGCCCATCACCGGCACGGCAACCGGACGTTCGCCATCGTCAGCGCTCCCGCCCCGCACCTTGCCGAGATTGCCTTCGATGACACTGGGCGTGAAGCCGCGGCGGCTGCTGTTGCCTGCAGCGGAAACCTCGGGCAGCTTGATCACCTCGATGGCGCGTGCGCGATTGGGCAGGCGGCGAATGAAGCCGCGCTCCTCCAGCGCCGTGATGAGGCGGTGAATGCCCGACTTCGAGCGGAGGTCCAGCGCATCCTTCATCTCGTCGAAGGAGGGCGGCACACCGGCCTCTTTCAGCCGTTCATTGATGAAACGCAGTAGTTCATACTGTTTGCGCGTGAGCATCTCGAGCAGTCCCCCGGTTTGAATAGTGTCGTTGATTCCAAAGTCGCGATTCCAAGGTCACGATTTCAAGACCACGAATTCCAAGGTGATGGGGAGCAGGGCTCCCATTCGTAGACATCATCAGGCGTTCACTGGACATCACGGTCTCGAAACAAATCATGAACGGACACTATATGTTCGATATGTGTTCCGCAACCACTTAATTTCCGGTGAACGTGGCCGGTTTTGTGGCAAGGCTCGAACAAGGTTCGAACAAGGCTCGCGCGGGCGGCTTATTCGGGCAGCCGCATGATGTCGCAAGGCGAGCCGGCGCTGGCCGCGGGCGCGAATGGCGCGCGTATCACAAGTGCCCGTGCCGCAGCGAGATTCGCGAGCAGGGAACTATCCTGATGATTGACCGGCGTTGCGATCAACGCCCCGTCCGCGCGTTCCTCAAGCCGGGCCCGCAAGTAATCTTCGCGCTGGTCGTTGGCGGCGACGTCGCGGCCAAGCATCGCCGTCTCGCGCGCGTGATGAATGACGGCGCGGCCCGAGAGGGCGCGAATCAGCGGCACCAGGAACAGGAAGCCGCACACGTAGGACGACACCGGATTGCCCGGCAGGCCGATCACCCGCATGGCGCCCAGCCGGCCGTGCATCATCGGTTTGCCCGGCCGCATTGCGATCTTCCAGAACGCGATTGCGACGCCCTCCGCCTCCAGCGATGGCTTGACGAGGTCGTGATCACCGACCGAGGCGCCACCGGTCGTGACCAGGATGTCGGCGCCGGCATCGCGAGCGCGGCGGATGCACTGTTTGGTCGCTTCTGCCGTGTCAGTGGCGATGCCGAGATCGATCGTCTCGGCGCCCTCGGCGCGGGCCAGCGCCCGCAGCGCGTAACCGTTGGAATAGACGATCTGGCCAGGGCCCAAGGGTTCGCCCGGCATCACCAGTTCGTCGCCGGTCGCAAGAATCGCGACCTTGGGCCTGCGGCGAACCGGAAGTTCCGGGTAGTTCATGCCGGCGGCAAGAGACAGATGGCGGTCGGCAAGACGGGTTCCCCGGGTCAGGAGGACGTCGCCCTCTTTGAAGTCGACGCCGGCGGGGCGAATGTGACGTCCGCGCACGGCGGCTTCCGTGATCATGATGCTGGCGCCGTCGGCAAGAGTATCTTCCTGGATCACCACGGCGTCAGTGCCTTCAGGGATGACGCCGCCGGTAAAAATCCGCACCGCTTCGCCCGGACCGACCGCGCGTTCGAACGGGCGGCCCGCCGCGACCTCGCCGGTCACTTTCAACCGCGCCTTCAGGTGCGAAGCATCCATTGCCCGCACGGCGTAGCCGTCCATCGCCGACATCGCCTGCGGCGGCTGGGTGCGCAAAGCAGCGACATCGCGCGCCAGCACGCGGTGATAGGCCGCATCCAGCGCGACCATTTCTTCCGCTGATGGTTCGGCGCCCGCGAGGATGGCGGCAAGCGCCTCAGTGACCGGCATCAACGCCACTGGCAGAAACTCCTAAATCCCGAGCGCCTCGAGCGCAGCCGCGACGTCGGCGGCAGATTTGACGTGAACGGCCTTCAGTCCCCGCGCCCGCGCGCCTTCGATGTTTTCGGCGAGATCGTCGAAGAACACAATACGCTGCGCGGGAACGCCGATTGCTTTCACCACGTGATCATAGGCTGCCGCGTCCGGTTTCCGGAGTCCGATCGAGGAAGACAGGAAGATTTCGCGAAAGTGTCCGAGCACATCGGCGTACGCTTGCGAGAAATGCTCGGCGTGGGCGCCGTTGGTGTTGGAAAAGGCGTAGAGCGGCAGACGCTGCGCGGCGCGCTCCAGCAGCTGCGCGATGCCGGGCATTTCTCCGGCGAAGATTTTATTCCACCCTTCCAGGAACTGGGCGTCGGATAGCTCGACGCCGAGCAATGCGCGGAGCGCGGCAAAAAACTCGGCGTCGCTGATCTCGCCCCTCTCATGACGCTGATAGAATTCGTCGCGCCAGGAAAATCGACCCGCGAGATGCGCTGCCTCGCAGCCGGCGTGAGCGGCCCAGCAGGCGACTACCTGGCTGAAATCGATATCGAGCACCACGCGGCCGAGGTCGAACAACAGCGCATCGGCCGAGCCGGGAGCAACGCGGGCAGGGATCATGAGGCTTGCAGCTTCTCGCACATCAATACCGGTACGGCTCGATTTCCAGCAGCGGGAACGCGCTGAACACGCTTGGCATGTTGGTGGCGGTCGCCGGATGCAGGCAGGATTTGTTGACCTCGGCGAAACAAGTGGCGCCGAGCAGGCCCAGCGTCCTGACCACCTCGTCCTCGAGCAATTCCAGCATGCGATGAATGCCGGTCTCACCGGCCGCGGCCAGCGCCCAGCATTGCATGCGGCCGAGGCCAACGATATCGGCGCCGCTGGCGATCGCCTTGACGACGTCGCTGCCACGGCAGAAGCCGCCATCGACCATGATCCGCGCGCGGCCCTTCACCGCATCGGCGATCTCGGGCAGCACATGCATGGCGCCCCGACCGTGATCGAGCTGGCGTCCGCCGTGATTGGAGACATAGATCCACTCGACCCCGTGATCGAGCGCGATCGCTGCGTCCTCCGCGGTGGCGATGCCCTTGATGATGAGTGGTATCTTGTACTTGTCCTTGATCAATTTCACGGTTCGCCACTCCAGCCCCTTCTGGAAGTCGCCGCCGGTGGCGCGCAGGCGGCTGGCGCGGACATAGCGCTTGGCGATGTCGCGCTCGCGCCGGCTGTAATGGGCGGTATCAACGGTGAGGCAGAAGGCGGCATAGTTGTTGGCAACCGAGCGGCTGACGCAGTCCTCGACAAACGCGTCATCGCCGCGGACATAGAGCTGAAAGATGCGCAGCGCGTCGGGGGCCGCTTCAGCGACCTTCTCGAGGCCCGGCTCGGAGACTGAACTGAGCATATGCGCCGCGCCAAACCGGCCGGCCCCGCGCGCCACGCTTGCGGCAGCACCGGGATCGAAGATCTCGAGCGCGCCGACCGGCGCCAGCATCACCGGCAGGCGTAGCTTGCGGCCGAAGCGTTCGACCGAGGCGTCGACCTTGGCGACATTGCGCAGCACGCGCGGGCGGAACGCGATCTCGTCGAGCGCCATGCGGTTGCGGAGCATGGTGGTTTCGGTCTCGGCGGCACCGACGATGTAGTCCCAGGCATTCTGGTTGAGGTTGGCGCGGGCTTTGCGGATGAACTCGTGAAGGTTTTGAAATTCTTCGGTGCTCGCGCCAAGCTCGACATTTCTCGCTGGCCGGATCGCTTCGTTCATCTCGTCCTCTCGCAATTTTACGTGATGGCCTTTGTTACCTTCTCGCGTATCGCGTCCCAGCCTTTCACGCCATCCCAAAATTGCATGGCTTGCGGGCGGGATCGGCTGGATCAGAGGACACGGCGGTGTGCGACAGCTCCGGGTAACATCACTAGGTGGTTCGGCCGCCGACCCCTTGTCGGCACTTTTCGGGCCGAGGGGAACGCGCATGTCAGCGAGCGCATTGACGTCTACTGGAGTTCGAGTCGATCAAACCAACGAGGGAACATCATGAAGAGAGTCATTTTCGCTGCGGCTTCCGGCGCTGCGCTGCTCGCGGTCGCCAGCTTCGCAAACGCACAAGGAACCGGAACGGGCTCAAGTTCGAGCGGCTCCGCAAACAATCAATGCTGGGACCTGAGCAGCAGCGTGGTTCGCGATAGAAGCGGGACCAACGCTACTGGACCGTCTGGAGAGAGCGGCCGCACGGTCGGATCAACAACCCAGCCCGGATCATCTTCAAGCGCTGGCTCCGGCGCTTCCGGTTCTAGCGGCACCAGTTCCAGCGCGAATGCTGCTGGGCGGCCGCCTGGAATGCCGAATTGCTAATTTGAACGACCAAACTAAGGGCACCTAAATGCGGTGCCCTTAGCCGTTGCTGATCCGGATGAAACGCTGGTGCGCGTCGGCTGCCCAGTCCGCTCGCACCGCGCACGCGCCGCTGACCAACCCACTGGTGAAGGTGAGCGCCAGAACTGAACGCTCGGATCAGTAAGGCTCCAAGCCAGTCATCGCTGTCGTCCGACCCCAAGGTTCCCAGCCGTAGTTTTACGGATATGGGTTTCGTTGAATTTGGGCGCGGTTCGTGCGGAAATGTCCGTGCTGGGGATTTGAGGGCCCAGACGGGAAATACGCAGCGCCGCCGAGCGATTATACTCCGCTCAGGCGGCGTTGTGTGTCGCTAGTCTCGGTTGCTAACACGTCCCAAAATTTTTTCTGTGGAAACGTCCGACAGCGAACCGACAGATAGAGAATCGCCATTTTTGTTTTTCCCCATGCGCAGATGTTGGGTAGGGGAAGCATCATGGCCACCTTTGAAAAGGTATGCCTTATAACGGCGTCCGCGGCATTTGTTACGTTGGTCGGCACCTTGGCGTTGCTGGTTGTCAATTAAAAGGCTGGTGGGCGGCCTTTTTCATTTGGCCGCTGAGCTGATGCGGCGTGCGCAGTCTAAAGCGTGATGAAGTTAGGTTCCTCCATATCCTGAGTTTGCCAAGTAGCTTGCGCATTCTTCGGGCGTGAAGAGCTGGAGAACCTCGCCGATGGCGAGGCAAACAGTTTCGACCGTTCGGGCGGC
>Ga0209473_1000873_pt1 | contig 17357 bp, 15 predicted proteins | sample GraSoiAngelo_133_FD_185890 | JGI IMG/M metagenome (GOLD analysis project Ga0209473, IMG submission 185890) | Grasslands soil microbial communities from the Angelo Coastal Reserve, California, USA - 14_0929_05_20cm (SPAdes) (version 2) | ecosystem: Environmental > Terrestrial > Soil > Grasslands ...
AAGTGGGTACGAAGCTTGGCAGGCAAAGTGATCTCGTTCAAGGGCAGTCCGGTGGTCACAAGCACGCCAGCAGCTCAAATCATCATTGCCGGTGCGGAGGGCGGTGACGCTGGTGGAGTGATCGTGTCGTTGAAGCCGGACGGAGCGATTTTTTGGAGGATCGGGAATGGAGAGGTAACGACTCTCTCCAACAACATCGCCTACAGTTCTGCAACCAATACGGTGTACGCGTTGGGCGACAGCGCGAATAAGCTGTTCACGTATCACGTTGGTTCGACAAGCGCCGCTGCGGCCTACAACTGTCCGCTGAAGATTGGTGCCACGAACGGACAAGGCGTTGGTGCGCCTGCAATCATCAACTCCGGCGGTCTCGAATATGCGCTGGTGTCGGATTCGACTCTCAACCGTTTGTGGGCATTTACCGGATCCGCAGGCAGTTGCTCGTTGCCGACGGTTTTCAACAACAGCGGTGCTTGGACGAGTATCGCGAATCCACCCACGACGGACGGGGCGGTGATCTACATTGCTCATGATGGCTCGGCGCTATCGAAGGTGCCGTTCACGAATGGGGCATTTGGAACCGTCAGTGACGCGCCGTCGTTCACGGTTCCCATTTTCGGACCAGTGGCGATAGCGAGTGGACTATTCTTTGGTGATCGCAATACGCCCGCTCACCTTTATTCGTATTCCACGTCCTTCGCCAGCAATTGGGCTGCGGGTTCGGCTGCCATGACGGATGCGCTTCGCGCAGCCGTTGTCGTTGGCAGCACCTACGCCTTCGGAGCTCCCAACAGCATCGACGGTCATCTTCGCGCATTTGCAAAAGCCGACCCGACACAGACGTGGGCGTGGCAAACGGGGCCGAGCCCGGGAAGCAAGATCGGGAACGTATCGGCTCCAGCATTGGGGGCCGACGGAGTCATCTATTTCAGTGCAGATGCCAATCTCGAGCTTGTTCCCCTGACCGTCTCCTCGAATACACCGTCGCTTGCGCCGAGTTGGTCCGCAAGCTTCCAGGGCAGTTCGACGCAAGCGATCTCGAGCGTCCCAACGGACACGAGGTTGGACAGCGTCGGAACAGAGCCTGCGATCGATGCCAACGGCGTGCTCTACTTCGGTACGCTTGCGGGCAAGATCTATGCGGTAATCACCGACTCGACCGGACCTCTCGTCCCGCTCGCGGGGAGTACTTGGCCACGCGTGGGGTTCGACAGTTGCAACTCGTCGAACACATCAATGAACTGCCAGTGACGTGACGGCGATCACGTTGACCTGAGACCGCCGTCCGGGCTGATGCGGTTGTCCCGCTACCGCTCCGCGCGTACAGTCCGCCGTCTCTTCGGAGCGGAGTGCCCATGGCCATCCCGATGCATGTCTTCCGCGAGTACGACATCCGCGGGCTCGTTGCGAACGAGCTGACGCCGGAGTTTGCCGAACAGCTTGGGCGCGGGTTTGGACGGTACCTCCTGGAGAAGAACCCGGGAGCGCAGAGCATGGTGCTCGGGCGCGACCACCGCCTTTCCAGCGAGGGTCTCGCGAGCGCGTTCTCGCGCGGCGTCCGATCGTACGGCGTGGACGTGATCTCCATCGGCATCGTCCCAACGCCGGTCACCTACTTCGCAGCGCACGTGCTTCCCGTGGACGGCCTCTGCATGATCACCGGCTCGCACAATCCGCCCGAGTACAACGGGTTCAAGGTCGGAATCGGCAAGAGCACGCTCGCGGGGCCCGAAGTGCAGGAGCTGAAGCGCCGCGTCGCCGAGGCGCGCGACGGTGGACGAAGCGCGCGGCTGACCGACCACGACATCATCACGCCCTACATCCACTTCATCGTCGAGTCCCTGGGAATGACCGTGCGCCCGCTGCGCGTCGTGTGCGACGCGGGGAATGGCACCGGCGGGCTGGTGGGTCCGCGACTGCTTCGCGCGCTCGGTCACCACGTCATCGAGCTGTTCTGCAACCTCGACGGCACCTTTCCGAACCACCATCCCGACCCGACGGTCGAGGCGAACCTGCGCGACCTGCAGAAGAAGGTCGCCGACTGCAAGGCCGATCTGGGCATTGCCTGGGATGGCGATGCGGACCGCGTGGGCGCCATCGACGACAACGGAAGCATCCTCTGGGGAGATCAGCTGATGATCATCTTCTCCCGCGACGTGCTCGCCGAGCGGCCCGGCGCCGCCATCGTCAGCGAGGTGAAGTGCTCGCAGACCCTCTACGACGACATCGAGAAGCACGGCGGGCGCGCCATCATGTGGAAGGCGGGCCATTCGCTGATCAAGACGAAGATGAAGGAAGAGCACGCGCTCCTCGCTGGCGAGATGAGCGGCCACATCTTCTTCCGCCATCGCTACTTCGGGTTCGACGACGGCATCTACTCGGCCGCGCGATTGCTGGAACTGGTCGCGCGCGATGGCCGGCCGCTGAGCCGGATGCTCGACGGGATCCCGCGCACCTACGCGTCTCCCGAAATCCGCTTCGACTTCCCCGAGGAGAAGAAGTTCCGCGCCGTCGAGCTTGCGAAAGAGCGGCTGCGCAAGCACGGCAAGACCATCGAAGTCGACGGCGTCCGCCTCGTCGTCGACGGTGGCTGGGGGCTCGTCCGCGCCTCGAACACGCAGCCGCTGCTGGTGCTCCGCTGGGAAGCGACGAGCGAGGCGAAGCTGCGCGAGATCCAGCGTCTGATCGAAGGAACTGTCCAGGAGATCCGCAAAGAGCTGGCCTGACTCGCGCGAGTGACCGCAAGCCTGCTAGGATCACCGCCTTGTCATGAAGCGCGACGAGCTGTACCTCGGCGTCGATCTGGGCGGCGTGAATGTGCGCGCCGCGGTGGTCGATGCCACAGGCCACGTGCTCGGGCAGGAAAAGCACCGCCTGCTCTCCAAGGAGCCTCCGCAGGTGGCGGAGGCGGTGCTGCGAGCGGCGAAGACGGCGTGCGGCGCCGCCGGAATGCCGTTTTCGGAAATGAAGGCGATGGGGCTCGGCGTTGCCGGGCTCATCGACCGCGAGCAGGGCCTGGTGCGCAGCGCGCCGACCCTCGGCTGGCGCGACGTCCCGTTCATCAAGCTGCTGCAGGCGCGCACTCCGCGGACGCCGCTCTGGATCGCCAGCGAGCTCTCCGTCTCTGCCTGGGGCGAGCGCGCGGTCGGCGCTGGACGGGGCGCGAACGATCTCATCGTCGTTCTCGTCGGAAGCAACATCGGCGCCGGGATCGTCATGGCCGGCAAGCTCTATGAAGGCGCCGCCGGCGCTGCCGGCGAGCTCGGTCACATCCAGGTCGTCCCCAACGGGCGCAATTGTTCCTGCGGGCAGCGGGGCTGCCTCGAGGCCTATGCGGGCGGGCAGAATCTCGCTGCCTGGGCTCGCGACGACCTGCGCATCGCGATGGCCGCAGCGCGCGCTGGGGGTCAGCGCTATCCCGCCGTCGGCCGCAAGCTGCTCGACCTCGTCGGCGAGCCCGACAAGATGACCGTCTCCGCGATGGAGAAGGCCGCGCACGAGGGAGACGAGCTGTCGACGAGGCTGCTCGACGAAGCAGGGCGGCTCCTCGGGATCGCTCTCGCCAACCTCGTCACCATGCTCAACCCGGCGCGACTCCTGCTCGGCGGCGGGGTCCTCCTCGGCTCGCCGCGCATGACCCGGGCAGCCATCTCTGGAGTCGAGGCGCACGCCACGAAGTCTTCGCGCGCCGTGCTGCAGATCTCTGCCCCCGAATTGGGCGAACAGGCCGGAGTGGTCGGGGCGGCGCTGCTGGCCAGGGAATCCCTGTCGGCCGCCGCCTAGAAGGGCCACACGCCGACGCATCGAAGATGCACGAGGCGGCTCAATCGAGCGTGAAGTGAATCGTGAAGGGGACGGTCGTGGCAACAGCGACGCCGTTCACCTTGGCGGGTGAGAATCGCAGCTCGCGAACCGCTTGTGCGGCCGCGGGGCCGAGGCCCTCTCCGGGATCGCTGACGACGTCCACCTTGGCGATGCTGCCGTCCGCGTCGATCAACAGTCGCAGCACCACGTCGCCTTCGAAGCCGTTCTTCCGCGCCTGCGCCGGGTAGTACTTGCGCAGGTTCAGGGCATCGCGGTTGAGCGGCCGCGGCAGCTCGTTGACCTGTGCCACCGTGGCATACTGGTCTGCCTTGTACGGCTTCACCATCTGGGGATCGCGTGCCACCTTCTCCGGCGCGCTTCGCAACGTATTCCCGGCGCCCACCACGAACGCGCCGCCCTGAGACGTGCTCTCCATCGTGATTCCTGTGATCACGACGGGGTTCTGCGTGCTTCGCGGCGCCTCGCTGGTCGGCGGCGACGCAGTGCTCGACGGCGGCAAAGGAGTGGGGGTCGGCGGCGGCAGGGCTCGAGGCGTGCGCGGAGCGCGAGCGACCTTCATCGGCACCGGTCTCGGCGGCGGCTCCGGCGCCTTTGTCGCGGGTGGCACGTCGACGACCAGGATCTGGATGGGCACCTGCGGAATCGGTCTCGGTCGAACCGCGAGGGCGACGATGAAGACGGCGATCGCCGCGTGCAACGCGACCGACGTCCCAAGCGGCAGGAGCACTCTGGAAGCTCGACGCTGCATGCCGCCCTACTGCTGCTTCTCGATCTGGATGGCAAACTTCGTCACTCCGGCTCCCTTGAGCAGGTCCAGCAGGTGCGTGACCGTGCCGTGCGTCGCGTTCTTGTCCGCGCCGACGATCGCCTGCACGTCCTCGCCCGCCGCGCGCGCCTTGTGCACTTCGGACACCAGCGCCTCGTCGTCGACGGGAACGCCGTTGAGGAACGACCTGCCCTCCCGCGTCACCAGCACCGCGAACGTCTTCTGCACGGTCTCGCCACCGTGCGCCGCCCGGGGCAGCTCCACCTCGATGGTCTCCTTCACGATGTACCTCGCGGTCACCATGAAGATGATCAGCAGCACGAGCGTGATGTCCACCAGCGGGGTCACGTTGATCCCGGTGATCGCCTCGTCCTCGTTGTCCACCGCCGCGCCCGCCATCAGTTGCTCCCGTTCCGCAGATGAAGCCCCGAAGCGATGGCATTGCCCAGCGCATTCGAGCGACCGATCACGCGCTTGAGCAACCGCTGGAAGATGTTGAACGCCATCACCGCGGGAATGGCCACCAAGAGTCCGACCGCGGTGGCGACCAGAGCCTCCGAGATCCCGGTCATCACGGAGGCCGTGTTGGTTCCGCCGCCACTCTTGTTCGCCGCGGCCAGGTCGACGAAGGCGCGAATGATGCCCAGCACGGTCCCGAACAGACCGATGAAGGGGGCGTTGTTTCCCAGAGTGCCGAGCACGAACAGCCACTTCTCATATTCGAGGCGCCGCCGGTCGATGATGGACTGGACGGCCTTCTCCACCGCCGGCGTGCCGCCCTCCACGACTCCAGCGGCCGCGCGGACGACTTCCGCCTCCATCGAGTCGGTGGTCGCCAGCGTCGCCGCGGACTTGAGGTCGCCGCTCAGGCACAACTCGAGCAGCCGCGGGAATACCTTCGACATTCGCCGGCTGCCGAAGTAGAGCGCCCGCTCCACCATCACCGCGACCGACAGCACCGACAGCGCCAGGAGCAACCAGAGGACCCAGCCCGCGCCCAGCAGCGTGAACGCAAGCAGCTTGTCGGCGATCACCAGGACCCTCCAGCGACGTCGAAGGCCCCCACCGCGTTGGCAAGCCTGAGGCCGGCGAGCTGGACCGAGAGCCGTTGTTGCAGCGCGGTCGACTCGCTCTGGAACAGCGCCGACTCGGCGTCGCTGACCTCGACCTGCGTCGCGGTTCCCGCGGCGAACTGCGCGCGGATCAGCCGCTCGTTTTCCCGCGAGACGATCAGCGCCTGCTCCGCCTCGTCTCGCAGCGCGCGGGCGGAATCGAGATCGAGGATCGCACGCCGCAGCTCGTCCTCGATGCGCGCTCCTTGCGAGCGGGTCTGCGCGCGCGCCTGGCGGAGCTGGCTGTCGGCGTCCTTGAGCGCCACGTAGCGGAAGCCTCCGTCGTACAGCGGCAGTGTCAGCGACAGCGCGACTGCCCAGGTCCTTTTCTCTCCGCTCGAGTTCGTCGGCGGGTCGTTGTAACGACCGGTGCCCGTCACGGCCAGCGAGGGAGCGAACTGCGCCCAGGCGTCCGTCTTCAGGCGCGCCGCGATCTCCTCGTTCGCCCGCGCCGCGGCGATCTCGGGCCGTTCCTGCATCGCCCGCTCCAACAGTTCGCGGAACGTGCCGCGGATCTCCTGCGGCGGCTGCGGCGGGGGCGCCAGCTCGAACGCGATATCGCGCCGATCGAGCAGGGCCGCGAGCTGGCTCTTGGAAATCGCATACGCGAACTGTGCGCGGCGCGTCTCCTGATCGGCGCGGAGGTAATCGATGCGCGCGCGCAGAGCCGCGGAGAGGTGGATCAGCCCCGCTTCGTAGCGCGCCTGCGCCTCCACCGCGTGCTCGCGGGTCGCGCGTGCCTGGGCGAGCGCGACCTGCGCCAGCTCCCGCAGGCTCACTCCAGAGTAGTAGATCGCGGCGACGGACAGCAGCAGCTCGCGGCGCTGCTGTGTCTGCGTCAGCCGGGAGACGTCGACCTGCTGGCGCGCGCTCGCGAGCGCGGGGAAGGCGCGGAAGTTGAGCAGGTTCCAGGCAAACTGCAGCGTCCCCGCCCGCGTCCAGTTGCTGCCTTCGGTCACATCGAAGAAGGGTGGTCCTGGCGTCACGGTGAAGATGGTGGCCGGAAAGTTGTTGTACGTCAGCGTTCCCGTCGCGGTCAGCGTCGGTTGCAAGGCGGCCCATGCACGTTGGACGTTGTTCTCCGCCTGGCGCACGCGCTCGAGCGCGACGGCGAGATCGGGCGATTGCGTCCGGGCAGCCTCCAGCGCACCCGCCAGCGGAAGGAGGGGCCCCTCCGGCGCCGGCGCCGGCGTGAGTTGCGGCAGCGGCGCGTTCAGCGACGATTCCGCCGGCGGCTGTACCGCCTGCACCGGCGGCAGCGCCTGTGCGATGAGCAGCAATCCGATCACGGCGCAGGCAACGTCCTTGAGGTGCGGGCGGGTGTCAAGACGCCCGCGCAGCGCAGGGACTTGCGCGCCAGCGACGAGATTCCCAGCGCGGCAATCCCCTCCGGCGCCACCCAGCGCACGTCGGCGTCGACCGGAGTGCCGCTGGCTCGTGCCGTGCCGATCATGACGCGCACCTCCCTGTGCGTCAGTGTCTGCTCCACGATCCCGCGGTTCGTCGCGCGCCCGTGCATCCGGATTCCCGCCGGCTTTTCCGCCGGCAGATCCCAGAGCCCGGCAAAGAGCGTTCCGGTTGGGCGCCGGGCGAGCAATACGGCTCCGTCGCGGCGTCGCAGCGCAAGGGCGCGCCACTCCAGCATCAAGCGCTGCGCCCGCCGGCGGGGCGAAGGGTATCTCGTTGGATCGTTCCGCCCGCGGCACATCTCCTGGACCGGACAGCGCCCGCAAGCCGGGTTTCGCGGCGTGCACACGGTCGCGCCCAGCTCCATCAGCGCTTCGTTGAACGGTCCGCCGCCACCCGCCGGCAAGAGCTGCGCGGCGATCTTCCAGGCCTTTGCCCGCGCGTCGCCGCGAACGGTGAAGATGCGCGAGAGCACGCGCGCGACGTTGCCGTCCACCAGCGGCACGTCCTCGCCAAACGCCAGCGATGCGACGGCCGCCGCGGTGTACGGCCCGAAGCCCGGGAGCGTACGAAGCTGCGCGGCAGTCCCGGGAAGGCTGCCGCCGCACGCCTGCGCCGCGCGATGGAGGTTCCGGGCCCGCGCGTAGTACCCGAGCCCGCTCCAGTGAGCGAGGACGTCGTCGAGCGGCGCCTTGGCAAGCGCGCGCAGCGTCGGGAAACGCCGCAAGAACCGCCTGTAGTAAGGGATCACGACATCCACGCGCGTCTGCTGCAGCATCACTTCGCTGATCCAGACCCGGTAGGGATCGCGCGGCTCCTTCCGCCAGGGCAGATCGCGCTTCGCACCGGCAAACCACGACACCAGCCGATCTGCGAGTGTGCTATTCATGCGCGCCCATGAAGCGCATCCGCGTGCACAGCGTGGAGCAATACGTGAAGGAGATCGGCCCGCTGCTGCAGAACGGCCTCGAGATGTACCGGGCCGACGTGCCCGAAGAGGGACTTCTCGGCGTGGGATTCGTGGGCGCGGACACGGAAGTGTTGATCTCCATCGCCGAGTTCAAGGCGACCGGTGACCTCGTCCGCTATGGCGAGCTGATCGATCCGTACGAGCCGGCGAACAAGAAGACGCAAAAGGTCAAGGGCGGGGGTAAGGATTAAGACACGCACGTCGCCTCGACGTCCTTGATCGTGCGCGGAATCGAGACCGTCAGGTTCTCGTGCCCGGAATCGGTGACGAGGATGTCGTCCTCGATGCGGATGCCGATTCCACGCAGCTCTGCGGGCGCGCTCTCGTCGTCGCTCGCGACGTAGAGTCCAGGCTCGATGGTGAAGACGATTCCCGGCTCGAGCGGCCGTGCCTTGCCGTCGATGCTGTAGTTGCCGACGTCGTGCACGTCGAGGCCGAGCCAGTGGCTGGTCCGGTGCATGTAGTACCGCCGGAAGGCGTTCTCCTTGATCAGCTGATCGACGTCGCCCTTGAGCAGCCCCAGCTTCACCATGCCCTCGGTGAGAATCCGCACCGCCTTCTGGTGCAGGCCCTCGATGGTTTCACCCGGCCGGATCGCCGCGATGCACGCGTCGGCCGCGTCGAGCACGAGCTGGTAGCAGGAACGCTGGGCGGGGCTGAACCTCCCCGAAGCGGGGAAGGTGCGGGTCACGTCGGCGGTATACAGGTCATACTCGGCGCCGGCGTCGATCAGTACCAGATCGCCGTCGCGGATCTGCACGCAGTTGTCGTTGTAGTGGAGGACGGTGGCGTTCTCGCCCGCCGCCACGATCGGGTAATAGCCCCAGCCGCGGCCGCCGGCCTGGCGGAATTCACGCTCGAGCAGCGCGTGCAAGTCGTACTCGTGCATCCCCGGACGCCCCGTCTTCATCGAGGCGACATGGCCTTTGCGCGTCAGCTCGACCGCTTTGCGGAGCGCGTCCAGCTCCCGCGGTTCCTTCCGCAGCCGCAGCTCGTGGACGATCTCGCCGGGATCCTCGATGCGCGGCGGAGCGTTCACTCCGGCGCGCGCGCGAGCGCGCAGCGTGCGCAGCATCCTGGCGATGAGAGCGTCGAACTGGGGGTCGTCTCCACCGAGGCGATAGAAGAGCGTGCGCGCCGAACCGAGCAGCTTCGGCAGCTCCTCGTCGAGCTTGCCGATTTCGAACGCCTGGTCGGCCCCGAAGCTCTTGATCGCCCCTTCCGTTCCCGCGCGCCGCCCCGTCCAGATCTCCTTCTCCTTGTCGCGGGGGCGGACGAAGAGCGTAAACGGTCTGTCGCCGCTCGTGGAGAGGACCACCACAGCTTCCGGTTCCTCGAATCCGGTCAGCCAGTAGACGTCGCTGTGGGCGCGGTAGGGGTGCTCGACGTCGCTGTTCCGCGTGGCGACCGGCGTTGCCGGAAAGATCGCCACCGCCGGACCTGGCGCCATTTCGCGCATGCGGCGGAGCACCTCGTCGCGGCGGGATCCGTGGACGCTGGCCTCGAACGCGGGGGTCAACGGCATGCGCGCTGTTGTAACAGGACTTTCCCTGATACGGGATGCTGCGGAAGTGTCGGATGACGGTTAAGTTGGGCCGGAGCTTCGGGGAAAGGACGCGTGCATGGCGGACAAAGGCCTGGCGGGAGACACCGAGATCCAGGGGGCCCTGGCGGAGCTGCCGGGATGGAAACGGCAGGGCAACGCGCTGCAGAAGACGTTCGATCTCAAGGGGTTCAAGGCGGCGATGGCATTCGCGGGAACGGTCGGGGAGCTGGCCGACCGCGCCGATCACCATCCGGACATCCTCATCCAGTTCCACAAGGTGACGCTCACGCTCTCCAGCCACGACAAGGGCGGCATTACCGACCGCGACCTGCGGCTCGCGCGCCAGATCGAGGCGGCGGCCAAGGACCAGATGGCCTAGGTGGCGTCCTTGGAGGCGGGCGGCTGGCACCTGTTGCCGGACGACGCGCTGCTCGCGCAGTGCGACGTCCAGGCCCATCGCGCGAGCGGTCCCGGAGGCCAGCACCGCAACAAGACCGAGACGGCCATTCGGCTGGTCCATCTTCCTTCGGGGGTGAGGGTCGAAGGGAAGGACGAAAGATCGAGGACGCAGAACCTCCGCATCGCGCTCGCGCGGCTGCGCGAGAAGCTGGCGCGGCGCGCCTGGCGGCCACCGCCGCGGCGTCCGACGAAGCCTTCGCGGGCAGCGAAAGAGCGGCGGCTCGAAAAGAAGAAGCGCGAGGGCCGCAAGAAGGCGTTGCGCCGCGGATATGGCGAGTAATCGCGGCGAGACGTCTCGGCGGAGGCGGAGTACTGTCCCCCGCCATGCCTGATACGCACTCGCCGGAGAACAAGGGATTCGGCCAAGGCGACCCCGCGCTCGCGCGCTGGGCCGAGGAAGTCTTCCGCCCCGAGGACGAAGTGCTGCGCGAGATTCGCGAGCGCAGCATCCGCGAGGGGCTGCCGCCCATCGCCGTGGGCCGATTCGACGGCCTCCATCTGGAAGTCATCGCGCGCGCCATTGGCGCCCTCAAGGCGGTCGAGATCGGCACGCTCGGCGGCTACAGCGGCGTGTGCCTGCTCCGGGGGATGGGCGTCCACGGAGTCCTGCACACGTTCGAGTATTCGGAAAAACATGCGCGCGTCGCCTCCGATTCGTTCCACAAGGCCCGCGTCGCCTCACGCGCGCACATCCATATCGGACCCGCGCTGCAGATGTTGCGCGAGATCGAGGCGGAAGCGCCATTCGATCTGGTCTTCATCGATGCCGACAAGGTGAGCTACCCCGGCTATCTCGCCTGGGCCGCCGACCACCTTCGCGAAGGAGGAGTGGTTCTCGCGGACAACGCGTTCGGCTTCGGCGAGATCCACCGGCCAGGCGGCGACGACGGCCGCGCGGCGCTGCGCAAGTTCAACGAGGAGCTGGCGCGCGGCGGCCGCTTCCGCGCCACGATGCTGCCCACCGCCGAAGGGCTGGCGATGGGCGTCAAGATCCGCTGACGGACTTGTCCGCCTGGAGCACTTCTTCGGCGCGCTTCTTCCGCCAGGCGCGCAGGCGCTCGCGCAAGTCGGGACGCTTTCCGGAGAGGATGGCGATGGCAAGCAGCGCGGCATTCGCTGCTCCGGACTTTCCGATGGCGAGCGTGCCTACCGGAATCCCCTTCGGCATCTGCACGATCGAAAGGAGCGCGTCGGCGCCGCCCAGGGTGGTGGACGGCACGGGGACGCCGAGAACCGGCAGCACCGTCTTCGCCGCGACCACCCCGGGCAAGTGTGCCGCTCCGCCGGCCCCGGCAATGAGCACTTCGAGCCCGCGACTCTCGGCGCTGGACGACCATTCCAGCACTTGCTCTGGCGTCCGATGCGCGGAGAGCACGCGCACCTCGTGCTCGATGCCGAACTCCTTCAGGATCTCGACGGCGCCATTCAGCACCTCGAGGTCGGTCTTGCTGCCCATGATGATGCCGACGAGGGGATTCGCCATCGCGCGCCGGTAGCAAACGGCGCGCGACCGGTCAAGTTGTTAGCCTCTGCTCCGTGAACCACCGCTTGCTCAACGTCCGTGGCTTGAAGCTCCACTGCGTCGAACGCGGCGAGGGCGAGCTCACGCTGCTGCTGCACGGCTGGCTCGATCACGCCGGCTCCTTCGACCTGCTCGCGCCCCTGTTGCCCGGCCGGATCGTCGCGATGGATTTCCGCGGACATGGTGATTCGCAGTGGGTCGGGCCGGGCGGCTTCTATCACTTCGTCGAGTACATCGCCGACCTGGACGGCGCCCTCGAGGTCCTCTCGCCGCAGGAACCGGTACGCATCGTCGGGCATTCGATGGGCGCGGCGGCGGCATTGATCTATGCAGCGCTCCGGCCGGGTCGAGTGTCGCATCTGACGATGATCGACGCGGTGCCGCTGAGCATCTCCACCGAGGAGGTGCCGGCGCGCCTCGGCAGCTACCTCGAGGACCTGCGGCAGATGCCGCGCAAGCGGCGCCGCGTCGACTCGGTCGCAGATGCCGCGCAGAGGCTGATGCGCAACAATGGCTCACTTTCCGAAACGGCGGCGCGGCTGCTCGCGCACGGCGGCGTCAGTCCAGATCCCGAACAGGACAACGCGCTGGCCTGGAAGTGGGACCCGCTCCTGCGCGCGCACTCGCCGCTTCCCATCGTCGAGCCGGTCGTCCAGCTCGTCTGCACGCAGGCGACGGTGCCTGTCCTGCTGCTTCGGGGAGAAAGAGGAATGCTCCCGCAGGAATCGGAACTGCGGGCCCGTTTCCCGAAATTGAAAATGTCCGCCCACACCGTCGCCGGCACGGGGCATCACGCGCATGTCGATGCGCCCCAAGCAGTCGCTCGCCTGATCACCGCGGCGTGGACGCGCTGAGCTGCGACGAAGGTCGCCGACTCGCCGCGTCTTGCGCTCGCGCCCGCTCGCCGTTCAATGTGCGCCACCTAAAGGGGGAGTCCCATGACCAGGATTGCGAGAGTGGCCGGCTTCACAGCATGCGTGTTCATCGCGGCGCTGACGGGCGCTCGAGCGGCACAGGCCGCGTCCGCTACGCAGTGCAGCGCGCTCAGTCGACTCAAGCTGCCCGACGTGACGAGCATTACCGCGACGTTGGTGGTCGCGACATCGACGTTGCCCGAGTACTGCAACGTCCAGGGAAACATTGGGCCGGGAACGATCGGGTTCGTCGTTCAGCTGCCGACAAGTTGGAACGGCAAGCTCTTCCATCAGGGCGGAGGCGGCTACGTCGGGTTCATCCCGGACGCGAGCGCCGTTCTCCCGCTCGGATACGCGACCGCTGCGACGGACACGGGCCACAAAGGAGGGGGAGCGTTGGGTGGCGCGCTCGACGCCACATGGGCGCTGAACAATCCCCAGGGGGTGATCGACTTCGGATATCGCGCCGTTCACGTCACGACGACGACGGCGAAAGCGATAACGGCGGCGTATTACGGGCGTGGCCCGAGCCGCTCGTACTTCAACGGTTGCTCCCGCGGCGGTGGTCAGGGATTGATGGAGGCGCAGCGCTTCCCGGAGGACTTCGACGGCCTGGTGGTGGGCGCGCCGGCATTCGACTGGACCGAGTTCATGATGGGCTTCAACTGGGACTCGCGCGCCGTCGCTGCCGCGCCCATTCCCGTGACGAAGCTCCCGCTCATCGAGAACGCCGTTACTGCGCAATGCGATGCCGCGGACGGCCTGGTCGACGGCCTCGTGCAGGATCCCCGCGCGTGTAACTTCGACCCGGGCGTCCTTCGCTGCCCTGGAGCCGACGCTCCGAACTGCCTTACCGCTGCGCAGGTGCAGGCCGTGCGCAAGGTGTATGCGGGCCCGTCGAGGTCGAATGGACGGCCGATCACGCCTGGGTTCCCGGCCGGAGCTGAGAGCAATGGCGGTTGGGACGTCTGGATCAGCGGCGGCTCGATCGACCCTCCGCTGCAGTTCACCTTCCAGGACCAGTTCTTCCGTTACATCGTCTTCAACAACCCGAGCTACAACCCGTTCACCTTCAACTTCGATACGGACCCGGGAAAGCTGACGAGGACGGGGCTGATCCTGAACGCGACGGATCCGGATCTGCGTGCGCTGCAGAAGCGCGGGTCGAAGATCGTCATGTACCACGGCTGGACCGACCACGCGCTCAGCGCGCTGAAGACGATCGACTACTACGAGGACGTCGACCGCGCGATGGGCACCGCTCATGCCGTGCGCGACTTCTTCCGCTTCTTCCTCGTCCCCGACATGCACCACTGCGGCGGCGGCCCGGGACCCAATGTCTTCGACGCCTTCTCGCCGCTCGTGGACTGGGTCGAACACGGGAACGCGCCGCAGCGGATCATCGCGTCAGGAGGAGCGGTGGCCGGACGTACGCGGCCGCTCTGCGTCTACCCGCAGCACGCCGTCTACAAGGGCACGGGCAGCATCGACGACGCCGCGAACTTCGCCTGCCGCTGAGCCGCGGCTCACCGGCAACGACCGGGATCAGGGCGTGGTCGCGGTCCGGACGGAGTAGTAGCTCGCCTCGGGGTGCCAGACGATGATCGCGCTGGTGCTCTGCTCGGGGACCATCTGGTGCGCCTCGGTCAGCGTGATGCCGATGCGCTCCGGATGGAGGACGGCCCAGACGCCGGCCTGATCGGCGAGATCAGGCCAGGCCGGATAGCCTGCCGAATAGCGCTTTCCCTGTTCAGGCGGCAGGCCCATCTCCGCGCGGACGCGGCGGTGCCAGTACTCCGCCAGCGCCTCCGCCGTCTCGACGGCGAGGCCGTGCAGGAAGTAGGACTTCGTGAACTCGCCCGCCGCTTCCCACTGCGCGCACAGCTGCGTCGCGCGGTCGCCGACCGTGACGGCCTGGAACGCCACCACGTCGTCCTCCGACAAGTAATCGGCGAGGCATTTGCGCGGCTCTTCGAGCTTGCGGGGAAACTTGAACGTCCAGGTCGGCTTGCGCGTCGAAGCGTCGAGCACGGTCACGTCGTTTCCCTTCCCGGAGCAGGGGAAGTACCCGTAGATGACCTTGGGCGTCAGCCAACCGTTGCGGATGCACTCCTCCTGCAGCTCGTGACGGCGCACGGCGAACTCGTCCGCGATGAGCTTCTGGTACATCTCGCGCGACTTCACCTTCACGCCCCACTGCAGCTTGTAGAGCTCGATGAGATCGAGGCAGTCGAAGATGTCGCGCAGGGCGAGGTCCTCCGGCGGCACGATCCTCGTCCCCCAGAACGGCGGCGACACCTTGGGCGGCGGAGCCACGCTGCGCGGCGCGACATCGGTGACCGCGGCGAGCTGCTGGCCCGACGCGCGCTCGGCACCGGCGATCACCATCGTCCGGTGCATGTGGGCTTCGCGGCGCAGCTTCTCGAGCAACTTGGGGCGCCCGTCGCCATCCTGGAGGACGTTCATGGTGTCGAGTCCCTCGAAGGCGTCGCGGCAGTAATAGACGCCGCCCTCGTACAGCCTGTCGGTCCCCTCGACGTAGGCCGTGCGCCAGCCGTACTTGCGGTTGATGGCCGCGCCGCCGATCAGGATCGGGAGCTTCAGCCCTCGCCGATCCATCTCCTGCACGACCAGCGGCATCTGCCGCGAAGTGGAGACGAGCAGCGCCGAGAGCCCGATGGCGTCGGCCTTCTTTTCCGCCGCGGTGTCGACGATGCGGTCCACCGGCACCTGTTTGCCGAGGTCGTGCACCGTGTAGCCGTTGTTGGAGAGGATCGTCTTCACCAGGTTCTTGCCGATGTCGTGCACGTCTCCGAACACGGTGGCGAGAACGACGGTGCCGCGCGAATACGAGTCGTTCTTCTCCATGAATTGCTCGAGGTACGCTACGGCCTTCTTCATCACCTCGGCGCTCTGCAGGACGAAGGGGAGGATCAATTCTCCGGCACCGAACCGGTCGCCGACCTCCTTCATCGCCCCGAGCAGGACGTCGTTGATCACGCCGACCGCCGAGCGAGTCTTCAGGCAGGCGTCGATCGCCTCGATCAGCCCTTTCTGCTGGCGGTCGACGATCATGTGGTGCAGCCGCGCCTCCGGCGTGTCGAACTGCCGCTCCTCCTGCGCTACCGCCTTTGCCGGCCCCTTGGCTTCGAAATGCTCGATCAGCCGCGCCAGAGCATCGTCGCGGCGGGCGAGCACCAGGTCCTCGGCGAGCTGGCGCGCTTCTGCAGGGATCTCGTTCCAGGGAAGGACGTCGCGGGGGTTGATGATCGCCGCATCCAGCCCCGCCTTCAGGCAATGGGTCAGGAACACCGAGTTGAGGATGGGCCGCGTCTGCTTCGCGAGCCCGAAGCTGACGTTGGAGACGCCGAGCACCGTCAGCGCGCCAGGCAGCTTCTCCTTCACCAGCCCGATGCCTTCGATCGTCTCGACCGCGCTGTTCTTGTACTGGTCGTCGCCGGTAGCGAGCGTGAACGTCAGGACGTCGAACAGGAGCTGCCAGGGCTGGAGCCCGTCCTTCAACGCCCGCTCGTAGATCCGCCGCGCCACTTCGAGCTTGCGCTCGCGAGTCAGCGCCATCCCCTTCTCGTCGATGGCCATCGCCACCGTGCAGGCGCCGTACTGCTTCAGAAGTGGGAACATCCGGTCGATCTTCTCCCACCCGCGCTCGAGGTGGACGGAATTGACGATGCCGATGCCCGGCAGCCATTCCAGAGCGGCGGCGACCACCTCCGGCTCCGTCGAGTCGATGCAGAGCGGTGCTTCGATCTGTCCGGAGAGGACGCGCACGACACGCGTCATCGTGTCCAGCTCGTCGGCGCGCTCGGTCAGCGCCACGCAGACGTCGAGCGCATGTGCGCCGCCTTCCACCTGTTCACGGGCCACGGCGAGGATCCCGGCGATGTCGTTTGCGAGCAGCAGCTCCTTCATCTTCCTGCTGCCCTGCGAGTTGACGCGCTCGCCGATGATCAGCGGTCGTGGCTCCTGGTGGAGCGCCACCGCTTTCAGTCCGCTGGACAGCATCGGGACGCGCCTCGGCGGCTTGCGGGCGGCGCCGGTGCCGCGAATGGCTTCCAGCACCTGCTTCAGATGTACCGGCGTCGTTCCGCAGCATCCGCCGACGACCGCCAGGCGGAAGTCGCGCACGAAGCGGGCGAGATACTCCGCGAGCTCGCCCGGCTGCAGCGGGTAGACCGCCACGCCTTCGCGGTTCTCCGGGATGCCGGCATTCGGCTGGCAGGAGAGCGGGAGCGGGACGTGCTCGGCGAGCGCCCGGAGAGGATCGACCATCTCGCGAGGTCCGGTGGAACAGTTCAGCCCCATGACGTCGGCGCCGCAGGCCGCGATCATCGCCGCGGCCGACAGCGGCTCGGTGCCGAGCAGCATGCGGCCGGACGGATCGAGGGTGATCTGCGCAATCACCGGGACGCTGCGCCCGGTCTCTTGCATCGCCCGGCGGGCACCGAAGATCTGCGAGCGCAGCTCGAGCAGGTCCTGCGCGGTCTCCGCGATGATGCAGTCGACACCGCCGCGCAGCAGCGAGACCGTCTGTTCGCGGAAGATCTCGGTCAGTTCCGCGGGACTGACGCGTCCGAGATCGGGATCGCTGGAGGAGGGCAGAAATCCGCTCGGCCCGAGCGATCCGGCGACGTAGCGCCGCCGCCCGTCGCCGCGCTGGGCGCGGTCGGCTTCCGCTCGCGCGATTCGGGCCGCCTGCTCGTTCACCTCCGCCACGCGGGCGCCCAGCTCGAACTCTTCGAGCTTGGGCCGGCTGCCGCCGAAGGTGTTCGTCTCGACGACGTCGCACCCGACCTCCAAGTACGAGCGGTGCACGCC
>Ga0209473_1000876_pt1 | contig 17313 bp, 12 predicted proteins | sample GraSoiAngelo_133_FD_185890 | JGI IMG/M metagenome (GOLD analysis project Ga0209473, IMG submission 185890) | Grasslands soil microbial communities from the Angelo Coastal Reserve, California, USA - 14_0929_05_20cm (SPAdes) (version 2) | ecosystem: Environmental > Terrestrial > Soil > Grasslands ...
AGGCTTGCGACTTCATTTTGAACGCCTTCCAGTTCATCGAGCCGCAACCGCGGATCGGGCACGATGAAGACGTCGCCGGTCGTTCCGTGTTCGTAAATCAAGAGGCGTCCATTCGTGGCTGCTTCGGTCTTAATTTGTTTCAGCACCCGTTTGCGCTCGAGCATGGCGGCGAGCACGTAACATGCGCTCGCGTTCGGCGTCTCCGATGAAATTAATCGGCGAAAAAGCTGCTCCGCATTGTCTTTGGCCAGAGGCTCGGGCGATGGCGGCGGCAACGGTTCGTAGCGGGATTTCCAAAACGAAAATGGCTGAATATTCTCGTTCCGATTTTGCCACGCTTCTTCGCTCAAATCTTCACGCCGATAACCGCCAGCGTCGTGAAAAAGCAGTGTGTAGAAATATTCCCCGGTCAGAAAGGGCCGACGAGTGACGGCACAGGCATCGGCGCGACGCTTGACGGCCCATTCGTTTGGAAGTGGAGTCATTGCGCAACTATACGTCGCGCCGCGAAAACATGAAAGCCGAGCGCTTCGCGGTTGGAAGCCCGAAGGTAGAGCAGATAGAGACCGATCGCGGTGAAAAGAATATTTGGCGTCCAAGCCGCCACCCAGGGAGAGATGCGATCTCCTTCGCCGAGCGCGAGGAAAAGATGAGTGAGAAAATTCATGGAAAAAACGAGAACGACCGCGGCTGCGACGCTGGACAAAACGCCGCGACGCGAATAGCCAATTCCAAGCGGGGCCGCGATACAGACGACAACCAGACAGGTCCACGGCAGCGCGAGACGATACTGAAGATGTGTACGGAACGGCGCCAGAAGAGTTGCCGGAAAATCAGCGTTGAAATGCAGATATTCCCGCAGCTCAGGCAGACCGAGAAATTCCGCGCGAACGTTTGCGCTTCCGAGGCGAAAAGGGGTTTCGCTCCAGTGCTCGACCTTGAGCGAAGGATAAACCTGCTCGTCAATGATGTTTCCGGCGCGATCGTAGTGAACCACTTTTGCGTTCTCGAGATCCCAGGCTTTCGTTTCCGGTCGATAAAAGGCACGGGTCGCTAGATAATTGATGAGGATGTTGCCATTCGCGTCCTGTTGGAGCACCTGCACATTGTTGAACGTATTGTCGCCGTGACGAAAATTTTGAACAAACCAGGTGCGGGCGTCGGTTCGGTTCCGGAAAATTTGCCCCTCAATAAAGGCCTCCGGGCGCGCACGCGCTTCGGAGAGAAGCGTCTTGCGGGCCAGTTCGGCGTGGGGGGCAAGTGAATAATTTAGCGTCATGCTTGCCGCTACGGTAAGCAGGCCCATTCCAATCAACGGCAGGAGAACGCGCGGAAGACTAACACCTGCGGTGAGCATCGACACAATTTCATTCGCACGCGACATTCGCCCCAGCGTAAAAAGGAGCGCGAGCAGAAGCGACACCGGCAGCAAAATGATAAACACTTGCGGGACCTGCGTGGCGTAATACCGGACGGCGAGCAAGAGACCAATGTGCTCGTCGATAAATGTCGAAATATTGTCGCTCACATCGAAAATGAGCCAGATCGAGATAAAGCCTGCAATACAGTACAAATAAACCTGCAAAAAATTGCGGACGACGTAGCGATCGAGGAGTCTCACGGAGTAGTTTAAGATTAAATTTCGATGATCGCGTTGAAAGATTCTCTGGGCACCGACTTTGTCGAACGAATTCGGACAATTTTTTCCGAGAATGGGCGGCTCTCAAAGGCAAAGAATTTCGAATTTCGCCCGCAACAGCAGGAAATGGCGGCAGCCGTGGCGCGGGCGCTGGAAGAAGAGCGGCATCTGGTAGTCGAAGCGGGAACTGGCGTCGGCAAATCGCTCGCCTATCTCGCTCCGGCGATTTTGTTTGCACTTGAGCAGCACAAAAAGGCGATCGTTTCGACCCACACGATCAATCTTCAGGAACAACTCCTTTACAAAGACATTCCCATTTTAAAGAAGATTTTGCCGGTCGAGTTTGAAGCAGCCCTCATGAAAGGCCGGCAAAATTATCTTTGCCCGCGCCGGTTGGAACGCGCGCTCCAGCAGGCAAACGAGCTTTTCACCGGGCCGGAGCAAAATGAGCTGACGAGACTGGCCGAATGGGCGCGCACGACTCGTGATGGATCGCTTAGCGATTTGTCAGTCGAGCCTGATCCGAAAGTTTGGACACAAGTTTGCAGCGAGCCGCACATCTGCACAGGAAAAAGCTGCGGACAGCAATCGAACTGTTTCTACCAGCAAGCCCGCAAGCGGCTTCTCTCGTCGGATGTGATCGTGAGTAACCACACGCTGCTTTTTATGCTTTTGGGAAGTCCGGACGCACAGGAAGACCGCGAAAGTGGTTACCTTTTTCCGAACGACTTCATCATTTTCGACGAAGCGCACACGGTCGAGCAAGTCGCCTCGCGGCAGATCGGCATCGGCATCTCACAATACGGGCTGAGATCGACAATCCAACGGCTCTACAACGCGCGTACGCACAAGGGTCTGTTCACGGTCATGCGAGACGCAATCGGCGTGAGATTGGCGGCCGACCTCGTCGACGAATTGGACAGGTTTTTCGCAGCAATCGAATCATCCTGCGATTTCCGAAAGGGCCGCGAATTTCGTGTCCGCGCGCCCGAATTTGTCCCCGACACGATCACCGGGCACCTGACCGGATTGCAGGCGCGTATCGCCGAAGTCGCCAGACGCGCCGATGATGAATTTCTAAAAGCGGAATTGCAGGAACTTGGCCGTCGCATTCGCGATGCCCGTGACGGCATTGCCATTTTTCTGGAGCAAAGCGCCCGCGAACACGTTTATTGGGTCGAACGAACCGGCAAGACCGCGCAGTTTCTCTCCCTGAACGCGGCGCCCATCGACATCGCGCCGGTACTGCGCCGCATGATTTTTCGCGAAGACTGCTCCTGCGTGATGACGAGCGCAACGCTCTCGGTCGGCCGTCAGGATCTCGCCTATTTTCGCCAGCGCATCGGGGCAGATGAAACCGAACCGTTGCTGCTCGGGAGTCCGTTCGATTTTCGTACGCAGATGAAAATCTTCATCGTGCGACAAATGCCTGACCCGCGTGACAACGGTTATGAAGAAGCACTGGAGCATTGGATCGCGCATTTTGTCGAGGAGACGGATGGGCGCGCTTTTGTCCTTTTTACGAGTTATCGCGGCATGCAGCAGGTGGCCGATCAAATGAGTGAATTTTTTTCGCGAAAGAAATTGAATCTTCTTGTTCAAGGGGGAGGGGCGCCACGCGGAAAACTGCTCGAGCAATTCAAAACAACCCCGCGAAGTGTCCTTTTTGGGACCGACAGTTTTTGGAGCGGTGTCGATGTTCCAGGCGAAGCGCTCTCGAATGTGATTATCACGCGGCTGCCTTTCGCTGTGCCGGATTATCCCCTCATCGAAGCGAAACTCGAGCTTGTGGAAGAGCGCGGTGGCGATCCGTTCACTGAATATTCGTTGCCGGAAGCGATCCTAAAACTTCGCCAAGGCGTCGGCCGTCTGATCCGAACGAAGGGCGACCGCGGGATCATCGTCATTTTGGATAACCGGATCGTGACCAAGCCGTACGGGCGCGCCTTTCTGGCGGCATTGCCGAAATGTCCGGTCGAAATTATTTAGATTTAGTCGGCAATGTTGTTGCACGACCTGTCGCCAGTTCGCGACTGGATCGCTACAATTTCGTAATCGGCCAGCGCTGAAGCGATGAAACTTGGCACACTGGTTTCGAAGACACCGCTCCCATTAGGGACGCATTGGTGGATGCTCGCAGTTACGGTCGGGTTGCTCGGACTTGTGGCGGCCTTTGTCGATCTTAAACCGGTGGTGGAAGAGAACTTTTTCTTTTCAACCAGTGATCCCGGGTTCGGGCAGTCCAAAAAGATCGAGCGGCGCTTCCCGTCGCAACCGGAGCTGATCCTCGCAGTGTCTTCGCGGGATATTTCATCATCGCGATACTTGGGCCGGATCCAAAGACTCACTCGAGAGATCCAAGCGATCGACGCGGTAAGCACCGTCAAGAGTTTGACCGCCGGGCCAAAGAGTTTTCAGGATGGGCTCGCGAGTCCGTTCTGGAACCGGCTGCTGATAGCCAAAGACCGCAAGTCCAGCAACGTCATCGTGTTCACCGAGGCTGGCGACACGGAGAAACTCATCCGGCATCTGGAGCGCATTGTGCACGAGTTGGATGAGAGAGACTTTCGAATTCACATCGCCGGCACGCCGTACGTCGTGGAGATGCTCCGGCGCAGCCTGGTTCACGATTTCCGCTACTTCAGCCTCACCGCGGTCGTTTTGTTTGGGCTAACAATGGCGGCAATGTTCCGGTCGATTCGGGTATTTCTGGGAATGCTCGTTACCTGCACTAACGCCGTTTTGTTGACCTTGCTCCTCCAGTCGGCGTTCGGGAAAAAGATCGGCATCCTCACGGTCAACCTCGGTACGATCGTATTTATCGTGGCGTTGTCGCATTTGGTTTACATGACCTTCAACTGGCAGACGCTTGCCAATCGAACGGGGAAGGAGTCGCGCGATTTTGCGGCCGCCGCGCGACGTATGACATTTCCCGCTTCCTTTTGGTCGATGATCTGCGCATCACTCGGGTTTGGCAGCTTGCTGATTGTCCAGGCCAAACCGCTCCGCGAACTCGGATTTGGCGGCGTGCTCGGGACGCTCGTGGCATTGATCTGCGCTTACGTGATGTATCCGCCGTTTCTGCGTTGGGCTGTGCCGCGTAAAAGCAAACTCGTAGAGGCAGAACCTTCCCACGCATTTTGGTCGCGGCGGTTCGTGCCGCTGTCGCTGGCCGTCATTCTGGTCAGCGCCGGTTTGGGATTTGGGCTGAAACGAGTAAACACCGACCCGAGTCTTCTTGATTATTTCAAGCCGCACCAGAAACTGCGCGATGGATTGGAATACGTCGATCACAACGGCGGCTGCAATCCGCTCACGCTCGTCGTGTCCGCAGCCGACGGCAGCAAGCTGAACACCGACGCTGCTTACCAGAAGATGTGGACGTTGCACGGAGCGCTGGAAAACTACAAAGACGTCGGAACAGTGATCTCTCTTCCCACTCTTCTGGCCGAAGGCGACCGAACGCCGTTCTCATTTTTCCTGAGCTACGAAAAGATGATGGAGATCATGGAGCAGCCGAAATACGCTCGCGTGGCCAAAAGTTTTGTCACCGAAGATCGCACACAAGCGGTGTTTCTCCTTCGCATGGTCGAGGCGCGCCGTGACAAATATCGCGTCGATGTTGTCGACGACCTTCGTTCGGTTGCTCGGAAGCATGGATTCAAAACACCACTCGTTGGGGGCATTTACTATTTGCAAGGTCGACTGGCACAGCTTGTCGCTTCCAGTTTGGTGACCGGCCTTTTCTGGCTGAACGTTTTGTTCATCGCGATCGCGTGGATCGTCGCCCGTTCTGTCCGCGGCGCCGTGGCTATGATCGTGAGCTTGACGCTCGTGCCGCTGTGCATGCTTGGCGGCATCGGCTGGCTGCATGTGCCGATGGACGTCATCTCGGCGCCGGCCACCAATGTCTGCATCGGCATCGCGATCGACTCGATGATTCACCTTGTTTTTGGTGTTCGCCGTGCGCAACGCGACGGAAAGAAAGGCTGGCCAGCGTGGGTGGCCGCGCGCGAAGAACAATGGCGCGGGATCGTCTATTCGGACGTGATTTTCGCCGCTGGCTTTGCCATTTTCGCGCTCTCCGATTTTCCGCCGACGCAGCGTTTCGGTGTGGTCGTGCTTGCCGGCTGTATCATTGACATCCTGGCAAACCTGTTCGTATTGCCGCTGCTCGGTGGCGCTCAGTGGAAAAAGAAGTAATTCTCAACAACCGGATCGTGACCAAGCCGTACGGGCGCGCATTTCTGCAAGCGCTACTATGTGTCCAGTGAAAATTGTCTAAGCTGCGGCGACGATTTCCAGCGATGCGATGAGGTCACTGGCCGGTCGCCAAAGCTCGGAATTTCAGTAATGGGCGGAGGTGAATATTGCCGTGGATGCAGATGTTCACTTGCACATATCTCAGGTTTGCCGTTAGGTTTGATTATGGAGCTGTTAGGCCGAAAAAATTTGGGCGAACGGAAGCGACGCGGTTGCCGAAGAACCCGAACTCACAAGAAGTCCTCTCGAATCCGCTTCCGAGTTGCGGCGAACGAGCAGAGTGCCTCGAGCGCCAGTGATCTACTATGAAATCAGCCGAGCCGTCGCCTAAGGCGTTTATCTCGTATAGTTGGACGTCGCCCACGCATTGCGATTTGATCCGTTCCTATGCTGAACGTCTAAGGAGCGATGGAATCGATACGATCCTCGACCAATGGGATTTGTCGGAGGGACAGGATAAATACGCGTTCATGGAGAAGATGGTGACCGACGACTCCGTTACTCACGTCCTCGTTTTCTCAGACAGAAAATACGCGGAAAAGGCAGATGCGCGAAAAGCTGGTGTGGGCACTGAGTCTCAAATCATGTCCAAGGAAATTTACGACAAAGTAGGTCAGAAGAAATTCATTCCACTTGTTTGCGAGTGGAAAGCGGATGGAGAGCCGTATCTCCCTGCATTTTTTCACCCTCGTAAATGGATTGACTTCAGTACGCCCGAACGGGTCAACGAGAATTGGGAACAACTGATCCACGCGCTCCACGGAAAACCGTTACATACGAAGCCGGCGCTAGGAAAACCTCCTTCTTACCTTTCTGAGAATAAGGACAAACCCGCACTACCGACGATCGGCAAATTTGCGACGCTGCGAGAGGCAATAATCAACAACAAGCCAATCGTGTCGCTGTACCGTCAAGATTTCCTCGATACCGCCTTCGCGTACGCAGACTCCCTTAGGGTTCGTAAGCAACCCGAAGTCGAACATTTCGACGAGAGCGTGTTAGAGACGTTGCGAGTACTTTTGCCCCTTCGAGATCAATTCATTGATTGGATTCTTTTGGAAGGCGCGGCCGCGAACGAAACAGCATTCGAGGAAACGATCGTCACGTTTCTGGAACGGCTTCTCGCGCTTAAATATCGGCCGTCGGAGCTCAAGAGTTGGAAAGAAGGCTGGTTCGATGCACACGTGATATTTGTTTACGAACTGTTTCTTTATGTAATCGCCGCTCTCGTCCGTCTCAATCGTTTTTCAATAAACCACTCACTATTGAACACTCACTACATGCTTCCGGAATCAGAACTCGATCGCGGCCAAGATTTCAAGGGGTTCGATGAGTTTTACGGATATTCACGAACGCTCGAATATCGTAACCAACGTCTAAAGTTGAGGCGGATGGACCTTGTAGCCGATCTCATGAAAGAAAGAAGCACGCGAGCTGATATCCCATTTCGCGAAGTCATGCAGGCAGAGTTAATCGTCTTCCTGGCTGCGGCTGTGTCGGATTCCCGTTGGTATCCGAGAACGCTGATTTATGCCGGTTGGGGCAGTCGCTTTCCTTTGTTCGTTCGTGCAACACAGCATAAGCACTTCGAAAAGTTGAAAACAATGCTCGGGGTATCGAGTGCTGACGAACTACGAGAGCGATTCAAGAAAGGTTGTGAAAAACTTAAAATCAATCAGTGGTACAACTTTGGTATGGAACACGTTTCATTCTGGGCTGCGGCGAACATGGACGCGTTAGACACTATTCAATAGTGGCTTGCGAAATGTTCGCTTGAACATATAAGGACTTTCACTTAAATTGGGCGTGTGGAGCGCTCAGGTTCGACAAAGGGAGAATCGGCAAAAAATGCCAGTGCGGCTCGCACAATTCAGGAGATCCTCGCGATCCTGCACAAATGGGGGATTCACACGCTCGGACAACTAGTGGCGCTGGATCGAGACGATCTTGGCGCCCGGCTCGGGTTGGAAGCGGTTCGACTTTGGGAACGAGCCAACGGAAAAACGATGCGGCTTCTCAAGCTGGTGCAGCCGCCGGAATCGTTTGCCGAAAGTTTCGAATTTGAAAACGAAATCGAAACGACTGAGCCGCTCCTGTTCATGCTGCGTCGTTTTTTGGAGCAGCTCGCATTTCGACTGAGCGCGATCTACCTCGTCGTAAAAGAACTCAGGCTGCAGATCACGTTGTCAAACCAGCAGCATTACGAGCGCTGTTTTAAAATTCCGCAGCCGACGAACGATGTCGATCTTCTCTTTCAGATGCTGCACACCCATCTCGAGAATTTTAAATCGGAATACCCGATTACCACTGTTTCGTTGGAAGCCGAGCCAACTAAAGCGTCGCAGCAACAATTTGGTTTGTTTGAAATACCTTTGCGCGATCCAAATCAGCTCTATGAAACGCTGGCCCGATTGATCGCTTTATTGGGCAGTGATCGTGTCGGCACTCCGGTCTTGGAGGAAACACATCGATCTGACGCATTTCATCTCGAGCCGTTCGTGTGGAATTTGAACACTGATACGAAAAAGGCTGGATTCCCTCACCGCCGTGCTAGCGCACGCGCGCCTCTCCCTGAGGGAGAGGGTAGGGTGAGGACGTCTGAAACAGCTTCCATATCAGGTGCAGCGTTGCGACGATTTCGACCGGCCGTATCTGCATCCGTTTTTCTATCAAAAAATATTCCCGCTCACCTTCGAAGCGCGAACGTCAACGGCAAAGTCGCACAGCAAAGCGGTCCTTATCGCGCATCCGGGAATTGGTGGGACGAAAAGATTTGGTCGCGGAGTGAATGGGATTTGCAATTGGAGAATGATATTTTGGTGCGCTGTCACAAGAGTGGGGAGATCTGGGCGATCGATGGTGTTTACGACTGATGATTGCCGTTTATGCCATACGTCGAGTTACATGCATGCAGCGCTTTTAGCTTTCTCCGGGGCGCTTCATTTCCGGAGCAATTAGCCGAGACCGCAGCTGAGTTGGCAATGCCGGCGATGGCGTTGCTCGATCGCAACGGCGTTTACGGCGCGCAACGGTTTTCCGTCACAGCGCGTGAGCACAATGTGCATCCAATCATCGGCTGCGAATTGTCGATGGAAGATGGCACGATTCTTCCGGTCCTGGTCGCAAACCGCACCGGTTACAAAAATCTTTGTCAAGTCCTTACGCATGGGCATTTGCGCAGCGAGAAAGGAAAATGCGCGATTCAGTGGAATGAGCTGCCGCAATTCGCCGAGGGACTGGTCACGCTTTTGGGTAGCGCGTGCGCTACCCAGCCCGAAGATCGCGCGCAGTTTTTGATCCACACGTTAGGTCGCCAAAATGTGTTCGTTGAAATTCAGCGACATTTTTTGCGCGGAGAGAAACGTATTAATCAGCAACTTGTCGATCTTGCCGCGCATTATCGATTGCCGATCCTGGCCACGAACGGTGTTCAGTACGCCCGGCCTTACGGGCGAGAGGTCCTTGATGTTTTCACCTGTATTCGCGAGCACACGCATCTGGATGCTGCCGGGAAATTGCTCACCCGAAACAGCGAACGACACTTAAAAGGTGACGCGGAGATGCGCGAATTGTTTTGCGATCTGCCGAAAGCAATTGAAAACACCTCACGGTTGGCTGAGCGGCTGACGTTTTCTCTCGAAAACATCGGTTACGAATTTCCATCGTTTCCTGTTCCGGCAGGCCATGACATGGATTCGTTCCTGCGCACGATCGTTTGGTTCGGGGCGCAGCAGCGTTATGCGGCGATTAGTACCAAGGTAAAACGGAAGCTCGAAGAAGAACTCGCGCTCATCACCAAGCTCGGGTTCCCCGGTTATTTTTTGATTGTCTGGGACATCGTCAATTTCTGTCGCGAACACAACATCATGGTCCAGGGCCGGGGCAGCGCCGCCAACAGCGTGGTTTGTTATTGCCTGGGGATCACGCCGGTGGACCCGGTGAGCAGTCATCTGGTGTTCGAACGTTTTCTCAGCGAGAGCCGCAAAGGCTGGCCCGATATTGATCTCGATCTTCCTAGCGGCGATCGACGTGAAGCAGTGATTCAGGAAATTTATCGGCGCTACGGCAAACACGGCGCGGCCATGACCGCAAATGTTATCACCTATCGTGGCCGAAGCGCTGCCCGCGAAATCGGCAAAGCGCTCAATTTTTCGCCGACTATTCTAGATCGCTTCTCGCATCTCTTCGCGAACGGCGATTTTCCACACACGCTCGATCTCGCCTCGCAAATTGAACAGGCCGGTTTGCCGAAAAAACATCCGCGGATGCCGGCATTCATCTCGCTCTACCAGGCGATTTATGGCTTGCCGCGCCATCTTGGCCAGCATTCCGGCGGGATGATTATTTGCCAGAACAAACTGAGCTCGTTTGTGCCGTTAGAAAACGCATCGATGCCCGGACGCGTTGTTGCGCAATGGGACAAGGATGATTGCGAAGACCTCGGTATTGTGAAAGTGGATTTGCTCGGGCTTGGCATGATGTCGGTAATGCAGGATGCATTCGAATTATGCCGTGAACGCGGGCGGCCGCTCGATCTTGCCCACATTCCAACGGACGACCCCGCCACATTCGACATGATGCAAAAAGCCGACACGATCGGTGTTTTTCAAATCGAGAGCCGTGCGCAAATGGCCACGCTGCCGCGGATGAAGCCGAAATGTTTTTATGATGTTGTAATCGAAGTCGCGATTATCCGGCCAGGACCGATCCAAGGTGACATGGTGCATCCTTATCTGGCGCGCCGAGCTGGCCGCGAGCCGGTCACGTATTTCGACCCGCGATTGGAACCAGTCTTGGGGCGCACCCTCGGTGTCCCGTTGTTTCAGGAACAAATGCTCAAGATCGCCATGGTGATGGCGGATTTTTCGGGGGACGAAGCAGAAGAGTTGCGTCGCGCATTGAGTTTCCATCGCTCTGAAGAGCGGATGAACAAAGTTAGCGTCAAGCTGCGTGCGGCAATGGCGCGGAAAAATATCGCGGCAGATGTGATCGATAAAATCATCCAGTCAATCACATCATTTGCGCTCTACGGTTTCCCGGAATCGCATGCGATCAGCTTCGCGATTCTCGCTTATGGCAGCGCATATTTAAAAGTGCATCGGGCGCCGGAATTTTACGCGAGCCTGCTGAATAATCAGCCGATGGGTTTTTACACTCCGGCGACAATCGTCAAAGATGCACACCGGCATGGCGTCAAAATTGAACCAGTTTGTGTGCAAAGATCGACATGGCGGTGCGCAGTCGTTTCAGACGACACTGTGCGATTAGGATTTTGCGTGGTGAACGGATTGCGGGAGGAGCACGCCCACGAACTCGTTAAACAACGCCAAGACTGGCAATTCGATTCACTCGAAGATTTCAAACGGCGCGTGTCGCTTTCAAAAGAGGAACTCCGTACGCTTGCCGCACTCGGCGCACTCAATTGTTTTACTGAGCATCGTCGGGCTGCGATGTGGCGGGTAGAGGAACAAGCGCCAGAGGCGCTGTTTGCTGTAGCCGGGATCGGTGATCCCGGCTCTTCAACGAGTACGCTGTCCTCGACCGGGATCACCGATCCCGGCTACAACGTGCCGCTCGCGCGAATGACGTTGCCCGAACGCGTGCGTGCGGATTACGAAACGATGAATCTGACGACCGGCCCACACCCGATGAAATTACTTCGCGAAAGTTTCCCCAATGTTTGGCGCGCAATCGATCTCGCTCAGGCACGGCAAGGTGCAACTATTCAGATCGCCGGCAACGTGATTTGCCGTCAGCGCCCTGGCACAGCAAAAGGATTTGTTTTTATTAGTTTGGAAGATGAGACCGGGGTTTCAAATGCGATTGTCGATCCGGACTTATTTGAACGGTTTCGTCTTTTAATTACCGAAGAAGCATTTCTGCTGATCGAAGGCGAAGTACAGAATTCTGACAGAGTCGTTTTAATCAAGACCCGGAATATCAAGCCGCTCGCGCACGCGCAACTCCTGGGTGCTGATTCGCATGACTTTCATTAACCTGTAGCCGCCACACGGCGGCAGCCAGTGGTCACTCTCCGGCGTGATGCTGAGCCGGCTCTTTCGCTCGGGTCTCTTTTTCAATCGGCTTGCGATCGGATTCGATCCATTCCGTATGAAACACGCCCGGCTTATCGACGCGTTCGTAAGTGTGCGCACCAAAAAAGTCACGTTGCGCCTGTAACAAATTAGCAGGAAGCCTCGCCTGGCGGTAACTGTCGAAGTAAGCAAGCGAAGCGCTGAATGCAGGAACGGCAACGCCATGCTTAACGGCTGTCGAGACCGCGACGCGCCAATTGCGCTGCGCTTTCTTAATGATCTTCGTGAAATAGCGATCAAGCAGAAGATTGTGCAGCGCGGGATTGCGATGGTACGCTTCAACGATCCGGTTTAGAAATTTCGCGCGAATGATACATCCGCCCCGCCAGATGGTGGCAATGTCGCTGAGGTTGAGGTTCCACTTGTATTCGGTGCTTCCAGAGCGGAGAAGCTCCATTCCCTGCGCGTAAGACACGATTTTCGATGCATAAAGCGCGTCGCGTATTGAGTCGACGAAGCGTGCTCGATTGCCCTTAAACTTTCGAGCTCTTGGTTGTGGCAGAATCTTGGATGCGGCTACGCGCTCTTCTTTCCGCGAAGAGACAACGCGCGCTTCGACTGCGGCGTTAATTGTCGAAATGACCACAGATTGCCTGATGGCGGATTGAAGTGTCCAGATGCCGGTTCCTTTTTGTCCGGCTTTGTCGAGAATCATATCGACCAGCGGTTTACCGGTGTCAGGATCGATTTTTCGAAAAATCTGGGACGTGATTTCGATTAAATAGCTATCGAGCTCGCCTTTGTTCCACTCTGCAAAGACATCAGCGAGCTCCGGCGCTTGCATCTCCAGGATATCTTTCAGGATTGCGTAGGCTTCGCAGATCAACTGAATATCGCCATACTCGATACCGTTGTGGACCATCTTGACGTAATGACCAGCACCATTCGGCCCCATGTAACGGCAGCACGGCTCGCCATCCACTTGCGCAGCAATCTTGCGGAAAATGGGGGCGATGATCTCCCATGACTCGCGCGAACCGCCCGGCATGAGAGAGGGGCCTTTGAGAGCGCCTTCCTCCCCTCCAGAAACGCCCATGCCGACAAAATGGATTCCCGTGTCCTCCAGTTCTTTGCCGCGCCGTTGCGTGTCGGTGAAAAGGGAATTTCCACCGTCGATAATGACGTCGTCTTTTTCCAGCAACGGCGCGATTTGTTGGATGACAGCGTCAACCGGCGGGCCCGCCTTTACCATGATCATTGCTTTGCGAGGGCGCATTAGCGCACCGATGAATTCCTCAATCGTACGCGTCGGCTGAATCTTTTTATCCTTAGCGCGCCCGGCCGCAAACTTGTCCGTCACCTCGGTAGTACGGTTAAAGACCGCAACCGAGAATCCCTTGGAGTCCATATTCAGGACGAGATTTTCGCCCATTACCGCGAGACCGATGAGGCCAATATCGCATTGATTCTGGATCATTTTCGTATCTCCTTATCCGACGCCTCAACCGAGGAGACTTACTCTAACGAGCATTTGAAGCGCATGGCAAATCCGGTTTGCAAAGTTTTATTGACGAAAGCACAGCTCAAAGCCCCACAAGAGAATATCGATCTTGCGGTCGGGGCGGTAGTCGATTTTTGGGGCATTGTTCGCGATGCTGAGGACGGCGGCGAAATCGACGGAATCGAATACGAGGCGCACCAAACAATGGCCGAGCATCAATTGCGCCGGGTTGCGCAACAAGCCATCGAAAAATTCGAACTTGAGCTCATTGTCATTCACCATCGAATTGGATTTATTGCTCCAGGCGAGGCCTCGCTTTTTGTGCAGGTGGCGAGCCGCCATCGCGCGGAAGCATTTCGGGCAAGTCAGTGGGTGGTGGACGAATTGAAGAAGAAGGTTCCGATTTGGAAACGACCGAAATTCAAAATCGACGATGAAGGGGCGATAGGTAGGAAGCGCCCTCGGGATATTGGAGTCGATTTGATTTCCCGCGTATGAATTGGGCGAACCGAATCACTTTGAGCCGGCTGGCGCTGACGGTTCTTTTTGTTCTGACGCTAAATTCTTCCTGGCAGTACGCGCGTACGTCCGCGCTTCTGATTTTTCTGCTCGCTGGGCTGACGGATTTCATTGATGGCGAAATTGCCCGCCGCTACGGAGTGATTACAAATTTTGGCAAGTTAATGGATCCGCTCGTGGACAAAATTATGATGGCGGCCGCGTTTATTTCGCTGGTGCCGTTGAAGGCCGTGCCTGCTTGGGCCGCCACAACGGTCGTGGCACGTGATTTTTTGATCACGGGTTTGCGCCTGATGGCTAGCGCGAAAGGTCGAGTTCTTCCAGCGGAACGGCTCGGCAAGCAGAAAACTTCATGGCAGATCATCACTGTTGTTTTTTTCCTCGCGCTTCTCTCGATCGCCGAACTGCGATATACGAGTGAGACATCAATATGGTGGCTGCGAGCACGAGACGAAGCCGGACCGATTCTGGTTTGGATTACAGTAGCGCTGACCGTTTACTCCGGCTTGGGCGTTACCTGGAGGAATCGTGAGCTGATTGCGCCGGATCAATAGCGGGCAACGGGAATCGAACCCGCATGGCCAGCTTGGAAGGCTGGAACTTTACCATTAAGCTATGCCCGCGCCGAATCAAGCTGCCGCGTCGCGGCAGCAATGCCAACTCATTTTTCGGAAAGTCGCTAAATCATTACCAATTTTTCAGTGCGCCTTGCTGTTTCGAACCGGAGTGCACAACAGGAAAGACGCAGTTCGTACGTAGCCGGGGTCCGGGTATTGCCGGACATCTATTTGTCGAAAGCAGTCGCGACAAGTGTGGCGTTGTGGCCACCGAAACCGAAAGAGTTACTTAAGGTGACGCGCACTTTCTTTTCGCGGGCGACATTTGGCGTGTAATCGAGGTCGCATTCCTCGCCAGGATTTTCGAGATTGATTGTCGGCGGAATCACGGAATCCCGGATGGCGAGTGCACATGCCGCCATTTCTATTCCACCAGCACCGCCTAACAAATGGCCAGTCATTGATTTGGTGGAGCTGATAGCAACCTTATGCGCCTGGTCGCCGAATACTTGTTTGATCGCGCGCGTCTCGCAAATGTCACCAATATCGGTCGAGGTGGCGTGAGCATTAATGTAATCGACCTGATTAGGAGAAATGCCTGCATGTTCGAGTGCCACTTGCATGGCGCGTACTGCGCCTTCGCCGTTCGGCGGCGGCGCAGTCATGTGGTAGGCGTCCGCACTAGCTCCGTAGCCTGTGATCTCGCAATAAATCTTCGCGCGGCGCGCTTTCGCGTGTTCCAATTCTTCCACCACTACGATCCCTGCGCCTTCGCTCATGACAAAGCCGTCGCGGTCGCGATCGAACGGTCGTGAAGCGCGCTCCGGTTCATCGTTGCGCGTGCTGAGCGCTTTCATGGCCGAAAATCCGGCGAGGCCAATCGCGACAATCGGAGACTCCGATCCGCCGGCGAGGAAAATATCGGCGTCCCCGAATTTGATTATCCGCCAAGACTCCCCGATTGCGTTGTTCGAGGTCGCGCAGGCGGTAACGATGCACATATTGGGACCGCGCAGCCCGTATTCCATCGAGATGAGCCCACTCGCCATGTTGCTGATCAACATCGGAATCGTGAACGGCGAATTTCGTGACGGCCCTCGCGTCAACAAAATCGTTTGCTGATCCTGCAGTGTTCTCAATCCGCCGATTCCACTGCTGACAATTACGCCGAAGCGATCTCTTCGCTTCAGCTTCTCCAGATCGACCCCGCTATCTTCAAGCGCCATTTTCGCCGCAGCTAGGGCAAGCTGCGCAAATCGATCCGTGCGTCGGACGTCCTTTGGGTTTTTAAAGAATGGCTTCGGCTCGAAGTCGCGCACTTCGCCACCGATCTGGCAATCGTAACCGGTGGTGTCGAACGCTTCTATTTTGCGAATACCGCTGACCCCATTCTTAAGGTTCGACCAAAACGTCTCCGCGTCGTTGCCAATCGGCGTGACGGCGCCCAAGCCAGTGATAACGACTCTACGATCGGTCATAGTCGAGTGGTGAGTGGAGAGTGATGGCCGACGAGCGGAAAGCAGTCAGAGACAATTAACTTTTCGATTTCGCTTGTCACCTATCAGTTTCGCTCAACTTGTTCCCATCCCGACGCTTTGCACGGTCTGAAAGAGTTTTCCTTCGGTCTTGATGGAAGGAGCGATGATAATCTCCGTTTGCTGAAATTCCGCGATATCGCGAGCACCGACATTGCCCATACAAGTGGTGATCGCACCGACCAAATTTTGACTGCCATCATCAACTTCCGCTGGGCCGAAAAGGATTTGTTTCAGCGAGCCGGTAGTGCCAACTTTGATGCGCGTTCCGCGTGGAAGATTAGCGTGCGGGGTGGCCATTCCCCAATGGTAGCCGCAGCCAGGCGCCTCTTGCGCCTTGGCAAAGGCGCTGCCCACCATGACCGCGTCCGCGCCGCACGCCAGTGCTTTGCAAACGTCACCGCCTCTGCTCATTCCGCCATCGGTAACAATCGGCACGTAGCGCGATGTTTTTTTGAAATAAGCATCGCGCGCCGCGGCGCAATCGGCAGTCGCGGTGACTTGTGGAACACCCAGCCCGAGGACACCGCGCGATGTGCAGGCGGCTCCCGGCCCGACTCCGACCAAAACCCCGGCAGGTCCGCACCCCATGACTTCGAAGGTCACATCGTAACCAACAGTGTTTCCGACGATCACGGGAATTCGCATTTCGCGACAAAATTTTCCCAAATCGAGCGATTTGTACTCGGAAGAAATATGCCGGACGGTGGAGACCGTGCTTTGCACTACGAATACGTCGGCCCCCGCTTCTTGCGCGATCTTGCCAAATTCAGCTGCGCGCTGCGGAATGGAGCTGACCGCGGCCAGCGCTCCGGCGTCTTTGATCTGGCGCACGCGAGCCGCGATTAAATCTTCTTGGACGGGTTCCTGATAAATTCGTTGCAGCAGCGCTGTAACATCGGCTTTGTTCGCGTCGACGATTTTTTGTAAAACTTCCTGGGGATTCTTGTAGCGCGTTTGCACTCCTTCTAGATTCAGAACGGCAAGCCCGCCCAGTTTGCTCATCGCAACGGCGAAACGCACATCGACAACTCCATCCATCGCGCTCGCGAGAATTGGAATCTTTAATGCGAGTGGGTCTGCCTCTTTTCGTGGCAAGTGGCAAGTGATGTCCACTTCATTTGGATTAATCGTCACCCGGCCGGGCACGAGCGCGATCTCGTCGAACCCGTAAGTCACGCGTGCCTTACGATTGCGGCCGATCCACATTCCCATCGTTAAATTCGCTCCATCTTAAATCGTTCGTTTAAACTTCCACAGCGCG
>Ga0209473_1000882_pt1 | contig 17193 bp, 16 predicted proteins | sample GraSoiAngelo_133_FD_185890 | JGI IMG/M metagenome (GOLD analysis project Ga0209473, IMG submission 185890) | Grasslands soil microbial communities from the Angelo Coastal Reserve, California, USA - 14_0929_05_20cm (SPAdes) (version 2) | ecosystem: Environmental > Terrestrial > Soil > Grasslands ...
CAATTTTGGGACGACCTCATCCCATCTCTCATAAATGCGTACCGAGCAGAAGGGCGGCTCCGGCATGTCACGGTTAGAGGCATACCACTCCAAGTCGCGCTCGAAGAAAATTATGCGATGTCCGCGGGCGTGTAGTGCACGGGCAAGTGCGCGATACGTGGTGGCGTGTCCGTTGCCCCACGATGAAGTAATCGACAATCCGAGGATAGTGATCTTCAATTTCGCTCCTTAGGCAAAGGAGTGGACAACAGATTTAGAACTCTCTGTGGGACTCGCGACTAGTTCCTTTCCTGCTCGCAAGACTTCGTGCACCTGCTGCGCTCGTAAAGAGTAAGTGTGGTCACGAAGCGCTCGATGCCGCATGGCTTGTCCAACCTCGCTGGCATGCTGCCAAGGAATTTCACGCAAGAACGAGACAATCTTTTCCGCCGAGGAGGCCACCAGAATTTCCCTTCCTGGCTCAAAAAACTGATCGATTCCAGCCCACTCATCAGTGATGACGCAAGCTCCCGCCCCCGCAGCTTCAAATACACGCGTTGGAGGGGAGAACCCCACCCCAGCCATAGACTGTCGGTTGATATTCAACACCATGCGGGCAGAGCAATTAATGCGGTTGTGGTCAGAACTGCACACGTGGCCGAGCCAGCGTACATTTTTGGGCAACCGCCGGCTGCCCCATCCTTCTCCGCCCAGAAGAAACGAGAGCTCTGGCGCGAGCTCAGCAGCCGCGAAGAAGAATTCCTCGACTCGCCGCTCACGATCCGGCAAGCGATGCCCAATGAATACAAGGTCGCAACTCACGGTTGGATCAGGCGATACGGGATGGTGCGTATCCGGATCGAGGGCGTTATAAATCGGAATGCAATTTTTAGCGCCCAATCGCAGATAGTGCGCTATTACCGGCGGGCCACCGCCATAGGTGAAAATAAAATCGTACCGCGGAATGAGGTCGCGAAATGGATCTGATGCGTTCTCTTCGACCCTCGCCAAGCTCGCAGGAGCGTCTACATCCCAGAACGCGGCTTTGCAGCTCTTGGAGCGGCATTGCAGGACTTCCGACTCCAACCGTTCGTCGTCGGCGCCGACGCCGCTATGCTTGATGATCAAATCTGCTTCGCCTGCTTCGGCGAACACGCGATCTAGATCTTTCGGGGTCTGATAAACAAGAACGGTCGCATAGTCGATTTGGCCAGCGTCCCGCTTCTGTTGCCGGCCGTAGATGTCCGGCTCAGCAAACGTGATGTGATATCCGAGCGCATGTAGGTTCTTGTAGATTCCTCGATAATAAGTGGCCGCGCCATTCCAGTAAGAAGAGGTCAGGCTGGAACCGAAGACAAAAAGCTTCATTTCCCCAGCTCCTCGCAGATTTCCAACAACTGAGCCGCGCGATGCGCGCAAGTGTGGCGCCGCCCGATGGTTTCCGCCGCGTTGTTTGCCATCTGCTGGCGGGCAGCTTCGTCGGCCAGCAGATTTCTGATTTCGACCTCCATAGCCCGCCCATCTTTGACACAGATGTAATCTTCTCCCGCGCGGAACAACCCTTCCGTGTCGACCCAAGGAGAGCACAATAGGGGAACGCCGCAGGCTAGCGCCTCGAATACCCGTATGGTCGGCACGCCAGACAGGCCGTTGGCATAAAACCTGCGCGGCACGTGCACAGTGAGAGCACTGCGCGCATAGGCGTGCGGCGCTTCTAGATTTGGCAAGTAACCTCGGAATTCAATTCTTGCTTCCGCGAGTCGGTCTAGCGCCTGTCTCGGATAGCGGACTCCATGGACTGCAATTTTGCGATCGCGAAGCCGGCCAGTGGGCATTATGAGAAATTCTTCCAGCTCGCCGGTCCGCTCCTCGTCGCCCCAGTTCCCCACCCAGATCACATCTGTATCTTTTTCGTGCGCCAAGGGCCGGAAGTGTGCTGTGTCGGCACCCTCGTGAAATGTCCAAACTCTTTCCACACCAAAACCCTCAGCGTAGATGCGCCGAATTGCCTCTCCAAACGCCAGCACGCCGTCAAACCTAGCGAGCGGCATTCGCAGAACCTCTTTGGGATTGGTGTAGGCGCGATGATGCGTATCGTGAAACAGCGCCCGAAAACCCAGCCTTGATTTCAAAGAGAGAATTGCGTCGGCGACCTTCGGGTCGTTCCACTCATGCACTATCACCACATCTGCCTCTCTCAATTGCTCTTCGAGGAAAGGCAGCAGGCTGGCGTCATTTCTATAGAAGCGCACCTCGAGAGTCGGGAACGCTTTGCGAAAATTACGAAACGCTTCCGCAGCCCGATCAACTCCTTCTTGCAGTAAATTGACCATGGACCAGGAGTCAGTCTCTTCGTAGCACAGGACGTCGTGGCCGAGCCGGCTCAGCTCGTACGCCAGACCACGCAGGAAATGAGCGTTCCCGTGATTCCAGTCTGAAATCCAGGAGTGCGCAAAGATGCAAATCCTGAGCCGTCCCATCATGCCACTGCCTCGGCAGATGTGACGGTTTGATACAGGGCCGTGTACTGGGCAATCATCTTTTCTGCAGTGACCTTCGCTCGCGCCGTTTCAAAAGCGGCCTCCGCGTATGTACTGCGCATTTCCTCATCGCGGCTCAGAGCGGTGATAGTCGCGGCAAGGTCGTCAGGATCGTTGTGCCGGAAGTAGCAGGCCGAATCCCCCCACAGCTCGTGAAAGGTAGGAATGTCGTTCGCTACCAGAGCACATCGTGAGAAGGCGGCCTCCAAAGCAGCAAGGCCAAATGGCTCATAACAAGAAGTCGCGGCATAGATGGAAGCTTCGGCAAACATGCAGCGCAACTGCTCGGAAGATTGCGACCCTTTCAATTTCGGATTCTTGCTCTTTGGTCCATCCTCGCAAGTGGCCTCCCTTCCGGGCTCTTCTCCAGATCCTGCGATGCACACTGGAATTGCCTGATCGCGTTGCAACAAGAGCGAGACCTGCTTCGCTTTGTCCCAGAGCCGGCCAACTGAGAGGACGAAATCTTTTTTCGGCAGATCAGGATCGAACCGCGCTGGATTGCAGCCATTGTGAACCACTACTCCGAAGCTAGGGCGCGTGTAGTAAGTCCGGAGAACATCCAGCATCCATTGCGAAGGTGCGATGACCACATCGGCGCATCCTAATCCGCTGGTCACCGTATCGCGATACCAGCGAATCCACGGAGTTTCTTTGGGTTCATGCCCGTGAACCGCCACCCACCAGCTCACAACGTCGCTGTGGGCAACGACAATCCGCGGGATTTCTGGCGAAACCGTGCCGTAGCAATATTGATTCAAATGCAAGAGGTCAGGGCGAACCTCACGAATTACCGATTCCAGGTAATTGCTGGATTCTTCAACATCCCGCTCCGAATCTTGCATCCACTCCAGCCGGTAGTCCGTAGGACGGTAGTCCAGTTCCGGCAGAGCATCCATCCATGTTGTCTGGTTCGGCGACGGCAGTTTGCCTAAGCTCACCAAACTCACGCGAATGCCCTGCTCTATTAATCCGCTCACCAATTCCCGGGTGTAGGTCCAGACACCACCCACAGTATCCGCGGTCATTAACACGTGCATTCAAGATCCTCAATTCGCGCCGGATGCGGCTCCTGAATATCGCTGTAATCTTTTTCGCGGAACATGCCAGTGTAATAATGGTGAGCGCGTTCCCAAGCTTGGTCGTCCGGTGGGCCGAACATCTGCGTGTACAGTGGCGTGCCTGGATAAGGGAACATCGGCACCGGTTCGCTCACCCAGACGCCATATTTCTTCAGATTCTTCTGCCAAGTGCAAATCTCATCGCGATTGTCATGGTCGGTAAGAATGAGGTTCGCCTGCACCCAAGGGATGCGCTCCTTTGCATAGATCAGCAACCGGGAGAGCCTCTCAGTTGACATGCGGCAGTTCTTGTTTAGTTCGTCTCGGCCCTCATCGGTGATCGATTCAATCCCGCACTCCATGGAGATGCAATGCGCCTGGCCGAGGAGATCGAGGGCTTCTTCATCCCAGAGATCGATTCGGGTTTGCAGTCCGATGGAAATAGGCCGATGACGTAGCTCTTCAAGCAGTCGGCGCACATTCTTTCCGACGCCGAAGATCTCATCAATCCAGTAGATGTAGCTCACTCCGCGCGCCATGAGGTTATCGACCTCTGCAAGAACGGCGTCCACATCGCGCTCACGAAATTTATTGCGAAACAAAGTCTTATTGCAGAAGGTGCAGTTCCACGGGCATCCGCGGGCAAACTCCAGTTCAGCGCCGCGCCCGCAGCCGCTAAAAACGTGATGCCGATGCTGATGCGCTTCGACGTTGTAATCATCGAAGCTAAGCGTGCCGAGACCTCTCATATCGGTAACGGCCAACGACGGACTCAGGTGTACGCCGTTCTCGTCTTTCCAGCAACAGCCATCGATTTCGGTCCATGGGCGCGATGCGAGTTGAACCAAGGTCTCGTCGGGCTCGCCACGCATGGCGACGTCGCAGTTCAATTTGCGCAATGTCGCGGATGGGGTTGCTGATGGATGCGGCCCGATCGCTACTTTGACTGCTCCGTCTCCAAGTTCCGCGAACCATTTGCGCGGAACCCGCAACTCGGGAGGCGGGCAGCGCCAGAATAAATATGATGGCGCAGTAGGAATTACCAGAAAATTGGGATGAAACTCATCCAAGCGTCGCTTGACCTGCGCCGCCGTCAGCTTTTCCACCTGGGCATCAATCAGGATCGGATCATGTCCGCCTTCTTTAATCTTGTCGAACGCAAATAATAATTCAAGCGGATAATGCGGCTCCTGGCAACCGAAATACGTCGAACCTTGGAAGCTCCACGCCGGATTAACCAAGGCAAACTTCACGATGCCACCTCCGGCGCGCGCTGAAGAGCCGGGATCGGCACCTGAGGGGGCACAGCGGCAGGAAACAGATCGCGATTCTGCCTCCACCATGCGTACATGTGTGCCAGAATGCGAGGCAGACTCACCTTCGGTTCCCAGCCGGTGTGACGGCGCAGTTTGGAAAAATCAGTTACATAGAAGGGTTGATCTCCCGGTCGAGGCAAATTCGTTTCGTATCGCAGCTTTTTGCCGGTTACGTGTTCAATTTCAGCGATGAGCTCCAACAGCGACGTCGAATTCTCCAGCCCACCACCCACGTTGTAGATCTCGCCTCCGGTGGTCTCCACGCGTGCTCGCACCAATTCGAACGCATGCACGAGATCCTCTACATACAGCACATCTCGAACCTGGCGGCCATCGCCGTAGATCGTTACCGGCCGGTCCTGAAGCGCCGAGTAAAGAAAGTGCGCGACCCAGCCCTGATCTTCCGTGCCAAACTGCCGGGGACCAGCAATGCATGACATGCGAAAGACGACCGTGGGCAATCCGAAGATCCTGCTGTAATCGTGAACGTACTGATCAGCGGCGCCTTTGGAACAGCCGTACGGCGAGTAGAAATCAAGAGGCTGCGATTCGTTCACTCCTTGCTGATCGGTGCACGTGTAGCGCTTCGGCGTGACGGTCAGGCTTTGGGAGATGAGATGGCCGTAAACTTTATTCGTTGATGTAAACAGGAGAAAGGGTTTGTGCCCGCTCTTCCGTGCCGCTTCAAGAATGTTCAGCGCTCCCCCTAGGTTCGTCTCAAAGTCTTCGCGGGGATCATCAATGGAGGCAGTCACCGCGACTTGCGCAGCGAAGTTGTACACTTCGGTTGCCGGCTGCACCGCACGTTGTACCAGCGTTGCATCGCGAACGTCTCCTACCGTGATCTTCAGGCGCTCAGAATCTCCAGCTGCATGCCGCAACCAACTGACATTGTGCTGCACTCCACGACGCGACAAATTGTCGAAGATGTGCACTTTGGCCTCAGTAGTTTTTAGCAGCCGATACGCCCAATTCGAGCCGACGAATCCGGCGCCTCCAAAAATCACTACCGAACGAAATGGCACTACTTTGTTCACGGAACCCCATTTACCTGAAAAATGCGGATCTGGACTCAACGTCATGCCACCAAACCGTACACGTTCAGCCGCTCCATCGCGTCCTCCACTCGATCGCTCGTTTCCTGTGACTTCAGCCAATCGACCAGCTCCTGTATTCCCTGATTGAGCCGCACTCGCGGCCGGTAGCCCAGCAAATCCACAATTAGGGAAATGTCTCCAAAACAATGCCGGATGTCGCCAGCGCGATATTTGCCAGTAATCTCCATCAGCGGCGGCCGCCCGAGCGCTGCGCTCAGTTCGCTGGCAATTTCAGCGATCGTGACAGGGTGTCCCGAGCCTACATTCAGTGCGCGCCCGTCTGCTGCCGGATTTTCCATGGCCAAGAGGTTCGCCTGTACGACGTCGTGCACGCAGACGAAGTCGCGCATCTGCCTGCCGTCTTCAAACACAATGGGCGAATTTTTGTTCATTAGCCGCGAGGCGAAGATTGCCGCCACTCCGGTGTAGGGGTTCGAGAGCGATTGCCGAGCGCCGTAAATATTGAAGTACCGCAATGCAACGACTGGAATTCCGTAGGTACGGCCAAAAAGCAGCAGCATTTCCTCTTGATCTTTTTTTGAGAGCGCATAAATGGACGTCGATTGCGACGGTTTGCTTTCATCGGTCGGAACCGGAGTCGCGATTTCTCCGCAATGCGGACACGCCGTTTCCCACCGCTTTTCTCTTAGCTGTGCTGCTGGCCGCGGAGGCGGCGCTACGGGACCACACTCCTGACAGAGGTACTTGCCCTCACCGTAGATGGACATCGAGGAGGCAACAATAATTTTCTCCTGCTGTACATGTGAATCGAGCAGAGCCTGCAGCAGATTGGCTGTGCCCTGATTGTTTACAGCGGTGTAATACGCGATCTCGTACATCGATTGCCCAACGCCAATTGCTGCTGCTAAGTGATAGATCACGTCGACGCCGCGCACAGCCTTAGATAAGGTGTCCAGGTCACGCATGTCTCCGCGCACGAATTCCGCTTCCGGCGGCAGGTAAGCGGGCGCGGCTCCGGCTGCGTGCACCTGCTCAGTCAGATTGTCGTAGATGCGAACGGTGTGGCCTTTTCGAATTAGAGCGTCCGCGGTGTGTGATCCTACAAATCCGGCGCCGCCGGTAATCAGGACTTTCTTGCCCACTAACCTTGGCTCCCTGCCCTGGGCTACAAGAACGTCGATACGGATGCGGAAATATAGGGAAGCACCACCCGGTGACGTTCTCTGGGCGGAAAGTTGGATGAAAGTACCTCAAACCGCGCTGCCTAGAAACTAATGTTTCTCGAGTAAACACTTACGCTGTAACCCCTCTGTTCGCCAGCGTACTGCCCGTCGCAGCCTTGGGCGATAGCGAAATTCAATTTCTTATCGCTTCCATGGTTGCCGTTGGAACCGATTCCTTCCGTCCAAGCCGCTCAGGCTGAGACTTTTTCGGCTGACCAGGGCATACTTTTGAACCGCCCACGCCGCAAAATTCGCAAAATCCTCAGGATTTTTGGGAGGGCTGGTGTAATGCGGCGCTTGGCCTAGATGCTCGGGCGTAAAGCAGAGAGTCATGGTGATATCAAATTCCTCCAGCGCTTGCATTTGCTGGTCGAACCAGGCTTCTGCGCCAGGACGGTATGAGTCCGCCCAGCTCAGGCCGGTTCGCAGATAGCGGACTTTCAGTTTGCGCAACCACTCCACTGCGGAACTTAGCCGTGGGTCCTCGAAATGAAACCACTGACAGATTCCCAAGCCTTGCGGAAAACACGAGCTCGCCGCTTTTGGACTGCCGTCTTCCCGCACCAATCCCATGTAGTAATGCCGGTAGTAAGCGCTGCCTTCTGCTTCTTTGTGGCGGGTAGTGGCGGTCCAGTTAGAAGGCAGGTCAAAGAGGCTGTACCAGTGCACCCGATCGACAATGGGCAGGAGCAACTCCGCCGTTCGTTTCACACCGAACGCCTGCACTTCTTCTGCGCCGAACGACGAGGCTCCAGCTTCCGAAACCCACACTGGCCTATTGCTCACGCGGCGAATCTCTTCGACCTTTCCTGGCCACTCATGGATGCTCCAGTGGTTCCAATCGAGAGGAAAGCCATGAATCGCAACCACGTCGATGTGGTCCAATACACCGTGCCCGGCCAGCAAGCGCACAAAGTTCGCGTCTACAGGAGACATGCCGCCCAGCGCGATCGTGAGATCTGGATTGATCTCTCGAATCACGCGCGCTGCAGCAATCGTCATCTCCGCAAAGAGCCTCCATTCAGGATCAATATGGAAGTCCCAATGCGATAGGTTGTTTGGCTCGTTCCACAACATTACCGCTTCGACCATGGCTCCCCTGGAAACAATTTAGATTTTTGCGGCGGCCTACTCCGCTTCCAGTGAGCACTCACGCGCGAAGCGGCACGCCACTCGCAGGCAGAAGTCTCATAACGTCCCTTCTAGTTCCAAATCCAAAATGTAGCGTCCGCGTTGTGTGCTCCGGCGCGGTTCGCAGATCCACGTCTCTGATTCCGGGCGCTCTAAAATCTCCAGCCCCGAACTGCGGAGCATCGCCTCAACTGCTGCGCGGTTCGGAATCCACCAGTTTGTGTAATCGTGGGAGTAGCTCTTCTCGATGAAATACACCGCCGGGAAGTCCGGGTCTCGGAAGATTTCCTTGTTCCAGAATGGATAGTCGTCTTCCCATATTCGCGCCTCTTCCGAGCCGCGAATCATGGTCTGGAACACCAGCTTGCCAGCAACTTTCTTAATCACTTTGTCGAGTGCAAAGAGGGGATAGCGCAGGTGATAGAAAACGCCCATCAACAGCACATAATCAAATTGACCGGAAATTTCGTCCGCGGAATACACAGAACACTTTTTAAATTCAATGTCTAGGCCCAGAGTATTTGCCGCAAAGCGCGCCTGATTTAAGTAGCGATCATCTACGTCGATGCCAAGTACTCGGCGCGCTCCGCGCTGCTTCATCTGGATAGAGTAGAACCCGCCATTGCAGCCGATATCGAGCACAGTGGCGCCAGTGAGATCCTGCGGGATTGCTTTGCCGATCGGTTGCCACTTGATGTTGGGAAAGTCGCCAAGAAAGTGACGGGGAGCCGTGTGAACTCCATGAAGGTCGAGATTGTGAAACCATTCGCCAAGCTCCGCGATGCGTTGGGCAAGAGAACGTCCATCGCTTTCAGCGCCGATAGGAGCAAGAGCTGGCTTGCCTGCCAGGGGATCTGCGGTAGAGGACATGAGACGTTCGCTCAAAAGATGCGAGTTTGGATTGGACCGTTGCGCCAAAGTGTTTGGAAGAGCCATCGGTGGCGCACCTGTGCGACTTAACGCACCGGCATTAGAAAGGGAATGTGTGGCGGCTTCAAACGCAGGGAAGGCCATCGCCTGCCTGATGACCCTTTCTCGCAGCCGCTGCGGCTGCCTCATCTAAGTACCGCAACTGCAACCATAAGTCAGAAAAGCACATCCAAGCGGCTTCATGCCGGACCGTCGCGACAAATCGCCAGAAAGCCGCGGACACACGTCATCGATCCCCGTGAAGATTCCTCGCAAGCAGGAGGGCCTTTACCGCGAGGTGCTGGGTGTGCTCGAAGACCGGCAGGTTCCCTACGCCGTAGCCGGGGCATTCGCGCTGCAGAAACATACCGGAATTTGCCGTTACACAAAAGATCTCGACATTTTTCTTCGTTCCGAAGATGTGGCGCTGGCGCTTGGTTACCTACAAGAACACGGGTTCCACTGTGAAATTCTTGACCCGGTTTGGTTGGCTAAGGCGCACCGCGACGGATTCTTCGTGGATTTGATTACCGGCATGAGCAATGCCGTAATCACGGTCGATCTGTCATGGATCGAACTGGCTCATCCGGCCATGATTGTGGATGTTCCCACCCGCGTGCTTGCGCCGGAGGAACTTCTGGCTTCGAAGCTTTTTGTCACCCGCCGCGAGAGGTTCGACGGAGCTGACATTGCCCACATCATTTACGGTACTCAGGGCAGGCTGGACTGGGATCGCGTGCTTCGGCATGCCGGCGAACACTGGGAGATTCTGCTTTGGGCGCTGATCCTATTCCATTTCGTTTACCCGGCTCACAGTGACTACGTTCCGCGTCCGCTCTGGAGACAGCTGCTTTCGCGTGTGGCGAACGAAATTGAGAATCCGAATCCCAATGCGCGATTTCGGGGCAGCCTCGTTGATGAGTTTATGTTTGCTATTGATTTGAAAGAGTGGGGCCTTGAGAATTTGCTTGAAGAATATCGGCAAAAAAGAGAGCCAAAACTCATAAGCCTCCCGAAGCGATGCGCGGTTAATCTTTGAGAGTTCATGGCGAGGCGTCCAGGAGCAACGGACTTAATCAATGAGAATCGCTGCCACCGCCGATCTGCACTTTACCGCTCAGCGCTACAGCGCGCTGCGCGATCAACTCAATCAAGTGCGCGATGACGCTGACCTGCTCGTGCTTGCCGGCGACCTCACCAACTTCGGCCAGCCTGCGGAAATGGAGCCGCTCCTGAACGCGTTGGTTCGTCTGCGGGTTCCTACTGTGGTAGTGCTGGGAAATCACGATTACGAAAGCGGCCGCGAAGCCGAGCTGATGCACATGATGACGGCGGAAGGAATCAAAGTTCTCGACGGCAGCGCCTACGAACGCGATGGCGTGGGCTTTGCCGGGACAAAGGGGTTTGTCGGTGGATTTGGACGCGGCGTTCTCACCGCATTTGGCGAGCCTGAGGTTAAAGCCTTTGTTCGTGCCTCAATTGACGAGGCCCTGAAACTCGAACGCGCTATGGCTCAGTTGCGCACGCAAAAGCGAGTCGTGGTATTGCATTATTCCCCGATCATGGGCACGGTGGAAGGCGAGTCCCCGGAAATCTATGCATTCTTGGGAACGTCTCGCCTCGCTGAAGTCGTAGATCGACATGGGGCGGACCTGGTGATTCACGGCCATGCGCATCATGGAAAGTTGCAAGGAAAAACCACGGGTGGCGTGCCCGTACACAACGTCGCAATTACACTGCTGCAGTCCCAGAATCCATCGCGCGTGTATCAGGTTTTCGACGTGTAACAACTTCTTGGATCAGCGCCTTTCGGATCCCGCCTCCGCCAATCCCCAGCAACTAAATCAGCTCGCGTATCTTGTCAGAAACTGCGGTTAACGCAATCTTCTTGCGATTCGGCTCGCCGCGTGCCAGCGACTCGGCAAAGTGCAGCGCCTGTTCAGCCGTGACCTTGCCAGGTAGTGGAGGCTCGAATGGGTCGACCACCGCTTGCAAAACCGCAGGACCGGGCGCGTTCAAGAATTCCTCCATGATGGCGCCACACTCGGCGGGATCATCGACTGTGAATCCAATACCGCCGCAGGCGTGGGCAAATTCCGCAAAGTCGATTGGCTGGAGCTCGACTCCATACTCTGGATTCCCCAGAAAGACCATCTGCTCCCATTTGATCTGGCCGAGGGTGTCGTTCTTTATGATCACGACTTTTATGGGTAGCCGATATTTCACGGCAGTCACAAAATCCGCCATCAGCATGGAGAATCCGCCGTCGCCGACAAAGGCCACACACTGCCGTTCGGGATAGGCAATCTGCGCGGCGAGGGTGTACGGCAGGCCGGGCGCCATGGAAGCCAGAGTGCCCGAAAGCGAATACATCTGACCTCGGCGCGCAGGAATTTGCCGAGCAAACCAAGTGGTAATGGTTCCGCTGTCGCAGCTCACAATCGCATTGCTGCTTAGCCGCTTGCCTAATTCCCATGCCACAACCTGTGGCTTCATGGGCTTGTCGCGACGGGTAGCACGCTCCTCCATTACTTTCCGCCAATCTTTTGTGCCTTCCTGCGCTTTTTTCAGAAAGCTGCGGTCTTCCTTGCGCTTCAGCAGCGGCATTAGGATCTGCAGGGTTCGCTTGCTATCACCGACTAAGCCGACGTCAACGGGAAAACGTAGCCCAATCTGCTGCGGGTCTAGATCGATTTGAACGCCTTTAGCCTGATCTGGTTTCGGCATGTATTCGATATAGGGAAATCCGCTGCCGACGATGAGGATCGTGTCGCAGGATTCAATGGCTTCCTGGGACGGTCGCGTCCCGAGCAACCCGATGCCTCCGGTGGTGTAGGGACTGTCATCTGGCACACAGGCTTTTCCGAGCAAAGCTTTGACAATGGGTGCGGCCAGCGCCTCCGCGGCCTGCTCCAGTTCATCGCCCGCGTGCAAAGCACCCTGGCCGGCGAGGATTACAACCTTTTTCCCATCATTCAGAATGTCGGCTGCACGTTGCAGATCCGATTGCCGCGGAATTTGTGGCAAGGGAGCGTAGATGTCGGAACTGTGATGAGGAACGTTCCGCTTGGATCGTGTGCGATCTTTGAGCTCGTGTTCCTGAAAATCAACAGGAATGGTGATGTGCGCAACTCCACGAAAAGCGAGAGCCGTTCGGCAGGCGAGATCAACGACATTTTCAACGTGAGTCGCGCCCATGATCCGTTCGTTGTAAATCGCGACGTCCATAAAGAGCTTGTCGAGCGCGACGTCCTGCTGCGTACGCGTGCCGATCAGATCATGGAACTGCAACCCGGTAATGGCCAGCACCGGCTGATGGTCAAGTTTGGCATCATAGAGACCATTGAGGAGGTGAATCCCTCCCGGGCCTGACGTGGCAAGGCAGACTCCTAGCTTTCCCGTGTATTTGGCATAGCCGCACGCCATGAAAGCAGCCGATTCTTCGTGCCGCACCTGGATGAAACGGATTTTCTTCTGGTGCGTTCGCAACGCCTCCATGATTCCGTTAATACCGTCACCGGGAAGTCCGAATACAACTTCCACGCCCCAGTCGATCAACCGCTCGATGAGAACTTCCGCCGCAGTCATTTCCCTACCTCGAGGTTCGATGATTTAGCGCCTTTAGGATGCCGCCATGTGGCGCGAGGTAGACACCTAGGCGCAGATTCGGCTCGGATTGCGACCGCGGCCGAGTAGGTGATGGAGGCGATGCTGTTGGAACACTCTGGTCGTCGCCTGCTAGATCCCTTAACTCACGGTTACGGAATGTTTTCTGCAGTGTTACAGAGTCAACCTGATGCAAGGCGGCAGTTCCCTTGTCGTAAATTCCGAAGGTCGATAGAAGGCCTATTTTTGGGCTGAGGAAATGTAAATATGGGGACCATTCTGATCATCATCTTGATCTTGTTGCTGATTGGCGCGCTGCCGACTTGGCCTTACAGCAGCGACTGGGGCTATTACCCCAGCGGTGGATTGGGATTGGTGCTGCTAATCATACTCATCTTGGCTTTGAGGGGCCGCTTCTAGAAGAGCGAAAGCGCGCTTTCAGGAGCCAAGCCACCAATTCTCACCCCGCCGAGTGCGTTGGGAAACTAAGCTTTAGGAGCTTTTGCTTAAGCCGTATACATGATCTCCCGTATATGGGATACAGATTTGACCTCATTGTGGAGTTTTCTTCCGCGAAATACCTTGGAATGGTGCAGAGGGTCTCCAGAAAAGAGCTTTGGGCTGCACCGTCTCGCTACACCCGAAAACCTGCAAGCTCAACTCGCACAGAGAGTAAGCGGAATATCGGGGTGCGACACGGTCGCCGTTACGGGCCTGAGCTTCGGTTGGAAGCTAAAGTTACTGCTTCCGAGCCGAAGACTTTGGTCTGGATCGATGATTACCAGCCAGGCTTGACCGTGTACAAAGCTGTATTCGAGAGACTCGGTTTTCATGTTCTCACTGCCTCGTGCGGAAGGCTGGGATTGAATCTTATCGATTCGAATCCTGTAGACGCCGTAATTGTTGATTACGAGATGCCAGAAATGGACGGCGAGGCAGTCGCCACTTCGATCAGGAATAGCCGGCCTGAGCTCCCGGTGATTTTGTTCTCCGGGAGTTCCCTGGTTCCCAGCCGGGTAAAAAGTGTTGTCGATGCCGTTTGCGACAAGGCGGGATCGCGCGACGAGCTTCTGGACGCAATTAATAGGGTCCTAGGAAATAGGAACAACTACCAGCCCCTGCCAGCCATCTCGATTGGTGACAGGCATCAGGCAGTTGCCTAATTCAGGGTTCTGAAATCGAAAACGAATCAGGAGAGCACACATGAACAAGATGTTGTTGTCGGTTGCTACAGCGTTGGTGTTTTTTGTGGCAGTTGCCGTCGCCCAATCAACACCGCAAGGTGATACGAGTGGCGCGCAGGGCACGCAGAGTTCGTCCCCGGCGGCCTCACAAGGGTCAACCGGCTCCAGCGCTTCTCAAGGCTCAACCAGCTCCAGCGGCTCCATGTCGCAGGGCAGCATGGGCAATGAGAAGGGCGAAGCCAAGGGCGAGAAGAAGCTGAAAGGTTGCCTCAAGAGTGAGGGTGGCCAGTCGGTTCTGGAAGAGAAGAGTGGGAAAACTGTTAACCTCACTGGAAGCGATGTTTCCGCTCATAACGGCCATGAAGTAGCAGTGCATGGCACGTGGGAAAGCGGTGCTTCGGCCTCTGCGAGTTCCGCGGGTGGTGCCGGAGCAAAAGCGGGCAAGACGTTCAACGTAACCAGCGTGGACATGATTTCGGAGAGCTGCTCCGGCGGGAAGACCAAAGGTGCCAGTTCCACGCCTCCTCCCACCCAATAAGAAATAAAAGAAGAGAGACTGCAAGGGTGATCAGGCATCCCGCGAGGGATGCCTGATTCTTGTTTGTCCACGACGGTCGCCCACTCTCCCCTGCCACACCACCGGACATGCGGGTCCGCATCCGGCGGTTCGATAGGTTAAGTCCCGTCGATGAATTGGCGGGCTGGGCGTTCGCGGTTTGGGGACCCGTGTGGGTTTCACGTCTCGGGTTAGCATCCTTTGCGGCTTCACCGCGCCGTGCCTTCGACGCACGACCGCCAGATTTACCACCAGTGCCCTTGATGGATGTGGGCTTCGCTGTCACTTGCCAGTTCGTCCGGCACCGTAGGCCTCTTCATCCGGTTCTTGTTCATCGGCCCGCGTCTTTGCTCCACGCTTCCTTCAGACCCCACCTCGCGGTGACGCCCAGGATGTGAAGAGGACTCTCACCTCCAAGCTGCCGAACATGCACGGCATACAAGACAAACGGCGTCGCTTATCGCGACGCCGTCCGCCTTCCCGATTACAAGGTGAACAACACGGAGTTAACAGTCGATCGTCTTCAATAGCCGTTCAGGTGCAGCGGCTGGTCCAACCGAAAACGCAAAACGGTTTCGGCAGGAACTTTAACGGTTTTGCCCTTAGTCAGAACCTGAGCGGTTCCGCCCGCGCCCGCGCCAGCAGCTGCTCCGATTGCGGCGCCTTTGCCGCCTCCGGCAATCGCACCCAGCAATGTGCCCAGAGCTGCGCCTCCACCCACCATTTCGGCAGTCCGCTTGTTCTTGCCGATGCCGCTGCTACCGCTTTGCTTCAAATCCTCACTGCTCACGCGATACCGCTGTCCGTTTACGGTTATCGAATCAAGGTCAAGAACCAAATTCCCGCCTTGGATGGTACCGCCGCTATTTATCTGACGGACCACCAGATCAGCGTTGGAATCTTTGGGAATCAGCGTTTCACCCGCTGACCCTCGAACATCTTGGAGAACCGTTGCAGAATAATGCTGGTCCGCGGATGCATTCTGCGAGTCGATGGCCTCGTTTGTGCGAACCGCAATTTCAGTGCCAGCCGGCACGGTGACTGAACCACGTCCCTGGTCTCCGTAGTTGGTCCGGTCCTGCGACAATGCCAGCAGACCGAAGCCCAAGAAAGCCGTTAAGGTCAACGTCGTAATAACTCGGGTAATTTTCATGTGAATGCCTCATAGGAGATGTAGCTTCGAACATTCTGGTATCGGACAAGCTCCCTGGTATCGGACAAGCTCCCCTTAAATTTTTTGGGGGCGCTCGTTGCAAAATGCCACCGGGAACTGACTGCACTTTGCACTAGGAAAAAGCTGTAGCGCCGGTCTCGCGCTCGATAACCCGCGAAATTCCGGCGCTCGCTTTCACGTTAGACCGGCGGCGCGCCACCTCGCCGCATGAGCCCCATGATCAGCGTGATCACGAAGATCACGAGAAAGATGTAGAACAGAAGCTTGGCAATGCCGACGGCGGCAGTAGCAACGCCGGCGAACCCGAACACTGCCGCAATGATCGCAATGATCAAGAACACCAGTGCCCAATAAAGCATAGTGCCTCCTCTTTCGGTGAGCCCTCTCCGGGCTATTGGCAGCATAGATGCCGCCGGTAAAACTGGCGATCCCTCGGAGTCTGTAATTCTGCACACGCGTTGCTGTAGGGCTATCTCACAGATTTTGTTGGAGAAAGAGCTCTGCTGGGCTAGGCTGCCCGGCTCAGATCGCGATTGAGGAGTTGCTGGAGAGTCTGTGCATTGCTCACCGCGTAACCGTGCTGGTCGTTGTTGAAGTAAACGTAGATGCGTGAAAGATGGGATGTCCAGTTCCCGATCCGCTCGGCCCAACTCCGGAGCAAATGGTCATCATAATTGCCTTGGTATTTCCCCGTCGCTCCATGGAACCGGATATAGGTAAAGTCTGCCGTTAGTTCCACCGGCGACTGCGATCCACGCCAGTCATGAATACAAAACGCGATCTTGTGGCGCCGGAGCAGATCAAAAATTGGCGGGGTGTTCCAGCTTTCGTCGCGAAATTCGAAAACGTAGCGATGATTCAGGGGAAGGGCCCGAAGAAAATCAGCCAACCTTTCGGCGTCTACATGCCAATTTGGGGGAAGCTGAAAGAGAATTGGACCTAATTTGTGACCAAGCAATTCCACGCGCGAGAAGAACAAGGCGATGGCATTCTCCGGATCGCGGAGGCGCTTGATGTGAGTAATGAAACGGCTTGCCTTAACGGCAAAGCAGAAGCCGGCCGGCGCGGCGTCATGCCATCGCCGAAGAGCATCCTCAGTCGGCAGCCGGTAGAAAGTGTTGTTCACCTCGACCGTGTCAAACGACTGCGCGTACAAGTCGAACCATTGCGACGGCGGACACTTCTTGGGATACAAGAGTCCGCACCAGTGCTTGTAGTGCCAGCCAGAGGTGCCAATGATTATTCGCGCTCTCATCCCTCACTTACGGCGCGAGGCGCCGGAACGTGTACGTCCGCTGCTTCGACGCCGGCGAGCTGCCGAGCGAGCCTGCCGCGCCAAAGCGCGATGGGAAGCGCCTGAGCGGCCTTCTCTCTTCAGAGCGCGAGTTATCGCACGAGAGCGCTTGCCTGACGGACCGCGCGTGCTGCGATGACTCTTGCCTTTCGCGGATTTGCG